>Ga0208562_1000447_pt1 | contig 21765 bp, 15 predicted proteins | sample June2015DPH_16_1_3_FD_184715 | JGI IMG/M metagenome (GOLD analysis project Ga0208562, IMG submission 184715) | Peatland microbial communities from SPRUCE experiment site at the Marcell Experimental Forest, Minnesota, USA - June2015DPH_16_150... | ecosystem: Environmental > Terrestrial > Soil >... | reverse complement strand
TTGTGCCCCACTCCAACCCCTCCTCAAATCGTCTTCTGAGTCGGGTTACATCTTACGTGTCTCGATGGCCTCCCCTCGGGTTACATTTAGCACGGCTCGATACGGAGACTAGAACATATCATGTAACGTGTAGTAAAATGACAAGACTAACCTCAGTCGGGGAGTGGCTCAGCCTGGTAGAGCACCTGGTTCGGGACCAGGGGGTCGGAGGTTCAAATCCTCTCTCCCCGACCATTTCAAATCAAGCATTTACAACTTTGTCGGGGAACAGAGGGTTTACAAAAGGGTTTACATTGCCGCAGGCATTGGCGGCGTGGGCATAAACTCCCGCCAAACGGAGGCGGCAGCCATGCTCACTGCTTCAACTCGTTCTTCCCACCACGTCTTGTTGTAGACATTCTGAGTCACGTCAACTGTGGCGTGTCCCATATTGTCCCGTGTTACCTCAGGCCGAACGCCAATGCTGCTCATCAAGCTTGAGTGCATCGTTCGGAAACTCCTGAAGTCCAAAGTCGCCGGCAAACCAAGCTTCTTAGCCGTTGGCTTGAGTTGCCGCCGCAACAGATTACGCCGGTGCACAGGTCCGCCCCGTCGATTCGCAAAAACCAGGTCTTCCGGTTTGCGATACTTCGACCTTTGCCAAGCGGCATCAAGAACGGCCCGCAGGATTCCGAACGAATCTAGCGGGATGCTCCGACGACCAGCATCGGTCTTAGTGTCATCGAATTCGCCTTCATAGAAGCGTTCAACGACTTCAATGCGGTCGGGATGAATTCTTCCCCACCGCAATGCGGCAACCTCTCCGATCCGCAACGAACCAACGATCACCAGCGTAACGATGGATTTTGTTGGTTCCGGCAAAGCGTCGATCACACGGCGAATGTCCTGCTTTGCGAGCACCACAGGAGGCTTCCGGGCCTTCTTGCGAGGCAGACGGACGCCTTGCGCGGGATTCGCGGTTAGCAAACCCCACACTTTGCCCTGATTGAAAACAGCCCTCATGCAGCCGTGCATGTTGCGAATCGTCTTTGGAGCCAGACGAGGAGACAAAGAGTTGAAGAAATCCTGAAGCTCAATGGTCCTCATTTTCGTGAGTTTCATCGAACCCCATTTGGGCAACAAGTACGTGTCCAGATAAAAGTCGTAGCTGATTCGCGTTGAGTTCTTCAGCAGCGGCCAAATCTTTTCCCTGTACGTTGCCACGAGACCTGCCATTGTTTGTTCCCCGGAGGGGAAGAGTTGAGGTTCATTGTTCCGTCCGTTTGCGGTCTCCATAAACTGATCAGCCAATCGTTGCGCTTCAGTTCTGGTGGGAACCAGGCTCTTCGCCCAGCTCTTTGTACGACCGCGACGCTTGCCGGAACTGTAGTCCCAGTAGAATACTTTCCACTTCGTCCCCAAGTCTAAAACTCGGGGCCTTTGATGTCTTTCTCGCACCACGATTCTCCTTCCGTGGTGCTTCAACCGTGATTCATGAGTAGCACCAAGAAGAATCATTGGCAAGCCCCTCGTTTTTCGAGAAAGCCATTTATCTCCGAGCGCCTGAAACGCACGTAACGACCCAGTCGGATCACGGGAAGATCACTCAAGTGGCTATACACCCAGCTTCGAGGAACGCGAAGGATTTGCGCCACTTCATCTGCGGTCAGGAGGACCTCTCCCGAAGGGTTTCCAGCGGTAAGGTTTGATTCCTTGCTGTCACTTGTCATACGAGCACCCAACTCAGGCGTTCCCTCATCGGTGATTCCTTGATTCATGCTCGCCTTAAGCGACAAACCGCGCTCGATTTCCGGCCAGCAGCGGAGGCGGCCCTAGCTGGATAGCCTCCCCCTGCCCTGAAACAAGGTAAGAAACATTGCTCTCAGCGTCCAAGATTTTGGTGGATTGTATTGATAACCGACGGCTATGAAACCGGCCTAACATTCACCGAACGCGGCTACAGAAATTGCGAATTCTTACTGAACCCTTTCAAACCCTGACCAAGCTCTCGCCGCAAGATAATGGGATGGGAAGGTGCCGAGGGATTGATCGACCGGGCTTCTGACCGGTACCGTGTCAATTCTGGACGGCGAGAGGAAGCGAGGCTGTCGCGGATCCATCACCCCGAAAGCTGGGCTCGATGACTACTTCCGAGTTGCTGACGATACACCCGGAATGCGCCAGGCGCGAACGGATTTCTACGGTAGCGCGCTATTCGGCCAAAGGGAAAGTGTCTGAGGAATGGGTGGGAGAGGCGTCAGTTCTTGGCTTTGGGATTTTGCCGCGGCCGTCGGAAAGGCTTTGCACTCAAAAGACTGGCAGGAGCATTGCATGCCGACGGGGTCGAGTGTACATTGTCGGTCGGGAAGTCAAAACGGAAATCCCAGCTAAGGGAACCGCAAGCTAGTCGGAGGGCCGTTCCGCGCTGCAATCGGAGACGGGTGAAATGAGTTGGATGCGCTTTGCTCTTGCGGTATTCGCCAGTGGCCTAGCTTCCTCGCTCACGGACTGGTTTTTCATGGGCGATCTGCTTTACAAGAGATTTAATAAGCATCCCGAAATCTGGCGATATCCGAGCGATAAGGGAGCATCCAAAGCCATCGCCTGGTCCGCCCCATTGCCGTTTCTGACGTGCGGCGTTTTCGCCCTCGCGTGCGCCCAGTTGCACCTCCACTCCTATGGCGCCACGGTCAAATTGGCGTTGGAGGTGTGGCTCATCGCACCGCTGCCCTGGATTATCACAACATCTCTTTGGATGAAACTGCAACCGATGATTGCGGCAGCGTATTCGCTCGGATGGCTCGTGAAGCTCATTCTGGCAGCCATCGCAGTTGCCTTGATCCTGCGCTAGCTGGAAGAACCGCGTCAGGGCGACGGAAGCAAAGAAAAGAGTCTAGGCTGGATGTACTGGCTGCCCAATCCCCTTCTTCCCTTCATTTGGTTTCGGGTTGCTCTGCCTGGTAATCATCCAAGCCTCTGTGTCGAACGCAGCACAGGTGACAATCAGAGCAGCTAGGCTCGGGATCGTGCCTGGATCATGGGCGATCCTGAGCAACCGAATTACTTCCGGCTTGCCGACCGCCCATGCCGAAGTTGTCGCGCGGCGCGAAGGACTTTGAATAACCCTCCGCAGTACGCATCAGACCCTAAATCAGCCGGGTCTTGCCGGGCCCATTGCAGCCATCTAGCCTGTGTGGCCGTTGCCGAATCGCGCAAGGGAGGGTCGAGTCTGGGTGGTAATCTTGGTCCTATGGATCGGTCGCGAATCATCCCAGCGCAGGTACGCTACTGGGATAGCGTGGCGGACGAAAAGCGGTTTTCCCACCCGCTTCGCATCGCGTGGCTGACGCGCCATGCAGGTCCGAGAGCGCGTATTCTCGACTTCGGATGCGGGCACGGAAGGACCCTTGCCGAGCTTCTACGTGGCGGTTACAAGAACGTTATCGGCATTGATTTTTCCTTCCGGATGCTCAAGTGCTGCCGTTCCCACCTACCGGATGTGAGGCTGGTCCAGAATGACGGACAGACGATTCCGCTGCAGAAACATTCTGTGGATCTAGTACTTCTGTTTGCCGTACTTACTTGCATACCTCTGGACGAGGAGCAGCGTGACCTGCTACGTGAAATCAGTCGAGTGCTTCGTCCAGCTGGTCTTCTCTTCATCAGCGATCTTCTTCTGAACCGCGATTTACGGAATCTCGAAAGGTACGACCGTTACGCCGGGGAATACGGGACCTACGGGATCTTCGAACTCCCAGAAGATGTGGTTGTGCGTCATCACCGGAAAGAGTGGATCGAGGAGTTAACTGGTTCATTCGGCCAGCTCGAGTTCAAGCCCTTCGAGGTCAGGACCATGAACAGCAATAAATCGGCGGCTTTCCAATATCTATGCCGCGCACTCCCATCTCCTAAATGATTTTGTCGATTTTTGATGGATTTCTGCCCGAGGGCCAGGCTAATCTCGAAAGCCGCTTTTTGCTGACCGCAGGTTTCGAGGTCAATGGGCATTGTTGATGGAGAAGTCACATTTCCGCTGGACTAATTCTCGGGGGGGCAGGTCATTGACGGATGACGTGCTACTCGGAGGCAATCCACACGGAGTCTGGCGACTCCGATTCAGCCGCAAGAGGGCTATTTTACTTCTGGGGAGGAGACGGAGGCCTACCTTGACACGCTCCGAATATTCAACACTCACAACAACTTAAGCCCACGACCGGGATTGCCTAAGTATGCGGAAATACGTGCAAACGGAATTTTCACCGGTACGGGGAACGGTACGGAATTCAATTCTTCGCGGCGGCAGTCCCTAAAACAGCCAGGTTTTGGTGACGAATTGGTGACGAAGTTTTCGACATTTTATCGCTAGTGAGGAATTGACATCGGATGATTATCCCCTTCTTCTGTAGAATGGCGTCGTCAGTCCGCTAGGGATCCCGAAGGAAGCCAAAGCGGAGTACGCGAAGCTGCAATAGCCTCTTCATCCACTTGTGGCTGTTACGGAAAAGATCATTTTGTACTACCGGGGCGCAACGCGTCAGGAGAGCCGGAATTGACAGAATTTGCGGTTTCCGGCGTGACGTTGGCGTGCTGTCCTCATTGACCTGCCCGCAATTGCGTCCTAACATTCCTGCGAATGGCCGCCCCCTCACAACTCGTTGGCCAGACCATCTCGCACTACCGCATCGTCGAGAAGCTGGGCGTCGGCGGGATGAGCGTGGTCTACAAGGCTGAGGACACTGAGCTTGGCCACACTGGGGCCAGTACCGAGAGAATTGGAGCTTGTATGCACCACCACACAATTACGGCGGTTTTTTCCCTCTTCTTTATTGTGGCCGCATCGGCTGCTCCCAAAGCAGCCGAACAAGACTGGACCAACTATGTACGCGTCGGCGCATACGGGCTGGCAGCCGACAATGCCGGCAAAATCGCAGTCAACGCCGAGGCGACCGGCGTCTTTGGCATCGAGGTTGACAACGACATACCGGGCCGCTACGAGAGCTTCCTTGACCCAAAAGCGAAACTGGAAGCGATTCGTGCCGTTGCGGAAAAAGCACACGCAGTTGGCAACCGTGCTTTCGTCTACATCGCCGGAACGGAATGCATCACGGCGAATGCGAGCAAGACGGCCCACACGCTCGCGAAGGACCATCCCGACTGGTTGCAGCGCAAGATTAACGGCGAACCCGCAATCTTTGGCGGCGGCACCGCGTTTTGGATCGCCAAAGGAGATGAAGATGTGTGGGTCACGCCCTATGCCCCGGAATGGCGAAGGACGTACATGGAGCGGGTCCGGCAAATCGCCGCAACGGGGATTGATGGCATCTACGTCGACATTCCGTACTGGATGACTCACTTTGACGGTTGGGAGGACACCTGGGCCAGCTTCGACGACTACACCATCGCCGCTTTTAAGAAGCAGACTGGGCTCGACGCCAAGAAAGATGTGAAGCTCGGGGACTTCTCCGATCCGAATTTCCGCCGGTGGGTAGATTTTCGAATCCAGACCATCACGGACTTCATGCAGGAGATTGACCAGAACGCAAAGTCGGTCAATCCAGAGATAAGAGCCATTCCAGAAATCTATCCCGGAATCGAGGAGGAAGCGGTCCGCGTGGGAGCCGACGTTTACAGCCTCTACCCGGTCGTCGATGCGATCGCGCACGAATACGAATTCGGCGGCGGCGATCACATGGCATCATCCCGCACGCCGCTAGATTGGTTCCGCTACCAGGCTGGCATGTATACATTCCGGGCCTTCGCGCAAGGGAAAGCCACCTGGATCCTGAACTACTCCTGGGACGGCGACAAGAATGTGGACCGGCGCGAAGCTATGATGAACCTGGCGATGTCGGAGATCGCGGCGGGAGCAAATTTCTGGGATGCGCCCGGGCATTCTATGGCTGGGTCCAACGATCTTCCGACGCGCAAGAAAATCTTCGCGTGGATCAAGCAGCACGAAAAGACTTTCTATCTACCGCGCACGCCGATGGATCCGGTCGGAGTGTACTTTTCTCCCCAGACCCGAAACTTCTATGCCGAAGATTTCATTCGGTCGTATCGCGGAATTCTCATTCTGCTGATGCAGTCACATCGGGAGTTTCAGGTTGTCACTCCCCGAACTCTTGATGAATTTCACGGCGAAACGCTTGTTCTGCCTGACGTACGCCTGTTGAGCGAGCGGGAACAAAACTGGATCGAACAATACGTGAAGCAGGACAAGAGACTTGTCATCACAGGTGACGGTGGCATTTCGTTCGGCAGTCAGCCAAACGTTATCCGGTTTCCGAAGTGCCCCGAGAAGGCCTACAACGCCTCGCTCGAAGCGGACTTCGAGCACGCCAATCCGCAGATGCAGCAGGCGTTCCTCGACAGCCTGACACCAAATCACGCAATTGAAGTCTTGGCATCGCCGTTCGTCGCCACCTCGGTAGCTCAGGTGAACGGCGTGCCCCACGTGTTCCTGGCGAATTTTGCGGGTCTGGTTGGTGGCAAGAACCCGGTACAGACTCCGCAGACAGATGTGAAAATCAGCCTGCCAACTGTAGCGAACGGCTCCGGCTTTTTCTTGCCATTTCTTGGGGACGTTCAGAAAGTAGATGGTATTCAAGCGAATGGGCGAATCACGTTCAGTTTGCCGCCCGTCTCCAAGGGCGCGGTCTTTTGGTACGGGCGTTGATGGGGAGATTTTGCTTGACGACGAGCGTTCGAGTTCTAACGGCAACTGACAATGGCAACTGACATTGGAGACTGAAAATCACTTTCAACTTCTGGGCCATTGCTGGCACTCTCGCCATCATGCTCTTATCCGGGCTGCGCGCTGGCGTTGCGGACCTCTCCACGGGTAAACCTCAGATCCAAGGGGCAAACCTGAGAATTGAATTCGATCACAACCTGCGCCGCCGCGTGGTCGTCCGCTTCGACAATAAAGAGACGACGATGGGCCTTTTACTGCTTCTGAGAGCGTGGCGGCAGCGGACAAGACATGGGCCGAATTTCCCCTGACCTCGCAGAAACACGAGCGTGTTAGCGATGCTTTCGGAGCGGGCGAACGGCTCGTTGTGATAGGAAAATCGGGAACACTAACCAAGGCAATTTCCGTCATGATGTATGACGAGTTCCCCGCGATGGCGTTCTTCGATGTTCAGTACACCAATACGGGTACAACCAAACTCGCCATCAAACGCTGGACCAACAACGCATACACACTGAATGCGCAGCGCAATGGCGGCACCCCGGCGTTCTGGTCTTACCAGAGTGGTTCTTACGAGAAACGCCCGAACTGGGTCGTGCCGCTGAACAGCGTGCTCGACCACGTCAACGGCACCAGCCTCAGGACGCTATCCGGCCGCAATGCGCGCCTCTCGGTTGAGTTCGACAAACATCTGCTCTTGGAAGTACGGCCACAATAGAGCACCGGGACGAATCAGCGATGCTTGTCGCGGACGCAATGGTCGGATGCCATTGTCTGCAGGAGTAGCGCCGCGCACCGGCCAGTTCATTGCTTCAGCAAGACAAGTCCGGTCTGTGCGGCCATGGTGACGGTTGGGCCGACGGGATTCCCGTTCACGTCGTTGTAGTTGCCCGCGGGCAGACTCACCGTGTGCTCGCCAGTATGGGGATTCACCAGCGACAAACCGCCCGAAAATTTTCTCAGCCACACGCCTTGCGTTTTGGTCATCGCGCCCTGCGGACGGCCGATGGCGATCGAGTATTCGGGAAAGGTGATCAAGCGGCCGTAGTCCTGATTCCCCGAAATGTACATGTAAGTGCAGTTGTTCTTCACCAGCAGATAGTTGGCGATCACCCACAGACGACCCGCCTGCGAAATGTCCTTCGTGGGGCCCGGTTGCTCGCCGTTGGTCATGTAGCACAGGCCTTTCGACTGGACCTGCTTGAGAACATCGACGATGGTCCGCCACTGCCCAGGAGTGGGGTGATCGGGCTGGACCCCCCAGTTAGTGAACCCGCGTTCGTCGAACAACAGATCTGCTGTGGTCATCAATTTAAGGTTGTCGGCTTCCGGCTCGCCAAATTGATACGACACATTCACCTGCATGGTCGCGATCGGAGAGTACTGATGCACGCGCTCGTAGGTCGCGTTTTCCCACCCGAGAACGTCCTGCCGGAACCCGGCATCCTCGACCACACCCGTGTATTGCTGGACCCAGACTCCAAAAGTGTCATAGTGGCCGCAGCGCTGCCAGTCGTTGGTCAGCGACATCGTATCCACCGCAATGCCCTCGTAGCCTTGCGACAGCGGGGCGTCGACCCAGTTGGTCCACTGATACGCTTGCACGTCGGGATTGGCGAAATCCAGGGGCGCCAGGCTAGTGGCGCCATACTCAAACGCCAGCGTCTTGCGGTCACACAGGTATTCCAGCCAGTCCGGATGGTTCTTTCGATACCACGCGACCGAATGGGTGTAGTTATCGACGGAAATTGGGATGTAGGAGCTGTTGTACATGCCTGTAGGCTGGGTCGCAGAACTCGATCCCCAAACCACATCGACCACACCGGTTTCGGCGTTGGGGTCGGGTTCGAGCCAGTTGAAAACCATCTCCAGATGGATGTTTTCAGCCGTGCGCGGGAATAGCCGACCGCGCACCTCGGCTTCTGCCGAAGGACTTAGCGCAACTAGGGTGGCGAATACCCACAAACAGGCTACGGCGGAACGGGCGGGCATGGGACACCTCCGGACGAACATAAGCCTCATCTTATTTAAGAATCCAGCTAGAACTCGAAGCGCGCCACCACTTGAGTCTTCCTCGCTACAGGTGTTGCAGCTTCGTCAGTCGGAATCTCCTTGTTCACTTCAAGAACCGGCCGGTTATTCGGCGCTTTCGCCTCATCTCGCGCGCGGCAAGAGCGCCGGATTCGGGGCCGTAAACCTGCAGTTCAGAACTCGAACCTCAATCCGAACTGGAAGTACCGGGGCGTGTACCCTCCCGCGTCACCGGAAATTGTCCCGAAATAGGGGTCTCCCACAGCCGAATTCGGCTGCCCGAAACGAGGATGATTGGTGAAGTTGAACATCTCCGCTCGCACGTCCAGCTTCATGCCCTCCTTGGGCACAAACGACTTGTAAAGATTCACATCCATGTTGTGGATGCCGTCGACGCGCAGGCCGGAAAAGTAGCGTGGAGCATTACCCGGATTCTGGTCGCCAGGGTCGGCAAAGCAGCTGGAGTTAAAGAAAGAGAGCGGTGTCGCGCTTTGCCAGCTCATGGCTACGTCATTCATGCTGAGCCCAGTCTTGAGTTGGGGGCACACGACGTTGGGACGCTGGCTGCCATTCGCCAGCCGCCCTGTGGCCATACCGATCGCCATGGGTTGGCCGGATTGTTCCGTGATCATGGTCGCGATCGACCAGCCTCCGACGACCGCGTCGAGCCCACGGTTCATATTGCCGCCAATCCATTGCTTGCGGCCGACGGGCATGTCAACGATGACGGCGGCCGCCAGACGCTGCGGCGTGTCGTTGGCGCTGATACTGTGCTCCAAATTCAGGCGGTCCAGTTGTTGCACCGTCCCGTTAGCGAGCGACCCCACCCAATTGTTCCTGCCTGCCGAGGAATCGTCAGTCGCCTTCGACACCGTGTAACTGCCGTCGAAACTGATGTTGTGCGTCGTGCGCTTCTGGAAACGAATCTGCATCGCGTTGTACCAGGAACTCGCTTCCTCCAACATCAGGCCTTCGAAGTCTCCGGCGAATTGTGGGTAGGAATCGAGCAGCGTTCCCAATGGGAGCGTCGGCTGGCCGTAGTTCGAATCGGACTCGTTGAAGCACGGGGCGGAGGGGGAGGGTGTACAAGGGGTGTTGAACATGGGCGAGAACGGGTTGGCCACCGCCGTCTGAAGAAAGTTGCTCACGCAACTGTCTGTCTGGCATTGCGAATCGGTGGGAGTTACCGCGGCGGAAATCTGCGCCAGCAGGGCCGACGGGATGAAATCCCGGTTGTTCGTCCCGGACCACGGGAGATGCGTGCTCCGGTTTGCGGAGTAGTCCACACCGAGCACGATTTGGCTGGGCAGCTCCCGCTGGATCCCAAGATTCCACTGGTAAATGTTGGCGTCTCGCGCCGCGGTCGTGCCCAGATCGTTATTGTTGACGTACCCCCAATTCGCCAGCTTGCCGTACTCCTTATTCTGCGGACCGGTAAATCCGCCGGGGAACGGATTTTCCAGGGTCGCGGATTGAGTTGCAAAATTGTCGTTGGTAAAGAACATGGTAGCGAACTTGCGAAAGGCGGTGCCGGGATACTGGAAGTTTGTGGCCGGGCTCATTCCGAAATACACGCCCGCCCCGCCGCGTACCACCGTCTTCGAATCGAGCTGGTAGGCGAAACCCAGTCTCGGTCCAACGTCTTTGCGGTACGTCGGAACACTCCTGTTGCTGGAGGTGGGGAACAGCGTAGTGCCGAGCAACTCTTCAGAGGAAGGGAAATTTACTCCGTACGGCTGCAGCGCCGACTGGGCGCTGCTCAGATCGAGATTGACGCCGGTGTCGGCGGTGAAATCGCTGAATTCGATCCGGTTGTGGCGTTCGCTGTATGGCGTGCTCCACTGGTAACGCAGGCCGAGATTGAGCGTGAATTTCGAGTTCACTTTCCAGTCGTCCTGGAAATAGAAACCCGTCTCCGCCGACCGGTTGGCCACCGAGGGATAGACAATGAGGTAAGTAGAGGCGTTGATATTGTCGGCGTAACCAAAAAGCAGGCTGGCGTACGGATTGCCCGTTGAAGTGCAAGTATTCGGCGGTGAATTCGGGTCGCAGTCGCTGTTCGGAGTCGGCGACGTGACGAAATCCGTAAAGGTGAAGAGGCCAGTCGGATTCGGCGGCTGAAAAAAGTTGTTGTAGAAAAGCCTCTGCTCCCCGCCGAACTTGATCAGGTGCGAGCCCTTGGAAATCACCAACTGGGACGAATAACTGTACAGCGTGTGTGCAAAGGTGGTGTTGATGCAGCACTGGTCGAAAAGATCGGTCCACGGCGACGCCCCCGCCATGTCGAAGGTTGGCATCTGATCTATCCCGTTGGCCTGCTGGAACACGGCCGGCAACCCCTGAGCGCCGCTCGGCAAGGAAGCATTAAAGCTGGAAATCGAAGGAATACCGGATGTCGCTTTTTCGTGCACGCGATCCACAGCCACGTGGTTTGTCCAGACAATCCGCGGGTTGACGGTCCAGGAATATTCGAACGAACCGTTTTGCGCCGTTGTCGGCCCGCTCGCGATTCCGTCATTATCAAGGTTGTCTCCCAGAATCTCTGCCGTGGTGTAATTGCTCCAGCCCCGGCTGTAGCGGCCGTTAATGCGCTGCTTATCATTGATCTGGTGGTCCACCTTGATGTCGAACTGGTAATCCGGCGCAGTCGCTGTCGTGCTGTAATTGAAGTTATAGAATTCTTTCGAGAGGTTGGGTTTCGGATAGAGATTGAGAACACCCTGCCCGATGGGGTCAATTTCGGTCGGGGGTATTACATTGGATTGATTATTGTATTGAACCTGCGGCCTGATGCAGGTCCCTGACGAACAGTCAATTTGCGTCGGGTCGTATATGTTATTCGCCGCCGCCGAGAAGTCGCCCGTTCGCTCCGCCAAGGTGGGCACAGTCGCGACATAGCTGGACGAAGAGACCCAGCGGACCTTCTCATAATCGGCGAAGAAAAAAGTTTTGTTTTTCCGGATCGGGCCGCCGATGGAAAAACCACCCTGGTCGCGCCGGCTGTCTGGTTTGGGGCCGGGCTCGGGATTGAAGAAATCGCGGGCGTCCATCTGCGGACGCTGCAGGAAATACCAGCCGCTGCCATGGAAGGAGTTTGTCCCGCTCTTCATGACCATGTTGACGACGGTGCCGCCGTTGTTGCCGAACTCCGCCGAGAAGCTGTTGTTCTGCACTTTCACTTCCTGCATGCCCTCGACCAGCGGCTCGTAGTAAACGTTGGAGTTTCCTCCCTCGCCCTGTTCCGGCGCGCTCAGCAAGGCGCCATCCATCCGTACCTCGGCGGTCGCGTTGCGCTGCCCGTTGGAAGTGAAGTTGGTCCCCGAAGGATAGTTGTCGGTCGTGCCCGACCCTGCTACCTCGGTCACGCCCGCCGATAGGAACATCAGGCCGAAGAAGCTGCGGTTGATCAGAGGGAGTTCCTTCACGTACTCGCTGGTGATGTCCGTGCCCAGCGTCGCGTTGTCCGTGTCAAGCAGCGGCTGCGTGGCCGTAACGACGATCGTAGTCGATACGCCTGCCATATCCAGCCTGAAGTTCAGCGATGACTCCTGATCGACTGCCAGAACCACCCCGGTCCGCTCCGCCGGACGAAAGCCGGAGGCCTCGGCCTTAACGGCATAGGTGGAAGGGCGCAAACCGGTGAAGTAATACGAGCCCTTGTCGTCGGTATGCGCGGAACTGGAAATGTTCGTGCCGACGTCCCGGATGGTCACCGTCGCATTGGCGACAACCGCTCCCGTCGCATCGGAAACAACCCCACGCAACTGCGCCCGGTAGTTGCCTTGCGCGACAGCTAAGGTCGCGAAACCCGCAAGCAATATCGAGGAAAGAATTCGTCGAGTCAGCCGCATGAGATCCTCCGAGTGCCCTGGTATCCGGCTAGCTTGTTGCACTAGCCATCAGCCCGATTTTCGGTTTATTACGAATAATTACGATTGCAATCTTTTAACGGCGAATCTTCCCTTGTCAAGGGAAATCTTCCGCCCGCATGCGCGCGCTCGCCGTTTACAGAGATTTTCTGACGCTCTGGAAAGACGCCGACCCCCATATCTCCCATCCTGAATGTTTGAATTTATACGTGCGGCGGGCGAAACACGCACACAAGAGCACGACGAAGGCGAAGTAGCAGACGCCGCCGCTGACCTCGTGGGCAAATTCTTCCGAAGGCGGCAAGCCCCGTCTCTACGGTAAGGGTTGATCGGTGGAAAGGCTACGACGCCATCTCTGGTTTTGGCGTGGCGGCTGCCCAGCCCGCCGGTTTCAGCGCATGATTGATTAGGTACATGACCACGCCACCGCCGATCACGATCAAACCGAACAAGAAGGAGCTTATGCCGAGCACAGCCTCGTGTTCGCTGCGGATGATGGCAAATAGCAGTAGCAAAATCGGAGGGACGCCAACAGCAATTGCTCCAAACAGGCCGCCGGGCACGCGGAACGGGCGCTTCAATTCCGGTTCGCGAATGCGCAGGCAGATCAAGGCCACAAATTCGAGCGTCAGGCTCGCGCCGTAAATCATGATGTCGAGCGTGACCAGGCGTTCGAAGCCGAGATTCAGAGCCAGACCCCAACCGACCGCCAGCGCCAGAATCGCGACCCAGGGCGCGCGCGACTTCTTATACAGCTTGCCAAAAACTTTCGGCAACATGCCATCCTGCGACATGGCCAGCGGCAGCCGCGAGTAGCTCATGACGAGCGCATTGAACATGCCGAAGCCGCTCATCATGCCGCCCGCCACCAGCGCGATCCGAAGCACCGGACCACCCATCAACTGGGCGACGTCGGCCCATGCGCCAGTTTCCCAGGCGCTCGCCGGAAGGCCGGTGATCCACATTGCGGCAAACGGAAGAACGTAAGTGACGCAGACGATGGCCACCGCGACCAGCATGGCGCGAGGATAGGTTCGCTGCGGGCGCTCCACTTCGGTGGCGATGGTGGAAGCGTTGTCCCATCCCATGTAGTTCCACATGCAGATGAGGAGGCCACCAAGTATGTCGACGTTTGAAGTGGTCGGCTTGGTAACCGCATTCGCCAGCGCGTGAATCTTGAACGGCGCCAGCACAAAGATGGCCGCGAAGGGCGCCGACAGGGCGAAGAACAGCCATAGCGAAGTCGTCGAGACAACCTTCACGCCCATGATATTGAGAATCGCGCAGACGATCACCACGCCCAGCGCGACGGCCACGCCGCGATGGTTCTCCTGAAACCAGGGAAACATGCGCGTGAGGTAGGCGACAAACAGCGTGGGGTAAATCGCCATATCGAAAATGGACGCTACCAGCGACAGCCAAGCTTCCTGAAATCCCCAGAAATTTCCCATGGCGCGGCGCACCCAGGCGTAGTAGCCGCCTTCGGAGGGCAGCGCGCTCGAAAGCTCGCCGATCATGAACGCGGTCGGGAGGCTCCAGAGCAGCGGGGTCAGAAGCAGGATGAGGATCGCCTTGCCGTATCCGGCGCCATGCACGATGTCTTCGGTGCCATAGGTTCCGCCCGAGACCATAAAAAAGGTCGCGGCGACCAGGGGCCAAAGCGTCAACCGAATGGATTTCCTGCGAGGAACTGCGATAGGACTAAAGCCAGGCTGCGAAAGGTTAGTGGTTGCGGTAGCTGTTGCCAATTTCTATGGCTTCCTCCTCCGGGGTGGTTCAGGCGACTTACTCTCACCACTGCGTCTCCCTTGACGTTCTGTTCGCGGCTCTCGGGTAACAGCGACTCCCAGGCATTTCGGTGAAGTTAGTTCGCAGGTGTGAGATTACGGGAAATTTGCGGAGATGCAAGAGATTTTTTGCAAATTTTTGTCAGAACGGGCGGGTACGGAGGTAACGGCGGGTGCAGCTTGCGTCAGGCACCCGGCGTCGTCGGCTCCCAAGCGGCGGCGGGCGGCTCGTAGAGATTCGTGTCGTCAAACGGAGCGCGGCTGCAAGTGTCGCAACGGCTCTTGAAAAGCTCTCCGTGCGTGTGGACGACGTTCCTCGAACCCGCCTGCTCGTGGAGGCTGTCCACATTCTGCGTGCAGACGAAAAGGCGCTCTTGCAACGCGTCTTCAAGGTTCGCGAGGGCGAAGTGGGCCGGATTCGGCTTGGCTGCCGAAGCAACCCGCCGCCGCATGGAATAGAACTCCCACACCAGCCGGGGATCGCGGTGCCAAGCTGCGGGCGAAGCGGCCTCCTCGTAACCGTCAATGAGCGCAAACGCGATTTTTCGCCAACGGAGCTAAAGCGGCACTTCGAGCGCTAATTGAACGCAATTCCGAACACAAGTTTGACGGCGAGGGCATACAGCGCATAGATTGCGGCAACACAAGCGGCAAAACTCATGATGAGGGTCGCAGCGAACAACGATTCCGGGTGGAACAGGTCAACGTGGAAACACGCCGAAACGGCGAGCACAACGTAAAACGACAATTGCGTGGCGCACAACGTTGAGCCAACCAGTGCATTGGCGCGTTGCGTCGGATGCGACCGCTGTCGCTTAATCTCTCGCTCCTTCTGCGCCTCTGCTTGGAACCGGGTCCAACCCTTTACGAAGACGTGAATGCCCCACAGCATTCCGCAGCACAAGGCACAGTCGGTCGCAAATCCGATGACTATCATCGCCCCCAAGTCGTGCAATCCATCTGGATTCACAATGTAGTGCGCGAGAAACCAGCCCGGCGTCGAAAAGCCCGTGGAACCTTCAATCAGCGCAGAGATCGGGACCGAAAGCACCAACACAACAAAGAGAGTCAGCGCCTCAACCCAAGGTTTTTCATCAGTTGCAACCCTTCGCCTTGTGTTGATCATTGGCGGCTACCTTGGTTCCAAGCCTAGACCGTACAGGCGAAATGGTCTAGGTTACTGTCGTCCTTGCTGATGAGCGCTCAGACTGGTGTAACCAGGCGTGCTGTTGAAAAACTCTTTTCAGGGAATTTCACGAACGAAATTCGTTCGCAAGTTATTGAATGTTGGTTCGCCGTGGGCGCTGAAATTCACTGAAATTACTGCTTTGGTTCCTTTTCAACAGCCACGCCTGCTTGCGACAGTTAGGGGATATACGCGATTGGGCAGGCGTTTCTACGCTATGCAATGTAGAGCACAAGAATACAGGTTCGCCGGACTCCTTTCCAGCTTGGCCGGGGTCGTTACTTTCGCGGGTGCACGAGCGGACAAACCTCTTGATGTTGTCGTCGTCATTACACTTGCTGTTTTGCTTTTCATCGGACTGCGGCTGAAACTGAAACAAGATGGCAATTCCGACTTAAGCCAGGCCCGTTATTCGTTGACAGACCCCGGGGCGATAGGCGTCGCGCAAGTAATCAAGGCGGTCTTAGACGAGAGAAAAGCGCGCCCGGGAAGAACTTCCTCAGTTACTGACCGGGATTTCTGTGTGTTGACAAACTGATTCATGACGGCCTTAGGCGTCCAACAGCTTCGGGAGGGAGTTGCCAGGTAAGACCGCAGACTGCAAAATCACAGACTCGTTCCCCTGGGGCTATAATTGCGCGCACGGATCGCTCTGGCCTCTGACATGAAACTCGGACCCTCTATGAAATTCAATCGCCGCTGGGCACGGGCGGCATGGGGGAAGTGTACGGGGCGCGTGACACGCGCCTGGATCGCTCCGTCGCGGTCAAGATCTTGGCGGCGCATCTTTCTTCCAATCCCAAGTCGAGGCAGCGGCACTGAGTCCGACTTGCGGGCATTGGGTCCGACGATCACGACGTTGATCCGACAGGTTCTGAAAGCAAAAGAGCGGCGTGGCAGGACTGCGTCCAGTCAACTCGCGTGCAGACCAGGACTCGCGTCTTACACAATCAACGCATTCAACCTTTCGGAGAAATGGAATGCATATTTGCCGGATCTTTAACGTTGTTATGGTCAGTGCCATTCTGGTGCTGTTGTGCTCGACCGCGATCGCAGGGCCTGCGGGGTCGGTCTCCAATAGCTTTTTTACATCCTTCGAACAGAACGAGCGTCCGCTGGACTGGGTGGATACAACGGAAACCGGCGGCTGTGGCCATGGCGCGAGGCACCAGGGAGAAGTCAGCCTGGCGGCGCATATCGCCAGAGGCCCGGTCGCGAGCATGGCGTATACAGCCAAGCCGCGCGTGGGTTTTACGGGCCTGCGTGCTTTGGCCTATGCCGGACTTCAAACGGGCACCGGGCGAGGCTACACCTGCAACAAGATCTTCGACGTTGATATCCCCGTCACGGCGGACACGGAGCTGTCGTATATGATCCTGCCGGAGTTCGTTGATGAGGATCTCAACTATCCCAGCTCGCATGTGGCGGTGGACTTGGCTTTCTCCGATGGCACATATCTGTCGTTACTGGACCCACGCGATCAGCATCGCGTGCCGCTGACCGCGGCGGGGCAGGGACGGGGGCGCATACTTTATGTCAATCAGTGGAATCATGTTGCCGCCAATATCGGCAAGATAGCTTCTGGCAAGACGATCAAACGCATTCTGATTGCCTACGACTATCTGAACGGGACAGCTCAGTTCGCGGGATTCATTGACGACATCTTTATCGGTCCCAAGAGGGACGCGATAGCTGAGACCCGGCCCAGCGACTATGTGAATATTCTGCGCGGGACGAATTCTAATGGCGACTTCTCGCGCGGCAATAATTTTCCCGCTGTAGCCGTACCCCACGGGTTTAACTTCTGGACGCCGACCACCGACGCAGGATCGGACTGGATTTATCAATACCAGGAGCGCAACGGCGACGATAACCTGCCGCGAATCGAGGCTTTTGCGCTGAGCCACGAGCCCAGCCCGTGGATGGGCGATCGCCAGACGTTTCAGGTCATGCCCTCGGCCGAAGCGCCAACGGCCAACAGAGCAGCGCGGGCGTTGGAATTCCGGCACGAGCGCGAGACCGCCCATGCGCACTACTACAAGGTGCAGTTCGAGAACGGCATCGTCACCGAGATCACACCCACCGACCACGCCGCTATGTTTCGCTTCACCTTTGTGGGAGACGCCTCGAACCTCATTTTCGACAACAAGACGGATGAGGGTGGCATCACGCTGGATCCAGAGGCTCGCACCATCACAGGGTATTCCGATACCCGTAGTTATCTCTCAACTGGAGCGACGCGCCTGTTCTTCTATGCTGTGTTCGATCGGCCGGTGGCGGGCAGTGGCCGGCTGACGGGCGAGAGGCGCGATCACGTAAGCGCCTGGTTTGGTTTCGATGCCAAGGCGAGCAACGTGTTGACCATGAAAATCGCCACGTCGCTCATCAGCGTGGATCAGGCCCGCCACAATCTAGAACAGGAAATCGCGCCCAACGATGCCTTCGAGGATGTTGAGGCCCGCGCCCAGGCTCTGTGGGATAAGAAACTTGGCATCATCAAAGTAGAGGGCGCCAGCCACGACGAGCGTGTGACGCTGTACTCCAATCTCTACCGGTTGTTTCTTTATCCGAACTCTGGTTTCGAAAACGCCGGGACGACGCAGGACCCGCATTATCAGTATGCCAGCCCCTTCTCCACAGCCGCGGGCGAAAACACGCCCACACGAACCGGCGCGCGGGTAGTGGACGGCAGAGTCTCAGTCAACAACGGCTTCTGGGACACGTACCGCGCGGTCTGGCCGGCCTATGTCCTGCTCACACCCAACGAGGCCGGCGAGATGATCGATGGATTCGTCCAACAGTACCGCGACGGTGGCTGGATAGCGCGCTGGTCCTCACCCGGCTACGCCGATCTGATGACCGGCACCAGCGCCGATGTTGCTTTTGCCGACGCCTGGTTGAAGGGTGTTCACAATTTCGACGTGCGCTCCTTCTATCAGGCGGCGCTTAAAGACGCAGCGGTCGTCAGTACGGAGAGAGGGGTGGGCCGCAGAGGCCTGAACCGCAGCATCTTCACCGGTTATACGGATACCTCGGTGCGTGAGGGATTGTCCTGGGCGCTCGCCGGCTACCTCAACGATTTTGGCATCGCCAACCTGGGTGCGGCGCTGGCGGCCAAGAACGATCCTGCCGATCCCTATAAGAATTATCGCGACGACGCGCGCTACTATCTCAATCGTGCTCTTGGTTATGTGAATGTATTCGACCCAGAGGTTGGCTTCTTCGTTGGGCGCAAAGCGGATGGCGCTTGGCGTACCAGCGCCAAGGACTTCGATCCCTTGTTTTGGGGGGGCGATTACACCGAAACCGATGCTTGGGACATGGCCTTTGATGCACCTCAGGACGGGCAGGGACTCGCCAATTTGTACGGCGGACGGGCGGCGCTGGCGGCCAAGTTGGATGCCGTGTTCACCACGCCCGCGGAATTTCATCCCGGAGGTTACGGCGGTGTGATTCACGAGATGCTGGAAGCCCAGGCGGTGAAAATGGGTCAGTATGGCCACAGCAACGAGCCCGCTTTTCACATCCTTTACATGTACGACTATGCCGGCCAACCCTGGAAGACCCAGGACAAGGTCCGAGATGTGTTGTCCCGTATTTACACTGGCAGCGAAATCGGTCAAGGCTATCTCGGCGACGAAGATAACGGCGCAATGGCGGCCTGGTGGGTGTTTAGCGCAGCCGGTTTTTATCCGCTGCAGGTGGGCCGGCCGGAGTATGTGATTGGTGCACCTTACTTCGAACACATGACCATCCGGCTGGAGAACGGGAAGGCGATCGTGATCAATGCGCCTGGAGTGAGCGATGTAAACCGGTACGTGCAAAGCTTGAAGCTAAACGGCCAGCCCTATACCAAAACAGTGATTGCCCACGCCGACTTGGCGCAGGGTGCCGTGCTGGACTTCGTGATGGGACCGAATCCCTCCGATTGGGGTTCCGCTGCGGTGGACTTGCCGGTATCGATCACCAAGGGCGATCAGGTCCCGGCTCCGATGCAAGATCTGGCTGGTCCGGGCAAGGGTGAGGCCAGCGATAGTACACACAATGCTGAAATCGACAAGCTGTTTGACCGCACTTCAGACACCGGAGTGACCTTCACCGACGCCACGCCGTGGATTCAGTATCGCTTCGACCGCGAGCACGAGGTGGCGATGTACACACTGACTTCGGGCGCAAACCCCGGCGATCCTAAGAGCTGGCGATTAGAAGGCTCCCGCGACGGGAAAACTTGGGCAGAGCTGGACGCGAGGCAAGAGGAAGTGTTTCCCTGGCGCCGCTATACCCGTGCGTTTGCAGTCAGCCATCCAGGGCGATACTCATATTATCGCCTTACGATTACGGGCAACAACGGCGAGAATAGTACGAACCTGGCCGAAATCGAGCTGCTGGCCGGGGCGGGTGCCGCCAGTCCCTGATCTCAACCGTGAACGTCAGCCGGATCTACCGGCCAAACCTGTGCCACAGCCAGAGAGCGTCTGTCGCGTTTGCGGGACATCAGTTTCGCTTGAACTGAATGTGGGACTGCTGTTGCCGCAGGCCTGCATGCCGAAAACCGCCAAAGCCGCCAGCGCCAAGGGCAACATCACCCGCTGCGGGAACTCTCTCGTTTCACAGAACAACGCTGCGATGAACACGGCATAACTGAACGGTAGAGTCTCCGCGGAGAAAAGGCGAGCGCGATCACTCGTTTCATTGGGGGAAATGAATCTTCAGCTTATAGCAAATGAAGAGAACCAGGATCGCGCCCAGTGTGGAAAAAATGAGGCCGGCGGGATGATATCGTTTGTCCGTCGGGCGCGAAAAGATGTGGGTAAGGGCGCCGCCCATGATCGATCCGATGATGCCGAGCACGATCGTCCAGACGATCGTTATGTGCACGTGCATCACCGATTTCGCGATAACCCCCGAGATTAGCCCAATAAGAACATACCAGATTAAGTGAAACATGCTTTTTCCTCCAGCGTTTGCCCGCAGAACATCGTCGAGTATAACCCAGGGTTTGGCAATTAACCACACTTTCCAGCGTCAACCAGTTGGTGAAGTGTAGTGCGGTCGGCCATGCGGGGGCTCCTTCAGTCGTTTGGATTATTGAAGCACTCTGCGACCCCGGTCGATGAGCGCAATTGCGATTCGCGACAGAGAAACTGTCAATCCTTATGGTGTGGGGTTCTTGATTGCTTGTTCGCAGGCGGATACGAACGAATCGTGATCCGCCGTGCCTAGAAAGGTTTGGAAGTCCAGAACCGTTTGACACTGTTTGCCGGCCTCGATGTGGTCGTTCAGCTGCAACGCGATCTTTGAAAGCATCCACGACTGGTATGCAATCGCGCGTCCATAGGCCTCTCGAGCACCAGGGTGGCTAGCGCCCACTCTCTTGAAGTTTTTCTGGTAAATAGTAACCGATCGCGTGGCATGATCGCGTGCAAGATCGTAGCGTTTTTCCTCAGCATACAGGTTGCCGAGGTACGCTAGCGTGGCAACAATCTCAGGCGCATCTTTATCGCCGTTCTGAAGAAGTTCTAGCGCTTTCTTGTAGTACTGCTCAGCTTCGTCATGTTTTTGCCGCCCCATGGCCAGGCTTCCCATGGAGATCATCCACTGCCAACGCTCGGCCTCGTGTAGGCGGCCATCGCTCACCGGGGCTAAGACATCCCACGCCCTGTTCAATTGCTGCTCCGCACCGGCGTAATCTCCCTTGTCCAGCGCTGCATCGCCGACTCTTCCGCAGTCCAGACTTTGTCCTGGAAAAGCATCTCAGCCCGGGCCGCAGCGTCGTTCTCCTTCCCCGGAGTCCCGAACGTCACCATTACGAGAGTGACGAACGTTGCTGGCTTACCATCCACCTCGAATGGCTGGTACTTCCACCGATTTACGCTTTCGATTGCAGCCGGAGCCAGCATGGGATGTCCACTGACAAGACGGCGCACCGACGCCGCCCCGGATTCGTCGATGCTGACTTCGAGGATGACTTTGCCTTGGATGCTCGCTGCCCGCGCCAGCGGTGGATAGACCGGCGAGGGACTGCTGATAAGATGCTTTGCAGCTTCATCGGGCGGAATACGCTTCGGCATTGTCTGGCCAAAAACAGCGAGGGCTAGAGCGTTTTCTGAAATGGTGTAGAGTGAATGAGGCGAGACTCTGCGGCGAAGCATAGATGGCGAGAGCCTACGATGACGATTTGCGCCGGAAATTATTGGCGGCCTACGACCGGGGCGGAGCCAC
>Ga0208562_1000419_pt1 | contig 22868 bp, 16 predicted proteins | sample June2015DPH_16_1_3_FD_184715 | JGI IMG/M metagenome (GOLD analysis project Ga0208562, IMG submission 184715) | Peatland microbial communities from SPRUCE experiment site at the Marcell Experimental Forest, Minnesota, USA - June2015DPH_16_150... | ecosystem: Environmental > Terrestrial > Soil >... | reverse complement strand
GGACTCGGAACCAAGCACAAGTCCACGACCTACAAGGAGATGCGAACTAGACGGACCGTTCCAAGCCACCCAGCCAAGACTGACCACAACATATTGTGGCTTGCTGAAACAACCGGATAAGCATGAGGCAACAAGCTGAACTAGCTTTTCCTCCAGCAACGAATCAAGAAACTCACGAATGTCGTCATGTGCCTGCGCCGTGGTGACCTCAAACTCTTCGCAGACGCGATTCATCATCTCCGGGACGGTGTGTTCTTCCTGCATGAAATCCCAGAGAACCAAACCAACCTGATTCAGGGTATAGAGGGAATTCAGGTCGCCGACGCCGTGGCGTATGGGCACGATGATGAGTTCGCCTTCGATCTGACGCGAGACCACCTCGCGATTGCGGATCAACCGGACGTTATCGGGAAGCATGGAAATTTGGCAGACCTCCGCCGGGGCGTATGTTCAAAACTGGAATGCCCTTTTTAAAAGTGTCCAGTACTGGGACAGGGGTGTCATGGGTTGAAACACGAGGTGTAACGTAAGAGTACTTAGTAATAGTTAGAGCATCTTTACCAGGAGTAACGATGTGAAAATACGATATTTAAGGAGCTTGCTGGCGGGCGCGGAGGGGAAGGCTGGGAGGGTGCGTATATGCAAATATTTTGCAACTAAGGACTTGCTGTGCCGCGCTACGTAGGAGCCGAAGAAATTGCGCGAGAACCGGAAGGGAATCCCATACAATCAGGGGCGTACGCGGCCACCGCCAGGTGTAGTTTAGTGTGGCGAGGGCCGGTGAACGCGGAGCGCGAGTCCGCGTCACTGAAGAAAGTCTCAGGAAAATCACGTGAAACTCAATTCCTATATTCTGCGAAGCACAATTGTGGCGGCTTTGGGCGGTTTGTTGTTCGGCTTTGACACTACCGATTTGGCCGCTGAGGTCACACTTTCAGATTGCTCTACACACCTATGAATACTCGCGTCTTTTTCTGGTCGCTCACGTCCGCACTCGCCGGGTTTCTCTTCGGTTTTGACACGGTTGTCATTTCCGGGGCCGAGAAAACCATTCAATCGCTTTGGGGGCTGAGCCCCGGTCTTCACGGGATTGCTATGGCTTCCGCTCTTTACGGCACCGTTGTCGGTTCGCTGATCGGCGGGTGGCCCGCCGACCGCTTCGGGCGCAAAGCCACGCTGCTCTGGGTCGGCGTCTTTTACTTCGTCGGCGCGGTCGGGTCGGGGTTGGCGACCAATGTTTCGTTATTCATCGCGGCGCGCGTCATTGGCGGTCTGGGCATTGGTATCTCCACCGTGGCGGCTCCACTGTTCATCTCGGAAATAGCGCCGCCCAAGCACCGAGGACGGCTTGCCGGCATGTTTCAGTTCAACATTGTCTTTGGCATCCTGGTCGCCTTTGTATCCAACGCGCTGCTTGCCGGCATCGGCGTCAATGCCTGGCGCTGGATGCTGGGCGTGGCCGCGTTCCCGTCGCTTCTCTACGCTCTGCTGTGCTTTGGTCTTCCTGAGAGCCCGCGCTGGCTTCTGGCAAGGAAGGGCGACCGCGAGGGCGGTTTGAAAGTCCTGCAACGCATCGAACCGGAAGCCTCGCGCGAGGAGATCGAAGCTCAGGCGAACGAGATTGCCGCCGCGTCCTCGGCGAAGGGGTCGTCGGCGCACTTCTGGACGCTTCGTCTTCGCAAACCGATCTTGCTTGCCATTCTCATTGCCTTCTTCAACCAACTCTCCGGCATCAATGCGGTGCTCTACTTTGCTCCGCGCATTTTTGAACTTACGGGGTTGGGAGCGAAAGCCGCGCTGCTCCAATCCGTCGGCATCGGCGTCACCAATCTCATTTTCACTTTCGTCGGCCTTTGGCTCATTGACCGGCTGGGCCGCCGCACTCTTCTCTTTATTGGCTCGTTCGGCTACATCGGTTCGCTCGGTCTGGTTGCCTGGGCTTTCTTCACGCAGCATTACGCGATCGTGCCGGTTTGTATCTTCTCCTTCATCGCCGCGCACGCCGTCGGCCAAGGGGCGGTCATCTGGGTTTTCATCTCCGAGGTATTCCCCAACCGTCAGCGCGCCGAAGGACAGGCGCTCGGCAGCTTCACGCACTGGATCTTCGCCGCCCTGCTCACAACTTTTTTCCCCAAGATGGTCTCCGCCTTTCCACCCGGATACGTGTTCTCGTTCTTCGCCTGCATGATGGTTCTGCAACTCATTTGGGTGAAGACGATGGTTCCGGAAACGAAGGGCGTTCCGCTGGAGCAGATCCAGAAGCAATTGGGCATAGCGTAAAGAGGGCTTGGCCGGCTCATTTGCCTGTGGAACCGAGTGCGGGCCGGAATGCCCCAGGGACCGCACCGCTGGCAAAAGACGAGTCAACAAAAGTTCATCAGAAGAACCAATTAGGGTCAGCCAAGACCAGGCAGCCCGTGATAAGGCAATCCGAAGTCGCGACGGCGATCGAAACTTACATGCGCTGCGAGTCGAGCTGCTGGCGTCGGCTTTGCGGGCATTCGTCCGCCAAAGGGGACTTGGTGCGGGAAGTGAGAGGCGACCGCCGACATTTTCGCTAGAACTTGTATCGAATTCCCTTTAGTGCTGGATACAGCTTGCGGTACTCCGCGTATTGCAGGTTCATCAACGACGCCGTTTTCGGATCGGGCCGCACGGTTTTGGAGACGCGGACGACGGTCTCGCAGGCCGTTTCGACAGAGGGCCATGCGCCAACTCCAACACCCGCAAGCAGGGCGGCTCCGTAGGCGCCGCCTTCTTCCGCTTCAATCAATTCCACGGACATGCCGTAGATATCGGATTGGATCTTTTGCCAGAGAGGGGATCGCGCGCCTCCGCCACCCAGGCGAATGGATTCGATCGGCACGCCAATTTCTTTGAAGAGCGTCAAGGAATCGCGAAGGCTGAAAGCCACACCTTCCAGAATGGCGCGAATCACGTGGGCGCGCGAATGTTGCGCGGTGATTCCGACGAGCGCGCCGCGCGCATCAGGATCGAGATGTGGAGTGCGTTCACCCATTAAATAAGGCGCCCAGAGGAGGCCTTCCGCACCCGGCGGAGTTTTCGCCGCTTCATCCATGAGGCGGTCGTAGGGATCGCGGCCATCGTCCTTCCCGGCGCCAAATTGATCGCGGAACCATCGCAGCGAGAGCCCTGCGCCCTGGGTCACTCCCATCACGTGCCAGCGGTTGGGAATGGCGTGACAAAAGGTGTGAATGCGCCCCCCTGGCTCCAGCACCGGCTTGCTTGTCGCCGCGAAAACCACGCCGGACGTGCCGATGGTCGCACTGACCGCGCCGGCCTTGACGATGCCCATGCCGACCGCACCAGCCGCCTGATCACCGGCGCCCGCAACGACGGGTATGCCAGCGCGGAGTCCGGTGGCGCCAGCACCCTCTTCGGAAGTCCGCCCGGTGATTTCGGGCGATTCGTAAACTTTCGGAAGCAACTGCTCGTCCAACTGTGAAATCTTGAGGATTGGCTGGGACCAGCGGCGGTTGACGACGTCGAGCATGAGAGTTCCAGAAGCATCGGCGACATCAATTGCGCGCGAACCGGTCAAACGAAACCGCACGTAGTCCTTGGGCAAAAGGATCGAGCGAACGCGCGCCCAGATTTGCGGTTCATGCCGGCGCACCCACCAGATCTTCGGAAGAGTGAAACCCGTCAGCGCCGGATTAGCAGTGAGCTCAATCAGCCGGCGGGCGCCGACCTGCTCCGTGATTTCGCGGCATTCTTCGCCGGTGCGCTGATCGCACCAGATGATCGATGGGCGCAGCACGTTGTCCTGCTCATCCAGAAGCACGAGGCCATGCATCTGCCCCGTCAGGCCGATCGCGTCAATCTCGCCGGGCTGCACACCACCTTTCGCGAGGCATTCGGCGATGGCGCGGCATGCCGCCCTCCACCAGTCCTGCGGGTCTTGCTCCGCCCAGCCAATTTGCGGAGAGCTCATGGGAGCGTGCTCTGCAGTTGCGCTGCAGAGGACGCGCCCGGATTGATCGATCAACACCGCACGGGTCCCGCCCGTCCCGACATCGATCCCTAGAAGTTTCATTTCCTTTGCGCCTGCCATTCGGTTTGGATTGCTTTCGCGAGGATGGTCATATCCACGTGGCTATCATCTTATGACCCTGGTGAAGCACAGACAACCCTACAAAAATGATTTTGCAGGCACTTTCTCTGGTGCGTTTCCTGTCAACGCAGGAGGAAATTCCTGCTGCCTGCGGGAGTATACTGGGAGATTAAATTCCACGTCGAAGAAACGCTATGAACTTTACGGATTGCCTTCGCGGAACGTTGACGCTGGCCGATGGCGCCTGGGGTACAGAGCTGCAGAAACTCGGCGCACCCCTGGGTGCCTGCCTGGACGAATGGAATCTCCTAAAACCTGATCTAGTGCGTCAGGTGGCGGAAAGCTATATCCAGGCAGGGAGCGAGGTGATTCTGACCAACACCTTTCGCGCCAATCCGATCAGTCTTGCGCCACATGGGCTGGACGGCCAATGCGCGGCGATCAATCGCGCGGGAGTTAAGATCTCGCGGGAAGCGGCGAGACGCGCGGCGCTGGTCTTTGCTTCGATTGGCCCAAGTGGGAAAATGCTTGTAACGAAAGACGTTACGCCTGAACAACTCCATGGCGCATTTTCCACGCAGGCCCGCGCGCTGGCAGAAGAAAGTCCCGACGCCCTCCTGCTCGAAACGATGATTGATGTGACGGAAGCCAAGATTGCGGCGGCGGCGGCTCTGGAGACAAGCTTGCCCGTGATTGTTTCGTTTGTCTATGATTCCGGCAAGAATCGCGACCGGACGATCATGGGCGCGACGCCCGAACAAGTGGCCAGCGCTCTTGTGAGCGAAGGTGTCCACGGCATCGGAGCTAATTGCGGGGTCGGCGCGCGGGAGTACGTGGCGATCTGCAAGCGCCTGGTGGCGGTGTGCCGCCTGCCGATATGGATCAAGCCGAATGCGGGATTGCCTGAAATTGTGGGCGGCGTGGTGAAATACAAGACGACGCCGGAGGAATTCGCCGAGACGGCAAAGGAACTTGCGAACGCAGGGGCGACCTTCGTTGGAGGTTGCTGCGGAACAAGCCCGGACTTTATCCGTGTGCTGGCGCGAGATCCGGCGTTTCGAGCGCGAAGCGATCTAGCTTGATCCTCAGAAAAATAGATTCTGCGCGAATTTATCCTGAAAATGAGGGTGACTGGCCAGTTCGACATATTCGATCTGTTTGGCGAGAGACTCGCCCAGGCGGCGCTGGGAGCCGGATATAAGCATTTGCCTTGCGCCAATCCCCGCGGCATTGCCAACTTGGCGGAAATTGCCAAGGGGAATTTGCGGAAACAGCCCGATGCGCAGCGCGCTCTGCACATCCAGATAGCTGCCAAAAGCGCCGGCAATGATGAATTCTTTCAGAGCCGACGCGTCCACTCCGCCCGCTTCGAGAAGAACCTCAATGCCTGCGCGAATCGCGGCCTTGGCAAACTGAATCTCGCTGATGTCCTGCCGCGTCAATACGATTTCGCCTCTGCTGCCGGAGTTCTCCGCACTGACCAGAAGAAACTCGCCGCCGCCGCTGTTTTGCCGCACGCGCTCCGCACTTTTGCAGAAATTTCCGCGTGACTCCAGAACACCGGCATCGAGCAGGGCGGCGATAGCATCGAGAATTCCGGAGCCGCAGATGCCGATGGGGAGACGTCTTTCGATTGTATAGATCTGAATAGCGCCGCGCTCGAAAAGAACGCGTTCAATGGCGCCCGGAGCGGCGCGCATGCCGTGCCGAATGTGCGCTCCTTCAAAAGCGGGTCCCGACGCACACGAGCATGTCAAAAAGCGGCCGTGCACGCGCAGAGTGATTTCAGTGTTGGTGCCGATGTCGATCGCCAGAAACGGAGGACCCGATTTGCGAGAGCCGGCGCCGATGCCAATAAGCATGGCCACGTGATCTCCGCCCACATAACCGGCGATGTTTGGCGGAGTATAAATAGCGGCACCGGGGGCAATCTCCATGCCGAGATCGCGCGCGGCTAGGTGAAGTGGCTCAGTCGTCGCAGGCAGATAGGGTGCCATGCCCAACTGCTGAACGGGCAGACCCGCAAAGAAATGATGCATCGCCGTATTTCCGGCGACGACCATCTCCACGATTTGCACGGGTGAGATGGCGAGATCGTTGCAAAATTCCCGCACCATCTGGTTCAGCGTCTCGATGACGCTGCGTTGCAGCCGCTGCGCGGCCCCGCCAGAATGACTGGCATAAGAAATGCGGCTGATGACGTCCTCGCCGTGGGCAATCTGCGGATTCATCAATCCGCGTTGGGCGACCGTTTTCCCCGTTTCCAAATCCACGAGGTACGATGCGAGTTTCGTCGTTCCAAGATCAATCGCAAGACCGAAGATGCGGGCCTGCTCCGGGAGAATGCCGACAATTGTGAAAGGTAAAGATTCCTTACTGACCGCAACTCGCACGTGTCCCGCGAACTGCTTCGCGGTTTCCGCCAAATGCTCGAAGCTCCCTGCGGCCGGCTGTACATCCTGGCCCGCGGCCTCATTGATTGTTTCCTGGATTTTGCCAGGGAGCGACGCGTCCACTGCGAGATCAAAGGGCACGACCAGCGGGTCTAACGAAACGCCGAGCTCAAGGCCATCGAGTTGAACGCGCTGGGAGGAAGTAAGAGACTCCGGCGGAATCTCCAGAGTGACGTCGTTTGCCGGCAGGGCCTGACAGGCAAGACGGTAGCCGCAAGCCAGAAGCTCCGGACCGAGTTTCTCCTTTTCTTGCGAAGTGGGCGCGGAGAGCGACCCTGAGGTGAGGCGCACCTTGCATTGGCCGCAGGTTCCCACCCCACCGCAAACCGCCTGTAATTCCACGCCGACGGATTGCGCAGCCGACAGCAGAGTTTGTCCCGCAGAGATTTCCGCGCGGCGTCCAATGGGTTGCAGTTCGACGATAAAGTTTTGTCCGCGGTTGGCCATGGAGCAATTCAGTGGTCATCCGGTTTGTGGCGGCATTTCGCGGATACACTGCATTCGTCGCAAAGATGGCCAGCAGGCTGCGCGTGGGTGCCAAACCCCACGGCCAGGGAAAGCGATTTGCGCGGCACCATCAGGAATGAGGGATTGAGAGCAACTCCAATCGAATGCGCATCCACTAGAGAGAAGATCTGCGTCTGGCCCTCAGCGAGAGGCCATCCGCGCATGCCGGGATAAAACTGACTTGTGGCGCGCAGGCCATCCTTTGCCGCCAGTGCCGCAAAAAAACGGCAAGCCGCGTTGGAGAGAGCACCAATCGCGGCGGTGCCAAAACCGTCCAGAGCAAATTGCCAGGGCAAATCGGATTGCGACGCCTTGTCCATTTCCTCTTCCAGCTTTTTCCCGAGTGAAGCCACGGCGAGAAAAACTCCCTGACATCCGGCGAGCTTCCGCGCAATTCCGAACCCATTTAACTCGCTGCCACCTCTCAGCGTCACGCAAGACAGAGAGACTCCACAAATGTCCACGCGGCGAAAAGCCACCTGCGGATGAATCAAACCATTGCCTTCGGCGATCGCTCGTTCAGCCAGGGAAATGAGTTGAGGCTGGCGGGCGCGAATTTTCTGCGGCTCCGCTCCTTGGCCGCGCAATACCATATCCACGGTGGTGACAAGTTGCCAATCGCTGAGGATCCGCGTGGGTTCGCTCGAGATGAGATTCTGTGTCATGGGACCCGCACTCGATTCATGTCTTCGTCATCAGATTCCCGGCAGATGCGCCATGCCTGCGCGTTTCGCGTGTTCGGCCACGATGGCGCGCAAATCGTTTTCCACCTGCGGCGAAATTACAGGCCGTTTGTAGGCCGCCAGGATCTCTTTCACGCGATCGCGGGCGCGCGCAAAGGCATCTCTTTTCCCTGATTGCTCCCAGGAATGAAGCGAACCGCGGTCAATCACTTTTGAGGGGAGATGCTGCTCCATCCGAAAATACTTCCGCGTTTCCGGAATTTTCAGGAAATCGCCTTGCGCACCAGCTTTGGCAAACATCTCCAAGGCGAGCGATTCTGTTCGTGCCTGGACAGCCTGCAAAAGGCGCTGCGCCATGGCAATGCACTCCGCATCCAGTACAAGTTTTTCCGCACTGTGGCATGCCAGCGAATCCAGCATGCCTGCCCCAGAGATCATATTAATCCCGCCGAGCGCGCCCAAGATCGCTGCGACGCCACTTTCCTGGCCCGCTTGCGCATCCAGGCATTTTGCGTCGCTGCCGATCAAGTAGCCGTGCGTGGGCAGACCGAAGGTCTTCGCCACTTGCGCGGAAGCGATATTCAACATAGCGGTTTCGACCGCGCCCATCGGGGTGATGCCACTGCGCATGTCAAAGATGGCGGGTGCACCGCCCCAGACTACGGGCGCGCCGGGTTGCGCTAACTGATGAATGGTGATGCCGCTGATGCATTCGGCGGCATGTTGGACGACCGTGCCAGCCAATGTAGCGGGGGCAGCCGCGCCCGAAAGCGGCATCGCGACGATCTCCGCGGGAACCCAGGCACGCGCGAGATCGATCAGATTCTGGGCCGCGAATTCCGACATGTGCAGCGGCGGCGAAGGACACACATCAAAAATCGCGCGTGGTTTCTGCTGGAGAGCGGCAAGGCTGCCGCTGTCCGCCACAAGCAGGTTGATCATGGCAGGCGCGGTATGCGGAGAAAATGCTCCGGTCACGATGGGCTTGTTGGAATACCAGAGCACCAGGAACAACCGGTACAAGTCGCCAATTTCTTTGGCGGCATCGTTGCAAACCACGGCGGTGGATTGCGCGGCGTACTGCGGCAACATCTCCGCAACCTGCACCAAGCGCACCAAATCGGCGGACTGGGTCAGGCGGTGTTCGAGAGTTTCCGGGTCCAGGATGTGCACGCAAGAGGAGCCCGGGTCGAACTGCACGTTATCGCCGCCGTATTTCACGACGGGTTCGCCCGCGCGATTGTGCAGGTGGAATTCTCGCGGAACGCTCTCGATGCTCCTGCGGGCCAACGATTCCGGAATGTGGGCTACCCCGTTTTCCACCCGCGCTCCCGCGGAGGCAAGCAGTTCGCTCGCCTCGGGACCCTGTACGGTCACGCCGCGTTGAAAGATAAGAGCGAGGGCTTCTGACAGGATTCGCTCGAGAAGTTCCGCATCCAGTAATCGTAGGTTTGGCTGCATTTGCAATCGGCCCGTTTGATTCTTAACTGACAGGTGATTTCCCCTGCTTTTTGAGCAGGCTCTTGGCCAGCGCCACTGACGCGAACGCATCTTTTCCGAAACCATCCGCGCCGATCTCGTCGGCCCAACTCTGTGTGACCGGAGCGCCGCCCACAATGATCTTTACGCGCGGGCGAAGACCGTGCCGCTGCAAAGCCTCGACGACGTCCTTCTGCCCCGTCATCGTTGTGGTCAGCAGGGCAGAGACGCCGATGAGGTCGGCGTTCAGCTCCTTGGCTTTGAGGGCAAACGATTCCACCGGAACGTCGACGCCAAGATCGAACACTTCAAATCCATTCGCCGAAAGCATCGTTCCGACGAGGGTTTTCCCAATTTCGTGAATATCTCCCTTCACCGTTCCCAATACAACTTTCCCAAGCGATTCGCGCGCCGCGCCCGCCTTCTGAATCTCCGGCTCCAGGGCGGAGGTCGCCGCTTTCATGGCTTCTCCGGCGAGCACCAGGTCAGGGAGAAACATCTCTCCTGCTTCGAACTGCTGGCCCACAACGTTCAATCCGGGAAGGAAGCCATGATGAATGGCATCGAGTGGAGGGACGCCCTGGACGATTGCCTGCAGGCTGAGTTCCCGGGCACGGTCAGGATCGCCATCGATGATGGCCTGCTTCATTTCCCGGAAGAGTTCATCCTGCATGAGGTCCTCGTGTCGTCGGGGAATGAGCCACGGCGGCTGGCAAATTCCAGACGGGTTCATCACAGACTTGGGCTGTGGTTGAAGTGCGGTGGAAGAGAGCTCTGTCTCTCCTCCCCATTCGGGCCGCGCGGTGCGTGGAAACAAGAGACCCGGGAGCGTGTGTCAATAATATGTGCGCGGCAGGTTTGTGTCCACACACCAAGACAGGCGGAGGCGACCCGCGTGTCTATCATGGATTCCTTCTGATGGCTCGACGGCGTGAATTATTTGCAACCCTTTCGTGGCGTGCTCACGGTAAACTGAGCGGAGCTTGGGGCGCTCAACATGTTCGCGCCGGTTTGCCGTGGGAGACACTGGCCGAAGAGGCAGAGGGGAATGTGTATGAGAAAGGGATTGCTGGGAGTGCTGGTGCTGTTGATGGCGGCGTGGGCCGTTGGGGCGCAGGAAGCGAGCTTGGGGGTAGCTGCGGCCAAGGACACCACAAATGTTGCGGCCGATTTTGCTGAGAGTTCGGCGGCGCAAGTGAATTTGTATGCGCCGAGCGAAGAGGCGCGGAGTTTTGCGCTGGCAACGCCGGCGATTCCAGCGGCGAGCGCGGCGGCCGCGGAGCCCGCGGCGGCGCCGCCCCGGCCGAAGTTCGTGTTTGGCGCCCGGGATGACTACCGGTGGCAACTGGGAGTGGGCGTGGAGTTTTTCCGGTTCCAGTCGTCGCGGATCGACGCGAGCCTGGTGGGGCTGAACACCACGGTGACGTACTTCACGAACGACTGGTTTGCCGTGGAGGGGAACCTGGTGACGGGCTTTGCGCCGGAGATCTACGACCGGGAGCATGTGAAGTATTTTGGAGGCGGCGGAGGGATACGGATTGGCTCGCGGCGGGAGCGTTGGGAACCCTGGGGACACGCGCTGGTGGGTGGCGGGCACCTGCAGCCGCAGACGGCGGACAGCAGCAGGACCGCGTTGATGCTGCAGGCGGGCGGCGGGGTGGACTTCCGGGTGAATGATCGGTTGTCATTGCGGGCCGAAGGCGATTATGTGTTCAACACCTTCTTCAGCGAGCACCAGAACGACTTCCAGGGCGTCGCCGGCGTCGTCTTCCACTTCTGAGCCGGACCGGGTCCGGTTTTCTAGCGTGGATCGCAGGGAAATGGCCGAATTGGGCCACTTCTGGCGGGTGTTGCATACTGTGCACACATCACAGCCTTTTGGTCGGCAGCCGTGATATAGTCCATTTTAGCGACAATTCGGATAGACCAGGCACTCCACTCACCTATTATCTATCCCCAATCGAAAGGAGGATCTCATGTTGAAAAAGAGCATGATCCTGCTGGCAAGTTTGCTCGTGGCAACGAGCCTCTGTCTGGCACAGGAGAAAACAAACCAGCAACCCGTGGTCAAGAAGACCCCGATTAAGCAAACCAGCGCCGCGTCTGGCAAAGAGATGTATAGCCAGTACTGCGCGCCGTGTCACGGAACCGACGGTAAGGGTGCAGGTCCCGCGGCGTCATCGATGAAGGTGATGCCAACCGACTTGACCCAACTGGCCAGGAAACACGATGGCAAGTATCCAGCCAATTCAGTGGCTTCCGTACTGAAGTTTGGCAGCGGCCCCGCTTCCCACGGCTCGGCCGATATGCCGGTTTGGGGTCCGTTGTTCAAGTCATTGGACAAGTACCACGAGACCGTTGTGCAGCAGAGAATCAGCAACCTGGTGAGCTATATCGACTCCCTCCAGGCGAAATAGAGCTCGCCGGTTTCGAAGTTCCGAGAGGCAGGAAGCGCAACTTCCTGCCTTTTTTCTTTTGCGTCCCAAGGTGTGCGCGTGGCACGTTTCAACCCAATTTGGAGTGCGGCGGCTTGCCGCCGCTTTTACAGCCGCCTGCCCCGCTGACATACCATAGTCCCAAATTCGAAGTTGGCCAATTACAGGCGTGTGCCTCTTATTCTGTTTCAATCCATAGTCGTAGGAGAATCCCTCTGCAACTTCGGATTTCAGGCTCATACCAAGTGCTGCCCTCATGCAGCTTCCTGCCCTGTTACCCACGCCACATCACATACCCGAGACGCCTCCCCAGTTTGCCTGATGGTATCCTGCTAAAGCTGTCAGGCAGGATTCGCCGGGAACTTTCGGTCTGCCTCTGCGGAATTACAGGGGTATAGTTTGAGTCGATCCCCCAACCCCATGAGCTTGGGTGGCGTAACTTTAGTACCCGTGCCTGCGTCTTTAAGAATGAGCAGGTTAGCGAAGGAAAGAAGCCCTATGCACCATAAGCACTTCTACTTATTGAGTTTCCTGTTTTTGGTCATTGCCACAACCGGCCCGGCACAGACTCCCGATACTTCACCCCAGGGTCAAGAACAGGGCACATCCCCCCGCAGCAGCCGCGGGCAGGGCCGTGGCGGGCCCATGGAGGGTCGCGGCGTCTTCGGAAAGATCACCGCCATCAACAGCGGTTCGATCGCGATGACCAAGCCTGACGGAACATCCGTAACCGTCAAGCTCACGGACAAAACCGAATTCCGCAAGGACCGCCAGCCCGCGAAAATTGCCGACTTCAAAGTCGGCGACTTTGTTGTTGTGCGCGGCGATGAAAATGCCGACCACACTGTGACCGCTCAGATGATCGGGACGCGCACAGACAACAGCCAAGGAGGCGGTCGCGGGGGATCCGGCGGCGGCGGAGGATTCGGCGAAATGGGCAAAGACTTTGTCGCCGGCGAGGTGAAGTCCATTGACGCACCCAAGCTGACCATCTTGCGGACCGACAATGTCACACAGACCCTCGAACTCAACGAAGATACTTCTCTGCGCAAAGGCCGCGAAAGCATCACCATGGCCGACCTTCATCCCGGGGACCATGTGGTGGTCCGCGGAGCGTCGCAAAATAATGTCTTCGTTCCCAAAAACGTAATGGTCCTTTCCCCCGAACAGTGGGAGCGCCTGCAGCAGATGGGTAACGCTAGAGGAGGACCTGCCGGAAGTGCACCCCCTAACGCGCCCACAGGCAATTCGCCGCAACCATAACTCACCGAGGGAGTGCAGTTTGAAGTCAATTCTTCACGGCATATTGACGATTGCATTGGTGGCGATTCTCTTCGCCTTGCATTTGCAGGCGCAAGAGACTGCGCCCGTTGCACCTGCGCAGGGCACCGTAATCTCCGTTCCGCCGGGCACCTCTGCCTCGTATTATGAAATTACCGGATCTACACGCAGCGGCAAGACTCCTCTGCCGGGCGCGGCTGTCACTGCCGCCAACACATTGACCGGCAAGAAATATGCTGCGGTGACCAACGCCGAGGGTAAATTCTCTTTCTCGGGCATCGCTCGTGGCCGGTACGTTGTACGCATCGAGTTCATGGGCTTCTCTCTCTTCACTCAGGAGCTCCTGCTCAATCCACAGAATCCATCAGCAAAAGTAGACGCCGAATTGCTGCTCGCCTCCCGACAGCAGCAGCAATCGAACAACTCCAGCGCGAGCATCGCGGCAGGCCGGGGGTTTCAGAGCCTGGCCGTGGACAGCACACTCTCTTCTCTGGCCGGCAGTGATTCCGGCTTTGGTGCAACGGGCGCACCCGGCGCTGCGCAAAACTCCAATGATCTCTCAAGTCTTCCCTTGAATGGCGCCGGCGCAGAAGGCCCCACGGAATCAGTCAGCATCAGCGGTGCGCAGGGGCGCACACAGGACTTCGGCGGCGGCAGTGAAGATGAACTGCAACAGCGCATCCAGGAATTTCGCGACCGTGTACAAAGTGGCGGTGGCCCCTTCGGTGGCGGACCTGGCTTCGGCGGTCCGGGCGGAGGTGGCGGTGGCGGGCCCATCGCTATTGGCAGGCTGGGTGGCCGCGGGTTCAACATCAACCAGCCCCATGGCGTGCTTTATTTCTCGGACGACAACGCCTCGCTCGACGCCACACCCTACTCGCTCAACGGAGTCCCCGCCATCAAACCGCAATACAACCAGGCGCGCTTCGGTGCAAACGTCGGCGGCCCTTTGAAGATTCCCAAGATTTACGACGGTGGCAACAAATGGTTCTTCTTCGCCGGCTGGAACGGATCGCGCGGCGATTCCCCGTACGTTGCTTACTCCAGAGTGCCAACAAGTGACGAACGCAATGGTGATTTTACAGGGGCCACCTACAACGACGCCGCGCCGGTTCAGCTATTCAATCCTGCCACGGGGCAGCAGTATCAGTTCAATGGTGTCCTCAACCAGTTGGATCCAAGCTTGATCAGTCCCTCTGCCAAAGCTCTCCTGCAGTACATCCCCCTGCCAAACATGCCTCCCACCGCGTCCGGTCAGAATTTCCAGTACCTTACTTCGGCCGCAAGTAGCTCCGACGCCGTGATCCTGCGTCTGGTCCACAATTTCGGATCAATCCCCACCCCCAGTGGACGGAGTGGCGGGGGTAGAGGTGGCGGGCGACGGCCGCAAAACAACATCAATTTCGGGCTCAATTGGGCGCGCACCTCGACCAATATCGTCAATCCCTTTCCCTCACTTGCCGGAGGTACGGGAACGCAAGGCTTGAACGCCAGCGCTGGCTGGACTTACGGCAAAAATCGCATGAATAATATTTTCCGGGTGAATTACAACCACAATCACGTTTCCACCACGAATCTCTATTCCAACGTCACCGACGTTGCAGGCCCTGGCGGCGCCGGAATCACGGGAATCTCGAACGTTCCGTTTGACTGGGGATTGCCGGGAATCAGTTTTACTTCATTTGGCGGGCTCAACGATCCCACGCCGCGCCGCGAACTCGATCAAACCTACACCGTCTCCGACACCGTTTCCTGGAATCATGGGAAGCACAATTGGCGCTTTGGCGGAGACTACCGGCGCATACTTCAGAGTTTTCACTCTGCCAGAAATGCGGAGGGCAGTTTCGTCTTTACAGGCTTTGCCACCTCTCAATACGCACCGGGCAGCACGCAACCTCTCCCCGACACGGGCTATGATTTCGCGGACTTCCTCCTTGGCTTTCCTCAGCAAACATCGCTGCAGTTCGGTGCCACTTCTTACAATTTTCGCGCCAACTCGTTCGACTTTTTCGCCCAGGACGACTGGCGCATACTTTCCAGTCTCTCGCTGAATCTCGGTGTGCGCTACGAGTACAACGGCCCCTACACCGAGGCCCAGGACCGTATCGCCAATTTGGAAGTTGGCCCGGGATTTGCCACTGCAGTTCCGGTCGTTCCAGCCGGTGCCGTGTTGCCGCCAGGTTCGGGGACATTGGCCGTCTTCTCCAATCCATCTCTCCTTCATCCCGACCGCAATAATTTCGCACCTCGCATCGGCATTGCCTGGAAACCTCTCAAGAAGACGGTCGTCCGCGCCGGGTACGGCATCAACTACAACCTCGCCCAGTACAGCACCATGATTCAGAACTTCGCATTTCAACCTCCCTTTGCCAACGCGGTCACGAATGCCACGAATGTCGCCAGCCTGATCGGCCCGGCCCCGCTCACTCTTGCGAACGGTTTCCCCGCCGCTTCCCAAAGCACGGTAACCAATAATTTCGCCGTCGATCCCAACTACGCCCTGGGCTACGTGCAGATCTGGAATCTCGACCTCCAGCACGAATTGCCCGGCAATGTGGTTTTAAACGTCGGCTACAACGGCGCCAAAGGCACGCGCTTGGATACGGAGCGCGCTCTGGTCTTCGCGGGCAATCAGCCGTTCATTTACGAGTCCTCCGAAGGAAACTCGATTCTCCATGCCGCCTCCGTTCGCGTTCGCAGGCGCATGTCCAAAGGCCTCGGTATCGGCGCACAGTACGTGTTCTCCAAGTCCATTGATGATGCCTCTTCCATCGGCGGCGGTGGCGTTGTCGTAGCTCAGAATCCCTTTGATATCTCGGCTGACCGGGGGCTCTCCAGTTTCAATCAGACCCACAAATTCACTGGAAACTGGATGTACGATCTTCCCTTCGGCGAGAACCGCCGCTTCGCCCAAAAAGGTGTGTGGTCTCACGCCCTCTCCAATTGGCAATGGAGTGGCGACTTCACCGTTGCTTCGGGTCTCTATTTCACTCCCAGCGTGCTCGGCGGCGCCTTGGATATCGCACGCGGCGTCAGCGGATCGCAGCGTGCCAACCTTGTCCCAGGGCAATCGATCTCTCTTCCAAATCCAACGGCGCGGGAATGGTTCAATACCGCTGCGTTTTGCACCCCGGGAATCAACTGCAGCAATCCGAGCGACTCACCCTACGGCGATGCCACACGCAACTCCATCGAGGGGCCCGGCACAGTGACCCTGGACATGTCCATCAATCGCACCATCCCGCTCAAGGAATCCCGCTCTCTCGATCTGCGCCTTACAGCTAGCAACGTCTTCAATCACGTGAATTTCACTTCCATCAGCACCGCCGTGAACTCGCTGACCTTTGGGGAAGTCACCGCTGCGGGGGGCATGCGCCGTGTCACCATGCAGGCCCGTTTTCGCTTCTGAGAGATAACACCGATGCTACGCACACGAAACATTCTCTCAATGCTTACCGCCGCGGCGCTGCTCTCGCCGGGCGCTCCGCTTGTCGCCCAGGAACCCGGCCAGCCCGTCGCCGCTCAGGGCCGCATTCGCATCACTACCGAACTCGTATTAGTGAATGTCGTCGCCCACGATAAAAAGGGCAACTTAATCAAGGATCTGAAGAAAGAGGATTTTACTCTTTACGAAGACGGCAAAAAGCAGGCTATCTCCAGCTTCGATTTTGAGAATGTTGATGAATTGCCGGCCACTGCCGGCCCAACAGTCTCAGGCGCGGCGCCGGAAACGCCGGGAACACTGCTGCACTCCAGCAAGAAAGCTCCTCCCACGCTCGATGCTCGCGATCGCCGCCTGATTCTCCTCTTCTTCGACTTTTCCGCCATGGAGCCCGAGGAGATTGACCGCTCGGTGGACGCCGCGAAGAAATTCGTTCACGAGAAGATGCAGCCCGCGGATCTCATCGCCATCGTTTCGCTCGCCACCAACATGCACGTGGACTGCGATTTCACCGATGACCAGCAGAAACTCGCCGCCGTGCTCTCCAGCTACAACTCCGGCGAAGGCCAAGGCTTCGACAACGGCGCCACGGGAAGTTCCGAGGGTGCCGCGGAGACCGGCGGCTCTTTCACCGAAGACGACACCGATCTCAACACCTTCAACGCCGATCGCAAGCTCCTTGCCATTCAGTCCCTGATGCAGGCGCTCGGCAAGCTCCCGCAGAAAAAGAGCGTCATTTATTTCAGCAATGGCATCACGCAATCCGGCGTGGATAACCAGTCTGCCTTGCGCGCCGCAACGGCCGCCGCCGTAAAGTCCAACGCCTCCATCTATTCCCTCGACGTTCGCGGCCTGCAAGCCTTTCCTCCCGGCGGGCAAGCGCAAAACGCCAGCCTGCACGGGCAATCCGCCTACACGGGCGCGTCCACTCTAAACGATCTGAATGGCAACGCCGCTTCACAAGACACACTGGCCACGCTTTCCGCGGACACGGGCGGCAAAGCTTTCTTCGATTCCAACGATTTCAGCGGCATCTTCTCCCAGGTGCAGAAAGACAGCTCCGTCTATTACGTTCTGGGTTTCACCAGCAACAATCCGGCTAAAGACGGCAGGTTCCGGCATCTGAAAGTCACCGTGAAGCGGCCTGACTTGAAGCTCGATTTCCGCTCCGGCTATTACGCCGGCCGCGACTTCGAGCACCTGAACCATGCCGACCGCGAAGAGCAGCTCGAAGACGAGATGGCCGCCCAGTTGCCTCGTGTGGATGTGCCGCTCTACGCTGGCGCCTCCTATTTCCGCAAGGACGATTCCCACTACTATTTGGCCGTTTCCCTCGTCATCCCCGGCTCCCAGATTCCCTTTGTCACCGAAAAGGACAAAGACAACGCCACCATTGACATCATCGGTGTAGCTCTCGAGAGCGGTAAATTCCCCGTGGGCCGCTTGCGCGACACCGTAAAACTCGCCGTTGAAAGCACGCGCGAGGTCCGCCGCAAAAACGTTCAGTACAACACCGGCTTCCTCCTGGCTCCCGGCAGCTACCACCTGAAATTCGTGATCCGCGAAAATCAGACCGGGCGCATGGGCTCGTTCGAGACCGATGTGCGCATCCCGGACCTTCGCAAGTCGCCCATGAAAATGAGCTCCGTGGTGTTGAGCAGCCTGCGCGTCCCGGCAACCGCAAAAAAGACGGGCGTCAATCCGCTGGTGCGCGACCAAATGGAGCTCGTTCCCAATATCACCCACGTCTTCACGCCGGACCAGCATCTGTACCTGCAGTACGAGGTCTATGATGCCGCCAAGGGCAAGAACTCCGCGCCAGCTGCGCCGGCTCCCGCCGCTCCGGGCCAGCAGGATGCGGCCAAATCACCCGTGGCCCCAAAGCCTGCGCGTGACTCCGTCCGCGTCCTCACCAGCATCGAATTTATCCAGGGCGGGACGAAGGTCTATGAATCCAAGCTGGTCGAGGCCAACGAAGTCACCGCGCCCGATCGCAAAGCCGTCATCTTCCAGATGGACTTGCCGCTGCAATCCTTGAAGCCCGGCCTCTATCTCTGCCAAGTGAACGTGATCGACGACGTCGCCGGCAGTTTCTCCTTCCCTCGGTTTCCGCTCCTCATCCGCGAAGCCGTTCCTCATCCCGCCCCCGCCATCTCCACCCCAGCCGCCTCCGATTAGCCCCGCCATCCTTGCCGCCGTAGGGGCACGATACATCGTGCCCGCCTCTCTCTTTCTTATGTAGTGGCCGGTCTTCAGACCGGTTCTTGGGTTTCTCTTGGCTCTTCTCCCCCTCCGTCGTCCCTCTTTCTCCTCAGCGCCGGAGGCGCGCCGTTTGCGTCCGCCGTCTTCTGGAGGGCGCGCCAGACGTTAGCCCAGCCCGTCAGGGCTGGGAAACGAAAACAAAGCAAACCCTCCCCAAACTCTCTCTCTTCTCCCGTCCTCCCCTTCTGTCATCCCGAGCAACGCGAGGGATCCCTCTTCCTCCCCGCCTCTCTCCCCCTCCCTAGGGGGTCGGACATTCATGTCCGACATAAATCCGCCCCCAACACCAATGCTCCCAAAATCTGTCATCCCGCCTCGCAGGCCCTCTGTCATCCCGAGTGGAGCGGCCCGATCTTTTCTTTCGCGCCGAATTGTGGCGCGTCGGGTCGCGCAGTCGAGGGATCTCTCTTCCTCCTTCGTCAGGGCATGGCAATCCCCGGAACGCCAATCTCCCGATTGGCGGTTTAAAACTCCTCAAACTCTTTCTTCCTCCTTAGGGGGTCGGAGCTTCAGCTCCGACATACAGGCCACCCCAAAACCAAAAACTCCTCAAACTCTTTCTTCCCCCGGCTTGTCCGCTCTATTCTGAGGTTTGCTCGCCACTCGCCACCCGCCTCTTTCCCCCCATGTCATCCCGACCGTAGCGACCCGATTTGTTCTTCCGCGCCGACTTGTGGCGCGTCGGGCCGCGCAGTCGAGGGATCTGCTTTTCTCCTGCCTTCTGCTCGCCACTCGCCTCGCAGGCCCTCTGTCATCCCGAGTGGAGCGGCCCGATCTTTTCTTTCGCGCCGAATTGTGGCGCGTCGGGTCGCGCAGTCGAGGGATCTCTCTTGCCTCCTGCTCGCTGATCGCCACCCGCCACTGCTGTTACCTCCTGATCGCTGATATCTGATCGCTGGTCACTCTCTTCCCCAATAGACATTGTGAGGTACTAGCGTCGGAACTGGTATGAGGGGGGAAGCGTGGAGAAGAGTGCACGGTCCACCCACCCTTTGCCAACCCCGCAAAGGGTAGGCCACCCGCGGAGACTAGAAGCACGGGCTCATTGCGCTGAAGATAGTTCAGTCCCCCAGAGTGCTTTGTAATCATCCTCAGAGGGCAGTGATTTATCGAGGCTGAGCGATGTCAGTCTCCATGGGCCAGTCTTCACCCTCTCCAGTTTTGCCTTTCCGAAGAAATGAAGATTCATCGTCTTGTCCTCGGTGGGTGCACCTGTGAACGCAAGGTCAAGCATGGTTGGTGCGGCACCGACAACGTATTTTTTCGTTCTGGTGTAGGTAACAAGATAGGGCGCCCTAGCGAGGACATGTACTTCGCAGCGGATCGTGAATAGAATCGTTGCGTCCTGTTCATTCTTTTGTTGCCATACTGCAGTTCCGATTTCGGAGTAGGTGACTGATTTTATACGATGAATCTCAACGTACTCCTTTGGCGATTTGATTCCCAGCATAGGGCTTAAATAATCGGCCTTGTCGTCTAGCTCAAGAAACGGTCCGCCCTGCCCCAGATCGGCATCGGTCAGCTCATGTATCTCGGCGACCTTTTGCAAAATCTGTTCACGAAAAGTCTCGAGGGTGCGTTTAGCTTCCTCACCGCTGGCCCTAATGCGTTGGAGGTTTTCGTCCTCCATCCCTCTTTCAAGCAGTTCCACGGCCTCCCACAGGTCAGCAACCACCTGTATGTTTGCCCCGAATTGTTCCTGATGCAACAAGAAGCCCTCAGCCAAGATCCCGTCTCCGGTCACTAGGATTGCTGGATCGATACCGTCGCTCCTGAGATTTCTGAGCACCGTGAACATAATCAGGGAATCGCGAAAACCTTTTTCCTTGGATTTGGCGTCGCGCCCCTCAAAAGGCGGCACGCAGTCAATAGACATTTCAAGCAGTGACCGGAGGCTGATATCTTCCGGGAGAGGTAGTATCTGGATACCGAGTGCGCTGGCCCTCACTCTGAAATGCTCATCGATCCGACTTAAGTGTGATCGCAGCGCCGCTTCGGCATTTGCCAACTCATCCATTTGTAAGCCGTGCTTGTCCGCCTGGGTTGCAATGAGGCTGAGCTTATCCAGAGACTTTCCGACCTCTGACTTTCGATCTCTGAGGTACTCCATCCAGCTGACCTCTGCGACTAGAATCTCAAATGGGGTGGACTCGCGAACGGCGAGCAGCATGGAGAGCTCTACGCTCTCAAGCTGGGGGCCGAGTTGAAAGAGAGCCGTGCTCTCTAGGAAGACTTTCTTGAAAGGGGGCATTGACGACTTTCCCTCCCTCGCACTCACAATCGCACGGTCACGTAATAAGGGCTCTCATTTTGCGTTCAGGGTCGGCCGCGAACGACGATCAGGGAGCCATGTCGATTTCGCCCAGGCCTATACCGCCGTCCAGCCATGCCAAGATTGCACGAGTGATAGCCTGCTTGTACGTCCAATCGGCATCGCTCTTCAGGCGGCTTAAAGACACCCGGAGATCCAGGCGACGGGTCTTGCGCGGCCAATCTTTCGCTTGGAATTCGAGACTGTAAGATCCGCGATCCGGTGTGCCAATCGGGGGCGTACTTTCAATTTCACAGGTCCACTTACCTGTTCTGGCACTAAAAATTAGACCGTTGAATGGTAATACTTGAAGAAGGTTGTTCTTGTGGCGTATTTCTTCGGGTGATGGTGACTTAGTCTGAGCAAAGTCGAAAACGCCAGAGTCAACCGTCCCTTGAAAGGTGTTGACGTATCCAAATCCGGTGGACGGTATCGTTGTGGCGAATTGGGAACCATAAATCGGCTGGGCGGTAATCCACTGGGTCACAGAGTAGTCCGCCGCCTGCTCATCCTGTTTCTCTATTTCCTCGAATTCTGTTTTGGCTTTCTTGGTCGGTTCAGGTTTCACATCAAGGGATTGCTGTGCGTAGTCCAAGAATTTCGGCGTCGTATACATGTAGAAGCGTACGCTAGCCTTCTCATGCATTTCCTGGCCTAGCTCCCACCTGGGCCCGATCGTCCTTCCCTCGTGCTTCCACCACCAATCCTCTTTCGCGTCTCCGGAAACAAAAATAACAGGCTTTTCAGTTGAAGCAGCGTAGTCGATTAGCTGGAACCAGATAATCAGGTCGCCAAATTTATTCGGTTCTGGTTTGGTGTCGTCCCTAAAGCCTGGAGGAGTTTTCTCCGCGTATCGAAGACGTCCCTTCTTGTAGGTCTCCTCCAGCTTAGCCTGGTCGTAGGGTTTCCCCGTTTTCCCCGAGAAGATCTTGGACAGCTTTGACAAGACATCGTCAGATTTCAGCAAGTCCGGTTGGCTGTTCATCGACTTGTCTACGATTTCAGTTATGTCATTAGCGGCGCGCTTTGCAGCTTCCGCACATTCAGTCGCCATCTGGGAAGGGTATTCATTTTGGTGGGACTCAAAACCACTCGCGAGTTTATTCGCAAACTCTTTGAGGGCCTCGTGCGCACGGGACCGAGCAGCGATTGTGGCAATTCTACTACGGAGATATTCGAAGGCCGACTGGTGAGGCAGAAAGATACGGCCATCCAGTTTTTGCAACACGTCAAAGAAGGCTTGCTGAGTGTCGGGCGTCACTCTGTAGAGATCAAGTAGGACGTTTGCGTCAAACGCGAACGTTGCCTCGCTCCACAGTTTCTTGAATTCTTCTTCTGTGGGCGGAAAGAAAGCAGGGAAGAGATCTCTCATAAATCTTCTTTAGTTATTATGCTGACTCGGATATTACCCCAAATTAAGACGGTTAGCCATCCGGGCGCGTGACCAGGGCGAAAAATGCGCACTAGACTCTGGGCGCCCCGGCCTCGTGGTGAGAGGCTGGGTCCAGGGGCTTCCAATTCCGCGCGAGTACCAGTTTCGAAACTAGTACTCTATAAATAATAATTGACAAGTGGTAAATAATGTGATATGCTTCACCTGTTATGCTGAGGGGACATTGCTCTTGTGCCATTTCGATCCGTCCCGGAGCCTCATCCGGGACGCAAACAATGCGCCCCACACCCTTCTCTTTTGCCTCTTCTTCGCTCTTGCGCCCGCTAAGTCCTTTGTTTCCCCTACATCCAGGAAAGCCGCCCGTAAGTGCTTTGTTTCCCCTACTTACGCAAAAACAGGGGGGTGGGGGTACCTTCAACCGGTACAGACCGGGCGGATGGCTGACAGAACGGACCGGGAGGATTCCTGACACTGTGAACTAATGGCAGGCGCTTGCAGGGAGGAGCGCCGATGCCGTGGAAAGTGAGCAGTGTCATGGAGGAAAAGC
>Ga0208562_1000403_pt1 | contig 23474 bp, 24 predicted proteins | sample June2015DPH_16_1_3_FD_184715 | JGI IMG/M metagenome (GOLD analysis project Ga0208562, IMG submission 184715) | Peatland microbial communities from SPRUCE experiment site at the Marcell Experimental Forest, Minnesota, USA - June2015DPH_16_150... | ecosystem: Environmental > Terrestrial > Soil >... | reverse complement strand
AGGGAATTCGAGCGTTGCGTGAAGTGCTATGCCTGCCGGCAAGTCTGCCCGATGTGCTATTGCGAGCGCTGCCTGGTGGAGAAGAACCGGCCCACGGAGATTGAGCCTTCGGCCACGGCCAAGGGCAACTTCGCCTGGCACATTGTACGCGCGTTTCACCTGGCCGGCCGTTGCGTCGGCTGCGACGAATGCACGCGGGCCTGCCCGGCTGGAATTGACCTGCGCTTGCTCAACCTTTCGCTGGCGAAAGCGGCGGAAGAGCACTTTGCCTACCGCGCCGGAATGGACCCCAAGGCCGAACCGCTGATCGGCGCTTACTCGCTTCAGGACAAGGAGAACTTTATCCGGTGAGCGCAACTATTTCCCAACAGGCGCTGCGAGAACTGGTGACAGAGTGGATCAGGCAAGGCAAACGTGTTGCCGGTCCGCGCCAGGTGAAGCCCGGCTGCGTGCTCTACGCGCCTTTGGAGTCTTCCGCCCAGTTGGCGCTCGCAGGGTTCATGCGCCCTGCCAACTCCGTGAAGGAGTTCATCTTCCCAAAGCACGAAGAGCTTTACGGATACCGCATTGCAGGGAATGGGATTGAGCTCATCGAGACTCAGCAACCCGCCGGCGAGCAGGTGCTGATTGCCGCGCGGCCATGCGACGCGGCCTCGATACCTATCCTGGACCACGTTTTCAACTGGGATTATAAGGACGAGCTGTATAATCTCCGCCGCCAATTAACTACGGTCGTAACGCTGGCCTGCACGGCGCACGATGACGCGTGCTTCTGCACCTCGGTGGGCTTGGGACCTGCTGCCGAGCGCGGCTCGGACGCGATGCTGCTGGAATTGGGGGACGGAGAGTATGAAGTCCGCTGCCTGACAGAGAAGGGGAAAGCCCTCTTGGACGGCAAGGTGCGAGCCTCCGAGCGCGTGGCGAGCGTTTCGGCGGGGCCTGAAAAGCGCTTCGACGCGGAGGCGGTGCGGGCCTTTTTGAAGGAGCATTTCGACAGCCCCTTCTGGCCAGCTCAGACTCTGGCCTGCCTGGGCTGTGGCGCTTGTGCGTACACCTGCCCGACGTGCCATTGTTTCGATATCGTCGATGAGGGAAATATCGAGAGCGGGGTGCGCGCCCGGAACTGGGATTCGTGCCAGTTCGTGATGTTCACGCTCCACGCTTCCGGCCACAACCCGCGCCCCAACCAGCCTTCGCGGCAGCGCCAGCGCATTGATCATAAGTTCCACGTCTATCCGGAAAAATTCGGGGAGATTCTCTGCACCGGCTGCGGAAACTGCACGCGCAACTGCCCGGTGGGGATGGGCGTGCTGAGTGTTCTTACGGCTTTGTAGCGAAGCCAACCCTCTCCCCCTTGGGGGAGAGGGTGGCCCGCGACGGCGTTCTCACCAGCCGGCGCGGGACGGGTGAGGGGGTTCCAACCTGGAGTCCTTACCTGTGCTGACGAGAAAGACCGAAATGTATAATATCTATCAACCCGACCTGATGAAGGTCATTGAGACACGCCAGCAGACGCCGGATGTGAAATCCGTAAAGGTCCGCTTCCTTGACGAAGCGCGAGCGAAGGAATTCTCTTTTCGCGTTGGCCAGTTCGGCATCTTCTCCGTGTTTGGCTACGGTGAAGCCACGTTTAACATTTGCTCGAGCTCCAACTGGAAGGACTACCTCGAGTTCTGTTTCCGCCGCGTGGGTTGCGTGACCGAAGCGCTCTGGAGCATCGAGGAAGGTGATGTGATCGGTTTCCGCGGCCCTTACGGAAATGCCTATCCGACGGAGGAGTGGAAAGGAAAGAACCTGATCTTCCTGGGCGGCGGCATCGCCATGCCACCCGTCCGTTGCGCGGTGTGGTATGCGCTGGAGAATCGCGCTGACTACGGCAACATTACGATTGTCTATGGAGCGCGCAGCGTCGTGGACCTCGTTTATGTGGACGAGCTGGACGAATGGGCCAAGCACCCGAAGGTGCGCGTAGTGCGCTGCGTCGATCCTGGCGGAGAGACTCCCGACTGGAAGGGTGAGATCGGGTTCGTGCCCACCGTATTCGAGCGCGCAGGCGTGTCGGCGGAAGACTCGGTCGCCCTCGTCATCGGCCCGCCCATCATGATCAAGAATACCCTTCCGGTGCTTTACCGGATGGGGATTCTGCCCAGCGTTGTCTACACCAGCCTCGAAAGCCGCATGAAGTGTGGGGTGGGCAAATGCGGCCGCTGCAACGTCGGATCGTTCTACGTCTGCAAGGAAGGTCCGATCCTCACCATGGATCAGCTTCAGCGCCTGCCGGCTGACTACTGAGGCTGTGTCGTGGCGAGAGAGCCACTGCAGGCCTGTTGCATTTCGAAACCCGCCCGTACTATTATCTCGCCCGATGTCAGAGCCTTTCCTCAGTATTGTGGTTCCCGCCTATAACGAAGGACGGCGTATCCGTAGCACACTGGAGAAACTCTGTCACTTCAAGGAGTTGAAGCCTTACTCGATTGAGCTGATGGTAGTGGATGACGGTTGCACAGACCAGACTGTCGAGACAGTCTCGGAGTTTCCTGCCATCCGTCTGGTTCGGAACGACCGAAATCATGGCAAAGGCTTCACGGTTCGGCATGGAGTTTTGGAAGCGCGGGGCGAGTTCATACTTTTCACAGACGCTGACCTTTCCACTCCCATCGAAGAGGTGGACAAACTGCTTTCGGCTTTGCAATCCTCCGGCGCCGATGCCGCCGTGGGTTCACGCGCCCTGGAACGCGAACTCATCGGGATTCATCAGCCCTGGTTTCGTGATATGGCCGGGCGATTTTTCAATCTGCTGGTGAAGACCTTTACGGGCCTCCGGTTACACGATACTCAATGCGGATTCAAACTCTTCAAGCGCAGTTCCACTCGCAGGGCGTTTGAAATGATGCGCGTGGAGGGCTTTGGGTTCGACCCCGAACTCTTATTCCTTATTGAGAGACAAGGTGGAGCGGTGGTGGAAGTACCGGTGAGATGGAACGACAACCCGGCCACCAAGGTACGGTTCCTTCGCGACTCCGCACGAATGTTCCTTGATTTGATGGCCATCCGCTGGCGCGCCTTCATGGGAAAATATCAGTGAACAATATTGAATTCACTCTCCTAGTTTGGGTGTCGGCGCTCCTTGCCGGATTTGTCGGATCGTTAACGGGTCTGGGCGGAGGGATCATCATCACGCCCGTGCTGACCCTGGCTCTCGGCGTCGATATTCGATACGCCATCGGCGCCACGCTCGTTTCGGTGATCGCGACTTCCTCGGGCGCGGCCGCCGCATACGTTCGCGAGGGTTTCTCCAATATCAGAATTGGGATGTTCCTTGAGATTGCAACCACCGTGGGAGCGGTCATGGGGGCCTTGCTGGCCGCCAGGATTTCGACAGGTGCGATCTCCATTATCTTTGGACTCGTTCTGCTTTATTCGGCCTACGCCTCCAGCCGCCCGCGACACGAGCGAGTGGGCGATTGCCAGCCCGACCCTCTCGCCACCCGCCTGAAAATGAACGGCAGCTATCCTACACCCGATGGGCCGAAGGGCTATTGCCCACAAGCGGTGCCCACTGGGTTCAGTTTGATGTTCGGGGCGGGGATTCTTTCAGGTTTACTCGGGATTGGGTCGGGAGCCGTCAAGGTGATTGCCATGGATCAGGCCATGGGCCTTCCCTTTAAGGTTTCGACCACCACCAGTAACTTCATGATCGGCGTGACGGCTGCCGCAAGTGCTGGCGTCTATCTCAGCCGTGGATACATTGATCCCGGTCTTGCCGCGCCGGTGATGTTGGGGGTGGTGGTCGGCTCGCTGGTCGGAGCACGTGTATTGACTCGCGCCAAGACGCGGTGGTTGCGACTTGTCTTCGGTCTCGTGATTGGCATTATGGCGGTCGAGATGATTTACCACGGACTGACGGGGAGGCTATAACGTGGCAAAGCAGACACTACAATGGACGGACCAGTATGTTGAAGAATTGATCGGGAATCTTCTCCGGGTGGGCGTAACGCTGGCTGCGGCAGTGGTTCTTTTCGGAGGGATCGTATACCTGTTTAGGCATGGACGTGCGGCGCCTCAATATCACGTTTTCATGGGTGAACCTACGGACTTGCGCAGCGTGTCAGGAATCGTGAAAGACGCTCTAGCCTTTCGGGGACGCGGTTTGATCCAGCTCGGGCTGCTTGTCTTAATCGCAACTCCTGTAGCGCGCGTTGCCTTCTCGGTTGCTGCTTTCGCCATGCAGCGTGACCGGCTTTACGTCGTGGTTGCGCTCATCGTCCTTGCGGTACTGATGTGCAGCCTCACGGGTGCGCGCGCCTAGCCCACGGCCTCATGGGCAGCAGGCGCGAGTTGTTGGGTGCGCCTTAAGTCTTCGGGAGTATTTGGAGGGACATATTGAGCAGGATTTTCCGACCCCCCGCCCGGCGGCAGTGTTCGCGTCATGCTCAGGACGGCTGCTCTGAACGAGGAATGGAGTCCGCAGGCGCCGGGCGCTGAATTCCGGGCTGGGCTTACGCTTCCGAAGCCCGTGAATTTCGCCCCAGTTTCGGGCAACCGAATCAATGCCTTCCGAATCGAAACACCAGGCGTTGCCACGAAGGGAAAGAGAGTGTATGCCCTCCAGTGGGGATATAGTTGGGGCTTGTAACAGTGCCTGGCGGGCATACCATCCTGGGGTTAGAGCAAGGCGATACAGAAAGGAGCACATTATGCTAGGCCGGACGGTGAGAGTGATGGGCATCATTACGGCATTGGTTTATCTTGCCACTTCCGCGTTCGCCGACCAAGCGAAGGTGCCGAAAGAAGCGCTTTCAATCCCGGCGGGCAGTGTGCTTCATATGAAGCTCACCACAACGCTTACCTCCAAGACCAATAAGACAGGCGACCCATTTACGGGTCAGGTCACTCAGCCGATCGTTGTGGACAGCAAAGAGGTGGTCCCGAAATACAGCCAAGTCCAAGGACATGTCGCCTTCGTAAAACCCTCGAAACGTGTTAAGGGCAAAGCCCTAATGCGACTGGTCATCGACAAGGTCGTGACCCCTGACGAAGACAAGCAGTTCCTGCTACCGAGTACCTTGGACGATTCAAACAACGCGCCCTGTGCTCACACCAAAGACGACGAAGGCACGCTCGAGGGGTGCGGCAAGAGCAAGAAAGATGCTGCTGAGGCTGCTGGTATTGCCGGAGCCATGGGAGCCGGGGCGGGCGCCACTGTCGGCATGGGTCACGAAATAGAGTGCGAATATTATGGGATGTGCGGTGGCGCAGGCATGGGGACCGACATCGGCTATGGCGCCGCGATTGGCGCTGGGACCGCATTGATCTATATGCTGTTTAAACACGAAAAGGACATCATTCTTGTGCAAGGAACGGAATTGACCTTTATCGTGAATCGCACTACGGAAGGTAAGGATTTGCCGCCAGCCCCAGAGCAAGCTCAATCCCCATAGTTTCGCGCCAGGTCAAGGCGTGCTGGCCTGCAAAGCTCTCCAACCGGTCAAAATTCATGCCAGCAAGGGTGGATGCGGTCCGGCGAGTCTAGGGCCTCCAAACGTGACCCTGCGAAACACCCTCCAGTGGGTTTTTCAATAGACAACGTCCAGTGACACGTCATAGAACCGGTGCAGAAGGCCGGCATATTGGCCGAAATATGCGGATGTAACGTTGTTGTGGACGTCGCGGAAGTTCCCATGGTTGGTGATATTGAAGATCCGTAATGCCCCGCGAAACTTATGATTCTTGGCCCAAGGAATCCAGCGCATGCGGAAATCCTTGGAAAGTTGCAGGTCGAGCGAGAAATAGGATGGGAAACGAAGGCTGTTCGGCGTACCGACGTAGTTCTGAAGAACATCAACGGCGGAATAAGGGAAGCCCGTATGGAGGTCAAGTACCGGGCTGGCGGTAATTTCCCAAGGGACCTTGAACCGGCCCCAGGTGACGAGCCGGTTGGGGACGTTGCTGGGCAAGGCCCCGAAAACATTGGGACGGATGACCGGTTGTTCAAAGGGCACAAAGACGGCGGAGAGCGTGTTCAGGTCTCCGCGGGCAAGGCTGTACACATAGGAAATGTTGAAGTCGGCATTCTCTCGAGCTTTGACGCGCAGGGTGGTTTCAAGCTCGTGATAGCGTGACGCGCCGGTGTTGCTGAGGAGCATGACGGGGCCGCCGGGGGCATTGTACAGCGGATTGACAATGAACTCTTCGTAGGAGCGACTGCTGAGATAATTCACCCGTGCCATCACGTTGGGCCGAATCTCCTGGTCCATCTCCACGTTCCAGGTCAAGTTGAACGGCGTGCTGTCGAGGCGGTTGTTCGAGGGCACAACGATTCCGTGCTCGTCCTTCTTCTCGTAGAAGTTACGGAGAACGATGGGTGGGCCGAGCGGGTTTCCCAGAGTGTCGTAATTAGTGACAACACGCGTGAGATTCTGGGTGAAGTCACCGGCCAGCAGCGGCAGGCGATCATAGAAGAGGCCGATACCCGATCGGATAATCGTCTTGGCATTGCGTCCCGGAGAATAGACCAAGCCGAAGCGGGGGGCGAATGCCGCATGCGCGCCGAGCGTCTGCCCGGAAAAGCGCACCCCGTAATCAAGGGCGATGTGGTCGCTAAAGGCCCAGTGGTCCTGGGCGAATGCGGCCAATTCCGTATCTTCAGCTTTCAAAACACCCGTTCCCTGGAAGGTTATGAGTTCGGCAAGCGAACCGTCCGGCCTGAGGAGTTGCACAGGATGGGATTTGCTGAGGTCGTTATAGGAGCGATGAATGAATTCCCCCCCTGCCCTGAGGGTGTGTCGGCCGGCCCAATCTTTCTTTCCGGATTGATAATTCTGGAGCAGTTCTTGCTGGGCGCTAGCCCGAGTCCAGGCGTTGAAGAAGTTTCCTTCCCAATTGTCCGGCGTCAGAACCATATCCTGTGAACCTTGCCCGTGCGCATAGCTGTCGAAGTCGGTGTACTGGAAGAGGGTCGTCAGCACCCCGCCGTTGGAGAACATGTACCTGTCTGTAGCGCCAACTGAGAATCCGCTCTGCGCATAGTCGGAGGATGCGGACTGCTGTATGAAAGAGTCGATATTGGCGTATTGCTGGCGCATTGGAAACAGCTTTAGGTTGGCGGTCACGAGATTTTGGGGTGAAGAAACGTAATAGAGATCCGTGAACGAATCAAAGCCCTGCTTCTTCATCTCGTTATGCGGCCAAGCCAACCCGCGCACCGGCTGCTTATTGAGGTCGTACATGAAAGATTCTGAGAAACTCAGTTTGTCGCTGAGGACAGGGCCGGTGAAGCTGAGGCGTGGTGAGTCGTCCTCTACGCCCACCATCTGGCCGCTTCTGAAGCGCATGCTGGGGAGAAAGTCGTTCAGCTCCCAGTTCCATCGGTCCTGTGGAGCTTTGGTTTGGACGCTGGTCAGCCCGCCGCTAAAGCGGCCATACTGCGCTTGATAGGCGGTCTTCTGAACTTCCACAGATTCCACCGCATCGATGGGAACTTGAATCGAGAAACTTCCCGTAACCGGATCGACGGTCTCCGCAGAGTCAATGAGCAACATGCCTTGATTCTCAGTGACGCCTTTGATGTTTATCTTCCCGTCGGGAGTCCGAATAACTCCCGGCACAAGCGGCAAAGCCGCCAGAAATTTTTGTTCCACCAAGGGCAACGTCCGAAGCTCCCCTGAGCTGATCGTGGCCGGTGGTGCGGTGGTCTCCAAGGAGACCGCGGGCGCCTTCTCCTTTACCTCCACCTTTTGGCGGACAGTTATCTCTCGAGGCAAGACAACCTGGATAAATGGCGACTCTCCTTCGGCAATCCCGATATCCTTCTGAATCAGAGGCTCATATCCGAGCGCTGCGCAAGTCAGATCATAGCTCCCCTGGGTCAGCCCCGTGAATTCAAAGCCGCCTTTTTCTCCGGTTGTTTCGGTTCGCCCTTCTTCGGGCAACCCGGGACCGGCGAGTGTGCAGACTGCCCCTGCAATCGGAGCGTTCTTGTCTCCCAGCACCTCGCCCTTAAGGGTCTGGGTTGGCGGTATCGCAGCACAAAGGCTGAGTGCAATCTCCAGGAGGATTGCTAGGGTGAGGACCGGGACTGCGCATGGGCATTCACTGTTTCGCGGCATGAGTTACTGTTAGATGCTCAACTGGGCTGGACCGAATCTCCCTATTCTACTGCGACTTCAGCCAAGAAGGCTAGATCTGCAACAAGAGCCAGACCACTCTCGGACATCCTGTACGTGCCTTTTCTGCTCCATTTGGTGCGCAGGACATACGAGTTCGTGTATGACGTTGGACTTGGGTCTCGCCTCATCTCGCGCCGGCTTGCACCGAGTACTCATAACTTCTGGTATTTGAGTTGTTTGGCGCTATCCAGTGCAATTGCGGAAAAGTGGCCCACGCCTTGCTCGAAGCAGAAGGGAAAGAAAATCATAAGGGAGGTCTAGACTTAGCATGAAGAAACTCTTGGTATTGCTGTTCACTTTCGCGGTTGCGTTCTCGCTGGCTATGCCGGTGTTCGCACAGGAGGCTCCGGCGACAACGGAAGCCCCGAAGACTACTGAGAAGAAGACGAAGAAGACGAAGGCGACGAAGGCGACGAAGACGAAGGCGGCGAAGGTAAAGAAGACCACTACCACCACCGCTCCTGCTCCCACGCAGTAACCTTCGCTCCTACTTTTGCCGGTCTGGATAGGATTTCAGACCGTAGTTCCCAAGCCCCCGTACCTACCTACGGGGGCTTTGCTTTTGGTCTTGCCCTTGCATGGAATCCCCGCCAAGGAATGATCCAATTGCAATTCCCGACCAAGTGTGGAGGCAACGCTTCACGCGTTTAAACTGGTTGACAGGTCATCCACCGGAGGCGAAACTATGCTATCGCCTACCTTGGCAAATCGAAGACGGCTGGGGCTCATGCCAGGTGAATCGAAGGATGTGCGGCGTTCTCTCGAGCAGGAGTTGATTTCGCGCGGGGTGCGGATGACGCATCAGCGGCGTCTCCTGATTCAGATAATCCAGAGCGCGGAGAGCCACCTGGATGCCATTGCTCTTTGGGAGCGTGCCAGGGGCCAAGATCCCACACTGAATAAGGTGACTGTTTATCGAACCCTGGCCATGTTGAAGAAACACGGCTTGGTGGACGAACTTGACCTGATGCATTTGGAGGGTGGGAAGCACTTTTACGAGGCGAAGGCGAGTCGGGATCATATTCACTTGGCATGCCTCAAGTGTGGCCGTATTCAAGAATTTGAAAGTTCGCTTTTCGAGAAACTTAAGGGGCAGATCGAACGCGAGCGCCGCTTCAGTATCAAGGTTGTTCGGGTGGAAGCCGGCGGTTACTGCGATAAGTGTCGAGAGCAGTGAATAGCGACTGGCAGTAAGTAACGAGAGTCAAGAGGAACAAGGAAGGAATTGGAGCTCGAGGGTCCCATGCTGCCATCTTCGGCCGAGCGATGATCGCAGAAATTATTGGCAAGGTATGAAGAGTTTTGGAACTAGTGCTACGGGTACCAAATCTGCCGCCAGCACAAACCGACAATCCGCGCTTGACAGGACGACGTCGGTTTTGAAGTGATTGCCGTCCCCAAACCCAGCCCCAACTCCCGCTCGGCGAGCGCCTGAACGTCGGCGCGGCCCTGGTGCTTGCGGAACCGCCTCCACCGAGCCAGTAGTCAAACTCGAATGCCACGATCAGCTCCTTTCTCCATCTCGGTTGTGGGCGGTATTGTATCATTGCACGCCATGCACCGTCTCCCGTTTCTTCTTCGCCGGCCTTTACCACCTCGGAAGGGCGCATGACAGGGAAGTGATGCCTTACGTTCAGGATGACAGCGGCCGCGCCAGCCGCGAGGAAGTCAAGAGAGAGGGTTTGAGGTCACAGGGGCTGGGTACTGGGGGTTGGGGAAAGGAAGGGAGCAGGGACCTGGCTTGTCGGGGTGGCTTTTGCTGGGCTTCCACGGGCCGCTACTGCCTTGTGCCAACCTTCTGACTCCTGGCTCCCGCATTTTTGCCCGCATTTTTGCCCGCATTTTTGCCCCTTGACACGAGGCGCGAGTTGTGATAGCCTATGGCGGTTGACCTATGGAGAACGCTGCCACAGAACGCGCGAAAGAGGTTCGAAAGTCGGCCCGGCCGTCGCGGAAGATAGACAGAAGATTCGAAAAAGATACTAAATAGACGGAACAAAGCTAAGGATCTGTTGAAAAGAAAGGAGTTAGCTCTTCTAACCGCGCAAAACGAACTGGTTTTTGAGCGCAAGAAAGCCCCATCAAAGCGAAAAACATGGCCACAAACCGGTGATTTGTGAGGCATTGAGTAGACCCCGAAACTAGAAATCTAAAACTAAACGACAAGGTTGCCAGTTTCTAATTTCGAGTTTCTGCCTTCGTCGATTGCCCCAAGCGCAGCCGGGAAGAGTAGAGCTTCAGTTGGTGACTCGAGAAAACTCACGAGGGAGCTAACCGCGGGGGACTCTTTTGGCGTCTAACTCCCTGGGAGTGCGCGGTCGGAGGATTTGCTTGGCATCGATCTCCTGGCCGATCTTCCCGACGGCAGCTTGAAAAAGGTTTTGCGCAGTGCTGGTACGAAAGTAACCTTACAGACAGTGCGTGCCCGCTTGTGTTATTGCTTACCGTCATTCATAATGGCGACTGTAAGGTAATGGTTTAGAGTTGCGGGAGCAGGAAATGCTGGCAAAAGAATTGCGCGTCTTCGCTTCTTGTCTCGGCTTGTTAGGGCTGGTGGCATGTAGCGCCGGCAACGTGGCGTTCCGTGAAGCGCGAAAGGCGGAACTTCGCAAAGACTGGGATACCGCTTTGGTCAATTACGAAAAAGCAGGCCGGGACCAACCTGAAAACGCCAAGATCATCATTCACGAAAGGCTGGTTCGGGTCCAAGCCTCAGCATTACACCTCAAGCAAGGGCAGCGTTTCTTGAGGGAGGGACGCCCGGACGATGCGTCTGGCGAATTCCAGAAGGCTGTTAGCATTGATCCCACCAATGAAGCCGCAGCCCAGGAACTGGCCAGGGTGGCGGTGGCCCAGGCTGCGGCCAAGCAGGCCCGCGAGACCGCGCTCAAGCAAGCCCTGAAGGCCAACGAAGAAGCGGGGAATGCGCCTGAGGTGAAGTTGAAAGCCTTCCCTGAGGAGCCCTTGGCCCACTTCCGCGTCTCGGCCGACAGCCGCAAAGTCTTCGAGGCCCTGGCGAAACTTGCCAACCTGAATGTTGCCTTCACCTCTACCTTTCGGCCTGGTCCGCTTTCTGAGGATTTTTCCAACGTGAAGGTTGAGGAGGCGCTGAACATTGTCGCCCTGCAGACTCACACCTTTTGGAGAGCGATCACGCCCAACACAATTCTGGTGGTTCCGGATACGCCCACCGATCGCCGGGACTACGATGTGGAAGAACTCAAAACGATTTACCTCTCCAACCCCTTGGCGGCAGCGGACCGCACCGCCATCACCACAGCTTTGAAACAAGTTCTGGGACTGCAAAGAATTATCGACAACCCGGATTCAAACGCCATCATAATCCGCGATACGCCGCAGAAAGTTGCGGCTGCTGAACAGCTTGTCCACGATCTTGACCGCAGCAAAGCTGAGATCGTGATGGATGTGTCGGTGGTGGAAGCCGACCGCGACCGGGCTCGAGACCTGGGCCTGTATCCTGCCACGGTTTCGTCGACGGGCACGATAACACCTGGATTGCAGGGTGGACTGGTATTCGCTCCTCCTACTTCATCGTCATCGACCACCCCTTCGACTGGCATCAACCTGAACACCCTTGGCGTCAAAGACTACGCTCTCGTGGTGCCCAGTGCAGTGGCTAACGCGGTATTGAACGACACCGGTACTCATATTCTCCAGAACCCACAGGTCCGCTCCACGGATGGCCAGACCGCCAAGCTCAGCATTGGCCAGCGCGTTCCTTACGCCACGGGCAGTTTCCTGCCCTCGCTGGGCGGCACTACGTCGAGTGGGACTACCGGCCTGCTGGCCAGCACGCAGTTTCAATTCCAGGACGTGGGCGTAAAACTGGAACTCACGCCACACCTGCTCGCTAATGGCGAGGTGGCGATCCACGCCTCGATCGAGATTTCTTCCCTGGGCGCGAGCGTCACCATCGCAGGTGTGAGCGAACCCACTTTCGGCGAGCGCAAGATTGAGCATGACATTCGCCTGAAGGAAGGTGAAGTGAGTGTGCTCGGAGGCTTGATTCAAACCACCATGATTAATACTGTGGCTGGCGTGCCGTTCCTCGGCGACGTTCCGTTTTTGCGCTACCTGTTCTCCACGGAGCATGTCGACCGACAGGAAACGGAGGTCCTGGTCATGTTGACTCCCCGGGTCATCCGCCTGCCTGAACCCCCTTTGGGCACACGAAGCAACGTGGCCTTAGCCGGCGGACCCCAGCCAACAGGACTTCAGCCGGTACCCGGACCTGAAATCCCTGGACAACCGCCCGGCGAACCGCAATGAGCATGCAGGAGCACACAACTGACTACCAGCGCTTCGCAGACTCCGCTTTTACATTTGTGGAGCTGATGGCGTCAATTACTATCATTTTGCTCCTGACAACCGTCGCTCTTCCTTTGGCCCGCGTGCAGATCCAGCGGGCTAGAGAGGTTGAGCTGCGGAGAGATCTGCGGGAAGTGCGCGAAGCCATCGACCACTTCAAGGACTTTGCTGACCGGGGGATGATACCGGTCAAGGCAGATACCTTTGGTTATCCTCCGGACCTTCAGACGCTCGTCGATGGTGTCACGCTGAAGGGAACTGCTACGGCGAAGTACAAGTTCCTTCGCAAGATGCCTGTCGACCCGATGACTGACGCGCCCGAATGGGGGATGCGCTCCATGCAGGATGACCCTGACTCGCGGAGCTGGGGCGGCGAGAACGTTTTTGACGTTTATTCCAAGAGCGATGGGACCGCCTTGGATGGGACGAAGTACAGTGATTGGTAAGAGTTCGAGATTCGAGACTCGAAACCGGAAACTCGTCTTCAGGGGATGGCCTTGGGGGCAGGGGTGGGCGTGTCGTCCAGCGAATTTCAAATTTCAAATCTCAAATTTCGATTTCCAAAGGCAGCGTGAGAGCAAGTTAGGTTTGGAGCCATCGCCGGCTCACCCCCTGCGAATTCCGAATCTCAAATCTCAAATTTCAAATTCTGAGCTCCCAGCTTCGGGCTCCAAATTTCCAATTGCAAATTTCGAACTCCCAGCTTCCCGTTCCAAATTTCCAATTGCAAATTTCGAACTCGCAGCTTCCCGCTCCAAATTTCCAATTGCAAATTTCGAACTCCCAGCTTCCCGTTCCAAGTTTCCAATTGCAAATTTCGAACTCGCAGTTTCCCGCTCCAAATTTCCAATTGCAAATTTCGAACTCCCAGTTTCCCGCTCCAACACGCGGGGCTTCACGCTTCTCGAGCTGATGGTGGTCCTGACGTTGCTCCTGATCCTCGCTACCATGTCCATGCCTATTTTTCAATTGGCCATCGTGCATGCGCGGGAGGCAGTCCTGAAGGATGATTTGTACACGCTCCGGAAACTCATCGACGAATTTACTCTGGATAAGCAACGTCCGCCCACATCCCTGGATGACTTAGTGGATACGGGTTACCTGCGGAGCGGGATTCCTGTGGATCCTTTCACCGGGTCGAACCAAACCTGGCGCACGGATGTTGAGGATGTCCCGTTGAATCCCAGCCAAGCCGCGTCCGGAATAGTGGATGTGCATAGCGGGTCGGATGAGATTGGGCTGGATGGGACGCCTTATAGCGGTTGGTGAGGAGGGCAGTTGAGAGTCGAAGAGTCGAGGAGTTGAAGAGTTGGCGGTCAATAGTTTCGGCCAATGCGTCTTCAACTTTTCGACTCTTCGACTCCTTGACTCCTCGACTTGAAATGGCTGAATTCGTTTGCAAAATCGGGACGGGCACGGGCAAGGTCTTGGTCCAGACGGAGCAGGCTGGTTCGGAAGCTGAACTACGTCATCGGCTGAGAAACGAAGGGTTCTACGTTTTCTCCGTTCGGTCCAAAGAGACCTTGAGCGCGCGGTGGGCTCCCGGAGGGGGAGGCCGCATCAAGCCGGACGATTTCCTCCTCTTTAATCAACAATTCCTGACCCTTTCGAAATCCGGACTGCCGTTGCAAAAATCCCTGGAATTGTTGGCCGGTCAAGCCCAGAGCGAAGCGCTCCGGGGGGCATTGAACAAAGTCCAGGAAAAAGTTCGGGCGGGGGCGCTGCTTTCCGAGGCATTCGAATCGGTGGGCCGGTTTCCCAAAATGTATTGCGCGACACTCAGTGCCGGGGAGCGGAGCGGCAGCCTGGACCGGGTTCTCGCTCACTACCTCACGTATCAGAAGACTTCGCGCACCTTCCGCAAGAAGTTCCTGTCCGCCCTCATTTATCCTGCTTTCCTGATGACCTTCCTGGTGGTTTTGATTTCTTTTATTATCACTTTCGTCGTTCCGAAATTTGCCATGCTTTACGCTGAGCTCGAGGTGCAATTACCGGTCTTTACAGTCTTCATGATCTCCCTGTCACAGGGGGTGAAGCGTTTCGCGCCGGTCATTCTGGTGGGGATCGTGCTGGCTGTGATGGGGACGCGCGGGCTATTTCGTTCCCGGCGCGTGCGCTTCGCATGGGAACGCGCAAAGTTCAGCATGCCCATGGTGGGGAAACTCTTGCTGAAGTTCTCCGTGGCGGAATTCGCGCGGACACTCTCCACTCTGTTACAGGGTGGCATCCCCATTGTTTCCGCGCTGGAGACCGCGAAAGACTCAGTGACCAGCCCCCTGATGGCAGAGGCGATTGCGAAAGCTCAAAAGGAGGTGATCGCCGGTCGCGCGCTCAGCGCCAGCCTGCGCCCATGCGGTTTGTTCCCTCCCCTTGCTCTGGATATGATGGAAGTGGGCGAATCTACCGGCGCCATGTCCAATATGCTGGAGGCCCTGGCGGAGTTCTTTGAGGAAGATGTAACCGTTGATCTGGGTACGCTCGTGGCTTTAGTGGACCCGATTATGATCGCCGGCATGGCTATCGTGGTGGCGACGGTGCTGGTGGCATTCTACCTGCCCCTGTTCTCCATGGCAGCGCAGGTTCACTGAAGGATTTTGGAGGTTGCTGAAAGCAACTTGTTGGGAGGTGGAAGTTGGGAGAAATGACTCCGGAGTTAAGCGCCGAATTCGAGCAAGTGCGCCAATTGGCAGCCCGCTATCATTTTGATTTTGTGGATTTGAGGGATTGTCGTCCAGACGGGGAATTACTCCGCACGATCCCGCTGGACACGATGCTCCATTACCAGTTTCTCCCGCTTGAGGCACACGATCACCAGTTAGTTATCGTGGTGGCCGACCCCACCGATTTATCCCGGCTGGATGAGCTGGAAATGAAGCTCGACCGGCAATTGGTTGTTCGTGTGGCCCCGCCGAGCCAAGTGCGTGATTTCCTGAAAAAAACAGAGCCTTCCCAGAGGGTGCTGGACGAGGCCACCGAGGAGTTTCGGCTGGACGTCATCAGCGAGGAAGAGGCCGCGGGCGAAGGTCTTTCGCTCGAGCACCTGGTTGAGGAGCGAGACGTCAGCCCCATGATCCGGCTGGTGGATTCCATCATCTTTGCCGGGCTGGAGCGGCGCGCGAGTGATGTCCACATCGAAAGCCGTGACAACTCCGTGGTGGTGAAGTTCAGGGTTGACGGCGTCCTGCAGCAGGCGATGGCCCCTTTGGCGAGGGAATTCCAGTCCAACCTCATCACCCGCATCAAGGTGATGGCGGAATTGGATATCGCCGAACGCCGCGTCCCTCAGGACGGCCGCTTCCGAGTGCGCTACCGTGGGCGTCCGATTGATTTCCGCGTGTCCATTATGCCTTCGATCCATGGTGAGGACGCGGTGTTGCGCATCCTGGATAAGCAATCGCTGCACGAGAAGTTCCGCCAGTTGCGCCTGGAAGTCCTGGGGCTCGCGGACCGCGAAATCAAGCGGCTGCGAAAATTCATCCGCGAGCCTTACGGCATGGTGCTGGTGACCGGACCGACGGGTAGCGGGAAGACCACGACGCTTTACGCCGCGCTTTCGGAAATCAAAAGCGACGAAGATAAGATCATCACCATCGAAGATCCGGTTGAGTATCAGCTCCGCGGCGTTACCCAGATTCCGGTGAACGAAAAGCGTGGACTGACTTTCGCTCGCGGTCTGAGGTCCATATTGCGCCATGATCCTGACAAGATCATGGTGGGCGAGATTCGCGATAACGAGACGGCACAGATCGCTATCCAATCCGCCCTGACCGGCCACTTGGTTTTCACCACCGTGCACGCGAACAACGTGGTCGACGTGCTGGGCCGCTTCCTGAACATGGGCGTCGAACCTTATAACTTTGTATCCGCGCTCAACTGCATCCTGGCTCAGCGATTGGTGCGGACGCTGTGCGAAGAGTGCAAGCGTGGCACGGAAATGTCTCCAGAAATGTTCGAGGAGTCCGGCCAAGCCCCTGAGGCCTGGCGCGGCATCACCTTCTACGAGAGCGTTGGGTGCCAGGCGTGCGCCCAGGCGGGGTTCCGTGGACGTACTGCCATTGGTGAATTGTTGGCCCTCTCGGACCGCGTGCGCGAACTTATTCTCGACAAGAAACCGAGTTCGGAGATTCGCCGTGTGGCACGGGAAGAAGGCATGGTGACACTGCGTGAGTCGGCGCTGGAGAAGGTCCGGCTTGGGGTCACCACCTTCAAGGAGATCAACAAGGTCACCTTTGTGGAGTGATCCGAGCGGGCCGGTGGTCAGAGAAATGATGAATTGGGAAACGCTAAAAGCCAGACTCTTGCCCAGGCGGGGGGAAAGAACCGGCTCCTTCGTTTTGCCCTCCGTGGTTCTCGATATGCAGCCTGGTTTTGTCGCCGGCGCAAGACTGGATAGGTCATCGCGTCAGGTACGCCGGGTGGCCGTCCGGCAGCTTGAGGCCGGAGCGTTGGAACCCCTTCCCAGCCGGCCTAACCTGGCCAAGCAGGAGGTGGTTCGGCGGGCTGTCCGTGAAGTCCTGGAAGCAGTCGGCAATAGCAGTGGCCGGCTGGGCATCCTCTTGCCGGACCCTTCCGTGCGCGTCGCTATCCTGCGCTTTGAGACGCTCCCTGACAATCGTGACGAAGCGGAGGCGCTGGTGCGATGGAAGATGGGAGGCATTCTTCCGTTTCCAGCGGAGGAAGCCAGAGTCAGCTACCAACGGCTCTCCAAGGGAGACCAATCCGTCGAGTTGCTGGCTATGGCATTGCGGAATTCCGTAGTGGCGGAATACGAGGCGGCCTTCGAGACTGTGAGTGCCGGCCCGGCGCTGGTCCTGCCTGCCACGGCGGCCCTTCTTCCCTTGTTACCCGCCGGAAGCCAAGGAAGCCAGGTCCTTGTGCACGTCTGTTCGGGTTCGGTGACCACGGTGGTGACGGTAGGAGACGGCATTAGCTTCTGGCGCAATCGCCTGCTTGAGGCCCACACGGCAGAGGATGACGCGGAAGTGGTCCGCGAAATCGCGCGCGTAGTGGCGACTTGCCGCGACCACCTTAAGAGTGAGATCGAGGACTTGTGGATTTACGTCCGACCGCCGGCAACACGCTCACTGGACAAGGAAATCGCGGAAGCCGCAGGTCGGCATGTTCGGCTCCTGACCAACTCAGCTTCGCACGCGGCGACCCTTCCCCCCGCCGAGAAGAAGATTTTGGAAGGTTTCGGCATGACGTTTGCCGGACTGCTGGAGAACCAAAACTAGGCCCATGAAAGTCGTACTGAATCTGGCTATTCCGCCCAGCGCGCGCGAGCGCTACGCGCTCTATTGGGCTATCCCAGCTACGCTGCTGGGTGTTACAGGATTGGCCTTTCTCCTGTTGTTCACGGTTCGTTCATTCCGCGAATACAAGGCCGTGCAGAAGTCCGTCGCCGAGCAGCAGGGACGGGAGAACACTCTGCGCGCCCAGGAAATGGCGCTGCGCAAACAACTGGAGGAGCCGGAGTATCGCCGGCTTCTCGACGACGTGCAGTTCGTTAACGCGCTGATTGAAAAGAAGCGGGTCTCACTGACCGGCTTGGCCGCAGACATTACCGATCTCATGCCGGATGAGGTGCGCCTTACGGGGCTGGCCTTGGCGCCGGAGGGCCAGGAACTGGCCGTCCGGTTCGTGATTACAGGCAAGAGCGAAGAAGCCATCGAGCGTTTTCTGAGCGACCTTGAGGACTCGCCCCACTTTAGAGATGTAGCGATTGTCAATCAAGGGTTCGAGCAGACAGGTGCCGCTTCCGAGCTGGAGAACATCGCCTGCACAGCGCACTACATGCCAGGCGAGAGTGAAGCATCGGGGGAATAATTGCCAAGGAGTCATCGCCAGACCGTAACCCGCGTTTTCCAAATAGCCGGCGCTTCCTTGGTTCTGCTCGACGTGTTGCTTTATTTCGGAATGTTCCGATCCACCCAAGCGCTGGTTTCCTCGGAGCAACAACAGTTTGCCGCCCTGCGCCGGCGCATCTATGACGCGGAGGTTCGTATCGAGCGCCTGAAGAAGTTCCGCGAGGCATTGCCGGAGGCGGGCCAAAGGCTTGCCGCGTTAGAACGAGACCATGCTCCGCCCCGGCGCCAGGGATTCTCGCAGGCCGCCAAGCTCGTGCGACGTGTGACGGAGCAATCCGGGACGCAGCTTGCCAGCGTCGCTTACAAGTTGGACAACAACGCTTCCGGACCGCTGCAGCGTCTGGGATTGGTGATCATTGTTGCGGGGCGCTTCCCGGCTCTGCTGAAGTTCGCACATGCTCTTGAGACAGCGAGCGATTTCATCGTGATTCGGAGTTTCAACATTGCTGCTGCGGGTGATTCGCCCGATTTGGAGTTACGGCTGGCTGCTGACTTATATTTGACGCCATGAAGGCAACTGGACACTTTGAGAAATGGGGCGCGGGCGTTCTGGGCGTAGTGTCGTTCGCCCTGCTCGTAAACCTCGTGCTGCATATTAACCGGGGGCACGCCGGGGACACGCGTCCCCGGGCGACGACTCCCCTCCGCGCCAAGGCAACCACTCTCCCAGGCCCCAAGGCCCCCGCGGGGAAACAGAGAGTATCGGATGAGCTGTCGCGCTACAACCCCGTCGTAAAGCTGGACCTGCTGAAGGAACTCGAAGAACGCCCGCTCCCAGAGTTGGACCGGAACCCCTTCGAGTTCGTGGCGACTTCCCCCAAGTCAGGGCCTGGTTCTGCCACCCTGCCTGGACCGCCTCCTCCGCCGCCTACTCCTCCCCCCCCGGTGACCTTGAAGCCCATGGGCTATTCCGAGGGGAAGGGGGGAGTCAAGGAAGCAATGATTTCTGATGAAGACCAGGTTTTCGTAGTCCACGAGGGTGATTCCGTCGGGACTCGATACAAGGTCATCAAAATAACACCCACGGTGATTACCGTCGAAGATGCCACCATTCACCAAACCGTTGATTTGCCCGTCCCGCCGTAACTCTGTCGGCGGTCCAGGACTCGATTCCGGTTTCGCGCTGCTGTTTGTCATGCTGGCGGCCACCGTCTTGTTGATCGGCCTGACTGCCGTGCTGCCCAGCATCTATCTGGAGGGCCAGCGGGAGCGCGAACAGGAACTCATCTTCCGCGGCACGCAGTACGCTCGCGCTATCGCGGGCTTTCACCAGAAGTTCCAAAGATACCCAACCAGCGTCAACGAACTGACGAAGCTGACCAATGGATTCCGCTTCCTGCGGAAGGAATTTACTGACCCGATGACGCCCAATGGGAAGTGGCGGTTCATCCACGCGAATGCGCAGGGAGTTCTGCTGGACTCGAAAACGCAAGGCCCTTCATCGGGAGGGCAGGGTCAACCGGGCGCCGGCCAAGGTACAGGCGGGTTCGGGATGTCCGGCACTTCGAGCATGGGCGGAAGCGCCTCTGGCCAGCAGGGAATGGGCGGTAGTGGATTTGGTCAGTCAACGGGACGTTTCTCTCTGAATTCCACCTCCGCCGGAAGTACCTCGACCGCACAGGGGAATTCCTCTTTCTTTGGCGAGGGTATCCAGGGCGGGGGGACATTCATTGTCGGCGTTGCCAGCAGCAGCCATAAGCAATCGATCCGCATTTGGAATCAGAAAACACGCTATGACGAGTGGGAGTTCATTGGCGTGGATCTGGGTGCGCTTGGCATCGCGACCTCCATCCCGGGGCTCCCGCAAGGTGTCGGTGGGCAGCCGGGTCAAGGAGGCCAGCCAAACACCTTCGGCCAGCCGCCTACTGGAAATCCTGTGCCGCCGGGGCAAAATCAAGGTATGTTTCCGCCCTCAGATGGGTCCACCTCTACGCAGCAGTGATCAGATTTTTTGATCTTTGAACTGTCGGGCTCCGAGACAACGGCGCTCTTTGGGAGAGCATCGAATTTTTGAACAGACAGGCGGCCGTGCTTGTCAATGGGGTGCTGGTGCCCTTTAACGGCACATGCCAGGTTGATCCGTCCCGGTTGGTTCGGGAACTCCCTGCTAGATGCTGGGTAAAAGGCCTGTTTGGTGACTCGATCATTGCACCTTTTCGACAACGCCGATAATCGAGCCCTCTTGCAGGAAATGGCGAATTTTGGGGTTTTCATATAGACTCTAACTGGACGAGGCGATTTTTAGATTTTGGATTCAAATCTCAAATTCTGGATCATGAGCCTTAGCCGGTTGCAGAAAGGCGCGACTCTCTTGGCGCCTTAAGGTGCCAGGATTCAGGAGCCAGGAGACAGCAATCTGCTAAAGCAGTTATGAGCGGGGTTCGCCGAATGATTCGCGGCAATTGCGTGGCAAGAGTGTTTCTTGGTTTTGGCCTTGCTGTGTCGCTGCTGGCCGCAGCTTGCGGAGGTTCGACCCAGACACCGATTATAGTTACCATTAGCCCCACGACTGCTTACGTCCCGGCGTCGTACGCTTTGCAGTTTGGTGCCACGGTGGCAGGGACAGCGAACGCTGCCGTTGTGTGGAGTGTAGGCAATGCGGTAGGTGGGAGTTCCACTGTCGGGTTCATTTCACAGACGGGTTTTTACCAGGCGCCGGTCAGAGTGCCTTCGCCCAACCATGTAACCGTCATGGTTACCAGCCAGGAGGACGATACCAAGTCTGCCTCCGCCACCGTGACCATTGTGACGCAGTCGTCCGGTGCGAATACCGTGCAGGTGGCTTCCGGCCAAACGACTTCGAATATCAATATACAGGTTTCGCCATTGACTCCAACCTTGTCCATTTACGGTGCGGGTACGTGCAGCGGTAGCACATGCTCGACGGCGGCTGCCGGGGTGGAAGTTGCACAGGGAAGCTCGGCGACTATCTTCGTGGTCGGCAATGGGATAGTTTCGGGGACTGTCTACTCGATCAGCGGAAACCCGGCCGATGTGACCGTGGTGCAGCCCTCCGGCTCCCAGTTCGGTCAGACTAACGATGGCACGCCGTCGGTAACTTTCGATATTAGGGTGAGCTCCAACGCTGTGCCGGGGCCGCGAAATATCATGGTGACAAATCCAATTACAGGCGAACTTTCCGCCTTTGTGGGGGGGGTACTGATTACCCCCTCGGGGCCATAAGCGATGAAGATGCGCACTCGGCTTTTCGCGGTATTTGTGGCAGTCTTATGGGCTGCCTCGGCGTCCGCCAGCACTCTGGTGCGGATGAGTCTGGACCAGCTTGCGCAGGCGTCCACGGAGGTTATCCGCGGCCACGTAGTCAGCCAGGAGACCCTCTGGAACCCCGCGCACACTCGAATTTACACCTACACCACCGTCGCTGTTGACCAGACTTACAAGGGGAATCCGGCTTCCACCCTGATTGTCCAGCAACCCGGCGGGACGATCGGCAACGTGCATGTCTTTGTGGCGGGGACCATTCAATTCCATTCCCAGGCAGATTACGTGTTGTTCCTGGAACGTTCGGCGGCGGACCCCTCCAGATTCCTGCCGGTCGGCATGATGCAGGGGGCTTACCGGATCTACCGTGACGCGACGACGCAGGAGGAAAAGCTCATCCTTCCCTTGGGTTCTCTAATGCGTGGCGCCCCGGCTTCTGGAGCTGCCTCGACCATCGCGGGGCCGGCGGTTCCAGTCCGTCAATTCCAAAGGGAGATTTCGACAGCGCTCAGCAGGCCATTGAATATCCCGCATGGAACAGCGATTACCCTGGCCATCAGGTCCACGCAGTTTGCGGGTGTGAGGCGCATGGACGTCCTAGGGCGGACTACATCTGACCTTTTCCCCAACGCGGGCCTGGTGATCCCCGCAGGCAGCGCCCTCTCGGGGATGGCGGAGCGAGTTGGGGATTCATGGGAGATTTCCTGGACCGAGGTTTCTATTCGTGGGAAGCAGGTCCTGCTTTCGGCGCGAAGCACTGCGCCTGCGGTTGGGTCGTTGCGAGGTAGATTACTTGTGGTCAATGTGAGGTGAGGATGGTGCAAGTGAAAAGAGCCTTTCGCATTCGCCTTCAGGTCTTAGCCGCTGCGGCGGGGAGTTTGACGCTGCTGGGTGCCGTCCTGGCCTTTGCCTACACCACCTTTCAAAATGATGTCGACGGAGTCCCGATTCCTTCTCGATGGCCGAATGCCTCCTTCACGTGGGTGTTGGACAACCCCGGTACACCACCGACGAATGTAGACACCACCGATGGCACGAATCCACTGCCCCTCAAGACGGCCCTCATCAATTCCTTCAACTCCTGGACGACGGCATCGCTGAACGGGCAACCGTTGACGAACCTCAGCATCACCAACGGAAATGACGTCAAAAATCTGCCCAATCCGCAAATCGATTGCGTGAACGTCGTTTCATTCAATGACAATAACCCTGCCGATTTTCCTACGGGGACCGCTGCCATTGCTTTTACAACCGTAAGCACTGACTACCTGAGAGTTGGTGCGCCGGGTACGCCGGGGACAACCTACACATTTACCGAATGCAACGGCCTTGAAACTATAACGACCACTTCACCCTCCATCGTGTATGACGCGGACATCGTCTTCAATCCTCACGCTCAATTCTCTACTTCCACTCCGCCGCTTTCGAACGACTTTGACCTGCAATCCGTCGCCGCCCACGAAACCGGCCACGCTCTGGGGCTTGACAATAGCGGCGTCGCCCACGCCGTGATGTTTCCTTTCGGGGACACAGGCGAAAGCCAGCAACGAACCCCTTCGACAGATGACCTTATCGCCATATCTTTTCTGTATCCATCGTCCAACTTTGCAGGCTACTTGGGTACAATCTCCGGCCAGGTCGCGTTCCCCAATATTGGCGGTGTCTTTGCAGCCCACGTGGTGGCTATCGACGCGAACACCGGCAACGTCGTCTTGGACGGCCTCACCAATTCGGAGGGCAGTTATAAATTATTCGTTCCGCCCGGCAGCTACAACGTGCTTGTCCTTCCCCTCGCACCAGACGATAACCACGGCATCTATTCTTTAAGCGATTTTTCCGGATGGACGTGCGGCTACGACGAAAGCGCCCCACCTTGCTGTGACACTGG
>Ga0208562_1000395_pt1 | contig 23748 bp, 37 predicted proteins | sample June2015DPH_16_1_3_FD_184715 | JGI IMG/M metagenome (GOLD analysis project Ga0208562, IMG submission 184715) | Peatland microbial communities from SPRUCE experiment site at the Marcell Experimental Forest, Minnesota, USA - June2015DPH_16_150... | ecosystem: Environmental > Terrestrial > Soil >... | reverse complement strand
ATGGCGAAAGAGAAATTTGATCGTAATAAGCCGCACTGCAACGTGGGGACGATTGGTCACATTGACCATGGCAAGACCACGTTGACGGCGGCGATCACGAAGGTGTTGCAGAAGCATAATCCGAAGATTGTGTTCCGGTCGTTCGATTCGATCGATAACGCTCCGGAAGAAAAAGCCCGCGGCATCACCATCGCGACGGCGCACGTGGAGTATGAGACGGCGAACCGGCACTACGCGCACGTGGATTGTCCGGGCCACGCCGACTACATCAAGAACATGATTACGGGCGCGGCGCAGATGGATGGCGCGATATTAGTGGTGGCGGCGACCGATGGTCCCATGCCGCAGACGCGCGAGCACGTTCTGCTAGCACGGCAGGTGGGCGTGCCTTACATCGTGGTCGCGCTGAACAAGTGCGATGCGGTGGATGATCCCGAACTGCTGGATCTGGTCGAACTGGAAGTGCGTGAGCTGCTGAAGAGCTACAAGTTTCCCGGCGACGATGTGCCGGTGATCCGGTTGTCGGCCCTGGGCGCGCTGAATGGCGAAGAGAAGTGGGAGAAGCAGATCGACGCGCTGATGGAGGCGGTGGACAAGAGTGTGCCGCAGCCGGCGCGCGAGTTGGACAAGCCGTTCCTGATGCCGATTGAAGATATCTTTTCGATTCAAGGGCGCGGCACGGTGGTCACCGGGCGTATCGAGCGCGGGAAAGTGAAGGTGGGCGAGGAAGTGGAAATCGTTGGCTTCCGCGAGACGCGCAAGACGGTTGTGACCGGCGTGGAAATGTTCAAGAAGCAGTTGGATGAGGGCATGGCGGGCGACAACGCCGGCTTGTTGCTGCGCGGCATTGCGAAAGAAGATGTGGAGCGCGGCATGGTGCTGGCCAAGCCGGGATCGATCACGCCGCACACCAAGTTCAAGGCGGAAGTCTACATCCTGACGAAGGAAGAAGGTGGACGGCACACGCCATTCTTCAAGGGATATCGTCCGCAGTTTTATTTGCGAACGACGGACGTGACGGGAGTGGCGGAGTTGCCGGCGGGGACGGAGATGGTGATGCCGGGCGACAACGTGAGTCTGGTGATTGAACTGATCACGCCGGTGGCGATGGAGAAGGGCTTGCGCTTCGCCATTCGCGAAGGCGGGCACACGGTCGGCGCCGGAACCATTGCGGAGATTGTGCAGTAAGGCAAGTCAGAAGTCAGAAGTTAGGAATGCAGAAGTAAGAACCGAAATGAAAACTTCCACATTCTGAACTCTTAACTTCTGTATTTAGAAAAGCGGCTTGCTTCCTGCCGCAGGTTCTTTCCTTCCGGAGACGCCGGGAGGGGTTAGCGAGAGTGAAACGTGATTGGAAAAGAAAGAATTCGCATCCGGTTGAAGGCTTACGACTACCGCATCCTGGACCAGTCGACGGGCGAGATTGTGGAAACGGCACGGCGCACCGGAGCGCAAATTGCGGGGCCGATCCCATTGCCCACGATGAAGAACAAGTACTGCGTGCTGCGTTCGCCGCACGTAGATAAGAAGTCGCGGGAGCAGTTCGAGATCCGTACCCACAAGCGCCTGCTCGATATTCTCGAGCCGACGCAGCAGACGGTGGACGCGCTCATGAAGCTCGATCTGCCCGCGGGTGTGGATGTGGAGATCAAGGCATTCGGCAAGGAACATAAATAGCTTCTAGCTCCTGGTTGCTAGCTTTTAGCTGCAGCCCGAGCTCTCAGCCAATAGCCGCCGTAGTGACGAGCCAAGCTGGGTGGAGACGAAGATGGCGATTAAAGTTACAGGCATTCTGGGTAAGAAGGTCGGCATGACGCAGTTGTTTGACTCGAAGGGCGACGTTCGTCCGGTCACCGTGCTGCAGGCTGGTCCTTGCGTGGTGACGCAGCACAAGCTGGCGGTGAAGGATGGCTACGAAGCGGCCCAGATTGGCTTGGTTGAATTCGTAAAAGAGTCGCGGCTGACCAAGCCGGCGCGCGGTCACCTCGCGAAGAACAATCTTCCTCCGGTGAAGTTCATGCGCGAAGTGCCGCTGGAGAGCGATGGTGATGGCGACGGGGCGGTGAAGGTCGGCGACCGCGTGCTGGTCGAGATTTTTGAAGGCGAAAAGTTTGTCGACATCGTGGGAGTCAGCAAGGGGCGCGGCTTTCAGGGTGTGGTGAAGAGACATCATTTCGGAGGCGGTCCCAAATCGCACGGCTCGATGTTTCAAATCACAGGTTCAATTGGTTCTTCGGCGTTTCCTTCGCGCGTGTTCAAGGGAATGCGCATGTCGGGACACATGGGCCATGAGCGTGTGACGCAGCGCAATCTGCGCGTGCTGGGTGTGGACAAGGATGAGAATCTGCTGGTGGTGGAAGGCAGTGTGCCCGGGCCGCAAGGCGGGTACATCGTTATCACCAAGGCGAAGAAGCCACCCAGAGAGCGCCGGGGATTTGCTGGCGCGGCTACGGTCGATCCGTTGAAGGCGGCGAAGAGAGCGGCAAAGAAGGCATAAAAAGAGCGCGGGCGAGTCGCCCGGGCCCATACGGAACGCATATGGCAACTATAGATATTCACAACTTGAGCGGCGCCAAGGTCGGGACATTCGATCTCGCCGATGAAATTTTCGGCGCGGTCAACGAAGACTTGCTCTGGGAAGCGGTGAAGCATTACCGCGCCGGGCAGCACCGCGGCACTCATGCGACCAAGGCCCGCTGGCAGGTTTCCGGTTCGGGCAAGAAGCTGTGGAAGCAGAAGGGCACGGGACGCGCGCGTATTGGCTCGATCCGTTCGCCGCTCTGGCGCCATGGCGGCACGGTGCACGGTCCGGTCCCGCGTTCCTACGACTACGCGTTTCCGCGCAAAAAGCTTCTGGGTGCGTTGCGCTCGGCGCTAGCCTCGAAGTTTGCCGATGGCAAGCTGACCGTGGTGAACGCGTTCGACGTGAAAGAACCGAAGACCAAAGAGTTCCGGGCCGCGCTCGAAGCATTGAAGGTGGAGTCGACGGTGCTCATCGTGGAAGCGCCGAACGCGGGCAATCGCAATTTGGAATTGAGCGCGCGCAATATTAAAGGGCTCGAACTCATTCCGGGCAACGAGGTTCACCCGTATCACTTGCTGCGCTACGATCGCGTGATCTTTTCTCATCCCGCCATTGAAAAATTGCAGCTCACGTTGAAAGATACTTTGCCCAAGCGACAGCGCAAGGCGGCGAAAGAAGAAGACGAGGGAGCTCACGTTGAAAGATACTTTGCCCAAGCGACAGCGCAAGGCGGCGAAAGAAGAAGACGAGGGAGCGAAGAAGGCCGCGGCTTCTCCGCGGAAGCGCGTGCGTCATGAAAAAGCGGCGGAGGTGGCCTGATGAAATCCGCATATCAGATCATTCGCCGTCCGGTGATTACCGAAAAAGGTTTGGCGATCAAGGAAAATCAGAACACGCTGGTCTTCCAGGTTTCGCCGAAGGCGACAAAGACCGAAATCAAGCAAGCCGTACAAACGATTTTTAAAGTAAAGGTATTTTCCGTGCGCACGGCAACGTATCCAGGGAAAGAACGGCGTCGAGGAAAATTCGCCGGCTACCGTCCCGACTGGAAAAAGGCGTATGTACGGCTTCGCGCCGGCGAGAAGATGCCGGAGTACGCGCAGAATTTGTAGAGGCGACGTAGGGACGTAGCTTGCTACGTCTCGGGCGCGGAGATGCTGCAAGCGGGGACGTTGCAAGTAACGTCTCTACGAGAAGAGTAATTATGGCAATCAAGACATACAGACCGACGACGCAGACGTTGCGCTACCGCACGACGATCGTCAACGACGACATCACGACGAGGCATCCGCACAAGCCGCTGATCGAGAAGAAGCAGCGCACCGGCGGACGCCGCAACTCGGGCGACATTACCAGCTGGCATCGTGGCGGCGGGCACAAACAGAAGCTGCGCATCATTGACTTCAAGCGCGAGAAGGTCGGCATCCCCGCGACGGTGACGACGATCGAGTACGATCCCAACCGCTCGGCGCGCATTGCGTTGCTGGCTTATGCCGATGGCGAGAAGCGTTACATTCTGCAACCCGAAGGGCTGAAGGTGGGACAGAAAGTAGTAAGCGGACCGGAGGCGGATATTCTCGTCGGTAATGCATTGCCATTGCGCAATATTCCGCCGGGCACGTCTATTCATAATCTCGAATTGAAGCCGGGGAAGGGCGCGCAGATGGTGCGTTCCGCGGGCGGTGCGGCGCAGTTGATTGCGAAGGAATCCGATTACGCGCTGGTGAAGTTGCCTTCCGGCGAGACGCGCAAGATTTCGCAGGACCGATTACGCGCTGGTGAAGTTGCCTTCCGGCGAGACGCGCAAGATTTCGCAGGACTGCATGGCGACCATCGGGCAGGTTGGCAATCTGGATCACGAAAACATCACCATCGGCAAGGCGGGACGCACTCGCTGGCTGGGATGGCGTCCCGTGAACCGCGGCGTTTCGATGAATCCAGTGGACCATCCGCACGGTGGTGGTGAAGGCAAGACGTCGGTCGATGAATCCAGTGGACCATCCGCACGGTGGTGGTGAAGGCAAGACGTCGGGTGGACGGCATCCGGTGACGCCGTGGGGTCAGCCGACCCGTGGTTACAAGACGCGGAACAACAAGCGGACAGATCAGTTCATTGTGAACCGCCGCAGCAAGTAGAGGATAAGAGCAAATTTATGGCACGTTCAACTAAGAAGGGCGCGTTTGTGGATGGCTTCCTGATGTCGCGGGTCGAGGCCATGAATTCGCGGAACGAAAAGAAAGTTTTGCGCACGTGGTCGCGGCGTTCCACCGTAGTTCCTGAGATGGTGGGTCACACTATCGCGGTGCACAACGGCAAGAAATTTATTCCGGTATACGTCACCGAGAACATGGTAGGGCACAAGCTGGGCGAGTTCAGCTTTACGCGCAACTTCAAGGGCCACTCCATGCGGGCGGCGACGGAAGTGGCCGCGAAGCCGGCGAGTTCAGTTTTACGCGCAACTTCAAGGGCCACTCCATGCGGGCGGCGACGGAAGTGGCCGCGAAGCCAGCGGGCATTCCGGGAGGTCCGGGAGCGATTACTCCGGCGGCAGCGCCCGCGCCGCCGAAGGCATAAGGGGAGACGCGAATGGAATTCCGAGCTGAAATGCGTTACTTGCGAGTCTCGCCGCAGAAGGCGCGGCTTGTGCTGGAACTCATCAAGGGGCGCAAGGTGGAAGAGGCGCGTAACACACTGTTGTTCACCAAGAAGCGGGTGGCGGCGCACGTGGGAAAGCTGTTGCAATCGGCGCTGGACAACGCGAACTTTCTCAGTGCCGAGAAGAATCTTGATATCGAACTCGACAATTTGTACGTGAAGAGTGCCATCGCCAACGACGGTCCGCGCATGAAGCGCATCCGTCCGGCGCCGCAGGGACGCGCTTTCCGTTACCAGAGGCGTATTTCGCACATCGAGTTAGTGCTGGCGGAGCGCGGGAATGGCGCGGCCCACGCTCCTGGGCAGACGCGGGCAGTATCGGCTGGGGCTCCGGCGAAGCGGCGTGCCCCGGTAGCGAAGAAGGCAGCCGGCAAAACGAGCAAGAAGAAGGCGGCTGCGAAGTAAAGTTTAGGCTTGTTGACTGGCCAAATTTTTGAAAGTTTTGATTAGGAGAAGCAATGGGACAAAAAGTCCATCCTTATGGTTTTCGCCTCGGCTACACCAAGCCGTGGAAGTCGCGCTGGTTCGTGGAGCGCGACTACGACAAGCTGCTGCTCGAAGACGTCAAGCTGAAGAACGAGCTGAAGGAAAAGCTCAAGTCGGCGGGCGTGAGCTCGATCGAGATTGAGCGGCCGGGTAACAAGCTGCGCATTATTATCAAGACGGCGCGTCCTGGAATCATTATTGGGCGCAAGGGCGCGGAAATCGACAAGCTGAAAGCGGATCTGCAAAAGCGCACTTCGCGCGAGATGTTTGTCGATATCCAGGAAGTGCACAAGCCTGAACTCGACGCGCAGCTGGTTTCAGAAGCGATCGCGCTGCAATTAGAAAAGCGGGTGGGTTTCCGGCGGGCGATGCGCAAGGCCGTGGATTCGGCACTACGCTTCGGGTGCAAAGGCATTAAGGTCCGGGTGAGTGGACGGTTGAACGGCAATGAAATCGCGCGCTCGGAGTGGTACCTGCAAGGACGCTTGCCGTTGCATACGCTGCGCGCCGACATCGAGTACGGATTCTCGGAAGCTAGAACCACCTACGGCGTGATCGGGGTGAAGTGCTGGGTGTACAAAGGCGAGATTTTGCCGACTAAGAAGCGGGACCAGCAGCAAGGCGTGGGCGCGTTTTAAGGGATTGCAGCACAAGCAAAGTTTTGGCTAAGAGCCAAGAGCTAGAAGCTAAGAGCTGACTTATGTTGATGCCAAAGAAAGTGAAGTACCGCAAGCAACAGCGTGGCCGTATGACCGGCAAAGCGTGGCGCGGAAGCACGCTGGCGTTCGGCGACTTCGGGCTAAAGGTGCTCGAGCCCGGCTGGATCACCGACCGGCAGATCGAAGCCAGCCGCGTTGCCATGACCCGCTTCGTAAAGCGCGGCGGGAAAATCTGGATCCGGGTATTTCCAGACAAGCCAGTCACCAAGAAGCCGGCCGAAACACGTATGGGTAAGGGCAAAGGCGCGCCCGATCACTGGGTCGCGGTGGTGCGTCCGGGGAAGATTTTGTTTGAGATGGAAGGGGTCACGATGGTGGACGCGACCGAGGCCATGCGGCTGGCGTCGCACAAGCTGCCGCTGCGTACGACTTTGGTCCAGCGTGATACGGCGCACTGAAAAGGTTCGGCCTTTACTGGCAGCTGGCCACTGACAACTGGGAACTGAATTTTTATGAAATCCGATAAGATTCGCAACTTAACCGACGCCGAGCTCCAGCACCAGGGACGGGATCTCGCAGACCAGCTGTTCAAGCTGAACGCAGACCAGCTGTTCAAGCTGAAGTTTCAGCTAAACATGGGCCAGACCGAGAGCCTGAAAAAGATTCGCGGGCTGCGCAAGGATATTGCGCGCGTCAACACGATCCAGGGCGAGCGCACGCGCGCTGCCGCAACGGAGAAACCATAATGGCGGAAACTGCAACAGGGAAGGCTACACCGCAGGCCGAGCACGTGCAGGGCCGGCGCAAGGAAGTGGTGGGGGAAGTGGTCGCCAACCGCATGCAAAAGACGATCGTCGTCAAGGTAACGCGCAAGAAGGCTCATCCGTTCTACGGACGTGTGGTGGCGCGTAACAAGAAGTTTTATGCACACGACGAGAAGAACGAAGCGCACGTGGGCGATGTGGTGCGGATCGAAGAGACGCGTCCGCTTTCCAAGCTGAAGCGCTGGAAGCTGAAAGACATTGTGCGCAAGACGGCGCTGGTGCCGGAGATCGCGCTGGAGCCCGAAAGCAAGTAGCCGCATCGAGATCGAGGGAGATTGAAGCCATGGCTGTGATGATGAGAAGCATGCTGGAGGTCGCCGACAATTCCGGCGCGCGCAAGCTGCAGATGATTCTGCCGCTCGGCGGTTCGACCGGGCTGAATGCCGGCCTCGGCGACATAATCACTGCTGCCGTGAAGGAAGCCGCTCCGGATGGCCAGGTGCAGAAGGGCAAAGTGGTGAAGGCTGTGATTGTGCGGACGCGCAAGGAGCATCGGCGACGCGACGGCACGTATATCCGCTTTGATCAGAATGCGGCGGTGCTGATCAATGACGCTGGCGAGCCGGTAGGAACGCGCGTCTTCGGTCCAGTGGCGCGCGAGTTGCGCGACAAAAGATTTTTGAAGATTGTTTCGTTGGCACCGGAAGTGATCTAGGAATCTGCAATCGGGAAATTACGAAATTAGGGTTTAGAGAATGCGAACCGTAAGCACAGTACAAAAGCGAGTGGATATCCGCCGCAACGACAACGTGAAGGTCATCACGGGGCGGGATAAGGGTAAGGAAGGGCGCGTGCTGCGCGTGTTTCCTAACGATAGCAAGCTCCTGGTCGAACACGTGATGATGGTGAAGAAGCACGTGCGCCCGAATCCGCAGCGCAATATCAAGGGCGGAATCGCCGAGCAGGAAAGCCGGATCGCACTTTCCAATGTGCAACTGGTTTGCGCTACCTGCGGCCCGGTGCGTATCGGGCACGAGGTGCGCGGCGACCGGAAAGTCCGGGTGTGTAAGAAGTGCGGCACGACGCTGGATAAGTAGCTGCAAATTGCGTCATCAATTCTCACGAACCGGTAACCACTCCGAAACCGTGGGAGGAAGTTGAAAAAACGAAATGGCAAAAGAGAAAGATAAGAAGAGTTCGAGAGATTCGTCGCAGGAGCAGAAAGCTCCGGCACAGGCGCAGCACAGTGCCAAGGAGCGGCCACGGCTGCGTTCGAAGTTCGAGAAGGAAGTGGCGCCAGCTCTGTTGAAGGAGCTGGAGTTGAAGAATGCGATGGCAGTCCCACGCCTGAACAAGATCGTCGTCAACATGGGTATGGGCGAGGCCACGCAGAACTCGAAAATCCTCGATCCGGCGGTGAACGAGCTAGGCCAGATCACGGGCCAGAAGCCGATCGTTACCAAAGCCAAGAAGTCGATTGCGGCTTTCAAAGTGCGCGAAGGACAAGCCATTGGAACCATGGTGACCCTGCGCGGCGACCGCATGTATGAATTTTTGGACCGGCTGGTGAATATCGTTCTGCCGCGTGTATGAATTTTTGGACCGGCTGGTGAATATCGTTCTGCCGCGGGTGCGCGACTTCCGTGGAGTTTCCACGAAGTCGTTCGACGGCCGCGGCAACTACACGCTCGGTTTGCACGACCAGTTGATCTTCCCGGAGATTTCCTACGAGAAGGTCGACAAGATGAAGGGCATGAACGTCACCATCGTGACCACGGCGGCAAACGACAATCAGGCGCGCACGCTCTTGAAACATCTGGGCATGCCGTTCCGGACGCAATAGGTTTTCCAGATTTCAGGATTTGCGACACAGATTCTTTTAAGGAATGCATGACTACAGCAAAACGAGTTAAAGACGCGAAGATCGAAAAGAAGTTTGAGCTAGCGCGCGACAAGAAGGAAAAACGGCCGAAGTTTTCCACGCGCAGGCACAATCGTTGCAAGCTGTGCGGGCGCCCGCGCGCTTACTTGCGCAAATTCGGCGTATGCCGCCTGTGCTTCCGCGGACTGGCGCTGCGCGGGGAAATTCCTGGAGTTTCGAAGTCGTCGTGGTAGAGAAGCGAGCCAGGCGCGTGGCGGGCGAGATCCTTCGCGAGACAAAAGGCGTCTCGCTCAGGATGACAGATGTGAAGATTAAGCAAGCCGCCGCAGGTTCTCCGCGAAACGCGGAGCGAACGGGTGGCTAGAGGAGAAGCAAACGATGAGGTTGACCGATCCGGTCGCAGATATGCTGACGAGGGTGCGCAATGCGCTCCAGGCGCGGCACCAGAAGGTGGATATTCCAGCCTCCCGGCTGAAGTTGGAGATTGCCCGCATTTTGAAAGAAGAGGGCTACGTCTCGAATTTCAAGGCCACCGAGGAGGAAGGTCACAAGGTGATCCGGATTTATCTGAAATACGGCGCTCACAATGAGGCCGCGATTTCAAAGGCGGAACGCGTGTCGCGTCCGGGCTGCCGCGTTTACGTGCGGCGCAGCGAGATTCCGCGCGTGCTCGGTGGCATGGGGATCAACATCCTCACCACGCCGCGCGGAGTGATGACTGGACGCCAGGCCCGCAAGGAAGGCGTTGGCGGCGAACTGTTGTGCGAGATTTGGTAGAGACGCAGAGGGCCGAGCTAACAGCGATCTGCGTTAGCTTAAGAGCCAAGCGCTAAAGGCTAAGAGCTGAATTTATGTCACGAATTGGAAAAAAGCCGATCCCGATCCCCAAAGGGGTGACGGTCAAAATTGAAGGCAACACTGTGCTGGTGCAGGGGCCCAAGGGCAGGCTGGACACGGCTCTGCCGGCTGGCATTAAGGTTGAACAGAAGGACGGACACATCGTCGCAGTGCGCGAGAACGATTCGCAGGCTGCTCTGCACGGACTGGCGCGGGCTCTGGTCAACAATGCAGTGGAAGGCGTCACCAAGGGCTGGACCCGTGAACTGGAAATCGTCGGCATTGGCTATCGTGCCGAGATGAGGCATTGGCTATCGTGCCGAGATGAAAGGTAAAGGGATGGTCGTGTTCAGCTTGGGCTACTCGCATCCGATTGAGTATCCGTTGCCCACTGGCGTTGACGCATCCGTGGATCCCAAGCAGACCAGGATTGCGCTCACTGGAATCGACCGGCAGCAGGTCGGCCAGGTTGCGGCTGAGATGCGGTCGCTTCGTCCGCCCGATCCTTATAAGAACAAGGGCGTACGTTACGCCGGCGAAAGGTTGAAGAAGAAGGTCGGTAAGACCGGAGCGAAATGATCGCGTCTGACGGGCGTCTGAGCTCGTCGCTGAGCGAAGCGAAGGATCTCTTTCAGAGTGAGAGATCTTTAGAGGATTAGAGAAGATGCTTACAAGAATCTCGAAAAATCAGAAGCGAGGGCACGTACACGACCGCATCCGCAAGAAGATGCAGGGTACGGCCGAGCGTCCGCGGTTGAATGTGTACCGTTCGCTGAATCACATTTATGTTCAGGTTATCGATGACCTGCACGGCACCACGCTGGTTTCGGCGAGTTCCGCCGAGGGCAAGAAGGAAGACCGGCGTACCGGCGGCAATGTCGCGGCCGCGAAGAACGTGGGCAAGACCATTGCAGAGCGCGCCAAAGCCAAGGGTGTGAGCAAGGTTGTGTTTGACCGCGGCGGCTACATTTATCACGGGCGCGTGAAAGCTCTTGCGGACGCAGCGCGGGAAGCGGGATTGCAATTTTAAGGACTAATTTTTGGGGTTTGGGACACGAGAAAATCAGGAAATAGGAAATCAGGTTTCCAGAATGCCAACAGTGATTAAGAAGCTCGATGCGAATTCGTATCAGTTGAAAGACCAGGTTGTGGCCATCAACCGCGTAACCAAGGTGGTGAAGGGCGGCAAGAATCTTTCGTTTGCCGCATTGGTGGTGGTGGGCGATCCCTCGGCGGCGGTGGTGGGTCACGGCGCGGGCAAGGCCAAGGAAGTTCCACAGGCCATTCGCAAGGCGATTGAGTCGGCGAAGAAGAATCTGATCAAGGTTAACTTGACGCAGACCAGCATCCCACATCTGGTGCTGGGACGCTATGGCGCGGGCAAAGTTCTGTTGAAGCCGGCCCCGGAAGGCACGGGCGTGATTGCAGGCGGCGCGGTGCGCGCCGTGATGACATCGGTGGGGGTGCAGAATGTGCTGACCAAGTCGATTGGCACTACCAATCCGCACAACGTCATCAAAGCGACGTTTGCCGCACTGAGAAGCCTGAAGAGCCGGGAGAGCGTTGCTGCCATGCGCGGCAAGTCAATGCAAGAGATTTAAGTTGCAGAAGGATCAGCGATGATGGCGAAAAGAACGACAGCGGGCAGCGGAAAGATTCACCTGAAGTGGGTGCGCTCCGCCATTTGCACTCCAGTGAAGCACAAACTGGTGGTGAAGGGATTGGGATTCACCCGGTTAAACCAGGTGATCGAGCGTCCGGACAATGCGGCGATTCGGGGCATGGTGGCCAAGATTCCGCATCTGGTTGAGATTGTGCAAGAGTAGGCGGCGAAATCATGAATCTTTCGAACATTCGAGCACCGAAGAAGGCAGCGGAGAAGCGCAAGCGCGTAGGGCGTGGTATGGGCTCCGGCATGGGCAAGACGTCCACTCGCGGACACAAAGGCCAGCGTTCGCGCACAGGTTCGCGCATGATCCGTGGCTTTGAAGGCGGCCAAATGCCGCTGCACCGCCGCATGCCGAAGCGCGGTTTCACCAATATCTTCCGCAAGGAATTCAACATCGTGAGCTTGGAGCGGCTGGGAGCGCTGGGCGAGGATCTGCACGCGTCGCCCATCACGCCTGACGTTCTGCGCAAGGCGGGCGTCATCAAGGCCAAGCTTCCGGTTAAGATTCTCGGCGATGGCGAATTGACGATCGCTATCACAGTTCACGCGCACAAGTTCTCCAAGTCGGCGCTGGAAAAAATCACCAAGGCAGGCGGCAAGGTTGAGGTCTTGCAGTAATGTTTGAGAAGCTGGCGAACATTTTCCGTATCCCCGACCTGCGCAAGCGGGTTCTGTTTACGCTGGCGATGCTCGCGGTCTACCGACTGGGCGGGCACCTCCCCACGCCAGGCGTGAACTTCCTCAAACTGGAAGACGCCTTCACTCATAACGCGGGATCGCTTCTCGGTTTTGTGGATCTGTTTTCCGGCGGCAACCTGCGCCGCATGACCATTTTCGCTTTGGGCATCATGCCGTATATCACGGCATCGATCATCCTGCAGCTTTTGACCGTGGTGTATGAGCCGCTGGCCAAGCTGCAAAAAGAAGGCGAGCTGGGACGCAAGAAAATTACGCAGTGGACTCGCTACATCACGGTCATTCTCAGCGCGGTGCAGTCGTTCGGCATTGCCATCGGTCTGGAGAAAATGGGCGACTTCGTCTATCACCCGGGCTGGGGATTCCGTCTCATGACCATGATGACCCTGACCACCGGCAGTGCGTTCATCATGTGGCTGGGCGAGCAGATCACCGATCGCGGAATCGGCAATGGCATGTCGCTGCTAATCTTTGCTGGAATCGTGGTGGGCCTGCCGCGTGGTGTCGAGGATCTTTTGGAGAAGGCCAAGAACGGAACCTGGGGAGCCATCACGCCGGTTCTGATGGCGTTCCTGGTCGTATTCATGGTCGCCGTGGTGGCGTTTATCGTCTACGTCGAGCGCTGCGAACGAAGAATTCCGGTGCAGTATGCCAAGCGCGTTGTGGGACGTAAGGTGATGGGCGGCCAGTCTACTCACCTTCCCTTGCGGGTTAACGCGGGTGGGGTGATGCCCGTAATCTTCGCGTCTTCGATTCTTACTTTGCCGCAAACTGTCGGCTACGGCCTGCGCAACAGCCGCTACATTGGCGACTTGTTTCGCATGCTGGCATGGGGCGAACCGCTTTATACTCTGCTCTATGCAGTGGGCATTATTTTCTTTGCGTACTTCTACGTATCGATTGTTTTCAATCCTAGTGAAGTCGCCGACAATATGCGGAAGTATGGTGGGTTCATCCCGGGTATTCGCCCGGGCAAGCGCACGGCCGATTACATCAACGAAGTTCTGACCCGCATCACGCTGGTGGGTGCACTCTACCTGATCATCATCTCGTTCATTCCCGAGTGGATGATTACCGGTATTCACCTGAACCATTTGCCGTTCTGGCTGGGAGGCTCGTTGTTCGAGCGGCTTCCGGTGTGGGTGACCAACGGATTGGGAGTGAATTTCTATTTTGGCGGAACCTCACTGCTCATTGTGGTGGGCGTGGCGATGGATACGGTTACGCAGATTGAAGCCCAGCTCATCATGCGACATTACGATGGATTCACGCCGCGCAGCGGACGCATTCGCGGCCGTCGTAACTGGTCGTGAGCGGGCTAAGAGTTTGGGACGGTTTGCAAGTAGAAGATTTGGGGTTGCTGCACCTGGACCGCCTTGTGGGAGGTTTCCGGGAACACTGTTCGGGAGGCTTTGGCCAACTCGATGGCGCAGGAAACCTCACGTGACGTAGGTCCGGTGGTATTGCTTGGCCCGCCGGGCGCGGGTAAAGGGACACAGTCCAAGCGCATCATGGAACACTACCTGGTGCCGCAGGTTTCCACTGGCGACATTCTGCGGCACAACGTGGCGCAAGGTACGGAACTCGGGCAGGCCGCAAAGGCTGTCATGGCCAGCGGAGAGCTGGTTTCCGACGGCTTGGTTTGTGAGATGGTCCGGCAAAGACTGATCCAGCCGGATTGTAGGCGGGGCTATATTCTTGATGGTTTTCCCAGGACTGCGGCGCAGGCCGGGTGGCTGGATGCGTTGCTTGACGACAAGCTCTTTGACAACTCGTGGCCTACTCGGGCTTGGCCAATTGTGATCCGTCTGGACGTGGATTATAATCACCTGTTGCTCCGGATTACTGGACGCCGTTCTTGTCCCACCTGTGGACGGATCTATAACGTCCACTTTCAGCCGCCCCGTGTCGATGAAGTATGTGATATTGACGGGTCGAAGCTGGTAACCCGCAATGACGACCGGTTGGAAGTGATTCAGCCCCGTTTGGCGGCCTACCAGGAGCAGACTCGTCCTGTCGCTGATTACTATCAGCGAACCGGTCGGCTGATCTCACTGAATGGCGATGAGCCCATGGATGTTGTAACGGAACAGATCTTCCGCATCCTTGAAGATCACCACGCGTAAGAAATGGCGATTGTTTGCAAATCGACGGCTGAGATTGAACGGATGCGGCAGAGTGGCCACATCGTGCGTCAGGTTCTCGATCATGTGCGCTCGATAGTGGCGCCCGGTATAACGACGATGGACTTGGAGCGTGTCGCCGAAAAGAAGATCGCGGAGCTCGGAGCCAAGCCGGCGTTTAAGGGATACTATGATTATCCCTGCGTATTGTGCACGTCCGTGAACGAAGAGATTGTGCACGGCATCCCGTCAGAAAAGCGGGAATTAAAAGAAGGCGATATTGTTTCAATTGATTGCGGAGTTGTGCTGGATGGTTACTATGGCGATGCCGCGATCACGGTTCCGGTCAGCGAAACGGTGAAGCCGGAACTGCGCAAGCTGTTGACTGTGACCGAAGAGTCGCTTTACCGCGGCATTGATCAGGCGGTGATTGGCAATACCGTGGGCGACGTGGGAGCGGCGGTGCAGGAACATGTGGAGGCTGCCGGCTTTAGCGTAGTACGCGAGTTTGTCGGACATGGCATTGGCACGCACTTGCACGAAGAACCGCAGGTGCCGAATTACGGAGCGCGCGGTCACGGCGCGAAGTTGCGTCAAGGCATGGTCATCGCCATCGAACCGATGGTGAATTTTGGCAAGCCGGAGACGCGCGTGCTGGGCGATAAGTGGACAGCGGTCACCGCCGACGGCAGTTTCAGCGCGCACTTTGAGCATTGCGTAGCCGTAACGAAAGACGGGCCAGTAATTTTGACGAAGTAGAAAGCAAGCTCTCAGTTCTCAGATGAGAAGCGAGAGGTTTTAGCTGGGAACTGACAACTGAGAACTCTAAGGGGTGCATGAAGTAAAGAAGACGCGATTGAAGTTGAGGCGTTTAGCGGGCGTGAGCGAAGCGGGAGTCCGCGGCCGAAATCCTGAGTGGAGCGAAGGATCTCGCGCTCGGAGAATCTAAGGAGTCGATGAGTAAAGAAGACGCGATTGAAGTGATGGCGGTGGTTCTGGAACCACTGCCCAATGCCATGTTCAAGGTGGAACTGGAGAACAAGCACCAAGTGCTGGCGCATGTTTCTGGCAAGATGAGGAAGAATTTTATTCGCATCCTGCCGGGCGATAAGGTCGCGGTTGAGCTTTCGCCCTACGACTTGAATCGCGGCCGGATTGTTTATCGCTATAAATGAAACGTCGCTGTCTCAGTCGAATGATTTTGTTGACGGCTGAAAGCTGAAAGCTGGTTTATGAAAGTACGAGCATCGGTAAAGAAAATCTGTGACAAGTGCAAGGTTATCCACCGTAAGGGTGTGGTGCGGGTGATCTGCGTCAACACGAAACATAAACAGCGCCAGGGATAAAGTAAGCCCGGCGCCGGAGTTAAGGACAGACTATGGCACGTATCGCAGGCGTTGACCTACCGCGCCAGAAGCACATCAACATCGCGCTGACCTACATCTACGGCATTGGGCATCCACGCGCCGGAGCCATTCTTGATGAGGCCAAAGTGGATCCCATGAAGAAGGTCCAGGACCTCAGCGAAGAGGAAGTCAACCGCATCCGCACCGTGATTGAGGCGCAAGGGATGGTGGAGGGCGATCTGCGCAAGGAAGTTTCGATGAACATCAAGCGGCTCATCGAAATCGGCTCCTATCGCGGCTTCCGTCACCGCCGCAACCTGCCGGTGCGGGGACAGCGCACGCATACCAACGCGCGCACCCGCAAAGGTCCGCGTAAGGGAACGGTATCGACCAAGAAGAAGGCGACGTCGAAAACATAGAAACCCAGTTCTCAGTTCTCAGTTCTCGGTTAAGACCGGGTTTTCTGAGAACTGGGAACTGAGAACTGAGAACTGATTTCATGGCAAAACCAGCAGCAGCGGGCGGCACCGCCGCACCGGAGAAAAAAGGCAAGAAGAAAACGTTCAAGAAGAAGGAGCGCAAGCACGTTCCGCATGGTCTGTGCTACGTGCAGGCGTCCTTCAACAACACGATCGTGACCATCACTGACATGAATGGAAACGTTCTGTCGTGGAAAAGTTCGGGATCGCTGGGCTTCCGCGGATCGCGTAAAGGCACGCCGTTCGCCGCGCAGCAGGCAGCCTCGAATGCCGCCAACATGGCGCGCGATCACGGTGTGCGCAGCGTGGACGTTCGTGTCAGCGGCCCTGGTTCCGGTCGCGAGTCGGCGGTGCGCGCTTTGGCATCGTCCGGCATTGAAGTGCGCTCCATTCGCGATGTGACGCCCATCCCGCACAACGGATGCCGTCCGCCGAAACGGCGAAGAGTCTAGGAAGCGGTTCCCAGTTCTCAGTAAAAGCGAGAACCAAAGGATTTGGAGTTTGCTGAGAACTGAGAACCGAGAACTTGTTTTAACCCGTCCGGGACGAAGGGTGAAGCCAAACCCGTAAACCGGTCATCTAAAAGGAGAATAACTTGGCCCGTTATACCGATGCAGTCTGCCGTCTATGCCGCCGCGAGGGCATGAAGCTGTTCCTCAAAGGCGCAAAGTGTTTCAGCGACAAGTGTCCCATCGAGAAGCGCAACTTCGCTCCCGGACAACATGGGAAAGACCGTAAGGCCAAGATTGTTGGCTATGGTCTGCAGTTGCGCGAGAAGCAGAAAGCCAAGCGGATCTATTTCACGCTCGAAGGCCAGTTCCGCAACTACTTCGAGAAGGCCGCGCGCACCCGGGGCGTTACCGGCGAATTGCTTCTGCAGCAGCTCGAGCGCCGTCTGGATAACGTAGTTTTCCGTCTGGGCTTTGCGCAATCGCGGCGACAGGCGCGACAGTTGGTCCGGCACGGACACGTCGCCGTTAACAACCGCAAGGTCAACATTCCTTCTTACGAAGTGAGTGCGGGCGAGGAAATTTCCATTCGGGAGAACAGCAAGAAACTCTCTGTGCTCGAACTGGCCAAGGAATTCGCCAGCCATGGCACGCTGCCCAACTGGCTGGAAGTGAATCGCGACAATTACACGGCGCGAGTGCTCTCATTGCCCAAGCGCGAAGATATTCAGTTGCCGGTCAACGAGCAGCTGATCGTTGAGTTGTATAGCAAGTGACGCTGTTTCGCGAGGCCCCTGAGCTCGCGGGCGTCATCCTGAGCGGAGCGAAGGATCTTGCGCGCGTGGTTCAAGTTTTATTTTTACGGTCCATTAGTTCGAGCCAGATCAGCCTGTCCTGGCGCTTGACCTGAATCCGCTTTACGTAACATGGACCGATTCAGGGAGCCAGGGCTGAGCCAAACGGCCGAAGGAGAAACAAATGCTTTGGAAAGGTTTTCAGAAACCGAAACGTCTTGCAGTTGATACTTCCACCCTTACCGACAAGTACGGCATTTTCTGGGCGCAGCCTTTTGAGAGGGGCTTCGGCACCACCGTGGGCAACGCTCTGCGGCGCGTGTTGCTGAGCTCTATTGAAGGCGCGGCTGTCACCGCGGTGAAGATGGAAGGTGTGCTCCACGAATTCCAGTCGATCCCGGGAGTTGTGGAAGACGCGACCGACATCATCCTCAACCTGAAACAGATTCCTTTCAAGCTGAGCGGCGACGCTCCGAAAGCGATCTATCTGCGCGCCGACCAGCCGGGCGTAGTCACCAGCGGAATGATCGAAGCCGATGGCGACGTGGAAGTCCTCGACAAAGATGTCTACATTGCCACGGTTAGTGAAGGCGGCAAGCTCGATATGGAAATGCGCCTGAAGCGCGGCCGCGGCTACACCTCCGCCGACAAAAACTTCGACGAAGATCTCGGCATCGGATTCATTCCCATCGATTCCGTTCACTCGCCGGTGCGCAAGTGCAATTACACCGTCGAAGCCGCGCGCCTCGGCCAGATTACCGACTACGACAAACTTACCCTCGAAGTGTGGACCAACGGCTCTATCACCCCTGCCGATGCCGTCGGCTTGTCGGCCAAGCTGCTGAAGGACCACATGAACATCTTCATCAACTTCGAGGAAGAAATCGAAACCGGCACGTCGGCGTCGGATGATCGCAAGCCCGAGATCCACAACGAGAACCTGAACCGTTCCGTCGAGGAGCTCGAGCTTTCGGTGCGCAGCTATAACTGCCTGAAGAATGCGAACATTCAGACCATCGGCGAGCTGGTGCAGAAGACGGAATCGGAAATGCTCAAGACCAAGAACTTCGGCCGCAAGTCGCTGAACGAGATCAAGGAGATTCTCTCCACGATGGGTCTGAGCCTGGGCATGAAGATCGACGAGCACGGCAACGCCGTGCCCGGCCCAACATCAAACCTGGTCTTGCCGGCTTCGGCCTACGGACCGGACGACCAGCTGTAAGAGTAGCGCCGGCAGCCTACCCTGAGCGAAGTCGAAGGGTCTCGCCGGCTGAGATGAGTAGCGTGAGAATGGGCTTTGGGAAGGGCACGGCTTCATCCGTGCCCGCCCAGGGCTAAAGGATAAAGCGGGCTTTAGCCCCCTGAGGTTCAACATGCGCCACAAAGTAGCAGGCTACAAACTCGGACGGAACACATCGCACCGGCGCTCGCTGCTGCGGAACCTGGTCACGTCGGTGATCGTGGAGGAACGGGTCGAGACGACCGTTCCGAAGGCTAAGGCCGCGCGTCCGCTGGTCGAGAAGATGATCACTCTCGGCAAGCGTGGCGACCTCGCGGCACGGCGTCTGGCCGCAGCTTACCTTATGACCGATGCCGCGGTGGTGAAGTTGTTTGACACCATCGGTCCTCGCTTTGGCGACCGCAACGGCGGATACTTGCGCATCGTCCGCACTGGCTGGAATAAAGGTGACGGCGCCGATAAGGCGTTCCTCGAACTCCTGGGCAGCGAGAAGGTGCTGGACGAAAAGCGCGAGAAGCGCGCCGAAGCCCGCGCCAAGAAGGCCGCGGAAACCAGGAAGGCCATGGAAGATGCCGAGGCGCAAGCGCAGCACGATGGCGGCATCGAGCCGGTGAAGGAAGAAAAAGAAGGAGACAAGAAATAGCAGTTGCTGTCCAGTTTATTCAGGGCGCGGTCTTCGGCCGCGCCTTTTCTTTTTGCGCGGGAGGCGGGCCTCTGTCGCGGCAGTACATGTCCTCCCGAGGCTACCGCTGGTAATCTTGCCGTAAGTTGCCGTCCAGATAAAATTTCTCTCAGGATGGGGTTCACTCGCACACAGATCGCGATTGCCGTCAGCGCTGGGGCGCTGCTGGTGTTTGGATTTCTCGGCTACATCTGGTGGCTGAGCAATCAGGGACCGGTGCTGGCGCGCTCGGAGGATCACGATCCGCTGACCGGCTTGCCCGTCAGCATCCGGATGAATCCGTTGCGCGATCGCACGATCGAGCACAGCGCCAACAAATTTTTGCATGAGCTGCGAGACGGCCACTGCGACCAACTGCTCTCCGAATGGGAGCACGACTACCGCAAGAAGTATGCGCACTTCATCTGCAACTCCGAGGCGCAGCATCCGCTGCTTTCCTGGGAGTTGGCGGAGTGGGAGAGCGCACCGCCCTTGACCATCCTTCACTACCGCGGCAAGCGCCGTTACGGCAGCGGCCAGGCCGGAACCTATCAGGAACTCTTCACCGTCACCACCGAAAACAAAGATGGCCAGTGGGTGGTCACCAAGTACGACGCGATGTACTGAGGCGGTCGTCGCAATTGCGGTGATTCCTTAAAGTCGAACCTGTGATTTGATGCCAACAACGCCTCAATCTCGTGCTCTCAAGAAGGTTCTCTACCGTTGCCACTGGGTTGTATTTTTACGGCTGGATGCCACAATCGCCGCGTCCCGATGTTGGGCGGATCTACCCGGCTGACGACGGCCACAATATCAGGGTGTACGTCGCTAAGGGCGAACTAGAATGGCAGAACTTCGTGAGGTATGACTTGATGACTGTCATGGGCGCCTGCGTCGTCGCTCTTGGCATCGTTATGCTGGTCCGTGAGCATAGGGGCCAGCCCCCTATCAAGAACATACGGGACTTCTGGTCTTAACTCCCAGACACCTTGCCTTCCCCGTATCTCCGTGCCTCCGTGGTAAAAATTAAACATGCCTGACCGTTCCCCCCAGCCGAAGCCCTCCGCTGCTCGGAACGTCTACGCTTTCGGCATCACGTCGTTCCTGAACGACACTGCCACGGAAATGGCGTACTGGGTCTTGCCGGCGTTTCTGGGGTCGCTGGGAGCGGGGCCGGCGCAGTTGGGATTGATTGAGGGCGTTGCCGAAAGTGTGGCGTCGTTCGCCAAGCTTTTCTCCGGATATCTTACTGACCACATCCGCCGCCGCAAGCCGGTCGTGGTCACGGGATATTTTGTCGCGAATGCGGTCAAGCCTCTGCTCGCGATTGTCACTGCGTGGCCGCAAATTTTATTGATTCGCTTTACCGATCGCCTTGCCAAAGGCGTACGTGGAGCGCCGCGCGACGTAATGGTCGCAGAGTCAGTGCCGAAAAACCGGCTGGGCTCAGCTTACGGACTGATCCAGTCGATGGATTCTGCCGGGGCCATTGCCGGGCCTCTGACCGCGCTGGTCCTGCTTTCGCGGTTCGGAATTCGGAGTGTGTTCTGGGCAGCCGCAATCCCCGGAGCATTATGTGTGCTGGTCGCTGTGGTGGGGATACGTGAGACTAAGCGCTCGCGCGGAGAAGAGTCCACGACAAACGGTGTCGAAAGCTCAGATGCAAGAAAGAACAAGACATCTGCTTCACTTGCCGCCAGGCAGAAGAGCGAAGGCCAGAACACAAAGCTTCCCACCAGTTTCTATTTCGTTCTCAACGCCGTGACACTTTTCTCGCTAGGCAATTCAAGCGACATGTTCCTCGTTCTACGGGCGCAGAATGTCGGAATTCGCGTTGCTCTCGCGCCGCTGCTCGGCCTGGTCTTCAACATTACCTACACGCTTGCATCCTGGCCCGCAGGTTGGTTCAGCGACCACGTCCCGCGACGGCTTGTCGCTTCTGTCGGCTACGTGATTTTTGCCGCAGTGTATTTTATTTTTGGGCGTGCGCCCTCCACGCTGACGATCTGGATCGCGATGGCAGTGTATGGTTTCTACTACGCGCTAACGCAGCCTGTGCTGAAGGCGCTGGTGGTTGACACGGTAGAGGAATATGTACGAGGCCGCGCTCTGGGCATTTATTTTTTCGTGACCAGCGTCGCAACTCTAGCCGCCAGCTTGATCACCGGCGAACTGTGGAAGCATTATGGAGCCTCGATTCCGTTTTATTTCTCTGCGGCGTTGGCGCTGGTCGCGGCGGTACTTTTGCAGGCAGCGCGGCGCGGAAGTAACGGTCCTCTCAAGGGCTAAAGCCCTTTGATTTATGGGGCTTGAGCCGCACGGCGGAGAGCCGTGCCCTTCCCAAAACTCTTCCACCACAGGAAAATCAGAATCTGAACTGCGATTCCAGCGCACGTATCAAGAGCAACATCTCGCGGAGTTCCCGTACGTGACGGGATGAAGCTCTGGTGCCACTCATCGAGGCTGGCCACGAAGGCCGTCATCAGTACAGCGATGCTGGCCCATCGTATGGTCCACAACGGATTTCCCCGCGCCGGGAAGGTCTCGCGCCAAGCCCGAAATGCCAAAATACTCAAGACGCCGTAACCTACGACGTGGCCGCCTTTGCGAATGTAGAAGTGCCAGTGCTCAAAGCGCATCCAATCCAAGCCGAAGAGGTAATGCAGCAGAGGATAGAGGATCCGGCTGGTGTTGCTGGAAGAGAGCATGGCGGTGGATTCAATGGCAATGACGATGAGCCAGAGAATCGCGGCGATCCACGCCGTCAGAAGATTGTGCCGGTGGGAGTTCAAACGCGCGCGCTACTCGATGGCATAGTTGGGAGCCTCGCGGGTGATCATGACGTCGTGGACGTGACTCTCGCGGAGTCCGGCGCCGCTGATGCGCACGAAGCGCGTTTTCTGCAGGAGTTCGGCGATTGTCGAGCAGCCGCAGTAGCCCATGCCTGATTTCAATCCGCCAACCATCTGGTGGACGATCATGGCAACCGACAATCCGCCAACCATCTGGTGGACGATCATGGCAACCGAACCGCGATAGGGAACCCGTCCTTCAATGCCCTCAGGAACCAGTTTGCCCAGGCGGTTCGAATCGCCGTCATTGGCAGAGACCGCGGCGGATGAATCCCCTTCCGTGCTCTGGAAATAGCGTTCACTGGAACCTTGGGCCATGGCGCCGATCGATCCCATGCCGCGATACGACTTGAAGGAGCGGCCTTGATAGAGGATCAGCTCGCCGGGGCTTTCATCTGTTCCGGCGAAAAGCGAACCAATCATTACCGCACTTGCGCCCGCAGCCAAAGCCTTTGTGATGTCGCCCGAGTACTTGATGCCGCCGTCGGCGATGATGGGAACGCCGGCGTCTTTCGTGGCGCGGTAGGCCTCGGCGATAGCGGTGATCTGCGGCACGCCGGCGCCGGTAACCACGCGCGGTGATCTGCGGCACGCCGGCGCCGGTAACCACGCGCGTGGTGCAGATGGAGCCGGGGCCAATGCCGACCTTGATGCCGTCCGCTCCGGCGCGAGCCAATTCGCAAGCGCCGTCGAAGGTAGCGATGTTGCCGGCCAGCAGCTCCATGTCAGGCAGTTTCGATTTCACCACCTTCACCGCTTCGAGCACTTTGCTGGAGTGACCGTGCGCGCTGTCGATTGCGAGCACGTCAACTTTCGCTCTGGTTAATTCCTGGGCCCGCTCGAGAAAATCCCCGGTGGCGCCGATGGCTGCGCCTACGCGCAGGCGCCCCTGAGAATCCTTGGCAGCGTTGGGATATTTCAGTTTTTTCTGAATGTCTTTTACGGTGATCAGTCCCTTGAGGTTGTACTTGTCGTCGACGACGAGAAGTTTTTCGACGCGATGCTCGTGGAGAATTTCCTCGGCATCTTCGAGAGTGGTGCCCACGGGCACGGTGATGAGATTTTTCTTGGTCATCACGCGATCGATGGGAATGTCAAAGCGGGTCTCGAAGCGCAGGTCGCGGTTGGTGAGAATGCCGACCAGACGGCCTTGCTGAGTAATGGGTACGCCGGAAATCTTGTACTTGCGCATGACTTCGAGCGCATCGCTAACCTTATCGGTGGGCGACATGGTGACGGGGTCGACAATCATGCCGCTTTCCGAACGCTTTACTTTATCGACTTCATTGGCCTGCTGCTCGATTGTGAGGTTGCGATGAATAATGCCGAGACCTCCCTGCTGAGCCAGTGCAATCGCCATGTGAGATTCGGTGACGGTGTCCATGGCGGCGCTAACAACGGGGATGTTCAGGCTGATATTGCGGGTAAGCTGCGTGTGGGTATTGGCAGTTGCGGGAATTACATCGGAGCGCGCGGGTAAAAGAAGAACATCATCGAAGGTGAGAGCTTCGGGCACGGGAAAATGAATCATAAGTTTCTCGGGAATTCTCCCAGCTGTGGGGGCCACTCTTCATTTTAGAGAGGGCGAAGCGATTCAGGCAAATGCGCAGGGTATTTTAGAGGCTGATATC
>Ga0208562_1000386_pt1 | contig 24281 bp, 17 predicted proteins | sample June2015DPH_16_1_3_FD_184715 | JGI IMG/M metagenome (GOLD analysis project Ga0208562, IMG submission 184715) | Peatland microbial communities from SPRUCE experiment site at the Marcell Experimental Forest, Minnesota, USA - June2015DPH_16_150... | ecosystem: Environmental > Terrestrial > Soil >... | reverse complement strand
CTATCGAGCTAGGGACGTACGCTCAACTCAACCCAAGTGATGTTCTTAGCCAGCGGGACCACATACGCGTCCCGTTCGAAATCGAAGTGAGATGCAAGGCGATAACTGCCCTTACTGGCGCCTGCTGGCTGCTCAACACGAAGGCGGGCTGCGGGAGCATTCTCGGTTGCTAGTCTAAACCCAACGCGCACGTTGCCGGTCTTAGGATTGATCTCCACACGCTCGAATTGGCCCGCATCCAGCGTTAGCCACAATCCCATGGGGGCCAGATAGACTCGCGTTCGGAAAGAGTCGAGCGGCGTGACTTCAATCTGATTGCCTGTGGCGGTGACATCGCCGCCAAACGCAAGCCAGCCAAACTCGGGGTGATCCACCACATAGGTCGCGGTGTTCCACGCGTGGCCAAAGAAATTCGGGCCGTTGTCGCCGGAGAGCGGATCGAAGCTGAGCATATCCGGAAAGGAATGGAAGGCGGGCGCGAGGAAACCTTCCTGGTCAATGTCAGTCAAAGCGCCCATTGTGCCGGCGTAGCCGACGCGCAGGAGGTAGAAATCATCCGGGTGTTCTCGATACTCGGCTAGAAGCGGAATCGCGTTGATGCCCGAACCGTAGTGGTGGAGTTGCCGCTCAATCCGGCTGTACTTCGCGCCATACAGGAAGTCCCAATAGCGGCGCGCGCTGCCGTTGTAACCCCAGTGCGGAATTGCCGGATCGTAGCCCAGGATGGCATTGAGCGTAACGTCAGCCTTGTCGGGGTAGCCAAAATATTTTGTCCAGGCATAAACTTCTTCCTGTCCCGTCGAGTCCCACGGCATTTCGCTGCCAAAAGGGAAGGCCTGCGCTTTCCAGCGATCCGCGCGCCCGTGCATCTTCGCTTCGAGCGCATCCGCCTCGGCTTTCATGCCTTCTCGTTTTAGGTCCACCAGAATCTGCACGAAGATATCGCCTTCCATCTGGCCGAACTGCGCCAAGTCGGGAGCGAAGGTGGTCATGGCGATCGTGGTTTCGTAAGCGTGCGTGAGATACCAGTTCCACGGATGTCGCGTGACTAATCCCTGATCGTTGCGCGCAAGGTGGTAGAGCACCCAGTACGCCGCGGCAATATGCGGGTAGTTAAACGACCGGTCGACCGCTTCCGATGCTTGCTTGCTCCAGCTTGTCCAACTCTTCCAGTCGAGATCGCTGCGATAGTAATTTGGCGGAAGTTGGTCAGGCTGATAGTAAAAGAGACTCTTGCGAACTCCGTACTGATGTGGGCCGTCCTTAAATTGCAAACCACCCCACACCACCTCATCGACAAATTGATCGAGTTTCTCAACCTCGGCCTTGTCGGGCTGGCCCAGTTCTTTCATGATGGCGGCAAGCCAAGACCCAGCGCCGCCTTCGTCGCTCAGACCCGCAATCCAGACGCGGCTGTCCTGTAGGACGATCTGATTCAGTTCGCGGTCATAGGACATAACTGAGGGAGCGCGGTGAAAAGGGTCGGTGGAATCGGTGAACCATTGCCGCGTGGTCAGAAAATGCCCCATGTCGGCAACCGCATCCGCCTCGGGCTTGATCACGAAATAGTGGATGGCCTGCTCGGATCCGTCTTCGTATGTAACTGACAGGCGAGCGCGGCCCCAAGTCTTACCCTTTAATGAGAATGATTGCCAGCCGGCCGGAGACGATGCCTCGCGACTTACAGAAATAGAGCCTTCTGGGGCAACGACGACCGACTTCACCGCCTTCGAGTATTTCAGGAACAGAAGACCATTGATGTCGGTGGGCAAAATGTAGCCGGGCACACCGATGGCAACTGGACGATCGTTGTCAGCAAGGGTCTTTTCTATATTGCGAATCGAGTCCGAAAGTAGAAACCTTAGCCCATAGGTCTTCGACTCGCCGGGAGCGAGGGTCAGCAAGGTTGGGGGATTCCACGGCTGCGCCTTTTTCCACTCGCTGTCGGCGTAAGCCTGACTGTGAACCATCCATTGATAAAACCCTTCGAAGGTAATACCCCGTGGTGTGGGGTCGGTGAACAGCGGGATTTCTTTACTGTGGCGGCCGGGCCGATCGAGGATGGGACTGTAGGCCTCAAAAGGAGTGTTGCCGTCCGGCACAACCAGCAGAGCTGGGCCGTGACCGTTGAGTCGAGTTACTTGAAGATACCCGGCGTCCTCTCCGATGTAAGGATCATAAAAAGAACACTTGGCATGAGCTTCCTCCAGCGAGCGGTCATTGAGCACGTTATTGAAGATCATCGGAATGCCGAGCGCTCCGACCTGAACCGCTTCAGCAGTCTTATTCTTCAACGTGAAACGCAGGATGAGTTTTCCCCGATCCAACGCCCATGTGCGAGTCACCCGCAACGGGATGTCGGCGGGAAGTGTCGGTCCGAGGTCGGCGGCGGCCAGAACATCTTGCGTAGCAGGCAGAGCGATCACCGGCTTGCGAACTTCGGCGGTGGAATAGTTTTTCCATTCACCGGAGCTTCCGGTGCGCAGGCGTAACGTCAGGTCGCCTAAGTGAAAATAACCGTTGTTCGAGCGTGCGGCGAGCAAATCCCCGGGAGTGAAATCGAAATCGCCTGCCCCTTTCGGCTGCAACGCGGCGACAGTTTGCGATGAACGGACCAGACTCAAGGAGAACTCGGGAGTATCAAACGGCACTTTCCCTTGACTCAGCATGGGCCCCGGAACCGGGGGCTTTTCCTGGCCTCTCTGTTGACCGCAAAGGGCTGTCTGGAACAAAACTGCCAGGCTCAACAACAGTAAACCGCGGCAAACGAACATCGGCGGAAACGAACGGTCTTTGCGCACGTCGCGAGTACCCCCTTCTTTCTGTATAACAATGTTTACTCTGAAGATCGATTACGGTCACGCCCGGGTAGACAAGACGGGTACATCCCCTGCTTGTGTCATCCATCCATCGACCATTCACCAGATGCCCGTGCAACCGTTGTCCAGCAACCAGCAACCATCGCTCGCCATGAAGCGTGCGGGTCGACTCGACTCTCGTATCATTCCTACCAAATCGGCTACCGAATCGACATGACCACGGTAGCTACGGATAGCCGTGGCAACTCCAGCTCCACCCTGGACTCTTTTGTAGAAATAGGATGTTGCTTGGGAACGACCCGGTCGGGATTGTCAAAACTATTGAAGGCATTCCAGTCTGGATCGTGGAGGATCTGCGCCTTACCGTCAGAGACGTTGCCCTCCTTGATCGCGCACTCCACCTGCAGGTCGGAATCGTGGTGCGGGTTTACAAACGTAACCACCAGTTCCTTGTCGCTCCTGGAAGCAGAAACGGAAAGTCCCAAAGGCGCGGGAGCTTCGGCCTCGACTCGTACCGCGGTCTTAGCGCGATGCGGCTTGAACAACGAGAACGCATAATAGGTGGTGGTTCGCACGCAGTGCTCTCCTTCCGGGCCGTCGGTAACGAGCAAAGACTGGAGCACATTCACCATCTGGGCGATGTTACACATGTAAAGCTTATCCGCTTGGCGGTTGAAGATGTTCAGCCCCAGCCCGGCGGCCACGGCGCTGCGCATCGTGCTCTGCTGCCAAAGCTTCCCATACCGTTTTTCGTCCTCTTCGGGAATCCTGTCCCACACGCCCCACTCATCCAGAACCAGGCCGACGTCGCCGCCGTGCTCATAGCTGTCCAGCACCGCCCGCTGGTGAATAATCGACTCCTCAACCTTGGCGTAGATGGCAAGCTGCTCGTTCAAGTGATCGCGGCTAAAGCTGGTCGAGAGATCCTCTCCGCCCGTGTAATAGTGCATCGAGACTCCCTGCGGTCGCTCCCAACCCAGACCATCCATGAGTCCGCGAGACCAGCGTGTGTCGTCCCCCGAAGGCCCACTCGCTACCAGGAACAATTCGGTTCCGCCGAACTCGCGGCAATAGACAGCAAAGTCCCGATAGAGGCGAGCGTATTCTTCCGGTCGCATATTTCCGCCGCAACCCCAGCTCTCGTTTCCCACGCCCCAATAGCGAACGCGGAAAGGTTCAGGCGAACCGTTCGCCGCGCGCTCATCGGAGAGCGTGCTCCCCGAAGGATAGTTGCAGTATTCAATCCAGTCTCGCAGTTCGTGCGGAGTGCTGCTGCCGACATTTCCAGCAAGGTAGGGTTGCGCTCCTAGAAGGCGGCAAAGACCGATGAATTCATGTGTGCCAAAGCTGCCGTCCTCCACATAGTCGCCCCAATGAATGTTGACGCGCCTGGGCCGCTTGGCTGCTGGGCCGATTCCGTCTCGCCAGTGATAGTCGTCGGCGAAACAGCCCCCGGGCCAGCGCAGAACCGGCACTCCGAGATCCTTAAGATACTCAACCGCCTGTTTGCGGTAGCCGACGATGTTGGGAAGGCGTGAGTTCTTGCCGACCCACAGTCCGCCGTACACGCAGGAGCCCAGGTGCTCAACAAAATGACCGTGAAACTCCGGCCGCACAACTCCAACCTCCGAGTCGGCACGGACCGTGACACGCCGCGTGACGGAGGAGGCGTTGGCCGTTGACGCCACCGAGAACAAGCGCTTCGGAAGAAGCGCCGTTGCCGACACTGCGGCTGCGGCCGAAATGAAATTGCGTCTTGATAACGGACGGCTCATATCAATAATGCCTCGAATTAGGGATTGTGCCCTTTTGCTCGCGCTTTGGTCGATCAGCTAAACTGACCGACCACTTCAAAGGTAGTCTCGTTTCTTGTCGTAATCATGACAGTATCGTTGTGAAGTCCCACGAGCCTTGCCGCCTGACCATTCACGGTTGCGCTTTGGACCGCAAGATGAGCGGGAAGTCTGAGCTTGAGGTGCAACTCTCGCGGCATTTTACTCCCACCCAGTTCGACATGCCCGACGATCGCCTTGGCTTCCGGCTTCAGCCCCAGGCTGAAGCTAACGCGGCCCCAACGAGTTGGAGCTTCTGCGATCCGGATCTGCTTCCCGGATGCTACCCACTCCCGGGGCACGCCTTTCGCCAGATAAAGTCTGTCTTCGTCCGAATCTTCCAACACCAGCATCCAGCGCACCAACAGTGGAACGGTCTGTTGCGCCGGAACACAATAAAGAGCAGAGTCGCCGGTAATGCCACTTACCTCACCGGCGGTCCAGCTTCCGCGTGTGTGCGCATGATACCGGTGCGCATACAGAAATAGTAGAAACTCCTCAATGCGGTCGAGCCGTAGCAGCGCCTGCGCATACCCGTAGGAAATGAAACCCAGAATTTCCCGTCCATCCTCCTCAACCCCCCCGACATTTGCCACCACGCCGAGTGTGGTCGCTCCGTAAGCTCGCATGCAGTCAATCACCAGGTTCGCAAGACGTGGCGGCAGAACATCCGCCTGCAGTAACTCAGAGTAAGGACGATGCGGCCATTGCTGTGGACTTGGCCGCTCTTTTTCGAGGGATTCACGGAATGTAAGTGTCGTGCCGGGGAACAATCCTATGTAAGGTGGCTTCTTGTCACTCTGTACGTTCTTTTCGAGAGCCGCAACGGTCCGGCTCCGGAGTGTCTCGCTGCGTGACAGCCATCCCTGTGCCAGTCTTTCCATGTCTGGTACCGAGTTAGTTCGCGCAAGTTCTGCCCATGCGCGCCCGATGTCCTTGAGCCCCCGTGCTGCAAACGCACTGTTCGCATAGTAGGGCTGCCAGTACAGTGACGGCTTCTCGCCCAGACACGAATCCGACTCACTCCATCCGCGGATCAATCCATAACCCGGGTTGTCTTGGGGCAGGCTCAAACTTTCATCGTGCATCTCAGCGAGCAACTTTGCCGTTGCCTCGATCTTCGCCCGGTGTTTCAGCATCAAACCGCTGTCGCGCGAGTAGTTAAAATATCGGGCCAAAAGCGACAGCGTCATGCCGAACTGCGCGGTTTCAGGACCACGCATGTCGTTCATGCCCTTCGCATCCACATACTCTGTAAAGTAATTGTCAATGAAGAGGCGCGCCGTCTCAAGACGGCCCCACTCCATGTTCGTATAGATCGCGCTGGTGAAAACGTCCTGGAAGCCATCGTACTCGGAGCCAGCGTAATCTCGGTCGACGGCCCCGTACTTCGGATAGACGCCTCCCGGCCGCGTCATCAATTCCTTCGCGAAGGAGTGTTTCGAGATATCGACCCAGGTGTTCTCGGGCAGCGACACTTCCGCGAAATCGTGTAACTGCTCATCCCAGTATTCCGCGAAAGCCAGCAGCGCGCGATAGAAGTCCTCCGGCTGTGGGTCTTCGCGGGCCCGGGGATAGGCGGGATAGCTGTGGCCGTACTGAATCTTGGAAATCTTGTCGTCTTCGATCCGAGCCGTGCGGTGCCAGGTGTGCACGATGTACTTGTTTTTGCTCGCCGCGACGTCGCCAAAGACGATTACCTCCCAATATGCGTGGTCGGATATCGGAATTACCTTGCGAACCGCCGGCATCCAACCACCGACCAGGCCGTCATACAGCGCACCCTTGGCAAGCGCTTCATGGAGTTCCGGAGAATATTGAAGGGGATGATAGGTCCGGGTGCTGCCACTGCGGTAGACCGGAGTTACATCGTAGGCTTCCCTGGTTCCAACAAACGTTGTCCATGCGCTCGGATTCTTTTCCGCGGACGCCATGGGTGGCGCCGCCGATTTCACCGCCGCAGGGTCGGGATCGCCATTTTGAAGAAGCCGATCGGCAAGAAGGTCGGACGACGATAGGCCGATGTCTTTAAGGCTGAGCCCTAAGTATGGGACTCCCCCAGGCATCGAGGCCTCGGCGGTCTTGTTAAGCGCGCGTCTCACTCCAATCGATGAAACAAACACCATCGATCCTTCGCGTGTTCTCAAGTCCTCATAAACCTTCCACGTTTCTTTTTCTGTCTTGAATTCCGACACTTTCGTGTATCCCTCAATCGAAACTTCCGGTGTCGTAGAAGGTTTTCGTGATGTGTGCTTTGGCTGTGGAACCGCATCAGCAGACCCGATGGTCGATAGAATTTCGAAGCCAACAGCCGTCGCAGCCACGGATTGAAGAAAGTTGCGTCGATTCATTAAGACTTCCTCGCCGCTGGTTAATGCAGTATGAGACCAGCCGGCCGCTGCCTAGCGCCGCCTGCGGGTCCGCGCGGATTCTCGATCCTCATGGATCTCAAAAGTTTCCGGCGGCACAACTCCGAGCAAGTATTGCACGAAGTAATCCCACCGCCGCCGAACCAGATAGAGTGCGTGCTCTCCACTCTCACCGTGGGACATGTTGGGCACGAAAAGCATGTCGAAGCTCTTGTTCGCCTTCATCAGCGCATCCACGAACCGCATCGTCTCCACGGGATGAACATTGTCGTCGATGTCGCCATGCTCTATCAGAAGATGTCCCGCAAGGCGGCCGGCCATCGTTACGTTGGACTGCGCAATGTAGTCGTCCTGGACCGGATAGCCCTGGTACAGTTCGTTCCACCAGGCTTTATCCAGGCGGGCATCGTGATCGCCAGACGTCGAGACTCCGACTTTGTAGAACTCGGGAAAAGCCAGCATGGCGTGAGCCGCTCCGTACCCACCCGCCGAGGTCCCGTAGATTCCGACTCGTGTGGCATCCATGTGCGGATAGCGAGCGGCCATTTGCTTGATCATGGCGACATGATCTTCGAACGCTCCGCCCAGGTTCCGGTAAGAGAATTCGTGGAACGCGCGCGAACGGCCCGTGGTTCCGCGGCCATCCACCATGACGACGATGAAGCCCAGTTCCGCCATCGGCTGTAACCACAGAGCGTGGCCGAACGTCTTCGGGACAAAGAAATCCTGCGGACCCGTATAGACGAATTCGACGATTGGATACTTCTTCGTGAGATCGAAGTTCGAAGGCCGCCAGATTAGCCCGTAGAGATCTGTGGTGCCGTCCGCGGCTTTGCCATGAAATGGTTCGGGAAATTTCCAACCCGTCTTCAGCAGCTCGTCAGCGTCTGGTTTCTCGAGGACGCGCACTTCCGATCCATCCTTCGTGCGGCGCAGGATCGCCGCCCCTGGCAAGTCTGGGCGCGAATAATTGTCGACGAAAAATGTCCCGTCCGGCGAGATGCTGACGGAATGATTGGCATCCTCCGGCGAAAGTAACTGCAATCCCTTTCCATCAAAGCCGACGCTGTACAGATGCGTCTGGTATAGATCTTCGTTCTTCTCGCGGCCGTTGGCCAGGAAATACACGCGCCGGTTCTTTTCATCGATATGTTCGATCTGTCGCACGACCCAGGGTCCTTGAGTGATTTGATTCTGCAACCCGCCGGTCTTTCCATAGAAATACAGGTGGTTCCAGCCATCGCGCTCAGAGGACCAGACAAACTCTTTCGTCGTGTCCACAAAACGATAGAAGGTTTCCCCAGGATCCACATACTTCTCCGACTGCTCGCGCAACAGAACCTTTTGCTCTCCGGTGACCGCATCGACGATTCGAAGTTCTTTTGCTTTGTTGCCTCGCTCATCGTAGTCGTAAAAGAAGCTCTTGCCATCGGCGAACCACTCGAACCCGGGCCCGCCCTCCTCCGCAGGAAGGTCCAGTCCTGGAGTTTTTACATCGATCCGCGCTCCAGACTGAATATCGAAAATGATCGGCTCGGCCTTGGCCAAAACTTCTCCCGGCAACGGATACACGTAGGTAAACACCTTCGGGCGAAGCTGGTCTTTCGGAACATACTGCAGGCTCGTGAAGTGACCGGCATTCCTTGAGTCGATGCGATAGGTAACCAACTTTGAAGAATCGTGAGACCAGAACACCGCGGCCGGCTGCTTCACATCTTCGCTGCCCTGCTCGACCATCATGCCGAGCGACGGGACAGGCGTAGCATAGTCCACTCCCCGGCTTCCGTCGTTCGTTAACTGCACTACGGTGCCGGTGGAAGTGTCGCGCAGGTACAGGTTGTGTTCCTTTACGAACGCAGCCCAGCGCTGGTCGGGCGACTTTGCCTCGTTGGGTGCATCCGCTGGCGCGTGCCCGCGGTCGCACTCATAAGTGACTACAGAACAAGTCCACTGCGACTTTTCCACGAGAAAGCGAATGGCCTTCCCGCCGTCGACAAAGTCAATGTCGGAAAAAGGCAACTCCAACGCCGCGTACTCCTGCTTCGCCGCGGTGGAGAGGGACGCGGCCAGCCGCTGGTGATCGAAGGCCGGTACGCTTGTGTTCTGCGAGGCATCCACCAAAACAAATCGAGTCCCGTCGCGACCGACATGCCGGTACCAGAAGCGATTCGTCTTCTCGATCCAGTGCGGCGTCACGTCTGCCAGGGAAACAAGATGCCGCAGGTTGCCGGAAAGAAAACCCTCAGCTCTCTGGTAGTCTTCCGGCCGCCCCTGCGCCGCGGCCTCATGTAGAACCAGGAGCAACAGAACGAAAAAGATATGCGGAATACGAGTTAGGCGCATTGCACTCCAGAGCCTCCGAAAAGTGCTCGTGCTGAAACACGCAAGAAAGCATCCCTGCTTAGGGGCTGGCATTTCATCATTCAATGGAGTATACAATATCCAATAAAGGGGCACTGCTCCGATAGGAGGTGGAGCGGAGCAGCAGACAATGGAGGATTCATGACGCACTCTACGCAATGTTCTCGCCGGCACTTCATGACGACCGTCGCGGTGGCGGCGGGCTCTGTTCTCGCACCTCGATTCTCCTTTGCAGGTCCGCTGCAAGACCCCGTGGTTGACACCACCGAGAAACAAGGCAAGTCCGTCAGCCGCGAGAAAGTTCCGTGGAGAGTACGTCCCTTCCCCTTGAAGCAGGTACGCCTCGGCGAAGGCCCGTGCAAGGTCGCCATGGAAGCCGACCGTCGATATCTGCACTCACTGCCTACCGATCGCCTCTTGCACACGTTCCGGATCAACGCGGGCATCCCATCCTCGGCCGAGCCGCTCGGTGGATGGGAAGCTCCCGATTGCGAACTGCGAGGCCACTACGCCGGCGGTCATTATCTTTCCGCATGCGCCCTGATGTACGCCACCACGGGAGACGAGGACCTCAAGAAGAACGCGGACACGGTCGTCGCTGAACTCGCCAAGTGCCAGGAAGCTCTAAAGGGTGGATATCTGAGCGCTTTTCCAATCGAATTCTTCGACCGGCTGCGCAACCGCGTGGGCGTCTGGGCTCCCTTTTACACGATTCACAAAATCATGGCGGGTAATCTCGACATGTTTGTCCATTGTGGCAACGAGCAAGCGCTCGACGTGGTCGAAAAAATGGCGGCTTGGGTTTCCGGTTACACCCGGCCTCTCAGCGTCGACCACATGCAGCGCGTGCTGGGCACTGAGTTTGGCGGCATGGGCGAAGTGCTTTCCAACTTATACGCAGTCACCGGCAAGGAATATTACCTGGAATCCGCACAGCGTTTCGACAAGAAGCTTTTCCTCGACCCGCTCGCCTCGCACCGCGATGAACTCAAGGGTCTGCACGCCAACACTCATATCCCACAGGTAATTGCCGCCGCTCGCTATTACGAACTTACGGGCGAGCGCCGCTATCGCGAGATCGCAGAATACTTCTGGGATGAGGTCGTCAGTGAACGATGCTTTGCCACGGGTGGCCCCAGCATCGGCCGCGGTGGTCCCATGAATGAGGGCTTTGATACAGACCCGGGCAAGCTCGGCGCTGGCCTGAGCACCAGCACGGAAGAATGCTGTTGCGCTTACAACATGATGAAGTTGACCCGCCACCTCTTCGGCTGGTCTCCCGATGCCCGCCTGATGGATTACTACGAGCGCACACTGTTCAATCATCGATTAGGTACGATCAACCCCGAAAACGGCACGATGATGTATTACCTGGAGCCCGCCGCGGGTGCCTGGAAAACCTTCGGAGGGCCATTCGATGCGTTTTGGTGCTGCACTGGGACCGGCTCGGAGGAATACGGGAAATTGACCGATACCATCTATTTTCACGACGACGATTCGCTCTACGTGAATCTTTACATCGATTCGCAACTGGAGTGGCCGGAGAAAGGACTCCGCGTCAGCCAGCGGACTCGCTTCCCGGAGGAAGAAGGCACCACCATCGCCATTTCCGCCAACAGCCCGCTGCAACTCGCAATCAATCTTCGTATTCCATACTGGGTTGACGGCGGCAGCGTGAAGATCAACGGGGCGGTCGTCCCCGCCTTCGCGAGCCCCGGCAGTTATCTCGCGCTCAACCGCATCTGGAAATCCGGCGACAAAATTGAGCTCAGCCTGCCCATGAATCTCCACATCGAGAACATGCCTGATGATGAAACGATTCAGGCCGCAATGTATGGACCTCTCTTGCTGGCTGGGCGCTTCGACGCAGTCACCAAGGAAATGTTGTACGGCGACTATGAGCCAAAGCCCGGCGACTTCAAGATGATCAACATCGTTGCCGACCCGAACAAGCCTACCGCGTGGCTGCAACGCGACCCGAAGCAAGGGCTAACATTTCACGGCGTCGGGCAATCACAGCCATTAACCCTGGTTCCGCTTTATCAGGTGATTCACGAGCGTTACGCCATCTACTGGAAAGTGAACGCTCAGTCGACATAGCAACGTTGCAACGGAAATGGCCGCGACACTGCCCGGCTCACGGCACAGGACTCGGGCATCGCCAGGAACGAGTCTGCCTGTTTTCTGTGATTGCATCGGAAGCAACAGGATTGCACTGCTGCCAGCTTTGGGCACTCTAGCTATTGATCCACGAACTCGCGCCAAGGCCGCCGCAGAGCTTAAGCGGGAAGTGGCAAACGTTTTCCGTAGCCGGCATCCACGCTCCGAAGTTGCTTGCGCGGCTATGGTAAAATGCATTTTTCGCAGGAGCGTGGTTGCCAAACAAATCGCCATGGATATTCGCGAAATCGCGCGCCGAGCGAAAGTTTCCACCGCCACTGTATCCCGAACGATTAATCGCGTTCCCACGGTCGATCCCCAACTTGCGAAGCGAGTGTGGAAGGTAGTCGACGAACTTGGTTATTATCCCAATACACAGGCTCGGGCGCTGGTTTCGGGGCGGAGCCGCATCTTTGGGCTGATCGTTTCCGAAATCACCAATCCATTTTTTCCGGAGATCGTGCAGACTTTCGAGAATCTTGCGGTCGAGAACAACTACGAGATCCTGCTGACCTCAACCGTGCATGATCCGAAGCGGATGGAATCGTCGGTCCGGCGCATGATCGAACGCCGGGTCGATGGCGTGGCCATCCTGACGTTTGGCATGGAGGACGTTCTACTCGACCATCTCCGTTTCCGTAAGGTGCCGCTGGTGTTCGTCGATGTGGGACCGAACGCACCGGGGATTGTCAATATCCGGATCGACTATTTGAATGGAATTCGCCAGGCGGTGCAGCACCTGGCTGCGCTCCGGCATAGGCGCATCGCGTTTATTGCCGGTCCATCGAATTTGAAATCGGCGATAGCGAGAAGAGCCGCCTTCAAAACGTCGATGACGGAAATCGGGCTTTCTCCGGACTTGATAGTAGAGGGAAATCACCGGATGGATGGCGGGATGCGCGCGCTGGTGGAATTCAGCCATTTAAGTAACCGGCCGACCGCGGTGCTGTGCTCCAACGATATGACCGCGATTGGAGTGATGCGGGAAGCATACGACCAGGATATCAAGATACCGGGCGATCTCTCGGTAATCGGGTTCGACGACATCCGGCTGGCGGAGTTCACGATTCCTCCGCTGACGACGGTTCAGATGTCGCAAATGGAGTTGGCGAAGATTGCCTTCCACGCCCTCTTGAGCGAGGTGCAACGCGAGTCGCCTTCGCATGAGCGCAGCGAATACGAGCTGCATACCAGCTTGGTGCTTAGGTGTTCCACCGCGCTGGCCCAGCCTGGAAGACACCCGGCGAAGGCGCGCAAAGGGAATGTGGAGCAGCGGATCCGGTAAGGCCCGGGCCTCGGCCTTGGGGTTCGAACAGCACTTCTTCGGTTGACGTTGTTTTACGTTCTGCGAGCCCCGGATCGGCGAAAGTGCCTTTGGTAGAAATTTCTGCCCATGCGAAAGTTGCAATTGACAACTGCCCGGGGAATAGTCTTCAATCTGAGTAAACGATTACTTACCGGCTGGTTGAGACAGGAGCGATCGACAAGCTATGCTGCAACGTTTGCGGGAACAGGTCCTGGACGCCAACCTGGAACTGGTACGCCGAGGTCTTGTGCTGTACACGTTCGGCAATGCCAGCGGCATCTCGCGCGCAGAGGGACTGGTGGTGATCAAGCCCAGCGGGGTTCCTTACGAGGAGATGAGACCGGAGCATCTGGTAGTCACGGATCTGCTCGGCAACATCGTGGAGGGTGATTTGAGGCCTTCCTCCGATCTCCCTACCCATCTGGTGCTGTACAATCAGTTTTCTGAAATCGGCGGCGTTGCGCACACCCACTCCGAATATGCCACCGCCTGGGCGCAAGCCCGCAAACCCATCCCCTGCTTCGGCACGACGCATGCGGACTATTTCCAGGGTCCAGTACCGGTGACCTCCGCCATGACCGATCGGGAGATTGCCGAGGATTACGAGAAGAACACAGGCCACGTCATCGTTCGCAGCCTGCAGCAGGCAGATCCGTCGGCGACTCCGGGCGTGCTGGTGGCCAACCATGGGCCTTTCGCCTGGGGAGAGGATGCCGGAGCGGCTGCTCACAACGCAGTCATTCTGGAGGCTCTGGCGCGAATGGCGTACTTCACACTCGGCATCAATCGAGCGGCGCAACCGGTTGCAAGCGCGCTGCACGACAAACATTACCTCAGAAAACACGGCAAGAACGCATATTACGGGCAGGCCAAGGATAAGGACAAGCAATGACGCCACTGCTAGCGACCGGTGTGCCCACTCGGCTGGTACATCTTTCCCCCGTCGATGTTGTCATCGTGGTTTTTTATTTTGCCCTGGTGCTCTCCATCGGCGGGTACTTAAAAGGGCGCGCCAACACCGGCGAAGATTTCTTCATGGCGGGGCGGGAGATGACGGCGTGGGTGGCTGGTCTCAGTTTTCTCTCGGCCAATCTGGGCGCGCTCGAATTGATGGGCTGGGCGGGTTCGGCCTATCAATACGGCATTCTGGCCACGCACTGGTATTGGATCGGCGCCATCCCGGCGATGCTGTTCCTGGCGCTGGTGATGATGCCGTTCTACTACATTTCCAGGACGCACTCGGTGCCGGGATATTTGAAACTGCGTTTCGGCGAACCCAGCCGCGCCCTGTCCGCGGTCTCGTTCGCCTTCATGACCGTGCTCATGAGCGGCGTCAACATGTTTGCCATGGCCAAGGTCATGCAGATCGTGCTCGGATGGGACATTAATTTCAGCATCTGGGTCTCGTCTCTGACGGTGGCCGTTTATGTAACGCTGGGCGGCCTGCGCTCGGCAATCTTTAATGAAGTGCTGCAGTTCTTCCTCATCTGGGCGGGCGCTCTGCTGATTCCGATTCTTGGATTGTACGAAGCCGGCGGGTGGACCAACCTCAAGCTGCAGATTGCGCAGAGAGCATCGGAACAGTATGTCCATCTCTGGTCGGGGTTGGGCTCGTTCTCCACCAATCCCATGGGAATCCATTGGACTGGCATTGTGTTTGGACTGGGCGCGGTGATCTCGACGGGTTACTGGACCACAGACTTTCTGGTCGTGCAGCGCGTTCTGGCCGCGAAAGACCTTCGCAGCGCGGAAATAGCGCCCATTATCGGCGCCGCATTCAAGATGGCGGTCCCCTTCATCGTGATTCTTCCGGGATTGATCGGCTTGGCCGTGCTGCCGGTGAAGCTGGTTCCGGAATCGGTGGCCAGGTTAACTGGGGGCCACAGTTACAACGACGTTCTGCCGCTGATGCTGGCGCGTTACTGCGGTCCGGGACTGCTGGGCCTCGGAGTTACAGCGCTGATCGCGGGCTTCATGTCGGGCATGGCGGGGAATGTGAGCGCATTCACCACCGTCTGGACCTATGACATCTACCGGCCGTTTATCAATCGCAAGGCCAGCGACCATCATTACGTGAACATGGGACGTTGGACCACGATCATCGGGGTGCTGATCAGCATCGGTACTGCGTATCTGGTGATGCAGTTCGCCAGCATCATGGATTACGTGCAGGCGCTGTTCAGCTTCTTCATTGCTCCGCTGTTCGGTACGGTCGTGCTCGGGATGCTCTGGAAGCGGACGACCGGCCCGGGCGGATTCTGGGGATTGCTGTGCGGGACGCTTTGTTCGATCAGCATGTGGACTTGGGTAAAACTCGATCCTTCGGCGCTGCGTTATGTGGCGCTCTCGCCCCACGCCAAAGGCCTGGCCCAGGATATGTATCAAGCACTCTGGTCTTTTATAACTTGTGTCGTCGTGACCGTGTTAGTAAGTCTGGCGACGAAGCCGATACCCGACAGCCAATTGACTGGGCTGGTATATGGGCTGACGAAGGTTCCCAGCGTAGGGGACGTCCCGCTGTACCAGAAGCCTCTTTTCTGGGCGGCTGTGGTGACGGTCGTTTTCATCGCACTAAACATTATTTTCTGGTAAGCGGAGGCACGCAGCATGGTTTCCATCTGGTTTTTTATCGGCATTTCACTGGCCGTGAATGGCGCGCTGATTCTGGCTGCGGGAATTTACCAACTTGTAAATCCTCCAGAGAATCCCAGCGTGGTCCTCTACCACTTGCACGCCAATGTGTGGTGGGGAGCGGCGTTGCTGGTGTTCGGTCTTATTTATTGTTTCAAATTTGCGCCGAAGCGTAAATCCTGAGGTGCGGGTGAGGAGTAATATGCCGGTCGATCATAGAAAGATGGTAATGGGAGTTATTGTTGGCAACCGGGGATTTTTCCCCGATCACTTAGCCAAGAGCGGACGGGAAGAAATTCTGCGCGCGCTCGAAGCGGCCCATATGGAAGTCGTAGCTCTCACTCCGGAAGAGAGCAAGTATGGGGCGGTGGAGACGCGGGAAGAATCCCGGCGCTGCGCCGAGCTGTTCAAGCGCCATCGCGAGCGCATCGACGGAATCATCGTCACCCTGCCGAACTTTGGGGAAGAACGGGCAATTGCCGATGCCTTGCGTCTGGCGGATCTGCGCGTGCCGGTGCTGATACAGGCGACGCCGGACGATCCCCAAAAAATGACGATTGCCTCGCGCCGCGACAGCTTCTGCGGCAAGATGTCGGCCTGCAACAACCTCCGGCAGTATGGCATCCCATATTCCATTACTACGTTGCACACGGAAAGTCCCGATTCGCTCGAGTTTGCCAAGGATTTGGAGTGGTTCGCGGCGGTCTGCCGGGTGGTAAAGGGATTTCGCAACCTGCGCGTGGGCGCGATCGGCGCGCGTCCAGCCGCGTTCAACACGGTGCGTTATAGCGAGAAGATCCTGGAATCGCAGGGCATCTCTATCGAGACTCTGGATCTTTCCGAAGTGCTGGGCCGCATTGCGCGCATGAAAGACAACGACGACCATGCGCAAGCCAAGCTGGCTGCGATCAAGACGTACGCGGATTCGAGCGGCGTGCCGGCAGCGGCCTTGTTGAAGATGGCAAAACTGGGGGCTGTGGTCGACCAGTGGATGGCGGCGACCGAGGTTGCGATCAGCGCCGTCCAGTGCTGGACTTCGATTGAAGAAAACCTGGGCGTCGTGCCCTGCACCGTCATGAGCATGATGAGCAACGAACTGCTGTCCAGCGCTTGCGAAGTGGATATTTGCGGCGTGCTGGGAATGCACGCTCTGCAGCTTGCTTCGGGGACTCCCTCGGCTCTTCTCGATTGGAATAACAATTATGGATCGGACCCGAACAAGGCGGTGTGCTTCCACTGCTCCAATTTGCCCAAACATTTCTTGCGCTCGGTAAAGATGGACTTTCAGGCGATCATTGCCGGCACGGTGGGCAAGGAGAACACCTTCGGAACCTGCGTCGGGCTGATCAAGCCGGAAAAGATGAGCTTCGCGCGCTTCTCGACCGACGACACATCGGGCAAGATGCGCGGCTACGTGGGCGAAGGACGGTTCACCGACGACCCGCTGAACACCTTCGGCGGCGCGGGCGTGGTGGAAATAGCACACATGCAGAAGCTGCTGCGCTACATCTGTGAGAACGGCTTCGAGCACCACGTGGCCGCCAATCTTTCGACGGTTGCATCGGCGGTGCATGAAGCTGCGATCCGCTATCTGGGCTGGGACATGTACTGGCACGGGTGCGGCAACGGAGCCTGCTGATGGCCATCGTGGCGGGAGTGGATTTTGGAACTCTGAGCGTGCGCGTCTCTCTGGTCGACAGCGAGCGCGGCCTGCTCGAATCCGCCGTCGCCGAATACCCGCTGCACCGCAAGCGCGAAGATCCGGAATACGCGACGCAATCGCATGACGATCACATGCGGGCGCTGGCCGCGGCCACGCGCGAAGCGGTCGGCAAGGCTGGCATCTCCGGGGATCGGGTGCAAGCGATTGCGCTCGATACCACCGGCTCATCGGTCATTCCCGTCGGCAAGAACATGCGGCCGCTGGGAGAGTACTACCTGTGGTGCGACCACCGCGCCAAAGGCGAGGCCGCTGAGATCACCGCAGCGGCCCATCGCGAGGGGCTGGAAGCGATTCAATGGTGCGGCGGCGTGTACTCGTCGGAGTGGGGCTTTTCCAAGCTGCTGCACTGGCTGCGCCACAATCCGGCGGAGCGAGCGGAGTTCGTCTCCGCATTCGAGCATTGCGACATGGTGGCGGCCACGCTCTGTGGCATCACCGATCCCAAGAAAGTCAAGCGCAGCGTTTGCGCCATGGGACACAAGTGGCTATGGAATCGACAGCTGGGCGGCCTTCCGCCGGAGAGTTTTCTGGTAAAGGTGGATCCTCTGTTGCAGGGGGTTCGCGACAAGCTGGATGGCGAATACGCGACGTCCGACCAAATCGCCGGCACGCTCTCGGCGTTCTGGGCTGAACAATTGGGGCTCAAGGCAGGCATACCGATCCCAGTGGGAGCGTTCGACGCGCATTGGGACGCTATTGGCGCCGGTTGCCGAACCGATGACATGGTGAACGTCATCGGCACATCGACTTGCATCATTGGAATCACTCCGTCGGTGAACCTGGTGCCCGGCGTTTGCGGCGTTGTGCAGGGAAGTGTGCATCCGCAGCGCACTGGAATCGAAGCCGGACTTTCCGCCGTGGGAGATATTTTCAGCGCGATTGCATCCCGTGCCGGCACCGATGTGAAGACACTGAGCCGGGGCCTGGAGAACTATCGCGCGGGGCAGACCGGCTTGCTGCGCATGACCTGGGACAACGGCGACCGCACCGTGCTGGTGAATCCCAACCTGCGCGGTGTAACGCTGGGATGGAACCTGCAGAGCACGGCCCAGGATGAACTCTTCGCCGCGATCGAAGGGACGGCGTTTCATACCCGCGTTATTCTGGACCGAATGGCGGGGCACGGCGTACATATCCGGCGCGTGATCAATGCCGGAGGCATACCTCAGAAGAATGATGTGCTGAACCAGGTCTATGCCAACGTGCTCGGACGTCCGGTGCTGGTTCCGAGCAAAAGCGTGGTCAGTCTCGGATCTGCGATCTTTGCCTTTCTGGCCGCCGGAACGTTCAAGACTATTGAGGAAGCGCAGGATAAGATTTGCCCCAGCCACCGGATGTTCATGCCCGATGACTCGGCGCAACGCACTTACGAAGATCTGTATCCTTTGTATAGCAAGTTGTATTTCACTTTGGGCCAGCGGGGCAGCAACGGCCTGGGCGACATCCTGCCGACATTGATCGCCGTGGCAGAGTCGGTAGCGGGCCACGCAACACATTAGAACTCGAAGCGAGGAGCGGCAATGAGAGTTCAGAAAGTTCTACGGACGATCGCGATCGGCGGGTTGTGGTTGGCGGTGTTTAGCACGGCCGCGGAGGCTAAGACGAAGGTGACAAGTCAACCATTTGGAAAGATGCCGGATGGAACTCCGGTGGAAATTTATACGCTGAGCGACGGCGCGTTTGAAGCTCGAATCGCAACTTACGGCGGGATTGTCGTTTCCCTGAAAGCTCCAGACCGTAACGGCAAGCCGGCGGACGTAGTGCTTGGCTTCGACGATCTCGACGGCTATGTGGCCAACTTTAACGGCCCTTCCAGCGCGTTCTTCGGGGCCATCATTGGCCGCTATGCGAATCGCATCGCGCGCGGCAGTTTCACGCTGGATGGACAGAAATACTCCCTGCCTCTGAACAATGGCGAGAACACTCTGCATGGTGGGCCGCACGGCTTCAACAACGTGGTCTGGAAAGCAAGGCCGGTCGCCAACGGAGTGGAACTGAGTTATCTAAGCAAAGACGGCGAGGCCGGATATCCGGGCAACCTTTCGGCCGTGGTTCGCTACACCTTGGTGAAAGCGGATTTACGGATTGAGTATTGGGCGACGACGGATAAAGACACCGTGGTCAATTTGACCAATCACTCCTATTTCAATCTCGCCGGGCAGGGCGACATCCTGAACCACCAACTCACTCTCCACGCGTCCCGCTTCACGCCGGTGGATGCCGGCCTGATTCCGACGGGTGAGCGGAAGCCGGTGGAATCGACGCCCTTTGATTTTCGCAAGGCGACCGCGGTCGGAGCGCGGATTAACGCTGACGATGAACAGCTTCATCGGGGCCGCGGCTATGACCACAACTGGGTGCTGGATAGCAGCGGCGGGGAATTGGCGGAAGCCGCCGAAGTCTACGATCCAGGCAGCGGGCGCGTGCTGAAAGTTCTGACGGATCAGCCGGGAATCCAGTTCTACAGCGGAAATTTCCTGGACGGCTCCATCAAAGGCAAGGCCGGAAAAGCGGATGAGTTTCGTTCGGCGTTGTGCCTGGAGACGCAGCACTTCCCCGACTCCCCGAATCACCCCGATTTCCCCACCACCGAGTTGAAGCCCGGTGCGCGCTATCACACCGTCACGGTCTACAGCTTCTCCACCCGCTAAGAGGCCGCGGGGAAAAATGGATGTCGAGGCCCAGCCGCTGAAGGGGCGTCTCATTTTCTGTAGAGACAGGGTTTGCCGCGTTTTCGGAGACGGCGCAAGTCCCGTCTCTAAAGGTAGAAGAAACTTACGGCATCGCTTAAAGCAATGCCCTGATACGAAGCCCGAGTCTTTCGGCCGTCCGCTGGATTTTCGAGTGCCTGCTAAAGATTGCCGGAATTCTCTTTCCCCGGAAACTCTGTGCGCGCCCCTATGGATTCGCGATTCACAGAAGGCGTTGGCATGTGCAGCCGGCGCCACGGCGAAGGGGGAACGCGCCTGGTCTCCTTCCTTGTTCTCCTCTTGCTGATAAGTCAATGGTGCTGGCCGCAGCAGGTCTCGCAGAACGTCAGCATCCAAGTGCAGGTCGATCAGTCGGGGGGCCCGATACGGCCAGTCTGGAACTATTTCGGATACGACGAGCCCAACTACACCTGCGCTCCGAATGGTAAGAAACTGCTCGGCGAATTCGCTGCGCTGGACGCCGCGCCGGTATACGTGCGCGTGTACAATCTGCTGACGACTGGTGACGGGACCGCGTCCCTGAAGTGGGGATCGACCAAGGTCTACTCCGAAGATGCATCCGGACATCCGATTTATAGCTGGGTGATTCTGGACCAGATTTTCGACACATTTCGTGCCGATGGAATCAAGCTCATGGTCGAAATCGGTTTCATGCCGGGTTCTGGCCTCATGGCTGGCACGGGAGATGGAGACGTAGCCGAAGCGGGAGTTGAGCAGGTCCGGGTGGACGCTGGTATCGGCGTGATCGAGGACGCGTTCGACGGTGAGGCTCTGGGATCTGTGACTGGTGACGGCATAGCCGTGGTCGAAATGACGGTGCTCGCGGGCGCTGAACTTGATCTATTGGTGGTTGTCGAGGTGGGCGGAGAGGCGACCATCGGGATGAATCGCCTCGATGGCCGCGAGGGCGCGATTGGCAACGCCGAGCGATTTGTCGGGCGCGTGAACTGGATGCGGTCGCCTACGGAAAACCCGCGTTCGATCTCTCGGTTACTCTGATCCGAGAGGTAGACGCCATAGCTTCCGGCAAAGGTCGCGGAAGCCGGAGTCTGAGGAATCACCGCCCCGATTGCGTCGGCACCGGTAGTGTCGGTCTCCAACAGCAAGGCGCCCCCCCTCCGGTGGTATTGTTCGGATCAAGCGGGTTGAGGTCGGGATCGGTTAGATAAACGTTATTAGGGCGTGTTAACACTATCGCAAGGCCTCGGCAATTAAGGCGAAGTTGAGAAATCCAAGAAAGAGGACGTCGAGTTTGTCGAAGCGGGAGAAGATGCGCCGGAAGCCCTTGAGCCGGCGAAAGAGCCGTTCCACTTCGTTGCGCTTGCGGTCGAGGGCCTTATCGTACTGCCACGGTTCCAAGCGATTGGTCTTGGGAGGGACCACCGGAATGAAGCCGAAATCCAACGCCAGTTGCCGGGTCTCGTTGTCTTCGTAGGCGCGGTCCATGATGAGATGCAGGGGCGCGGGCAGCGGTCCAATGCCGCTCAGCAGGATGCGGCCCTGCTTCGCGTCGGAGGCTTGGCCGGGCGACAGTGCGAAGCTTATCGCCGTTCGAGCATCTGCGGCAACCAGATGAATCTTGGTGGTCCATCCGCCACGGGACTTGCCGATGGCCTGGGGGCCGTTTTTTTTAACGCGCCGGTGCCGTCGGGATGCATCTGGACGATGGTGGAGTCCCGTTTGACGGCCTCGATCTTGATGCGCACGATCTGCTCGCGCTGCAACTGCTCAAAGATGCGGTCCAACACGCCGTTCTTGGACCAGCGGTTCATGCGGGTGTAAATGGTGTGCCAGTTGCCGAACCGCTTGGGAAGCCCACGCCACTTGCAGCCTTGCTCGGCCACATACAGAATCGCGTTCAACACCGCGAGGTTCGTTAGGCTCACGTTGCCGCGCTGACGCGGAAGGCTGGACTCGATGCGACCGTACTGCACCTCTGTAATCTCCATGAAAAGGAGAATACCACAAAACTTATTTAGTGTTAACACGCCCTAGCTGAGGGCAGCCTTGGGAAAATCCGCAGCCTTGGCTACACGGGGCTTAGCCCATTCCAAGTTGCTTTGACGCTTGCACTCAACTGCTCCTGCCTCGCCTGCACGAAGGGTGCATAGTGACGCTCGGTAGTTTTGATACTGGAATGCCCCAATAAAAGAGAAACGCTATGCATGGGAACTCCTGCCAACAAAAGACCAACCGCAAAGCTGTTTCTGAACATGTGAGGATGGCAACGCTTGGGTGTGCAATCTAGATGGAACAGCTTTACTTTTTTGAATAACTTTGAAAGTTTGTGATGCCAGTGCTTGACAGCCGTCTCAGGATTACCTGAACCACTCCAGAACAAGTATCGAGGGTTCGGGAACAGAGGAAGATCACGAAGTTCCTGCGCCACGCTTTGAGGCACGTCTACGCACACGCTCACGCCAGTCTTGGCTCGGTACAGAAAGATTTGATTCTGAGCATTGAGAGCTTCGCGTTCAAGGGTGACCGCGTCCCGAATCGCAAGCCCCGACCACCGCATGAGGAGAACCAACGCGTGGAGCTTTGGGGCACGGCTCGGGTGGCGTTCGTATTCTTCTCGGGTAGGCTCTGCGGCACGCAGAATTTTCTTCATCTCGTCATCTGTGAAATAGTCAGTCGGCTTATGCGTGACCTTGATCTTGGAGAGGCCTTTCGCTGAGTTCTCCCTCAGCCACCCCGAGGAGACACAGAACGTGAAGAACTGCCGCAGAGCTTCCTGTTTCTTCTGCGCAGCCAGAGGGCCTAGTTCCCATGAGGAACGCCACTGCCGCAAGTGTGAGAGATCAAGGTCAGTCAGGAAGTGGACGGCATTTGCTCGGCACCACGTCAGCATATCCTTCTCGAACCAAAGCACGCGCTTGCTTAGAGTTGAAGCCGTCAGTTGCTGTGCGCGTTTGTCTTCAAGGTACGCTGCTACAGCCTGAGCCACGGTTGTGGGTTCTGTTGGCTTCGGTTTCTCACCAGCTGCGATGCGTTCATAGCGTTGCTCGACACTGCGAGCGTATACCGTGGCCTGCTCATGTGATCGTGTCTTGGTGCTCTCGCGGCGCTGCCGTCCTTCGAAGGTGTAGGCGACCCAGCGCACGCAGCGACAGCGCTTCCACTGAGGATCAGACCTGTGTGGGCAGGAACGACTGTGGCGTGCGTAGATGTGAACCAACATGTTTTGTTGGTATCACACTTTAATCACACGATGCAAGATCACTTTCGTAACGCATTGATTGTACAACTACAAAGATATGGCGGAGAGGGTGGGATTTGAACCCACGATACCCGTTAAGGTATGTCCGCTTTCGAGGCGGATCGTTTCAACCGCTCACGCACCTCTCCGAACACCAGTTGTCACTGGCCAGTGGCCAGTAAAGGCTCTTAACCCGGTTGCCAGTTGCTGGTTCCTAGTTGCTCCTCGCTAACCACGAAGAGCGAACGACTAACGACTGACTTACAACTAACGGCGCTTCCGAAAAAACTCCTGCACCATTTCCGCCGAACGTCCGGCCAGCACCCCGCCCCGGATTTCCATCTGATGATTCAGACCGGGGTGGTTCACCACCTGCAGAATCGAGTGGATGGCGCCTGCCTTCGGATCGTCGGCACCGAACACCAAGCGGCGGACGCGGGTATGAACTGCTGCTCCCGCGCACATGGCGCACGGCTCAATTGTAGCAAACAGCTCGCAGTCGCCGAGCCGGTGGTTGCCGAGGTTTCGTCCTGCCTCGCGCAGCGCCACGATTTCAGCATGAGCCGTCGGATCGCAGTCGATGAGGTTGCGATTCCATCCTCGTCCAACCACGCGTCCTTCGCACACCACGACCGCTCCCACCGGCACTTCGCCCGCCTCCAGCGCGCGCTGGGCGCAGCGCAGGGCTTCTTCCATCCAAAGTTCGTCGGAGGAAAGCTGGTCGGAGGAAACTTTGTCAGCGGAGAGCAGTTGTCCGTCACCCGTGGCTGGTTGCCAGAAAGCTAGTTTTCAGTTCCCGGTTTCCAGTTCTCAGATAAGAGTCTGGGCCCGCAGACTGACCCGTCCATTCTAGCGGGTGAATGGTTGCAGCGGCTAAAGCTGCCGTCGATTTTGCGGGACTTACGACGAGGCTGAAGCCGCGCTCCTTCAAAGGAAAGTCGAACCCCGAGTTTCTCGTCAGTGTTATCCTAGTGGGGTCATGGGAATCGCCGGCGTTTTGCGGAAGGTGTTCTTGGTGGACCTGATCCAGGGGCTTGGCGTGACGTTCCGCTATCAGGATCCCAAGGAAATCTACACCGAGCAGTATCCGCTGGAGCGGCCGCAAGTGGCCGAGCGTTACCGGGGCGCGCCGCGGCTGAACGTCAACCCAGACACCGACGAGACTCTCTG
>Ga0208562_1000377_pt1 | contig 24721 bp, 20 predicted proteins | sample June2015DPH_16_1_3_FD_184715 | JGI IMG/M metagenome (GOLD analysis project Ga0208562, IMG submission 184715) | Peatland microbial communities from SPRUCE experiment site at the Marcell Experimental Forest, Minnesota, USA - June2015DPH_16_150... | ecosystem: Environmental > Terrestrial > Soil >... | reverse complement strand
CGGCCAGTCGCGTACCTTGATGCTCTTGCTGCGCAAAGCCCATCTCGGGGAAGTGAGCGTCACGGTATGGCCGAAGGTTCTGAAGGAGATGTGCGCCCACAAGAATATTTTCGTGCTGGAGTAGAGCGGTGACTGGTGACGATGTTCCGCCAACCACGGCAACGCTTTACGCAGACAGATCCGTCCCGCAGCCAAACCGGTGAATCATCGATTTCTGTAGCTGCATCGAACACAATATGGAGCTACAACTGAACGGTAAGCTGGCCGTGGTCACGGGAAGCACGGCTGGTATCGGGTTTGCGATTGCAGAAGCGCTCGCCAACGAAGGCGCTTCCGTTGTTGTAAATGGCAGGACAGAACAGCGGGTCAACGAAGCGATCAGCAAGCTTCGGGCCTCCGGCGTTCGAGGCAAAGTCGGTGGCATAGCCGCGGACGTCGGAACGGCCGCAGGCATAGAGAAGCTGACAGATCGCTTTCCAGACGTCGACATCCTGGTGAACAACAACGCGGGAATCTTTGAAGTAAAGCCATTTGAACAGATCGACGACGAAGATTGGAAACGTCTTTTTGAAGTCAATGTCCTGAGCGGGGTACGTCTTAGCCGTCATTATCTTGCGGGAATGAAAAAGCGCAATTGGGGACGGATTGTGTTCATCTCGAGCGAAAGCGCAGTGCAAATTCCTGCCGAGATGATTCACTACGGAATGACTAAAACGGCGCAGCTCGCAATCGCGCGCGGCCTGGCCGAAACGACTACGGGCGCTAATGTAACGGTCAACTCAGTCCTGCCGGGTCCCACTGCCTCGGAAGGTGTAGAGAGGTTTGTCCGCGAACTTGCAGCCGAGCAGAAGACCGACCCCGGTGCGGTGGAAGACGAATTCTTTCGCACCATGCGCCCCACGTCGCTGTTGAAGCGCTTCGCTAAACCTGAGGAAGTTGCCGCGATGGTCGCTTTTGTTTGCAGTCCCGTGTCCTCGGCGACAAACGGGGCAGCTCTGCGCGCGGATGGCGGCGTGGTGCGTTCGATTCTGTAAGCCGGCGACTACTTCACTCGAGAATTGCTGGTGTAAACGTGACGATTTCGCTTCCGAATTGTCGGGCGCACCCGACTTCCATTCCTATGAGATAGCCTCATAGCTCTTACACTTCGAGCGGGAGCTCTAATCGAAGCGCCATGGCGGGCATATGTCTTTTCACGGCCGTGGCCAAACGGCCGATCCCTTCTCGTATTTGCTCCGGAGTGGCGTTGGAAAAGTTCAAGCGCATGTGGCGGCTGCCTTCATGGCTATCATTGGCATAGAAGGAATTACCTGGCACGAACGCCACGTCGTGTTCGATCGCCGATTTGAAGATCGCCTGCATGTCCAGTCCTTCGGGCAGAGTCACCCAAAGAAACAGACCGCCCTGTGGATGAGTCCAAGTCACAGTGGGCGGGAAGAACTCTCTCAGAGCCTGCAGCATCACGTCGCGTCGTTCGCGATAGACCTGGCGAATCAACTTAACGTGTTTGTCGAGAAATCCATCGCACGCAACCTCGTAGGCCACGAACTGAGTGAACGTAGAAGTGTGCAGGTCGGCGCCCTGCTTCAGTTGCGCCAGCTTGCCGATGATCTCAGGAGGAGCCACAATCCATCCCAGACGAAGGCCGGGAGCCAGTGTCTTCGAGAAGGTACTCAGGTAAATGACATTGCCAATGGAATAGCCATTGTCGCGGCGCAGATTTTCACGGTCGAGAACAACCAGGGGTGAAAGATGCTCGCCTTCATAACGCAACTGGCCGTAGGGATCGTCTTCGACAATCGGGATACCGTACCTGTCCGCAAGCAGCACCAGTTGGTGGCGACGACCCTCCGATAGCGTGGTCCCAGCCGGGTTCTGGAAGTTGGGCAGAATGTACATGAACTTGGGGCCCGAACGCAAAGGCCTCTCCACCAAGTCAGTACGTAGGCCGTTGTCGTCGACCGGAACGGAAACATATTCCGCGCCGTAGACGTTGAAAGCCTGCAGCGCGCCGAGATAAGTCGGCGCTTCCACCAGCACGCGATCGCCGGCGTTGATGAAAAGTTTTCCGATCAGGTCCAGTGCCTGCTGGGAACCAGAGGTGATCAAGACGTTCTCTACTTTCGCCTTGATTCCATAGCGCGCCATGTTGCTGGCAATCAGTTCGCGCAGAGGCTCATAGCCCTCGGTGGCCCCGTACTGCAAGGCCGAAGCTGCTTGCTGCGTAAGCACTTTGTGGCAGGCTTCCTCGAAGCGCTGGATGGGAAACACGTCGGGAGCGGGCAGGCCACCGGCAAAGGAAATCATTCCCGGCCTTTGTGTAATCTTCAGCAATTCGCGGATTTGAGAACTGGTGATGCCTTTGGTGCGCCGTGCGTATCGTGCTGTCCACGCAGTGGACATTGCAAGCCTCCATAAAATCGGTCTGGCTCCGACGTGCCTTTCGTAGCTGTGCCAAGTCTAGGCGAAGCCGTCGGGCTGACTTACTGCGCCAACGTGCGCCTGATCATCGATAAACAGGCGGCCTGCGGTGAGCGCCTTGCGGTCAATCTCGAGCAGGTCGAGTTTCTTCACTTTATCTTCAAGGACGCTCAATGCGGTTCCGGGAGCCAGACACTCGGTCTCTTCCAGCAGAGCGCCCATCATCACTATGTTGGTTGCCTTGGTGGAACCGAGCTTGTCGGCAATCTCCGCGGCCGGAATGGCGACCAGTTGCACGCCTGGAGCAGCAAAGTCGGCCGGCAGGCTTGCGCCGTTGTAAAGGATGAGTCCACCGCTCGGTACTTCATGGGCAAACTTCCGTAGCGAGAACTCATTCATGGCCACGAGCACGTCGGGACGCGAGACCAGCGGCGACCCGATCCGTTCTTTCGATAAACACACATGGCAGTGTGCACTGCCCGAGCGCATCTCCGGCCCGTACGACGGCAGCCAGCTCACTTCCAGTGCTTCGCGCATGCCCATTTCGATGAGGAGTTGTCCTAGGAGCAACACGCCCTGTCCGCCGAAACCGGCAATCTTGATCTGGACGTCTTTGAAGCGATGCGCGTGTTTCACTGTGGAAGCATCGTGCGCTCGATCTTTCGGGGTGATCTCGAGCACATCGGCGACAGTTCGTTGCGGTGGCTCCTTACCCACTGGAATTTCCGGCCGGCGGTCACGAAACACATTCAGCGGAAAAGTTGGGATCATCTTATCGAGAACCCAGCGCCGCGCTTCCACCGGATCTTTGCCCCAAATCGTCGGACACGGCGACAGAATTTCGACAAACGAAAAGCCCGCGCCGTCGCGCTGGATCTCGAGCGCTTTGCGGATCGCCCGCCGCGCCTTCATGATGTTCTTGTTGTCTGATAGCGCCACTCGTTCGATGTAGGCCGGCGCTTCCAGCGTGGCAAGAAGTTCTGCCATGTGCAACGGGAAGCCTTCATTCGAGGGCCGTCTCCCCCACGGCGACGTTGTGCTCTTCTGTCCGACCAGCGTGGTGGGCGCCATCTGTCCGCCGGTCATGCCATAGATTCCGTTGTTCACGAAAAAGACCGTGATCTTTTCCCCGCGGTTGGCGGCATGGACAATCTCGGCGGTACCGATCGCAGCTAAATCGCCGTCTCCCTGATAAGAGATAACCATCTTGTCCGGACAAGATCGTTTAATTGCTGTGGCGGAAGCTGGAGCGCGGCCGTGCGCAACCTGCACGTTCCCGACGTCAAAATAGTAGTAAGCAAACACCGAGCAGCCCACCGGACTCACGAAGATGGTTTTGTCCTGTACTCCCAAGTCCTGCAGAGCCTCGGCAATCAGCTTGTGCGCCACTCCGTGTCCGCAGCCGGGACAGTAGTGGGTCTGGTGCTTCAGTTCTGATTTGCGCTCGTACAGGTCATAGAAGAGCGGCGACTTGGAGTGGACCGCTTCATATCCGTTGTTGCTGGCGGTCGGCGCGGCTTCGGATTTCACTTCGGAGTTAACTTCAGGATCTACTAACGTGATTACGTTCTCGTCTCCCATTTTCGCTATCCTCTCCGAATCAACACCTCGTCGAAACAGATCTCAGACTGCTACGGCCATGCGCGTCAACACCTGTTGCTGCAACTCTGCGACCGAGGGCACGTTGCCTCCAACGCGGCCGTAAAACTCCACCGGCACTTTACCGTTCAGAGTGAGGCGCACGTCTTCCACCATCTGTCCGTTGCTCAATTCGATGACGATTACTTTTTCGACCTTCTTTGCCGCTTTCGCCAGAGCCTTCGCAGGATAGGGCCACAATGTGATCGGACGGAACAGCCCTGCTTTCACACCTTCTTTGCGGAGTGCTTCGACGGTGGAGAGCAGCACTCGGGAAACAATGCCGTACCCGACCAGAAGTACTTCGGCGTCCTCGGTGTGACAGAGTTCGCAGCGCGGCTCGGCTTCCTTTGCCCGAATGTACTTGGCTTCCATCTTGCGCTGGTGCTCTTCCAATTCGTCGGTTTCAAGAAAAATGGAACTCACCAGATTGGCCCGCGTCTCTGGCGTACCCTTCACAGCCCACGGTTTTTCCGGTGGTTGAATCTCGCGATATTCGAGATCGAGTGGTTCCATCATCTGCCCAACGAACCCATCGGTCAGCACCACCGCAGGATTCCGGTATTTGTCGGCAAGATCGAACGCCAGCATGGTGAGGTCGGCCATCTCCTGCACCGACGCGGGAGCCAGCACGATGTTGCGGTAGTTGCCGTGACCGCCGCCCTTGACCATCGCAAAATAGTCGCTCTGTTCCGGCGCGATGTTGCCCAGGCCCGGGCCGCCGCGCATCACATCGACGATCACGCACGGCAGTTCCGCGCCAGCCAGATAGGATATGCCTTCCTGCATCAGGCTGAGACCGGGACCAGACGATCCAGTCATTACGCGGGTCCCAGCTGCCGCTGCCCCGTACACCATGTTGATGGCCGCGACTTCGCTCTCTGCTTGCAGAAACGTTCCGCCGACCTGTGGGAAATAAAGCGCAGCCGCCTCGGCGATTTCGCTGGCGGGAGTAATGGGATATCCATAATAGGCGCGGCATCCGGCGAGGATCGCGCCCTTCACCACTGCCACGTTGCCCTTACAGAGCTGTCGCATGTTCGCCTCCTGGCGTCGTCGACACTGCTTTTGCTTTGGCTTTCAGGCGGTAGACCGTGATCGCGCCAGGTTCTGGACAGCAATAAAAGCAGATTCCGCAACCGGTGCATTCCTCTCCGGTATAGCGCGCGGGGTGAGCTCCGTAAGAATTCAACTCCGGCGCAAGTTCAAGGCATTTTGGCGGGCAAGATTCCACGCATAGCCCGCATCCCTTGCATTCCTCGACGTCGACCGTTACTTTACCGCGCGCCTGGCCCGCCATCTTTCACCTCGTCACAGCTGTTTCCGCGGCTAAAGGCCGCTGCAGCCATTTGGTTTTCTCGCAAAACTGATAAAGTTCTTCGCGGAACTTGGGATGTGAAATGTCGATGAGCGCCTGCGCCCGCTCCCGGATACTCTTGCCGTGCAGATACGCGACCCCGTATTCGCTCACTACGTAACGGATCAACCCGCGCGAAGTCACCACTCCTGCGCCCGGGCTCAGCATGGGCACGATCCGCGAGATTGTGCCACTCTTGGCAGTAGAAGATATGGCTATGATCGGCTTGCCTCGCTTGGAGCGCGAAGCCCCGCGCAGGAAGTCGACTTGTCCGCCAATGCCACTATAGAACTGACTTCCGATGGAATCGGAGCAGACCTGTCCGGTGAGATCGACCTGCAACGCGGAATTAATCGCCACCATGTCGTCGTTTCGCGCGATCAGCGCGGGATCGTTGGTATAGGCCGTGGGATGGAACTCGAAAATGGGATTATTGTCCACAAAGTCGAACAACTCTTTCGTGCCCAGGGCAAATCCCAGGATAATCTTGCGGGGCTTAAAGTTCTTGCGCGCGCCGGTAAGCACTCCTGCCTCGATCAAAGGAATCACGCCATCCGAAACCAGTTCGCTGTGCACCGCAAGATCCTTGCGGTCCATGAGAAACGGCAGCACGGCATCCGGAATTCCGCCAATCCCGGTTTGCAATACGGCTCCATCATCAATTAAGTCTGCGACGTTGCGGGCGATTGCCCTGTGCATGTCGGTAATTTGCGGGAGCTTGCTCGCACACAAAGGACGGGAGGAATTGACCACCGCGTCGATATCCGTCACATGGATGAAGCTGTCTCCGTAGGTGCGCGGCATCTGATCATTAATCTGCGCCACCACGTAGCGAGCAGATTTAGCTGCGGTGAGCGACGTATCCACCCCCACGCCGAAACTGCAAAACCCGTGCGAGTCTGGGGGAGAGAGTTCCAGCAGCGCCACATCAATCGGCATGGCCCCACTCTCGAACAGTCCTTCAATCTCACTCAGGTAAATTGGCGTGTAGTCTGCCCGGCCATCGTTGATCGCCTCGCGGACATTGCCGCCGATAAACATTGCGTTATGCCGGAAGTGCCCTGCCATCTCAGGAGCCACATAAGGCGCAGCTCCCATGGTCATCATATGAACGATTTCCACGTCTTGCACGAAGGGACCGCGGCGCATTAACGCTTCTACCAAGGTCTCAGGTTCCGCGCAGCCCGGCTGAATGTAGACTCGCATTCCTGACTGCACGCAACTCAGGGCTTCATCTGCCGTGCGCAATTTTTTCTTGTAATCAAGTTCCCAGGACATCCTTCCCCCCATTTTCTGTACTATCCAACCGCGCTCACTTTCCGCGCCGGCTCAGATTCGTCCGACATAGAGCGCTCGTAACCGACTGCAGCGTAAAAAATTGCACGGTCAAAGAATTGATCTACAAGTTCTTCTACTTCGAGCTCACCGGCGATCTCCACGGGGCGGTCCAGAACCGCTTCTCGCTTCAGAAAGTCCCACAGGTTTTTCTTGGTCAGGATGATCGCCCAAATGAGTTGACTCAGCGGCACGCCCTGGTGGGCACGCTTTGCACCGATCGCTAAATAGCGTTTTTCGACATCCATCTGACCCTTGCCGAGCAGCCATTCCGCCAAGTGCTGATAGATTTCGTGAACCCGTTCTCTGAGTTCCTCGGGTGGCACGTGGGTGTAGCTCGGCAGCAACGGGGAGTGGCTCGTTTTTTCGAGAAGCCCTGCCGCCAGGGCATCCGAGTGGGTCTCAACCAACCGGAGAAGCCTATACGCGAGTAACATCGGTGCCCTCCTTAACTACTTGAATCTTCGACCTTAACCCGGGATACAGCTATGACAGGAGGCACGTCTGGCTGTGATATGGGTCACAGCAGCTCTACATTTGTTTTCTTTCCGTTCGTTTGCTCTCGACTCAGGCGGTCGATCAATAATCGGTGGTGCAAGGCAGAAGATTTGGCGACTCGGAGCCTGTTGAACGGAACGGGTGACGAGAGTCACCTCCAACGGTGCTCCGGATCACTTTTTGTTCCCGAATCGAATAGTAGGGTAGCTAGTGGGAACGCAGGCCAATTGCACCGCCCAGGGCGAATTGCTCCTGACCTTGGAGAAGTGCGATGGAGGCGGCTATGGTGTCGAAGTGCGCGAATCCCTCCTGCTCGGCCATCTTCCGATATTTCCGTGAAGGTACAATTTTCCACGTAGCAGCCGGGTCAACCCGACCCGAAAAAGACAGTCTTCCCGGGACATCCGCGCTCGAGCGTTTCTGGCTTTGTGGCGAGTGCTCGACGACGATGACCGTTATTTCTCACGCCCCCGGAGTCCGGGTGGTTCCTCTGCAGGACTTATCGGAAAAGCAAAGACGGCAGCGGAATCGAAGCATTGCCATAGGAGCCGTTCCCAAGTCTTCCTCGTGACTGTACGGATTGGGCCCCTCGAAGGAGGCATGTATGTCAACGATGGCGCAGATAAACGACCAGAAAAGCATCGCATTCAAGCATGTGCTGATGGCCACCGATTTTTCAGAAGCTTCTCGGCGAGCGCTTGACTTCGCGATAGCGATCGCCCGCCGGCATGGCTCGGAGCTTTCTGTAGTGCACGCAATTCCGGTGGAGCCGTATGACCGAATCCCGCTCGGTCCGCCCCCCCCTAAACTGGGTCGCCGCAGGCTGGAAGCAGAGAAGCAAATGAAGCAGCTTGAAGAAGAGACCAGGTTTAAGGGTGTAACCCACCACTTGGTGCTTGAACGAGGTAACGTATGGGATGTTCTCGCTTCGGAAATTCAATGCGACAACATTGATTTGCTGATCCTGGGCACACGGGGACGCGGCGGACTGAAGAAGCTGGCATTAGGTTCGGTCGCGGAAGAAGTTTTACATTTGGCCTCGTGTCCCGTGCTTACAGTTGGTCCAAACGTTCCGCCCGCAGGCCCTGGCAAATCCGATTTCAAGCGCATTCTTTTCGCAACTGATTTCGGCCCAGCTTCGAACACAGCCTTTCCGTACGCCTTGTCTCTGGCAGAAAATTATCAGGCCAAGCTTTTCCTTGTGCACATGGTGCCACCGATACCAGTCGCTGATCTTGGACCGGCAGCTTACGGACCCTCGGCTTACGCTGCTGAGGAATTTACAACGTGGCAGCGCACGATGCGAGTCGAAAGCGTGAGGAGATTAAGAGAAATGATTCCGCCCAAAACGGAACTGGCGTTCGAGCCGGAATATCTGGCTGGGATGGATTTCTTGCCGGAAGGAATCTTGGACATGGCGGCAGCCCGCAGCATCGACTTAATCGTCATGGGTGCGAATCGAACTTCGACCCCACGGATGGCCGCCCATATCCCCTGGGCTCTGACGCATGAAGTTTTGTGCCACGCCAAATGTCCCGTTTTGACGGTATGTAACTGAAGGAAGCACAAGCGCTTGGCAGCCTAAGCTAATGTAATCGTGACGGCCAAAGCTCGTGGCATCGGGGAGCGGCGCAAGGCTGAAAGCGGAACTGCGATGGTCAGGAGTTGACCATTTTTTGCAGCGCGGTCTTGTTGCGGATGAACAGAGTGGCGCCCTTCAACTGCACCAATTGCCGTTTCTTGAATTCCGAGAATAACCGGCTGACAGTTTCCCGAGTGGTGCCGATCATTTCGGCGATTTCTTCATGGGTGAGTGTCAGCTTCACCTGTAAAGGATCACCGTTGCCGGTCGCATTGGACCAGCCCAGAAGCAACTTCGCGAACTTCTCGGACGGCGATGTAGAGAGCCCGAGTGTGCGGATCTCTTCATACGCAGTGTAGTAATTGCGGCTTAACTGCTCCGCTATGCGTACAGCCACTTCTCCATGTTCACGCAAGAAGTGAAGCAACGCATCCCGGGCAATGAAATTCGCTTGTCCCGGCTCAATCATCTCGGCAGTCACTTCATAAGGGCGGTTGGAAATTGTAGCGTTGATCCCCAGAACATCTCCCGGCTCAGAAATTTTGGTGATAATCGTCTTGCCCTCGGCGGAGGAGGTCGAGAGTTTCGCTCTGCCGGCGCAGAGCAAAAACACGCCCCGCGGCTGCTGGCCCTCGATAAAAAGCATGGCAGATTTTGGATAGACCGCCGTGGACTTGATGTCGTTGAGCTTCTGCACCGCAGCCACCGGAAGATTGCAGAAAACATGCTCTTCCCGCACCGGACAGGTAAGGCAGTTGTCGAGGATATTCAGCCCGTAGGGAGCTCGCATTGCGCCGCCTTCACATGAATTGTACCACTTAGTACCCCGTGACCACGATCACTAAAAGCCGTGACTACGGGCATGGTATCTGGCGAGTGCTGCGCTGAAAATGTGGTGTGCACGGGAGTTGTGGAAGCTGTGCAGCGTGGAGGGTTCCATGAGCACCGTAACCGAAGTCCGAGAGCCGGAAGTTAAAAAACCGGTCGAGGTGGGGCGCCTACCGCAAGTGCCGCCATCACCGCAGCCAGTAGGAGCCAGGCCGTTGTTTTCAGACTGTTTGCTGGAATCAGGCGGAGTGAAGCATGGACGACTCACTGTCGCCACCATAATTTCATTTATTATTCAATGTTTGCTTATCGGGGTCGCAGTCATCATACCTCTCATGTTTACCGAAGCGCTGCCCAAGCAGCAATTGCTGTCGTTTCTGGTGGCGCCACCGCCTCCGCCACCGCCTCCGCCACCTGCCGCCGCCGCTGCCCCCAGAGTTGTGCAGCGCGTGGAGAGTGAGCTCCTGAACGGCCACTTGCGCACTCCTGGAAGGATTCCGCAGAAAATAACGATGATTCGAGAAGAGGAGGCACCACCCCCAGCATTTTCTACCGGCGGAGTCATCGGAGGAGTTCCCGGCGGAATCCCCGGTGGTCAAATGGGTGGAGTAATCGGTGGAATTATCAGTGCTACTTCGAACCTCGCGGCCGTGCCAAAACTGGCAGCCCCCAAGCGCATTCGAATCTCGCAGGGCGTAACCGAAGGGCGATTGATTCAGAAGATTCAGCCGGAATACCCGGCGATTGCAAAAGCCGCGCGCATTCAGGGTCAGGTTGTGCTGAGCGCAATTATCTCCAAAACCGGTGAGATCCAGAATCTGGTGCTGGTCAGCGGACATCCCATGCTGGTGCCGGCAGCCATAAAGGCCGTCCAGCAGTTTCGCTACCGTCCATTCCTGCTGAATGGCGAACCGGTGGAAGTGGAGACAACGATCACCGTAAACTTCCAACTCTCTTGACGCTCTCAGGAGTTTGAAATCGGGCACGGGAGGTGACAGCACGATGGAAGAAGCAGACCAGTTTCGAGTGCTTGCCTGGTGGTCTTCTGGCCGGAATGGTATAGCACAATCCAACTCTGCGCCAAACACGATTCATTTCACTTCGCCGCCAGCCTTGGGCGGCATGGACGGCAGATGGACCCCGGAAGATTTGTTGCTGGGCGCCATCGCCAGTTCCTATACGACTACATTTCGGATGCTTGCGGAAAACGCAAAATTTGAGCATACCGACCTACAGGTAGAAGTAGAAGGTGTCCTCAAGAATGCTGCGACCGGTTATAGCTTCGCCGAGATCCATGTTCGTGCGAATCTCATGATTCCTGATGAAGCAGAACGTGCCAGGGCGGTCAAGCTCCTGCACATGGCCAAGAGCCTGTGCGTGGTGTCGCGCGCGCTGGCGATCCAGCAGATTTTCGAACCCGTCGTGGCGGTTGCCGTGCCTGTAGCCTGAGGCCGCGCGTAACCGTTTTTCTCCACCGCATACTGACGATGCTGTGCACCTTGGTGTGGAGGCCGAAACCGGATATTGAGGCAAATCGCGGAGGTGCGTGATGAAAACCTTGGCGGTCGGCAAGCGGATTGCGCTCAAGAATATATTGTTCGCTACGGATTTTTCTCCCTATTCGAATGCAGCTTTGCCGTATGCTCTTGCAATCTCCCGTCAGTATGGGGCGAAATTATACGGCGCACATGTGCTGGCTGCGGAAGACTATCTCTTTTGCACTTCGGAAACCTGGCCGGCGTATCTTGAACAACAGCAACAATTGCAGAAGCAAGCCATAGCTCAGCTCGACGAACAGTTGCAAGGAGTGCCGCACCAGGTGCTGTCCGGCGGAGGAGACGTCTGGGATGTGCTCTCCGATTTCATTGGCGAACATGATATTGACCTGCTGGTGGTTGGCACTCATGGCCGCACGGGCGCCCGGAAGTTTCTCATGGGTTCCATTGCCGAAAGAATATTTCGGCAGGCTGCGTGTCCCGTGTTGACGGTAGGACCGAATGTGTTCTCTCAACCCAAAGGCGAGATTCAGTTTGAGCGTATTCTGTTCGCCACCGATTTTAGCGAAGAGTCTTTTGCCGCGTTACCTTACGCTATCTCGCTGGCCGAAGAGGATCAGGCACAATTAGCATTGCTCCATGTAGTCGAGCACCCCGCCGCGGGAATCCCGGACTCGGAGACAGTGCGGTCGTCGCTAAGACGCCGCCTCCAGGAACTGGTGCCACCCGAAACCGACCTATGGTGTCAGGTAGAATGCTTGGTTGAATTCGGGCGGCAGTTTGCTACCGCGGATGAGCGGATTCTGGACGTCGCCCGAAATCGGCTGGCAGACTTGATTGTTCTCGGTGTGCGCCCCAGGCATGGGGCAACCGTTACACATCTGGCCCATACCACGGCCCAGCGCGTTGTGGCTCAGGCTGCGTGCCCAGTGCTTACAGTTCGGGGTTGAGCATTTGGCTGTTTGCCGGAAGCTCTGACTCGGAAGAGAATCGAAACATCTACCACTAGGCTATCCTCGACGCGCAATGCGGCAAGGTTGGGGGATGCGCAGCTTTGTGAGTTAGACCCAGGATGGTCGGATGGAATTGACGCGCAACAATAACAATGAAGAGACGCAGAAAACCCCGCAAAAGTACAGCCTGGACGCAATGTTTTCCCCAGCTTCGGTGGCCGTCATTGGCGCAACCAGTCGTGCCGGCACCGTAGGTCGAACCGTTCTGGAGAACCTGCTGCGCGACACCTTTCGCGGTAAAGTCTTTGCCGTTAACGCGAAGCATGAGGAAGTGCTCGGGCGCAAAGCCTACAAGAGCATTCGCGACGTCCCTCAACCAGTAGACTTGGCTGTAATCGCTACTCCAGCAGCTACGGTCACTCAAATCATTGCAGAGTGCGTCGAGGCCCGTGCCAGGTCCGCGGTTGTGATTTCTGCTGGATTCAAGGAGCGTGGTGCAGAAGGCGCTGCGCTCGAACAGCAGATAAAAGAGCAGTTGCAGCGGAGTTCATTGCGCTTGATTGGTCCCAATTGCCTGGGAATCATGAACCCAAGCATCGGGTTGAATGCCACCTTCGCTAAGGATCCACCGCTGGCCGGCAACGTTGCATTCCTGAGTCAAAGTGGGGCGCTCTTGAGCGCCATCCTTGACTGGAGCCACCGCGAACAAGTGGGTTTCAGCACGGTCGTGTCCACCGGTTCCATGCTGGATGTGGGTTGGGGAGATTTGATTTACTACTTTGGCGATGATCCGCACACCAAGAGCATCTTGCTCTACATGGAGTCGGTTGGAGATGCGCGCTCATTCTTGTCAGCAGCCCGCGAGGTAGCGCTTACCAAGCCAATTATCGTAATTAAAGCGGGTTGTTCGGAAGCAGCCTCGCGCGCTGCTGCCTCCCACACGGGAGCGCTCACGGGCAGCGACGAGGTGCTGGACGCAGCCTTTCGCCGCTCGGGCGTTTTGCGCGTGCATAATATCGCGGACCTTTTCTATATGGCGGAGGTGCTCGGCAGGCAACCTCGTCCCAAAGGTCCACGGCTCACCATCCTGACCAATGCTGGCGGACCTGGGGTCCTCGCTACCGACTCGCTAGTAGCAAATGGCGGAGAGCTGGCTGAGCTATCTCCCGAAAGCCTGCACCGCCTGAATGAGTTTCTGCCTGCCCATTGGAGCCACAACAACCCGATCGACGTCCTCGGCGATGCTGATCCCGAGCGCTATGCTCACGCTCTCGAAATTGCTTCCCAGGATCCCAACAGTGATGGGCTGCTGGTCATCCTTGCCCCCCAGGGAATGACCGATCCTTTGCACATTGCAGAACGTTTGAAGCCTTACGCCAAAGAATATGGCAAGCCCGTGCTCGCCAGCTGGATGGGAGGAAACAGCATTGCTGAAGGCGAAGCGGCTCTCAATTCGGCGGGCATTCCAACCTTTCTTTTTCCCGATACCGCTGCGCGTGCCTTTACCTACATGTGGCGCTACACCTACAACTTGCGTGGACTCTACGAAACGCCCGCGCTCACGGAAAACTCTGAGCTTGATGATGCATCCCGCAAGCAGGTCGAGCAGATCATAAACAATGCCCGCAATCGCGGACGAGTTCTGCTCACAGAGCTGGAATCGAAGCAGTTGTTGTCGCTCTACGGCATCCCCACGGTAGAGACGCGCGTCGCGAGCACCGAAGATGAGGCGGCCAAGATTGCTTCCGACCTTGGTTTTCCCGTTGTGTTGAAGGTCTTTTCTGAGACCATCACCCACAAGACGGATGTGGGTGGAGTCAAACTCAACTTGCAAGGTGAAGCGGCCGTCCGCTCTGCCTATCGCGCCATCGAATCTTCAGTGGCTGAGAAAGCTGGCCTCGACCAATTCTCCGGCGTTACGGTGCAGCCGATGGTGAAGCTGGATGGCTACGAATTAATCCTCGGCAGCAGCGTCGATCAGCAGTTTGGACCTGTAGTCTTGTTTGGCTCCGGAGGCCAGTTGGTTGAAGTGTATCGAGACCGTGCCCTTGCACTTCCGCCTTTGAATACTACACTCGCGCAAAGAATGATGGAGCAAACAAAAATCTTCACCGCGCTCAAGGGAGTTCGCGGGCGCAAGCCAGTGGACATGCCGGCTCTCGAGCATTTGCTGGTCCGCTTCAGTCAACTCGTCCTCGAACAGCGCTGCATTGCGGAAATAGACATTAATCCTCTGTTGGCCTCACCGGAGCGCCTGCTAGCCCTCGATGCCAGAATCGTGCTGCACGCGCCTGCGGTGACACTTGATGATTTGCCCAAGCCCGCCATCCGTCCCTATCCCCTGCAATATGTTGCGCCTTGGACCATGAGAGATGGAAATCAGGTCACGATCCGTCCTATCCGCCCCGAGGACGAACCGCTCATGGTTAAGCTTCACGAGACTCTCTCCGACCGCAGCGTCTATCTACGTTACTTCTGTTCCCTCAGTCTGAGTCGCCGCGTAGCCCACGAGCGGCTGCTGAAAATCTGTTTCGGTGACTACGATCGCGAAATGGCGCTGGTCGCGGAGCGCATTGATCCCGTCACCCAAGAACGCCGGATCATCGGTGTCGGGCGCCTGAGCAAACTGCACGGCAAGAATGAAGCGGAAGTCGCGGTGCTCGTTTCAGATCAGTATCAGAAACTGGGGCTGGGAAACGAACTGCTCCGCCGTGTCGTCGAAGTTGCGCGGGATGAGAAACTCAGCCAGGTGTCCGCTGAAATGTTGACGGACAACCTGGCTATGCAAATCATCATGAAGCGCCTTGGCTTCCGGGTTCGTACAGAAGAGGATATGACCTCGGTTCGTGCGTTCTTGGACCTCTAGACAATTAGCTCGATTCAAACGGGCATTCCGAAAACTCGACACTCCCGGTGCTCTCCTTTTGATGCTCTACCAGCCGTGGGGCGAGTCAGGTTCAATCGTCCGCAAACCCGCAAGAATTAATCCTACGCTGGTGTGACCACAATCACAGGAAGAAGTGACATCACGCATGGCCGAAATCTGGACGAAGTGTAACCCTGAACCTGGGTGCGGAGGGGTTGTATGAAGGTCTTGGAATATCAGCAAGACACACCCGAGGGACAGAAACGATCCGCCGCGATCTCCGTGAAGAATGTTCTATACGCCACGGACTTCTCGGCTATATCGGAGTCAGCTCTTCCTTACGCTACCGCCATCAGCCGCCGCTTCGGCAGCACGTTGCACGTCGCGCACGTCCTCTCCGATTCGAGCGTTCTGCTGATGACCGGCGGTGTCGACTATGTGAGTATGGGCACCCTGTACGAGGACGCCCATAGCACCGCGCAAGAGAAGATCCAGCAGATCACAACCAGGCTTGGAGGAATTCCTTACCGAACCTACGTGCGCCATGGGCAGGTTTGGGCGAACCTGAGCAGTATCGTTGCGGAAAACGCAATCGATTTGATTGTGGTTGGAAGCCACGGTCGCACAGGACTAGGGAAGCTTTTGCTCGGTTCGGTGGCCGAGAACATTCTGCGGCATTCGCCTTGCCCGGTTCTAACCGTCGGGCCGAGAGTCGCCGGCCGGGCCAAGTTGCAGGAATTTCACGGCAAGGGCAGAGAACTCGCGCCTGCCGAACTGGAAATGCAGCACATCGTGTATGCGACGAACCTCACTCCCGCCTCGCTGACAGTTGCGCCGGTTGCGATTGCGCTGGCCAAGGTATTTCAATCGCGGCTGACCCTGATGCACGTCATTGAGGACTACGCGGACCTCGAAGACCGGCCGGGGCCGATCGAGGGTGGAGTCCGGCAGTTGCAGGCAATTGTGCCAAAGGACGCGTCGCTGGCGTACGCGCCCGAAATCGTGATGGAGTTCGGCTCAGCGTCAGAATGCATCGTGAAGGCGGCGGCAGAGCGCGAAGCCGATCTGATTGTGCTGGGAGCACGTCCAGCCGATGGCACAACGCACTTGCCCTGGACGACCGTGCACCGGGTCGTGGCGAACGCAACCTGCCCAGTCTTGACCGTCCCCGCGTAAGCCTGGACTGGCGGTTCAATAGGCCGAAAGGTTCCGCTGGCCCCATGCAACGAACTTTTCGGAATCAACGCGCCCACTCTGCTCACAAACACTTGTGATCTTGGTCACTGCCGCTCCAGCGGTGTCCACTCAGAATTAAGAAGTGATTCGTTAGCTGGAGCGCTCGTGTTCAAAATCATCCACGCACAATTCATCGCCCCCGGCATCAAACGGTTCGTTCTGGAAGCTCCCCGCATCGCCCGCAAACAGAAACCAGGCCAGTTTGTGATTCTTCGCATTTACGAGGAAGGCGAGCGGATTCCTGTGACCATCGAGAACTCAGACCCCGAGCGCGGCACCATCAGCATCGTAGTACAGTCGGCCGGCAAAACTACCCATCTGCTGAATTCGCTGAATACCGGCGACCAGATTCTCGATGTGGTCGGGCCACTCGGTAAACCTTCCGAGATCGAGAAGTTTGGCACGGTCGTCGTAGTCGGCGGCGGCGTCGGCACGGCCATGGCCTACCCATCCGCGGCGGCATTCAAGCGCGCGGGCAACCGCGTAATCTCGATCGTCGGTGCGCGCACCAAGGAACTGGTAATCCTGGAGCAGGAACTGCGCGAAGTAAGCGACGCAGTGATGATCACCACCGACGATGGCAGCTACGCCGACAAGGGCTTCGTCACTGACAAACTTCGCCAGCTTATCCAAAACGGCACTCGCATTGATCTTGTGCTCGCTATCGGACCCATCGTAATGATGAGGGCCGTGGCCGAACTCACCCGCAAAGAGAACATCCGCACCGTAGTCAGCTTGAACCCGATCATGATTGACGGAACCGGAATGTGCGGCGGCTGCCGCGTGCTCATCGATAACAAGAGTGAATTCGCCTGTGTAGACGGCCCCGAGTTCGATGCGCACAAAGTAAATTTTGACGTACTGGTGCAGCGCAACGGGATGTATCGCGATGCTGAGCAGCGGTCGCTGGCCGATTACCAGCGCTCGACGGCCGAGAAAACCGCGGCTCACGAAACCGAAGATTCGTGCGCCATTGCGCATAGGGGTGAACGATGAGTCCGACCGCGAACAAATCTCTCAACCCGCTGCCGATGAAAGAGCGCATCAAGGTTCCACGGCAGCCCATGCCCGAGCAGCCTGCCGACGAGCGAAACAAGAATTTCAGCGAAGTTAATCTAGGCTATAGTCCCGAACTGGCGCGCCAAGAAGCTCTGCGCTGCCTGGAGTGCGCCAAACCAACCTGTACGGTCAACTGCCCCGTGGGTGTGAAGGTGAAGGAGTTCGTGGAACTGATTGTTGCAGGAGACTTCTTGGGCGCCGCCGCGAAGATTCGTGAAGACAATGTGCTGCCGGCCGTTACAGGAAGGGTCTGCCCGCAGGAAGATCACTGCGAAGGCAAGTGCCTGCTGTCCAAGAAAGTGAAGCCGCTCGGCATCGGATATCTGGAGCGCTTTGTCGCAGATTACGAGCAGCGCATGGGCACACATATTCTGCCCAACGTGCCACCAACAGGAAAGAAAGTTGCGGTGGTGGGCAGTGGGCCGTCGGGCCTCACCGTGGCTGGTGACCTGATTCAGAAGGGCCACAAGGTGCGAGTGTTCGAAGCGCTGCACGAACTGGGTGGAGTGCTGGTCTACGGCATCCCCGAGTTTCGTCTGCCCAAGCAAATCATTCGTGAGCAACTCGACTACATGCGCGAGATGGGCGTTGAGTTCGAGACGGATGTGGTTGTCGGCCGCACGGTCACGATCGACGAACTCATGCATGAAGAGGGATTCGACGCCGTCTACATCGGCACCGGCGCCGGGCTGCCGCAGTTTATGGGCATTCCGGGCGAGCACTTCAACGGGGTCTACTCGGCCAACGAATTTCTCACGCGCATCAACCTGATGAAGGCCTACAAGTTCCCCACCTACGACGAGCCGATGGTCGACCTGCACGGCAAAGATGTTGCCGTGATTGGCGGCGGTAACACCGCGCTGGACGCTATTCGTTCGGCGCTCCGCCTGGGAGCGCGCAAAGCTTACGTGATCTACCGCCGCAGCGATGCGGAAATGCCCGCGCGAGCCGAAGAAGTTCACCACGCCCGGCAAGAGGGAATCGATTTCCAGATGCTGACCGCTCCGGTGGAATTTCTTTCCGATGGCAAAGGCTGGTTGACCGCTGCGCGCTGCGTGCGCATGGAATTGGGCGAGCCGGACTCGTCGGGACGCCGGAGGCCTGTACCGATCAAAGGCTCTGAATTTGATCTGCCGCTATCCGTGGCGATCATGGCGATCGGGACTACGGCCAATCCCATCGTGCAAAGCACCACGCCGGGTCTCGGCACAGACAAACGCGGCTATATTCAAGCCGATTCCGAGACGCAGCGCACCACTCGCCCAGGCGTTTTCGCCGGCGGTGACATCGTCACGGGAGCCGCCACCGTCATTCTCGCCATGGGCGCTGGCCGTCGCGCCGCCAAGTCGATCCACGACTATCTGGCGACAGGGCAGTGGTGAGCGCTGGTAAGCCATTTTTCTTACCTTCGCTGACTAGCACATCCCTGCGCAACTCCACGTGTGACTCGGGTCACTTACCGCCGAGACGGTTATCACTGCCGGCCAGCCCTACCGGGACTGTAATAAAACAGGGAGCGCGACAGAGAATCGTCCCAAGAATCGACTGCGGTCCTTCCGGAGGTTGCAATGGTAAATGATGATTTAGTGAAGTGTCCGCTGTGCGGGGGTTTCACCCACATCGACAAGCCGGAGCTACTAGCGGCGTTGCACGATCCCAAGATTCGCCAACAAGTGGAAAACTACGTCTCCGAATTGTTGCGATCTCCGTCCGGCGAACTCACCGGCGTCGGGGCGCCTCAGCCACAGAGCAGGGATTTTAATAAAGAAGTTCACCACTGGAACCCGAATGTGCCCGTATGGCGCCGGAGCCCGAAGGAATAGAGCCTGGCCACCGGAAACCGGGGTTGCGGCGGCGATGAAAAGATCAGGGAGGAAGTAATGATTACCAAACAACAAGCTTTGGATTACCACAGCAGCCCCCAGCCGGGAAAAATTGAAGTTACCCCTACTAAGCCCTGCCGGACACAGCGCGACCTCAGCCTGGCCTACACGCCGGGCGTAGCCCAGCCTTGTCTGGCCATCGAGAAGAATCCGCACGACGCTTTCAATTACACGGGACGCGGCAACCTGGTCGCTGTTGTGACCAACGGAACTGCGGTACTCGGCCTGGGCGACATCGGCGCACTAGCGGGCAAGCCGGTCATGGAAGGGAAGGCTGTGCTCTTCAAGAGGTTCGCCGACGTGAATGTCTTCGACATCGAAGTCAATTCTCATAATCCGGACGACATCATCAAGGTCTGCCAGCTTCTCGAACTCACCTTCGGCGGAATCAATCTGGAGGACATCAAGGCGCCGGAGTGCTTCTACATCGAGGAAACCCTGCGCAAGACCATGAAGATTCCGGTTTTCCACGACGACCAGCATGGCACGGCGATCATTACAGGAGCCGCGCTGCTGAATGCTCTGGAAATCGTAGGCAAAGATATCGCCAGCATTCGTGTGGTGTTCAACGGTGCAGGCGCCGCTGGCATTGCCACCGCCGAACACTATGTGCGGCTGGGCGTGAAGCAGGAGAACGTTATTTTCTGCGACACCAAAGGCGTTGTGTACAAGGGCCGCACCGAAGGCATGAATCCTTACAAAGAGCGTTTCGCCCAGCAAACGGACCGGCGCACGCTGGCGGATGCCATGCAAGGTGCCGATGTATTTGTTGGATTGTCGGTGAAAGGCGCTGTCACCCAGGATATGGTGCGGTCGATGGCTTCGAATCCGATCGTATTCGCTATGGCCAATCCCGATCCTGAGATCACTTACGAAGAGGCGAAAGCCTGCCGCAGCGACATCATCATGGCCACTGGCCGTTCCGACTATCCCAATCAGGTCAACAACGTGCTCGGTTTCCCCTTCATTTTCCGCGGCGCGTTGGATGTGCGTGCCACCGCCATCAACGAAGAGATGAAGCTGGCGGCTACGCGGGCTCTGGCTGCGCTGGCCAAAGAAGATGTTCCGGATTCAGTCTGCCGCGCTTACGGCGTGGAAAGGCTGAGCTTTGGCCGCGAGTACCTGATTCCGACGCTGTTCGATCCGCGCGTGCTGGTGTGGGAGGCCTCCGCCGTGGCCGAGGCCGCGATCCGCACCGGGGTGGCGCAGGAACCCATCGATATTGCCACTTATCGCGAGCAATTGGAGAGCAGGCTGGGCAAGGCTCACGAAGTTGCGCGCACCATGATCCACAAGGCGCAGGCCCATCCCAAGCAGGTCGTGTTCCCGGAAGGCGAAAACGAAAAGATCCTCCGGGCCTGCCATTCTCTGGTCGAGGAAAAGATCGCCAAGCCGATTCTGCTGGGCGACCTCACCGTGGTTCAAGCCCGGGCTCACGAACTGGGCCTGAGCCTCGAGGGCATGAAGATTGTTAATCCGGCGGTATCGGAACTGCGCGAATCCTACATTCAGGAACTGTTCCGCATTCGGCAGCGCCGGGGCGTAACCCTGAATGAGGCACGCACACTCATCAACGATCGGAACGTTTTCGGTTCGATGATGGTCCACATGGGAGATGCCGACGCACTGGTCTCCGGAGTAACTCAACATTTTTCCGATACCATTCGTCCGGCATTGCAAATTGTGCGCATGCGCGAAGGCTTCCACCGCGTTTCCGGCTGCTATCTCCTGATCACGCGCAAGGGCGACGTTCTGTTTATGGCCGACGCCAGCGTGAACATCGAGCCGACCGCAGAAGACCTGGTGGAAATCGCATTGTGCACCGCGCACACCGCGCGACGTTTCGATGTTCATCCGCGGGTCGCTATGCTGTCGTTCTCCAGCTTCGGCAGCGTGGACCATCCTATCTGCACCAAGGTTCGTAAAGCGGTAGAGTTGTTGCACTTTGCCGATCCAACCCTCATCGTCGACGGAGAAATCATGGCCGACGACGCGCTATCGCCGGAAATCATAGAGCAGTCGTACCCGTTCAGCGCCCTGAAGGGCGGCGCCAACGTCCTGATCTTCCCCGACCTTGCCTCGGCCAATATTGCCTGCAAGCTGGTGGCAAAGATCGGCGGGTGTGAAACCCTTGGTCCGATCCTCATGGGAATGAGCCGTCCAGTGCACGTCTTGCACCGTGGCGCTCAGGTTGAGGAAATTGTGGACGTCGCCGCGATCGCCGTCGTCGACGCCCAGGAAAATGAATCCTATCTTCAGCTCCGGCATGCGACAGAGCATGCGGAGCCGGTAACCGTGGAAGACTGAAGTTGAGAAGCAGCCCAGGCTGGTCGAGAGAGCTTTTATTGAGCATGTGGTCTCGCGAGGTGACGTATGACAGGAACAATTTTGGTCGCCATTGTCGTTGTTACACTGGCGGTGGGATTGTTCGTATTCCGCGCAATCCCGGCCGTGCGAGCTTATTTTGGATACCGGGGCAAGCGCCTCATCACCTGCCCGGAGACCCACAAAGCTGCGGCCGTTGATGTAGCGGCTGGGGAAGCTGCCGTCGGCGCGTTTCTCTCCGAGCCTACGCTGCGCCTGACGCAATGCTCTCGTTGGCCCGAGCGGCAGAATTGCGGCCAGGAATGCCTGCAGCAAATCGAAGTGAATCCTGAGAACTGCCTGGTCTGGAATATCGTTTCGAAGTGGTACGAAGGCAAGCAGTGCGTGTTCTGTCACAAGGCGTTCGGCAACCTTCACCACTTAGACCACGCGCCAGCACTACTCAGCCCAGATCGCAAGACAGTCGAGTGGAGAGAACTGCGTCCCGAGCAACTGCCCGAGGTGTTTTCCACCCATCAGCCGGTTTGCTGGAATTGTCACGTGGCCGAAACATTCAGACGCCTTCATCCCGAACTGGTAGTGAACCGGGAACTGGAGCCAAAGCGCATGATGTGAGCCGCTCGGGCAAGGTCCACACTAGGCTTTAACCACAAGAGAGGCCCTTGCAGCTAGTCGCTCAGTCCACTCGGCCAAACTGTTTCACATCCGGACCATCTTTTACTGCGACGCCCTCTTTTCCCTGAACCATTTCGCTGACGCTTCTCCACGATATCCGGATTAGCGAGCGTCGTTATATATCGCCGGCAGTTCCTCGCCGCTATTTCAAACAACATGACGCCGCGATGCCAGCACCCCCTGCTTTGGAGTCATTGCGCCACTGCCAAAGGCGAGGGCAGCGTGAGGCGCATGATCAGGATGCCTCTCGTTAGGGAAAAAGAATTCCGGAGACTCTCCGAAGGCGATAACTAGTGCGATACCTCTGCCCGTCGGCGCAATTGCTTTATGCCCACGGTTCTGCGGTAATCGAAAGCTATGAGCACAACTTTGTTACGAAAAGCGGAATTCGTCGAAGACCAATGCGGGCCGCATCTGGAGCAGGTTTTCGTTCGCTCACAATCGGTCGTCTCACGCCACGTAGCCGGAGAAACTTTAATCGTTCCGGTGCGCGGCAAGGTTGGAGATCTTGCGTCGATCTACAGTTTCAATGAAACCGGATCTTTGATCTGGCAGTCAATGGAATCTCCCAAGGGCCTCGCCGAACTGATCGGTGCTGTGCAGCAGGTATATGCCGTCGGATACGAGCAGGCAGAGCGGGATGTGAAGCAATTCTTAAGTGACACGCTGTCGGCGGGGCTGGTCGAAGTTCGCAAGGAGGTTTGCCAGCAAGTCTCGATGCCTGCCATGGATTCAACGGAGCGAGGGGAACTGCAGTCGGCAGGTTCGCATTGATGACGCCCGCGGACGCACGCCACTCGCACACATCAGGGGAACCATGGAGCAACTGAGTTACGGAGCGTTCAGCGCAGACCTGCACCGTCGGCAATCTGGCCAGCGAGCGCCAACGCAGGTTTCCATTGAAGTGACGCGGCGTTGTCCGCTGGAGTGCCAGCACTGCTACAACAATCTTCCCATGGGCGATCAGGACGCTCGCAGCCATGAAATGACCACGGTAGAGCACTTCCGCATGCTCGATGAGTTGGTCGACATGGGCTGCTTCTGGCTTCTCTATACCGGCGGCGAAATTTTCGCCCGCAAGGATTTCCTCGAGATTTACACCTACGCCAAAAAGAAGGGTTTCCTCATCACCCTCTTCACCAACGGCACGCTCATCACGGAAAAGATTGCAGACTATCTCCTGGAGTGGCCGCCCTTCGCCATCGAGATTACTTTGTATGGCCGCACGCGGGAAACCTATGAAGCGCTGACCGCAATCCCGGGCTCTTACGACCGATGCCTGCGCGGAATCAAGCTGCTGCGCGACCGAGGATTGCCGCTTAAGTTGAAAACGGTTGCCACCAGCATTAACAAGCATGAAATCACTGCGATGCGGCGGTTTGCGGAAGAGGAGTTAGGTGTCGAGTTCAAGATGGACGGCCAAATCAATCCGAGGATTGACTGCTCGCAGAGTCCTCTGGCGGTGCGGCTTACGCCCGAAGAAGTTGTCGCGCTCGATCTGCACGCCCCGAAAGGCGCGAGTGAGTACCGCAGGCTGGCGAAGCGCGATTTGGAGAATCCACCGAATCTGGCGCAGAACGACACCGTGTATTTCTGCGGCGGTGGGATGAACGGATTCTCCATCAATGCTTACGGAGGAATGGGCATTTGCGTGATCTCGCAGCAAGAGACATTCGACATTCGGCAGTCCGGTCTTAAACCGGCATGGGAGCATTCCCTGTACGAAGTGCGAACGCGTAAACGCGCGCGAGTGACAAAGTGCATGGAGTGCCGCATTCAATCGCTCTGCGGAATGTGTCCGGCGAACGGCGAGATGGAAAACGGAGACCGTGAGAGTCCGGTGGCCTTTCTTTGCAACGTAGCGCACCTGCGGGCAACGGCGATCGGAGTTGAGATTCCGGCCCATGGAGAGTGTGAATTCTGTGCCGGCGGAAGTGAATATGACGCATTGCAGGAGTCGACGCGACGGATTCGGAGCAAGGAAATTGATGTAGACAGCTGGACGGGACCGCAGCAAGCCTTTCAGATTTTGAACAATGCGAACGTGGCCGGGGGCTGCGAAAGCTGCTGCGGCCACTGACTCCGTGGCGAAGATTGGGTACCGAATGAATCACGAACTAGACGAACCCGACAAAAAGAGGTCCTATGAACCACCGCAATTGACCGCGATCAGTCTCCGCCCGGAGGAGGCTGTTTTGGGAAATTGCAAGATCTCAGGCACGACCGGTCCAGGTAATAATAGCTGCGCCGCACTCTTTTGCATGACCCTCGGATCGTAAGGTTCCCGTGAATGTCCAGGTTAGGACGAGGATGAGAGTGGATTCTGGTCACGCAATCCCGAAATCTCTTAGAGGTTTAGGCGCCGCACATAGCAATTGCTTCCGCGTGGGCGGAGTGTCGGTGGGGGTTGCCAGCGAATGCAGTAACGATGTTGTTTTGGTTCCTTCTTTGCAGCCCTTTCGGGTCCAAACCGGCACTCTCGATATTAGTATCCAAATCGAATGGACAAAAAGACTTTCTTCTTCTGCGCGAACGCCTCTTTTCGATTCCGGAGCAACTTGGCGGTTGT
>Ga0208562_1000375_pt1 | contig 24895 bp, 26 predicted proteins | sample June2015DPH_16_1_3_FD_184715 | JGI IMG/M metagenome (GOLD analysis project Ga0208562, IMG submission 184715) | Peatland microbial communities from SPRUCE experiment site at the Marcell Experimental Forest, Minnesota, USA - June2015DPH_16_150... | ecosystem: Environmental > Terrestrial > Soil >... | reverse complement strand
CCCTCACCCTCAGCGTACTCTTCCTCACCATCGCGCTTAATGTGGTGCTGATCTACAAGATACCCAAGGGCTTTTTCCCGGTGGAGGACACGGGAGCGATCTCCGGTGGAGTGCGAGGGCCGCAGGACTCATCCTTCCCGGCGATGAACAACGCCATTCAGCAGATCGTCGGCGTGATCAAGAATGATCCCGCCGTCGCCAATGTGACGGGGTTTTGTGGCGGCGGTGGGGCCACCAATACGGGCTCCCTCAACATTGCGCTCAAGCCGCTGGCGGAGCGCAACGTCAGTGCCGCTCAGGTCATCGACCGCCTGCGCCCCAAATTGAATCGTCTGCCGGTGGCTTCCGCGTTCCTCCAACCCGTGCAAGATCTGCGCATCGGCGGCCGGTCCGGTAATGCGATGTACCAGTACACGATTCAAACCGATACGGTGCAGGATCTTTCCAAGTGGGGACCGATCCTACAGAGTGCGATGAAGCGCTTGCCCGGTCTGCAGGACGTAAGCTCAGACCAGCAGAATGGCGGTCTTGATGAGCTGATGAGCTACGATCGCGTCACCGCGGCAAAGCTCGGCCTTACCGTAAAGTCGCTGGACTCGGCGTTATACAGCGCATTCGGCCAATCGGAAGTGTCCATCATTTACACGCAGTTAAATCAGTATTACGTGGTGCTGGAAGTTGCTCCCCCGTATTGGCAAAGCCCGGAAGGATTGAAAGACATCTACCTTCTTTCGTCCAGCGGCAGGAACATTCCGCTGCTCGCGGTGGCCAAGGGCCACGCCAACACAACACCACTGGCCATCAACCATACGGGCTTATTCCCCTCGGTCACCGTGTCCTTTAACCTCGCGCCGAACGTGTCTTTGAGCGATGCCACATCAAGCATCAACCAGATGCAAAAGCGCCTCGGCACACCTTCCACGCTGCAAGGCTTTTTTGCCGGCACGCTGCTGGCCTACCAGCAATCTCTCGGCACCGAGCCCATCCTGATTCTGACGGCGCTGCTGGCGGTTTACATCGTTCTCGGTATTTTGTACGAAAGCCTGGTCCATCCACTGACCATCATCTCGAGTTTACCGTCGGCGAGCGTAGGCGCGATGCTCGCATTGCTGCTCTTTAAAATGGATCTGAACATCGTCTCCATCATTGGCATTGTGCTGCTGATCGGAATCGTAAAAAAGAACGCCATTATGATGATCGATTTCGCTCTTCAGGCAGAGCGCGAAGAGGGAAAGAGCCCAGCCGACGCGATATTTGAAGCGTGCATGTTGCGCTTCCGTCCGATCCTGATGACCACGATGGCGGCGTTATTGGGCGCTCTGCCCTTGGCGCTGGGGACGGGCATGGGGTATGAGCTCCGCCGGCCCCTGGGCATCACGATTGTGGGAGGGCTGATCTTAAGTCAGTTGCTCACACTCTATACAACGCCGGTCGTCTATTTGGCGTTCGACCGGCTGCGGCTACGGATGCGGGGAAAGCAGCACGACATCCTTGTCCTTGGCCGTGCGGCCGGGCCAGCCCCCAGCGCTGCGGTTTAATGGGAGCCGTTAGGGGCAACACTATTCACTTAAGGGGTTTCGGCTTTTCGATTTGTTGCTGGGTGACCCCCTCACCCGTCCCGCCCCGGCTGGAGAAAGCGCCGGTTGCGGTCCACCCTCTCCCCCAAGGGGGAGAGGGTAGTAAATTCAAATCGATGTCCCTTCGGTCGCCGCGGCGACAGAAGGGCCGGAGGCGAGGGCAAAAAAATCAAATCAACTCCCCCCTCGCCCCCTTGGGGGAGAGGGACCGGGGGTGAGGGGGTCAGGCCTGAGGAAGCTCGGATCCAATTTCCTGAAACCCCTTAAGTGACCAGCATTGGGGTTAGGGGGTGCATACGATTATGACTTCTTTCCATCTAAGAGCCAGAATGTGTCTCGCCGTGACATCTTGCCTTCTGGCAGGGTGCACGGTCGGCCCAAAGTACCACACACCGACCGCGGAAACTCCTGCGGCATACAAGGAACTCACTCCCGCCGACTACAAAAATACGGACGGTTGGAAGGTGGCGCAGCCCAAAGATGATGCGCTTCGCGGTAAATGGTGGGAGATTTTCAACGATCCTCAGTTGAATGCGCTGGAAGAAAAGGTTAATGTTTCAAACCAAAACATCGCCGCTGCTGCGGCAAGCTTTTTTGCAGCGCGCGCCCTGGTCAAGGAAGCTCGATCACAGCTTTTCCCTCGAGTGACGACCAATCCCGCCATTACCGTGCAACGGCCGTCAGCCACATTATCCAGTGGCAAAGCGGGAGGTTCCTCAAATTCTGGTTCTGGCTCTGGAACAGGTTCCACATCCTCCTCGGCAGGTACATTTACTGACTACACCCTCCCGTTTGATGCGACCTGGCAGCCGGACTTGTTCGGCCGTATCCGGAACACTATCAGATCGGCTGCCTACGGGGCGCAGGCCAGCGCGGCGGATCTCGAGAATACCCGCCTCACTGTCCAGGCCGATGTTGCTGCGGATTACTTTCAACTTCGAGGACAGGATGCGTTAAAGCAGTTGTTGGATTCTACTGTGGTCGCTTTTCAACAGACTCTCGATCTAACGAGGGCTCTGTACGAGACAGGCATCGACTCGGACGAAGCCGTGGCACAAGCTGAGACTCAACTCGAAGCCACGCAAGCACAGGATGCCGCTCTCGGCGTCCTACGGGCGCAGTTTGAACATGCCATCGCCATGCTGACCGGCCAACCGGCGTCGACGTTTTCAATTCCCATCGAACCGCTCGCCTCAAGCCCTCCGGCGATTCCCCTCGGCGTTCCGTCCCAGCTTCTTGAGCGGCGTCCCGACATCGCCGAGGCAGAGCGCCTGGTTGCTCAGGCCAACGCCCAGATTGGCATTGCGAAGGCAGCATACTTTCCGACGGTTACGTTAAGCGCCGCGGCAGGACTCGAAAGCACTTCGATTGCGAGTTGGTTCACATGGCCGAGCCGCTTTTTCTCGATTGGCCCGGCGGCCGCGGAAACCCTTTTTGACGCGGGGTTGCGCCGGGCCACGGTGGAGCAATTCAGAGCCCAGTACGATCAGACGGTGGCCAACTATCGGCAGACGGTGCTAACGGCTTTTCAACAAGTTGAGGACAACCTCGCGTCGCTGCGGATCCTGTCGGTGGAAATTCAATATCAGGACACGGCGGTCAAATCGGCGGAAAAGAGCCTCGCGATCGCCAAGGATCGCTACAGCTTGGGAATCGATCCTTACCTGAATGTACTTACCGCGCAAACCGCATTGCTATCCAATCAGGAAATTGCGGTCAATCTTCGAATTCAGCAGATGACGGCCAGTGGAGGGTTGATTGAGGCGCTCGGTGGAGGTTGGAACGCCTCGCAGCTCCCATCGCCTGTGCAACTGATCAGCAAAGTACCCTAAAACTCAAAACTGACTTCTAATGGCTTCGTAGTAATGGAGGGTCGCGCCGATACCACAGTGGGAAGACGCATTCTTTCAATCCGAATTCGCACATACGGCAGGCGCGGCGCGGCTTACCAGCCATGTGAGGCGTTCTGGCCACACGGTTCCGCGGGGCGGGATCAGCCCAGGGCAAAGTACTCGCGCGAGTGGGAAAGGCGCGAACGATGAGATGAGAATGGCGCTCCTAGTGCCTATCGCGGTCCCCGCCGCAACTCCTCTGTGCCTCCTCAAGCTCGTGGCGACGTTTCTCCGCCTGGCGGCTGTGCTCACCGTGGCGGTCAATTTCCTTTCGGAGTTTTTCCTCGGCCCTGTGGATACGCTGCTGGCATTGGCGGTCGTTATCGCTCGCCTGCGTGCGCGCCACGCCACCAGCCAGCAACAATACTCCTAATGCGGGAACGAATAGAATGTTCTTCCAACGATTTACCTTATGCGACATGACTTCCTCCTATATTCTTGGCCCTCACAGGGAGAGCCTCCTCATGGAACGCCTTAAAGCAGGAAACCTCAACGCGTCAGATGCAATCCGCCGAACAGGTATAGGACTATCAGAATGATCAAGACCACCCCGACGATTCCGATGCCTCCACCCGAACCCCATCTCCGATATCCGTAATAGCCTCCGCCGCCGCCGAACAAGAGCAGCAGAACGACAATTAGCAAAATCAGTCCCATGGGAATCTCCTCTCAGTTAGTAAAATGCTTCGACCAGAATTTCCGCTTTGACTTCGCGGCCAACCGACAATTTACACCTGACCGCTTCAGCATGCAACGCTCCAGCCCGGTTTCGAGCAAGCAAGCTTTGACGGAAACAATCTCGCACGGCCATCCCGGGCTGCCAATATTTATAGCCCGCGGTACTATCGGGGGCTGCCCGAAAGACCGAGCGACAACTACCGCTATCCAGGCGGATCCTTTTGGCGCGTTGCTTTGACACCCGTCAGAATCCCTAGGCCCAATAGTACGATCGCACCCACGGCAATCCAGTGTGCCGGGACATGCATCAAATAGGCTCCGTAAATCAGCCCGCCAATCACGAGCACGAATCCAATAGAGTAAATTCCAAATGACATGTCATCTCCTTCTCGAGCAAACAGAGTGGCAAGGTTATGCGGCCCAGAGCGCGTTCCCGGCTCTTACGGCGTGGAGGTGGCCTTTTGACCTTTAACTTGCAGCTCGTTCACTACCTGCCGCACGTTTGGAACGCTTGACGCCACTTGTTCGACGCGGACGCGCTTGGATTGAGAATTAACCTCGCCGGTCAACGTCACGACGCCATTCGAAACGTCGTATTCGACGCCCTTGCGGAGCTTGTTCTGGATGAGGGCAGCATCCAAATTCTTGTCGATACCCGCGTCCAGATCCGAGTTCATCGTCTTTGTCTCACTTTCGGCGCCGGGAGGAACCACAGCAATCTGGTTCGCTACAACCTGCCCAGTTGCGATTGACTTTGCAATGGATTCAGCTTGTGCCCTGGCATCCTCAGTCGCGACGTTTCCGCCCAGGGTTACGACACCCTTATCGCGATCCTGTGTTACGGAGACATCTTTGAGGCCGGCTTGATCGAGCGCAGTGCGGATGCTGTCAGAAACATCAATCGACTTCCTGGATGCTCCTGAGCAGCCCAGCAGGCTGCCAACTGCGAGCAGCGTGAGCAAGGTTAAGCACAGTTTAAGCGTTTTCATGTTTTTCCTTTGATCAGCGTTTTCCACGCTGGAGTAATCGGGGCATATACCCAACACCGCTGGGTTTTTCCCTGACATGTTCGCATTCTCCTTCTCGGTTCTGCCGGGCGTCCTCAAGGGGGGAAGTAGGCGCCCGGCGACCGCCGCCTCCTACTACCATATTCTAGGGGCACTTCCTCTTTTACCCTTGGCTTGATTCAGTGTCAGTTCAGAATGGCTCACACCTTTGGTCAAAACTGCTCATTCCACATCATGGAGTCGGAGGGTCGCTTGCACGGCCGGTTTCATCAGGGAGTATGCCTACCGTCTATTGTCCGGACGCCATGCTGTGCAACTTTGCTCAGGCCATTGGTCGTTTTTGAACAGACAGTGCATTTCGGGGGGAATATCCTCGACGAGGTCACTGAGTGTAGAGGTGAGCCAGCACGAACCTGCTTGGGTTACCCGTTGGCGATAATCTGCTGCCCTCAGCCCAAGCTCGAAATAGGAAGGAGTCAATCACCGTGCGCATCTGGATACTGATGATGCTGCTGGGCACGACGCTGGCGTTTGGGCAGACTCAACCCGCCGATACCGTCCAAAGGTGCCGGAGCATGCTGGATGAGGCCGCCCATGACGGGAATCCGGACGTTCGAATAGGCGCGGCGCAGGGCCTGAGCCTGGTGGGGGTGAAAGATAACGCTCTTGAGTCTCTCGCCCCGATGCTCGATGACCACGACGTTTCGGTCCGGATTGCGGTGGTTGTCACCCTGGGTGACTTCAAGGACAACCGGACCCTTCCTCTTTTGAAGAAAGCGTTGCAGGATCCCGTTCCCGAAGTCGACTTCGCCGCAGCCAAGGTGCTTTACCAACTCCACGACCCCGAGGGAGAGCAGTTTCTTCTCGCCGTGGTCAGCGGAGAGTCTAAAGCGTCCTCAAGCTATCTCAGCAAAGAGAAACGGAGCGCCTTGCGCATGTTGCACACTCCCACTAAGCTTCTCATTACCGTCGGCATGGGGGCAGCAGGGTTCGCACCCGTGCCGGGTCTCGGGTTCGGATTATCTTCGGCACAAGGCATCCTGACGGCTCCTGATTCTTCGGCCCGGGCCGCCTCTCTGCTGCTCATCGGAAGCTCGCGTGATCCAGCCCTGGCTGATGCGGTTGGTTCAGCGTTGTCGGACAAGGAATGGTCTGTGCGCGCAGCGGCCGTTCACCTGGTCGCGATGCATCCCTACCCAGGATTCCGGCAGAACTTGGTCCCCCTGCTGGACGACAAGAAGGAGGCCGTGCGCGTACGCGCCGCCGCGGCCTACATCAGACTGCAGTACGTAACGAAGGCGCCGACGACGAGGCGAGGCGCCACGACTCATTAACCGTGTGCTAAGGCCACTGTCCAGACAATTCACCGCTGAGCCTCAAGTGAAGGTCCGTACTTTGCGGCCAGATAAGCGCCATACGGAATTGATGAAAGTTACTGCCGACAGGGGAAAAGGTCCGAAATAGGGCTTGCTTCTGAGGCTACAGATTGTGTCCATGTCCTCCACTGCGAGTTCCAGCACGGCTCTGATCAACGAGTTTTTCGAATGGTTCGGTGAACTGGGCCTTTTTTCCTGGCAAGTTCTGCGGTCTGCCCTGACGCCACCTTTTGAATTCCGCGAGCTCGTCCGGCAAATCGACGAGATTGGATCAAAATCGCTTCCTCTAGTGGCTTTGGCGGGCGCGGCCATCGGCGCCATCCTCTCCCTTGAAACCCGCGACAGCCTGGTTCGATTCGGCGCCAGTTCATTGCTTCCCGCCGCCGTCGTATTCTCGATCATCCATGAGATCGGTCCTATCGTTACCGGCTTGGTCGTCTGCGGCCGAGCGGGAGCTGGCATCGGCGCTGAGTTGGGATCGATGAAGGTCACGGAGCAGATCGATGCCATCGAGGCATCAGCCGTAAATCCCTATAGGCTGCTGGCCGCAACCCGCATTCTGGCTTGTATCCTGGTACTGCCACTCCTGACCCTCACTGCCGATTTCTGCGGGGTGGTAATGGCGTGGGTGGCCGATGCCCTGATTGAGCCGATCACCTTCCAACAGTTCATCCACAACGGCTTCAGCGCTTTCGGCTTCAACGATTTTCTGCCGCCGACCCTTAAGACCGCTGTCTTCGGCCTGATCATTGGGCTGGTGGCGTGCTCTCAGGGAATGCGGACGCGGGGAGGCACTGAGGGCGTGGGGCGAACGGCGACGAGCTCAGTGGTCTTATCTATGCTGTTTGTAATCCTGGCCGACGTTGTCCTGGTGAAACTGATCGTCATGTTTTTTCCATGAAGACCGGCGCTTATGAGTTCGCAACGGGGCACTGAAAGGGGCCTGTAACCGCATCGTGATAGAGAACTTCGAGATAGGGAATGGCGAGCCGCCCGTGGTCCTGCGAGGTCTGCGCAAGTCCTTCGGCGCCCAGGTGGTCTTGAACGGGATTGACCTGACCGTCGCCCGCGGTGAAACGCTCGCGGTGCTCGGCCGCAGTGGGACTGGCAAGAGTGTTTTGTTGAAGATCATCATCGGGCTGCAAAAGCCGGACTCGGGCTCGGTGAATATCCACGGGCAGGAGATTACCGGAATCAATCTCGGCAAGCTCAACCAAATCCGGAAGAAGATGGGGTTTTTGTTCCAGCAGGCGGCGCTCTACGACTCGCTCACGGTGGAGGAGAATGTGGCCTTTCCACTGAAGCACAATACAAAAATGCCGGAGTCCGAGCGGCGGGATCGAGTCAAGGAATTGCTGAGGAGTGTGGGTATGGAAGGCGATCTCAAGAAGATGCCTTCCGATATTTCCGGCGGCATGCAGAAGCGAGTGGGGCTGGCGCGTGCGCTGGCTCTCGACCCCGACATCCTGCTGCTGGATGAACCCACCGCAGGACTGGATCCCATTACCTCCGGCGAGATTGATGATCTGATTCTCAAGCTGCAAAAGGAACATGCCATGGCATCCATCGTGGTCACGCACGATTTGGAAAGCGCAAAAACCATCGCCGGCCGGCTGGCACTGCTCCACGAAGGAAATGTTCTGATCGAAGGCGCCTTCGAGGACCTGGAGAAGAGTCACGACAAGTTTGTCTTAGACTTTATGCGGCGGGACGCTTAGGAGGTTGATGAAAAACATTGTAGCGCCGACCTCGCCCTGCGGGGTCGGCACGTGCTGACCCCGCCTTGCGGGGTCAGCGCTACAACACCCATCAACCTGTCAGGAGAATATATGTCGAGAGCGGCGCGGTTGGGAGCTTTCATCGTTACGACACTGGCGATTCTGGCAGTGGGAACCTTTATCATCGGTAACAAGCAATACCTCTTTACTTCCACATACCGGTTAAAGGCGCAGTTCAGCAACGTGGTGGGCTTGGATGTGGGCGCCGGGGTTCGGGTGGGTGGTGTTTACCGCGGAACCGTGCATAGTATCGAGTTGCCTCACCGGCCGGGCGATAAAATCACGGTGGTGATGGACCTCGACAGCTCGACCCACGAAATCATCAAGCAAGACTCCGTAGCGTCAATCGAGACCGAGGGCCTGCTGGGCAACGAGTATATGGCGATCGCGTTTGGATCTGCCGGGGCGGCCAACGTACACGACGGTGATACCATCGCCAGCCACCCTCCGATCGCCATGTCAGACCTGATTAAGAAGTCGGAGGATATGCTGGATAGCAGCCAGCAAGCCATCAAGAACGTCACGCAGGCGACCGCGAATTTAAGCTCGATCAGCGCCAAGATCGACCAGGGTCAGGGCACTGTCGGGGCGCTGATCAACGATAAGACGGCATATCTCGAGCTCAACCAGACAATGGACGGAATCCGTGACGTGGTAGCCCATGCGCAAGCGGGGGTCACCGATTTCCAGGAGAACATGGAGGGGCTGAAGCACAATTTCTTCCTGCGCGGATATTTTAAGAACCGCGGCTATGAAGATTCCGCGGAGCTGGCGAAAGACGAAATCGTAAGCCTGCCCCAGGGCACGCCGCTGAAAACGTTCACGTACGAGGCCAAGCAACTCTTCGGTAAGGTAGACACGGCCAAGCTACAAAACCAGAAGTCTCTGGACGCTGCCGGCGATTTCCTGACCGATACCGACTTTGGGCTCGCCGTGGTGGTCGCGTGTTCCAGCATGGAAGGAGATGCCCGGAAAGACTTGGTCCTGACCCAAGGTCGTGCCCTGGTGGTCCGCGAGTACCTTGTGGAGAATTTCGGTTTCGATGATCGGCGGCTCAAGACACTGGGAATGGGGAAGAAGAGTGGCACGAGCCCTGAAAGCGGTTGGGGCACAATCCAGATCCTCGTTTACCCTAGCGGCACTGAAATGCCGCCCGCGAAGCTGCCGCAGAATAGCGCTCCACCCAAGACCACCGCAGAACTGCCGGTTCCCGAATCTCCCGCTACCGTTCCAAAACCACAGTAGCCCCGAGGCGCCCGCGAAAGTATTTTTGTGCGATTCTGAAAAGCCCACGGCACAGAGTCCGTGCCGTGGCCCGCTGTCATGTGAGTTGGTCTTTTGAGTGTCCTCTCTCGGAGAGTTGGTTGATGTGGTCCGCGATTTCCTGCGGCCGGTCGATTTGGGAAATTGTCAGCCTGCTCGCCTCGCCCGCTGTCTCGATCGAAAGATCGCCCAGTCCGAAAATTCTTTGGCCAACCCGCTGATGCACCGTCACATCCTGCACTCGCGAAACCAGGATGGTGCGCGTGGTCCTGCTCAGAAGGCCCGTTTCGTACCGCAGCCGGTCATCGAGGATCGTCATCTTGGTCAGGCGGTTGCGGAGATGGCGTTTCAGCGGCCAGAGCAGAAGAAGCACGGGCAACCAGGGAATCCAAGGCTGCCATGCCGACGGAATCGACGGCGGCCATTGCAAACGCATCGTCGCAACGACCAAAGCCGCCACGATCAGAACCACGACCGCGTAACCCATGTATATGAATTTCATAGTCGGACGAATGATCATTTCGGACATGTCCCCCTCCTTTGACCAGCACGCGCTATTGTACCGCGCGGCGGAAAGTGGGATAAGAAAGAATCGTCGCAGTTGGGCGCTCTGCCCCGCCGGCACATGTCATCCTGAGCGCAGCGAAGGATCTGCTTTTCTTCGCGCCGCGCGATGAAGTTGAAGACCAGTGCTACAGATCGGCGCCGTGGTGTTTCGCAAGAAATGTAGTGGCTCACTGGCTGGGCGGGGGGAGAGAGGATTCCCGGCGTTTTTCAGTGAAATCCAACGCGAAAGAAGGGTTGGCAGATGTGCCGGTAATTGAGTAGGGAACCACCGTGACGGACTTCTGTTTCAGGAACGGACCGACGGCCTTCAATACCAGTGCTTTGAATCCCGACGTGGTGTCGGATAACTTTCCCTCGGTGTACAAGATTCCATGGAGATCAACTTTTCGGTCCACCAAGTTGAAGGTGCCTCGAAGCTGCGCGCGCGTGCCTGGAGCGCTGAAGGAGACACTGGAAAGAGTTGCGACGCCATTTTTCGCCGAGACCTGCCCCCTAAACGTCGAGAGCACCGTTTCCGGGTCTTCGGCCTGCTGCTTCTTGTTCTCGCCTCGCCCACTCTGGGTTAATGTATTTACCGGCTGCTGCACGTCTGGGTTCGTGAAGCGTCCGCTGCCAATGCCGAAGCTGCCTGCAAGATCCAGCTTCCTCAAGAATCCCGGAGGCCCCGGCGGCACTTGTACTTTCGCACGCAGGTTGATACTGCCGGTCATCGACGGGCGTTTCTCCTCCGTAAAGAGGGACAACAAATCCTCAATGCGGCCTCCATTCACGGCCATCTCCAGCCGAACTGTTTTTCCCTGCTGGCCGGGGTGCCCGGCTACGCTACCATTCGACGTCACAGTGGTTCGCTGAAAGCGCGAGTCCACGTTCTGAAGATACGTGTCTCCATTCGTCCCGTCCACAACCGCCTGGAAGTTCGAAATCAGGTGAACGGTGTGGCTGCTTCCGGATACGCGGAAGTCGGGAACGTCGGTTTCGCCATTCGCATCGATATGGCCGATGGTGCCGCTAAACTTGCCTTGGGACGATAGGGTACCTGAGATACCCTCGAACACAGCCAGGTTCACGTGCTCATAAGTGTAGGAACCAGTCACCGGAGTACTGCCGGGATCATCCTCATTCCAGGGGCCGATCTCACCCTCCGACCGGATTTCCCCTGGCGGCTCGGTATTTAACAACGCGGCATGGTAGGGGATGACCCCGTTCTCACCGACGTTGTCCAACGTCAACCGATGAACGTACAGCTTGAAGGGTTCTCGGTCCGGCTGCCGGGGCATAAACTCCAACAGAGCGCCATCCGTGGTGATCTCGCCAATCGTGATCGAAGCGCCCGAAGTGCTGGTGGTCAATGGCATCACATTAGGCGGCTGGCCGCTCGGACCCGGCGGCGGTATTAACACGTGCAACCCCTTCACCTGGACCTCATCCACGCGCTTGTGAATCCGCAAAAAGCCATTGTAGCTTCCTCGAATGATCAGCGTCTGGACGGTGATCAACGGTGGCAGGTCCTTGCGTTTCCGGTGCAGGAAACTGACCCCTTCAGCCACGCACCCCGGTGGAAAGTAGGTTTTGCGGAAGCTGCGGATTTGGACGGTTCGGGCGAATCGGTCCTGGAGCGCTTTGGTGACAGCCTGTTGCGTGAATGGCCAGTTCCAGGCCAACACGATCAGCACGATGCCTGCGATGACTATGAGCGACGCTCCTATGATCAGCCACCAGCGTCCACGCGCCCACCACTGCCCCGCCATGTGGACCTCCACCGCGCCGCTGCGTGTTGAAATCGTGGAACTCTCCCCAGTCATCTATCGCCTAATTATTATTATTGGTCCACGATGATGCCGGCGATGCCGACGATGCCTCTCGGTACGGGGCGTGCTCGTCGCGGTTGCGGGCACAGGGCACAGGGCGCCCAAAGTAAATGCCAGTAACAGTGCAGCCAAAATCCGTTTGTACATGATTTTCCTCTCGCTCTATGGGTTACTCGGGGGGACTTCAGTATCTCAATCTGGACCCTCCCTGCGGCCGTAAAGCCGGAAACGTCGAATCACTTGTGTGAACAAAAATACGAGGGGCATCCTCGCGTAAGGGCGCCCTTCGTGTTCCGATCGGTCTTGTTTAGTGTGCGGGCGGAGCCTTTGGTGCAGGCGCTGCTCCGGCGGCAGGTCTCGGCGCGCGCTTTGCGGCCGGCTCAGGCGCCCAGTATTGGGGATCGGCTTCGACCCAGGATTTCTCGACGTAGCTCCATTCCGGAATCACCATCCAGATGTTGTCCTCGACGCTGGCCACGCTCTCCGCGGAAAGCTTGGTCATCTGGCCCCTTCCCTCGTCGCCCAGCGCAGCGCCGAAATCCTTCTGATGCGCCAAGCCAGTGTCCTCATCCTTGAGGGACGTCATCGGCACCAAGACAAGATAGGCGTCCGTCACACCCGTCAGTCCTTCGTAAGTCGCCCAGGGGATGTTTTGGCCGATCTTGAGGTTGGCGTCGCAATAAAGCTTCATCAATTCCTTGAACTGTTCGTTGTGACCAGGGCGCATATGGAAGATGATCACCTCCCAGTAATGGGAGTGCGGTATGTCCGCTCCGGCGACGTTGTTGCTGAGGTCGGGGCGGTAATGCCAGATGGTGACGCGGACCTCGGATACGTGAAGGGCCTGGCGCGCCTCCAGCGCGTCAAACTTAGCGTCGGTCGCCTCGTCGCCGAGGAGCCACTCCTCGTTCTTTTGCAGCGCCTCGAAAGAATCGTAGCCGGAGAGGTAAATCGCTCGAGGTGAGCCGGTCAGGGCCTCCATCCCCAGGACGTGCGTCGGGTCCTTGAGTTGCTCCGACAAGGCAGCGGATTCTGATGCAATTTTGTCGTAGGGTGCATCCTCGTAGGGTTTTATGTTGTCCGTCTGGATGTTGAGGATGTTAGGCGGCGGAACTGCCGGAGTTTGTGCCTGTGCGGCCAGGGAGCCTGCCAGTGCCAATCCGGCGATGGAACATAGCCATTTCTTCATGTCTGCCCACCTCCAGGGGGCCAGAAGGGGAATTGCGCAAGAGGAAAGAATCGAAACCTGCGAATACTTCTTTCCCTCAACCGTTAGCCGGGCTCGGGATTGTGTGACTCCTCAGGCTCGGCAGGGAGATGATCCGGCAACGAACCGACAATGCCTCTTGCAGACCTAACTTGCGCGCCTCAAAGAGAATTGTCTGTTCACTTTTATACACTCCGAGCACATTTTTCCCGGGAGGGTCATCGGCTCCGAACCGCCCTTCCCGAAGTCCTCGAAACCCGTTGTCGCCACTGCTGGAAGCGGATTTTTCAGACACCGCTTCCTTCGGGGTCTTTCCTGGGATCGATTTCTTCATCGCCACAAACCGGTGGCTCTACCCTGCTCGGGTCGTGAGAGCCGCCATCCGTTGCACCATCGCTCCGAACAGCCGCCGCGTCAGATGACTCTCTGCCAACAATAACCAATAATAGCGGGCATGTTTCACCAGCCTCCCGCCCGTCTTCACCAGCCGCTGTTGGAGACTCGTCAAAGACCAGTGTGGCACATGTGCTGACTTTCACCAGCGCCACGTGTCTTGTTAATTGGGAAGAAGATTGAATTGGCCGGGACGGGTAACCAATACGGAGCTGTGCACAAATGCACAGACACCTGGTCACAGGTAGTGACTCATTTTGACCAGTGCAATGAGCAAAACAGGACAGATAGTGGAAAGAAAGACGGAGACAATGTAAGTGGTGCTGGCCCGGCTCGGTGAGCAGGTTATCGCGAATCAGATTGCCGTGACTCCTCCCGGTGTCGAAGGCGAGGCGAAGACGGTGAACTCTGATCTAGACGCAGGCATCGAGAAAAACTTAGACGCCGCGCTCATCACAAATAGGGTTCAGAAGGCTGTGAAATTTGATGTCAAGAATGGGGTCGTCACCCTAACCGGGGAGGTCAACTCAAAGACCCAGCGCGCGCGGGCCGAAAAGGTCGCTTCTTCAGTTCTAAATGTGAAGCAGGTGGTGAACGAGTTGGAGATTAAGAACCCAAAGGCCACCTCGTCGAAGTGAGCTACCTGCTCCAGGGGATGGCAAACAAGCAATCATGTTCAAAATGGAGGTGCAATATGTCTCTAAACAGGAAAGCGGTACGGACCAGGGTTGTCTTCATCCTTCTGATGACTGCGATGTTAGGACTGATCCTGATGCCCCGGGCTTCTGCAGCCAAAAACGACAACATTAAGAAGGTGCAGGAGACTCTGCGCGACAAGGGCTACGACCCCGGGCCGATCAATGGCGTCATGGGTTCCCAAACCCGAGAGGCGATCAGACAATATCAGAAGGCAGAGAACCTGCCGGTCACGGGACACCTTGATGCCCAAACAGCAGGCAAACTGGGAGTGGGGCCGGGGTCGGTCGGAGGCGATTTCAAAGCCGCCGGCAAAGATGTGGGAAGGGGCGGCGAAGGAGTCGGCCACGAGGTGAAGCAAGGCAAACCCATCGCGGCAGGCAAGGAATTGGGTGAGGGTGTGGGCAAGGGGGGCAAGAAAGTCGGTAAGGGAGTCAAAAAAGCTGTCTCTCCCCACAGCGACAGCAGTGAACCAGAAAAGAAGCAGTAGGCTGAGAAACCCAACAACCCGCTGTGGTTGATTTTTGTACTGTCTCGTCTGTCCGGCGAAGCACCGAGACGCGCGAGGCCAAGGGAGGGACCGGCAATCGAGCTGGTTCCTTGCCACGGCAAAAGAGTCTAACGAATTGGTTGGAAAGGCGTCAGTTTGGGGCTCTTGGGATTTTCTGGCGGCCGCCGAAAAGACTTTGGACTCGAAACCGGAACCAGGCTCGGGCGCGGCATCCTCAAGACGAACAGGCGGACGTTATCGCTTGGCCGCGAAGTCAAAACGGAAATTCTGGTCGAAGCATTTTACTAACTGAGAGGAGATACCCATGGGACTGATTTTGCTAATTGTCGTTCTGCTGCTCTTGTTCGGCGGCGGCGGAGGCTATTACGGATATCGGAGATGGGGTTCGGGCGGAGGCATCGGGATCGTAGGGGTGGTCCTGATCGTTCTGGTGCTCTTGTACCTGTTCGGCGGATTCCATCTGTCCCGGTGAGGTTCAATCGGCAAGCGAGAGAAGGTAGCAATTCATAAGACTCAGGGTAGGTACCCCCCGACCGCGTGAAAATGAGAGTCGGAGTAGGGACCCTGGTTGTTGCCCATAGCAAGGTGGTCGGAGCAGATGCCACGAGAGTGGCAAGCTAATTCCCGGATGCCCAGAGTACTCGCGGCACAGGACAAAGTGGTTCGACACTTAAGGAGGAAGATGCCATGAAACCAAGTACCAAAGACCAAGCGGAAGGCAAGTTCCACGAAGCGAAGGGCAAGATCAAGGAGAAGTTGGGAAAGGCTGCCAAAAACCCAAATCTGGAAAACGAAGGCGCCACCGAGAAGACGGCCGGCAAGGTCCAGAAGAAGATCGGCCAAGTTGAAAAGGTTCTGGGGGATTAGCGGACCAGCTTCCATCGCGGAGGGCGGGAGACTTACCGAGGCTTGACTCGCGCTGGCCTGGATCACGGGCTGGAGCGTGTTGGTGTCACTGGCGAGTGCAGAGTTAGCTCCTCGGTGCGAGATAATCCTGCGTTAAAGTCTCGGTCTTGCGTTTCGATGCCATTTCCTCAGCCCGCAGTTCATAAACGGGGCCGAGGGGAGGGAGTTGCGATGTGAACACGGGAAGGGTATTGCTGGTCTGCGACGACCTCCGGGACTTCCCATCTTACGAGGGCATACTGTCGGCTCTCGGGTACGATTTCGTCATGTGCAGTTCCTATGAAGAAGGAGCCCGTCGAGTCGAGATGGAAGACTTCGACTTCGCCATCGTCGGCCAGGGAAGCGCGAGTTTTGAGGGACGATGCGTTCTGGAGCGAGCTGCAGAGATGCATCGGAATATTCCCATCGTCGTGGTGGCGCGCCGCCTGGACATCCACTGCTATCTGGAAGCGATGGAACTAGGCGCCGTGGACTATCTCGAAAGGCCGGAGCCAGACCACCTCGGGTGGGTGGTGGAAACCCAATTGCGCCGGCGCGACACAGCTTGAGGGTTATCAACCTTGGGAAGTTGCTCGAATTCAAGGTTGACTTCTCGCCACTCATCAACGAAGGGCTATTTATGAGTGGTGAAGCAGAAGCGCCTCGACCCCCCAATGATTGGGATTGTGGCGAGTTCGCGCTCATCCACCAAAGCTAAGTTAAGTTACAAAATGCCAACGAGGATAAAACGATGTTAAGAAATGTCACCCATCTAAAGGGTTTTGCGATCCGAGCCACGGATGGGGAGATTGGAACAGTGGAGCAGTTCTATTTCGACGATGAGACCTGGGCCATCCGCTACCTCGTGGTCAATACCGGGGGTTGGCTTCCCGGCCGGCTTGTGCTGGTCTCGCCCATTGCCCTTCGCCAGGCGGAGTGGCAATCAAAGCGGCTCGATGTGGCGCTGACGAAAAAGCAGATCGAGGACAGCCCCCGCATCGATACGCACAAGCCCGTCTCACGGCAGCACGAGGCCGTGTACATGGGGTATTACGGTTACCCCTATTATTGGATTGGGCCCTTTCTATGGGGTCTTGCGTCCTACCCGGCAGGCTTGGCGGCTCAAAGGGACGCGGTGACGGAAGCGAAAGCGTCGCAAGCCAGGGCGGGAAAAGAGTCGGCGGATTCACATCTGCGCAGCACCAACGAGGTGACAGGTTATCACATCGAGGCGGCTGATGGTGAGATCGGTCACGTGGCGGACTTCATCGTCGATGATGAAACCTGGGCTATTCGTTACCTCGAGGTGGATACGCGGAATTGGTGGCCTGGCAAAAAGGTGCTGGTGTCACCCCAGTGGGTCGACAATGTGAGTTGGCAGGACTCCAAAGTCTACGTAGGCCTCTCCCGAGAAACCATCAAGAGCGGCCCGGAGTATATCGAGTCGATGCCTGTCACTCGTCAGTATGAGAAAAGGCTTTATGACCACTACGCCCGGTCGGCTTATTGGCTGTAAGGATCTGGCAACAATGTAGCCGTGCGACGAGCAAGGGTTGATTGATGCCGACGACCACCCCGAGAGGCCAGTACACGCCTATGGGAATCATGGCCGGACAGAGGACATCCCACCATAACTCGCTTATATGTCTCCACGAGCCTTGATATTCACCCGCTTGCTTATCAATGCAACGCTTATTGCCCCGGTCTCTAAAGGAGAAAGAGCTGGGGGGCTCTCGGGGCAAACCCGAAGTGCCCCCCGGTGCGGCGGTCACGGGCGGTTCGAATTGCGGAGAATCATCCATCGTGCGAAATGCTCAAAGGCTCTTTCAAAACGAAGCTCAATCGCGTCTCTAATCGGCAGACTCACTTCCAGAGAAGCAAGGGGAAGTGTGGGTTAGGGTGTTTTGCTGAGGCACAGCGCCATGTTGCCCCTGCGAATCGCAGCCGTTTGATAGTATGTAGTAGATGGCATATGGTGATGGATGTTTTTCCCCCCACTATCTACCACCTACCCCCAAGGATCACATCTAGCCTTTTGACGCCTTCCACATTTTCACCGACACGACGTGGATCTCACCCTTGTCCGCATGGACGTGGGCCTTTACGCTGACGTGATGACCTTCATGACCCTTGAGCGCTTCCGGATTCTGGACCGTCCAAGCCTTCTGGTCCTTGTCATCAGTGAACGTTTTCCCGTCGTCGCTTACGGTGCCATGGAGCATCATCAGCTTTTTGGTGGTGGGCGTGGAAAGTGGGATAAAGAGAATCGTAGCTGATCGGGGCTCTGCCCCGGCGTTGACCTGCCAAGATCTGAGCCGGAAGCGGAGCCCCCCTCCTCCTGAAGAGAAAATCCCAACTGGAAGAGAATAACGCTTCTCGGCCACGGCTTTTAGGGGTGTGATTCAGAACATTGGCCGGTAATGACGGCGCACCCGGAAGTAACCTTGGCGGTGCCCGTCCAGCTACGCACAACTTAATGGTCGAACGCGCGCATCCAGAGGTGTGTGTCTCCCCACACCCTGTCGGAAATGCCTCCCGGAAGCGGACTCCATGTCTCTTGACAAAAGGGAGGAGGTAGGCTAGCATAGTGGGTGGGGTTTCGGCAATGCTGAATTCTGAATGGTGAATTGTGAATTGCTCTCTTCCTCCCCGCGCCCGCGGACTGCCTTCTGCTCACTGCCGCTGCCTACTGCGTTTGAAGGAAGTTGGAGTTGGCGGGACTCTTGGCCCGTGCCGCAGTTTACGACAAGATGTCACCGCCGACACGGAAAGAAAGAAATAGTAACTTCAAAAAGTGAAGGAACGATGCGGGAATGTCAATGAAAACAAAGGACCGGACTTCAGCGGCCCATAGCAAAGCGGGAATGTTGTAGAAAACAAAGGTAGTTACGCGTTGAAAGCGGGAATGTTGTTGGAAAGAAAGGTAGTTAGTAAACGGTAGGTGGTAGGTGGGGAAAACCTACTCCCACATACCAACCACATACGGGTAGGTGGGAGGTCGTAGGTGGGGGAAGAGCAGGTTTCAGGTGTCTGGTGTCAGGTGCCATATCAGAATTCAGGAGTCAGAGGTCGGCAGATGGCAGAGCAGGGACAGGTGATAAGGGCAATCCTGAATTGTGAATGGTGAATTGCTCTCTTCCTCCTCGCGCCCGCGGACTGCCTTCTGCTTAGTGCCGACTGCGCCAGTCGCTGAAAACGTGGTATCGTAACGCTGGGCAACTGTGCGGCTTCTAGAAACACTCGCGGACTTTGTTAAACCGGCACCACGACACCCGCAAGGGATCACGGCGCTGGTGCGGCACTTAGGCGGATTAGGGCTGTTCCTTCTCGCGATCGTCGACAGCTCCCCCATCCCAACATTTGGCGGCCTGGACATTCTCACCGCCATACTCGCTGCGCGGCAGCGCGAACCGTGGTACTACTACGCCGGAGTCGCCACGGCAGGCTCGGTCATCGGCGCCTACTTAACATTCCGAGTGGCACGTAAGGCCGGTTTGGACTATCTCAACCGCAAGTTTAGAAAGCGCAAGGTCGCCAAGCTGCTGAAGTACTTCCAGCGGTGGGGTACAGGCGCTCTGGTCGTTTCTACCGTTATACCTTTGCCCTTCCCTACGAGCGCGTTTTTCGCCGCAGCAGGCGCGCTGGACTACCCCCTCCGGACATTCATCGTTACCGTGGCTTTGGGCCGAGCAGTGCGTTACGGAGCCATAGCCGCAATTGCCTCCCACTACGGCCGCCGCTTCGTTGTCGGTCTGCGACATCTGGGGGGACATTCCGGGTGGTTGCTAGCGATTGCCGCCGCAGTGGTCATCGCGGTGACCGCGGCGATGCTGCTAAGAAAGCGACTACAATCGAGTCGCCCCGTGGTCAAGACGCATGCAACGTGACATTCCCGCTGCTCTAAGCAGGCTTGTGCGCTATATACCCCATCATTACTGGACAAACTCTGATGCCACAAACACCACACATCGAGCGTCATTTCACCGGATCCGAAACAGTTCGAGACGTTGTGATTGGAATGTCAGATGGATTGACCGTTCCCTTCGCTCTAGCAGCCGGTCTGTCGGGCGCCATTAATACAACGGGTATCATTGTGACCGCGGGCCTGGCAGAAATCACTGCAGGTTCGATCGCCATGGGACTGGGCGGTTATCTGGCCGCTAAGAGTGACGCGGAACACTACTTCAGCGAGAGGGCAAGAGAAGAATCGGAAGTCAATGAGAAGCCCGACGTTGAAGCGGACGAAGTTGCGGAGGTATTCCAATCCTATGGTCTGACCGCCGAGGTAAGCAAGCCAATTGTGGATGCGCTTAGAAAGCGGCCACAAGCCTGGATTGATTTCATGATGCGATTTGAGCTGGGTCTTGAGAAACCCGATCCCAAGCGAGCGTTTATCAGTGCAGCAACGATTGCAGGAGCTTACATCGCAGGCGGTTTCGTCCCGCTCGGTCCCTACATTGTTCTCTCGACGGCCAGCGCGGCCCTTAAAGTATCGGCAATCATTACTCTTTTCGCGCTGGCTGCTTTTGGTTACGTCAAAGGCCGCTTTACTGGCGCGCCACCGCTCCGTAGTGCAATCCAAACAACGGTCGTGGGTGGGCTAGCTGCAGCCGCAGCATTCATGATAGCGCGAGCAATTTCCTGACAGCCAAAGGGAGCGCCTGCATGGGAAAAGCAAAATCGCCTTTAGAGGGTTTCTGGGAGAGGCCGCTGCGCGACTTGCTTCAGCAATTGCAGGCAACTCCGGCGGGGCTGACTACCGACGAGGCGAAGCGGCGATTGCGCCGGTATGGCCCAAACAGCCTGGTGCAGGAGTCGCGCTTCGCTACACTGTTCAGTGTTTTCCGTCTCTTCGCCAATCCCCTCGTCATCATCCTTCTTGTTGCCAGCGGCATATCCCTCGGACTGGGTGACCCGGTTGGCGGGTCGATCATCATCGCCATCGTTCTGCTCAGCGTACTGCTGAACTTCTTCATGGAATTCCAGGCTCGACACGCGGTGGAGGAGATTCGCAAGCAGGTTGCCACTACGGCTACCGTTCTGCGTGACGGACGAGAACAGAAACTGCCGGTAGCAGAACTGGTCCCGGGAGATATCGTCCGGCTCCATGCTGGAGACCTTGTGCCGGCGGACGCCCGTCTACTGGATGTCAAGGACCTGCAAGTGCGCGAGTCAGCGCTCACGGGGGAGTCTCTGCCGGTCGAGAAGGCAGCGACTGATCTTCCCGCGGGGAAACACGGCGTCGCCGACGCGAGCAACAGTGTTTTCCTGGGCACTGCCGTTCAGACGGGGATCGGCACCGCGGTCATTGTCTGCACCGGGAGAGACACATCCCTCGGCGAGATTGCCCAGCGGCTCGCTGCGCGGCCGCCCGAGACCGAATTCGGCCGCGGCATACGCCACTTCGGAATAATGCTCACCTACGTGACGATGCTGCTGGTGCTTTTCGTGCTGCTGGTCAACCTCATTTTGCACCGTCCGGTATTGGAGTCTTTCCTTTTCTCCGTCGCGCTTGCGGTAGGGATGACGCCCGAGCTGATGCCCATGATCATCACCGTGACACTGGCTCAAGGCGCGAGGCGGATGACCAAGAAGAAGGTTCTCGTCAAGCAACTTTCGGCCATCGAGGACTTTGGCAGCGTGGAGATCCTGTGCAGCGATAAGACGGGTACGCTTACCGAAGATGAGATAGTGCTTGACCGGCACGTGGACGTGCAAGGTAAGGAAGACGAGAACGTCCTGCGGCTCATCTACCTGAACAGCTACTTTGAAGCGGGCATCAAGAGCCCCCTTGATGATGCCATCCTCAAATACCCGCGCCCTAAGATTGTGGAGTATGCCAAGGTGGACGAGATTCCCTTCGACTTCAACCGCAAGCGCCTCTCGGTGGTCGTGCGGCACGGAGACGAGCACCTCCTCATTACCAAGGGCGAGGCAGAAAGTGTTTTTGCCGTCTGCAAGACGGTGACCATCGATGGCTCCCCCCAGCCGTTCGACGACAGCCGGCGGGCTCAAGCGGCGGAGACCTTCCAGAAGCTGAGTTCCGACGGTTACCGCACTCTCGGGGTGGCCGTGCTGAAGGTGGAGAAGCAAGACGTTTACAAGGTGGCGGCCGAGCACGATATGACGCTGGCGGGGTTCGCCGCATTCCTTGACCCGCCCAAGCAAGGGATTGCTCCCGTTCTGGAGGCGTTGAAGCAGAATGGGATCTCCGTGGTCATCATGACCGGCGACAACCAGTATGTGACACATAAGGTAGCACGCGACGTGGGGCTGGCAGCAGACCGCATTCTCACCGGGAACCAAGTCGACACGATGGACGATGCCGCTCTGGCCGTCCAGGCCGAGAATGGCGCCATCTTCGCCCGTGTGTCTCCCGAACAGAAGAACCGGGTCATCCTCGCTCTGAAGACACGTGGGCACGTTGTCGGGTACATGGGCGACGGCATCAACGACGCTCCGTCGCTGCACACTGCGGATGTTGGCATTTCAGTTGTGAATGGCGTCGATGTGGCCAAGGACGCTGCGAAGATCATCCTCCTGGAGAAGGATCTTGCGGTCTTGAACGACGGGGTCATGGAGGGGCGGCGCAGCTTCGCCAACATCATGAAATATATCATCATGGGCACGAGCTCGAACTTCGGCAATATGTTCAGCATGGCCGCGGCATCACTCTTCATGCCATTCCTGCCGATGCTCCCGACGCAAATACTGCTCAACAACTTTCTTTATGACGCTTCGCAGATCAGCATCCCCAGCGACAATGTTGATCCCGCCCTGCTGCACCGGCCCAAGCGATGGCAGATTGGGTTTATTCGCCAGTTCATGATCATCGTCGGTCCCATCAGCTCGATCTACGATTTCCTCACTTTCGGGGTACTGCTCTGGGTGTTCCACGCTTCCACGAATGCGCCGCTCTTCCGTACAGGATGGTTCGTGGAATCCCTGGCAACACAGACGCTCGTGGTGTTCGTGATTCGGACGGCAGGCAATCCTCTCAAGAGCCGTCCCAGCCTGCCGTTGGTAACCAGCGTGTTAGCTGTCGTCGCTACCGCCACTGTCCTGCCGTACACACCACTCGCGAGCTTGCTGGGGTTTACCCCGCTGCCGCTGTCGTTGTTGGGCGCGATTGCGCTTCTTGCCGTGACCTACCTCTTCCTGGTTCAGGCTGTAAAGTCCTGGTTCTACCGCCGACACGGGCTGCTTTGATAGGACTCGGTGCCCCTGTCCGGTTTCCCCAGCACTACGGCGTTTATGACGTCCTAATCGAGAATTCACACGTATGCCAGCGACACCACAAGACGATATACTGGTAGCGTTGCGTCGCAGATTTCCATCCAGTGAAATCCGTCGCAATGCCTGGAAGCTTAGACCAAGTGGTGATGCAAGGACGGAGAATGGAAGCAGGCATCCTCATAGGCTACTTCGCAAAACGAGATGAAGCTCGCCGAGCCCTCAGGAAGTTGCAGAGAATGGGTTTCCGCCGCGCCGCATTGGTGAGCAAGACCGCGGATGGAGATGTACGTACCTGGGATCCCTTCCTTTGGCGCCGGGCTTTCGGTGCGACCCTGGCTTTCATTCTGTTCGGGGTCCTCGCCGGAGTTGCATTCATCGGCCTTCATTGGCCGGAGCCGATTCTGAGCGAAGCCCTTCCTGCCCTGATTTCGACCCTTGCAGGTGGAATCATCGGCGCCCTCTTTGCCGGGGTGTGGATACGACGATCGAAGTACGGCGTGGAACGAAGGCTGCTTGAGGATCACACACGTTGGTTGGTGTCCGAGGAGACCGTCCTGATCCTCCAGGCGCCGATTGAAACACTGCGGTTCCCAGTGGCGGTGCTTCGAGAAAGCGGCGACATCCCGCCCGCGGTCTTCGTCCTGCATCCGAAGCGCGAGGGTCCGATTGGAGGCGTGCGAAGCCCAGGAGCTGCGCTCACTCCGGCGCAGATCCAGGAGCGTGCCCAGCGCCTGGCCATGGACGACGAAATGGACCCAAAGCCGCTGCGGAACACCACACTGCTCGAGCGGCTCGAACTGGCCCGTCAGTGGGTCCATCAGGTTTGCTCGGATCTCTCCGAAGCAGGTCGACTGGAACAGGGTGTGCCTCCGACCGCCGAGTGGCTCCTCGATAATGAATACGTCATCGAGAGCACCGCCCGCGACGTTCAACTGAACCTTCCCCGGCGTTATTACCAGGAGCTGCCGGCGCTCGCCAATGAGCCCTACCGGGGCCTGCCGCGCATCTACGGCTTGGCGAGGGAACTCGTCTATCATACGGACTTGCGTCTAGACCGGGAGAACATCCTGGCGTTTATTAAGGCCTATCAATCGGCGAGCGCGTTGAGGATTGGCGAACTCTGGGCTGTCCCCCAGATGCTGCGCATCGCGTTGATTGAGAGCATCCAGGATCTCGCCGCCAGCGCTCTGACCGAGTTGCGGGAACGTGAGACCGCCGACTTCTGGGCGAACAGGCTTATTACGGCCAACCGGCGAGATCCCAACCAGCTCTTCTCTATCCTGGCAGAACTTGCTAAAAACCAACCCAGCCCAAGCCCCTATTTCGCTTCTCAACTGGTCGATCATCTCTACGACGAAGAAGCCGCGTTAGCGCCGGTCCAGAGCTGGCTGGAGCGCACCTACCACAAGCCCCTGGGCGAGCTCAACCTGCGTGAGCAAAACCGCCAGACGAAGGATCTGCTATCGATTGGGAATGCGTTTACCAGCTTGCGACAGCTCGCCCTGTTGGATTGGAGACGGCTCTTCGAGCAGCTCAGCCGCGTGGAGTGGTGGCTTCGGTTGGATCCATCCGGTGTCTATCCCAAGATGGATTTCGACACGCGCGATCGGTATCGCCGTGCGATTGAAGAGCTCGCGCGTCGGTCCGGTCAGGCGGAAGACCAGGTCGCCCAACACGCCATCGAGCTAGCCGCGCAAGCCTCCCGTGAAGCGACGGAAGATGACCGGTGGATCCACGTCGGGACCTATCTGATTGGTGAAGGAAGGCGCGAGCTTGCGCGGCTCTTACGCTGCCCTGAGGGTCCACGTTTCCGCGTCCTGCATTGGGTATACCGCCATCATTCTGCCGTGTACTTTCTTGGGCTCAGCTTCCTCTCCGCTCTATTCATCTCCCTGATCGTCCTGCTTGGTCGGCGCGGACAGACGCCCGGGATCCGGCTTGTGATCGCCCTCCTTTTGCTGATCCCCGTCAGCCAACTCGCGCTCGAGGTTTTGAATTACCTCGTCATGCGGCTACTTCCA
>Ga0208562_1000366_pt1 | contig 25207 bp, 24 predicted proteins | sample June2015DPH_16_1_3_FD_184715 | JGI IMG/M metagenome (GOLD analysis project Ga0208562, IMG submission 184715) | Peatland microbial communities from SPRUCE experiment site at the Marcell Experimental Forest, Minnesota, USA - June2015DPH_16_150... | ecosystem: Environmental > Terrestrial > Soil >... | reverse complement strand
CTTTACTTCCACTAGCTCCACAAACCAGGGCGCTTCAATCCCCAGAATCTGTCGGTACAGTTCACGATCTTGCATCCCCAGATTGTCGCATCCCGAGATCGTCACCCACTACAAAGTCGGAATTCCCGAGAAGGTAGGGGCGGAAGTGGAAGTCTCGAAGCGCATCCACACTGGCAGCTACAAGCAAAGGGTCGCCTTCGACAGGCACACTCAGTACGATCTTGCCGCTTTCGTCGACGGCGATCTTGAAAATTACGTCGCCTTGAATTCCCTTCGTCATGGCCTCTTCAGGGTATTCTGGCATCGTTTTGCGTTCGACCATTCCAACCATCTCTCCGCCAGAAACGCGGATCTTTGACGGCCGAGGGGGTTGAAGTTGTGATTGAGTGTCAGGGCTATTTTGTGCAAGCCCAACTGTTATGCAGCCCACGAGTAATGCGACGATCATCTTGATTTGTGACATACAACCTCCCACCAGTGGTCTTTGTGCGTGATGAGCACCAATGAGTTCCAGTCCCTCGGCGTTACCCGCTGTCCTCGCCCACCTTCAGCAGCGCCAGGAACGCTTCCTGTGGAATGTCCACGCGGCCGATGCGTTTCATGCGTTTTTTGCCTTCTTTTTGTTTTTCGAGGAGCTTACGTTTGCGGCTGATGTCGCCGCCGTAGCACTTGGCGATCACGTTCTTGCGCATTGCGGGCACGGTTTCGCGGGCAATGATCTTGGCTCCAATCGCCGCCTGAATCGCGACCTCAAACATCTGCCGCGGGATCAGCTCTTTCATCTTCGCCGCCAGCGCCCGTCCGCGGTCGCAAGCGGAGTCGCGATGGATGATGGTCGACAACGCATCGACCGGCTCGCCCGCCACCATGATGTCGAGTTTGGCCATCGGCGACACCCAGTTGCCCGATAGATGATAATCGAGCGAAGCGTATCCGCGCGACACCGATTTCAGCCGGTCGTAAAAATCGAGCACGATTTCATTCAGCGGCAGCTCGTACTGCAGCATCACGCGCGACGAGCTGACATATTCAAAACTCTTCTGCTTCCCGCGCTTTTCCTCGACCAGCTTCAGGATGCCGCCCACGTATTCCTCATTGGTCAAAATCACCGCGAGGATCACCGGCTCTTCCACCTTCGCGATCTCGCTGGTATCGGGCCAGCGCGAAGGATTATCCACCTCGATCACCTCGCCGTCCGTCTTCGTGATCTTGTAGCGCACGCCCGGCGCGGTCGTGATCAGGTCGAGATTGTATTCGCGCTCCAGCCGTTCCTGGATGATCTCCATGTGCAGCAGGCCCAGAAAGCCGCAGCGGAAGCCGAATCCCAGCGCCACCGAACTTTCCGGCTCGAAGAAAAACGACGAATCGTTCAGCTTCAATTTTTCCAGCGCCTCGCGCAGTGCCGTGTGTTCGTGCGCGTCCACCGTGTACAGTCCCGCGAAAACCATGGGCTTGATTTCCTCAAATCCCGGCAATGCTTGCAGCGAAGGGCGGTCGTCGTCGGTGATAGTGTCGCCGATCTTCGTATCCGCGACGTTCTTGATATTCGCCATCAGGAATCCAACTTCGCCCGCCACCAGTTCGTCGACCTCCACCGGCTTGGGCGTGAGTGTGCCCAGCGTTTCCACCTGAAAAACCCGCCCGTTCGACCACAGCCGGATCTTCTGCCCCTTGCGCAACCTGCCCTCGAAGACACGCGCCAGCACCACCACGCCGCGATACGGATCGAACCACGAATCGAATAGCAACGCCTGCAAATGCCGCTCCGGCGCGCCTTTTGGCGGCGGAATCCGCTTCACGATCGCCTCGAGAACATCGGGCACACCCTGGCCAGTTTTCGCGCTGATCAGCAACGCATCGGACGCATCGAGGCCTACCGCGCTCTCGATCATCTCCTTGGTGCGCGGGATGTCGGCGCTCTGCAAGTCGATCTTGTTGATCACCGGGATAATTTCGAGGCCGTGATTGATTGCGAGATACGAGTTCGCCAGCGTCTGCGCTTCGACGCCCTGCGATGCGTCCACCACCAGCAGCGCGCCTTCGCAGGCGGCGAGCGAGCGCGAGACCTCGTAAGAAAAATCCACGTGGCCCGGCGTATCGATCAGGTTGAGCTGATAAATCTGTCCGTCCTGCGCGGGGTATAACATACGGACGGCGTGGGCCTTGATCGTAATGCCGCGCTCCCGCTCCAGGTCCATCGAGTCGAGGACCTGCTCCTGCATTTCGCGCATGGCTAGCGAACCGGTCAGCTCCAGCAGCCGGTCGGCCAGCGTGGATTTCCCGTGATCGATATGCGCGATAATCGCAAAATTGCGGATGCGAGATGCTTCCATAGAAGATAGCTCGATTCTAGCAGGGGCCCCGGCGCCACAGACCACGACGGTATGGCGCGGAGTTGTCCCGGCGCTAGCAGGCGGCGCTTGTCCACAGGGAATTCGTGCGGCGTTGCGGAGCACTGGGAACTGAGAAGTGTGTACTGAGTACTGGCAACGGCCTTACCGCGCCAGTTCCTGCCCCAACACGGTCGCATTGCTGGCGAAGCAAAGGCCGGTTTCCAGATCCACCAGGCCGGAGCGCACAAGTTTCGCGATCTCGCAATCGAAGTGCTGCATGCCTTCGTTTTCGCTGGCCTTGATCGCGTCGAGCAGGGTGCGGCCTGGCCGCTCGCCTTGTTCGACGCAATCGCGAGTGCGCGAGTTGGATTTCAAAATCTCGACTACGGCGATGCGGTCACCGCCATCGTTGCGCGGAATCAGCCTCTGGGCAACGATGTAGCGGAAAGTCTTGGCGAGACGTTCTCGCACCGATTGCTGTTCGGCTGCAGGGAACGCGCCGACGATGCGCTCCACCGTCTTCGAGGTATCGACGGTGTTCATGCTGGAAAGTACGAGGTGGCCGTTTTCGGCGGCTTCGAGAAGGATATCGAGCGTTTCCCGGTCGCGGATTTCGCCGACCATAATCACGCGCGGCGCCTGGCGCAGCGCCGCCCGCAGCGCCATTATGAAATTCGGCGCATCGCTGTGCAACTCGCGCTGGTGCACGGTGGACTTTTTGTGTTTGTGAAGAAATTCGATGGGGTCCTCGATGGTCAGAACGTGATAGCAAAATTGGCTGTTGATGAGGTCGATGAGAGCGGCCAGCGTCGAAGACTTGCCCGATCCAGTTCCGCCCGTCACCAGGACGATCCCGTTGCGGACCTTCGCAGCCTCTTCCAATTGCGCCGGCAGATGAAGCGAACTAAGAGTCGGAATGACAGTTGGGATGACGCGCATAACAATCGCGCAACTTCCGCGCTGGATAAAGACGTTGACGCGGAACCGCGCCATTCCCGGCAATCCATAGGAAACGTCGCAGGAACCCTGCTCGCGAAGCGTATTAATGGCCTGCTTATTGGCGCCGATCAGATCGGCCGCGATGCGCCGCGTGTCATCCGCCGAAAGTGTGCCGCTCCCGGGGATTTCGACCGCCGTGAGTTGTCCGTGAATCTCGACCTGGGGCGGACGCCCCGGCGAAAAAATCAGATCGCTGACCTTGTCGGACGCGCGCAACATGCCGGCGAGAAGAACCGGCGTCGGGATCGAGCCCGTTGCGCTGATGCCCTCGAAGGCAATTGCAATCGGGGAATTCCCCGGAGCAGCCATTCCATAAACTCCCAGTTATCCGCATTGACACCACGGGGGAGAAACGTTGCTGAAGAACCTATGTAATGAATGTAACGCGGATGCGCGGAAGAGCGAAGGACAAGTAGGTCAACGACCTCGGTAACCGAAGACAGTACCCAGTAGCCATTACCCGATGCTTCACCATGCCGGAGTGACCCTTCGGCACTAGTAGGTACTGGGTACTGACTACTGGGTTTACTCTATTTCTTCACCGGTTTCTTCTTATTTTCGAAGCCGGTTTCGATGGGCGCACCGATGCTGGCCAGCATCCCCTTGGCCGCATCAGCGAACGTGCCATTGGGTTCCAGCTGAAGATACTTCTGAAAGGCCTCGGCTGTGCCTTCGGGCGCGACCGTCTTGCCGTCCTTCCCGATAACTTCCTTGCCGATCAAGTTCACGCCCTTCCAATAGTAAGCTGCGGCCCTGGTCGGATCGGCGGCAATCACTTTGTCGAATGCCGCAATGGCATCATCCACTTTGCCCGCATTGGTCAGAACAGCGCCCTCGTTGAACAAGTACATGGCCGCGTGCGCCGGATCCAGTTGGACCGCCTTGTTATAGTTGGCCACGGCATCATCGACCTTGTTGGACTTCGAATAAACTTCGGCAAGGTTGTTATAGTAGGCGGCCATTTTCAGATTATTGTCGGTCTCTTTCTGTGCCGCCTCCGAGGCGTTGCGCAGCTCAATTGCCTTCTCGTAATTGGTTGCAGCCATTTCGTAGCGCTTCTGTTTTTCGGCGGGATCGGTCTGCTTGGGCGCCGACTTGAGGTAGGCGTCGCCGAGTTTGAACCAGATCAGATCGCGAGTGTTGTCAATCTGCATGGCTTCATTCAGGGCAGCGATTGCGGTCTCGAAGTCACCGGCATCGGAGGCCGTCTTGGCGGCACTGAGTTTTTCGTTGAGCGCGCCGACCGTTTTCTTATCCTTCTCAGCTTTAGCGATTTCCTCCGCCCTCGCCTTGGCTTGTTCAGGGGGCAATCCTTTGGCCTGGGCTTGGCTCATCTGTTCTTTCTTCAGGTCGAAGTCCAGGTCCGCTTCGTCCAGGCTCACCATGACACCGACGAAGTGATAGATTTCCTTGCCGTCCTTGCTGAGCTTGACGTTGTACTTGCCAGGGGCGATACCGAGCGAGAAATACTCGCCTTTGTTGTTGGTTTTGAGGGTGTACCTGTGGCCGGTTTCGGTTCCGTACCACTCCACTTCGGCCTGGGTGATCGGTTTCCCTTCGATGTCTTTGCAAGTTCCCTTCACGCTGCCCGTAGATTGCGCGAACGCGAGCGGAGCGCACAGCCCCACGGCGAGCGAGAGCAGCAGGGAAAGGATGAAATATTTCCTCATAATTTAGCCTCCCGGCATTGCATCTGAATTTAAGACCGTTATGAAACCAGTTCTAGCTCAATCGGCGACGGCTTCCGCGTACGGAATAGGATCTTCCGCGCCCGCTTCGCGAAACGCGCGCCGGCGGAGCACACAGCTATCGCAGACACCGCAGGCGCGATCTTCGCGCTGATAGCATGACCACGTTAAATCGAACGGGGCACTCAGTTCAAGGCCAAGCGTCACAATCCCGTGTTTATGCATCGCAATCAGCGGTGTCACTACCTGGATTGTCCCTTCTTTTGTGCCCGCTTTCACAACTTCATTGAACGCCCGGTAATACTCCGGCCGGCAATCGGGATAGCCGGAACTGTCCGGCTCAACCGCTCCGATGTAAACTTTTTCGGCTCCCAGCACTTCGGCCCAACTGACGGCGACGGCCAGAAAATGCGCGTTGCGGAAAGGGACATAGGTGACGGGCACGCCGACGCCGATGGCGCGCGCTTCGGGAACGGCAATGCTCGGATCGGTGAGGGCGGATCCGCCGATGGCGCGCAGCGCCTCATTGCGCACCAGCAGCCGGTCGCGAATTTCGAGCCGGTCGCAGATGCTTTCGAAGGAGCGCCGCTCGCGCTCTTCGGTGCGCTGCCCGTAGCTGACGTGGACGGCAGCGGCCTGGTGGTCGCGCGCGGCGAGGGCCGCGCAGACGCAAGAATCCATGCCGCCGCTCAGCAGGACCACGGCGCGGCTCCGGTTGCCGGTTGCGTTCGATAGCATGACCTGCTCGCGAAGCATTGCAAATCGCTTCCTTCCGATTTTATGACAGTCGACGAGCTAGCAGGGTCAGCCGCCGCGAGCTTTCTCGCGCATACGCTTGATGAAACTGGGTACGTGCACCACGGCGCGCCCCACCGTACCGCATCCGATTTCCTGCGTGCCGTCGTGGGCCCGGACGCGCATGATATAGAAGCGGCCGTCAAACGATTCCAGTTCAGCTTCGGCTTGAATACGCACGCCGATTCCGCTGGCCGCGCGGTGTTCGATGTGGATCGAAATACCCACCGTGATTTCTCCCTCATCGCAGTACGGTTGCAGCGCATGGAAGCAGGCCGTTTCCATCAGTCGAATCATGTCGGGAGTCGAATACACGGGCGGCAACTCCGGATGATGCGCGGAGAGCGTGTGCTTCAACTCGACGGTTTCCTCCGCCTCGCCCCGCGCGCCAATGGGGATGCGTCGAGCCATGGAATTGCGGAAACTACGCCGCCGTCCGATCCAAGCGCCGCGCCTCAAAGCCGTCCAGCACGGCCCATAAAGCTTTGGCCGCGCTCTCGGCGGCAGCCAACGCTCTTTCGGCAGCCTTCGGATTGGCCTTGACTCGCTTTTCCAGCTGTGCGCGCCACACCTGTGCGTGGCCCACGCCGGCGGTGGCGTGCCAAGTGAAATAGCCGCGGGTCTTCGCACCGGCGCCGTAGAGTTCGCGCAGGACGCGATCTTTCTCTTGCGCCAGGCGCGGCACCTGCGATTCGTAGGCATAGAAGGCCGCCAGCGCTTCTTCCGGAGTGCCTTCGCTCGCGACCCGATGGAACCAGGAAATGAGCTTGCGAACTTCCCCCACCGGCCGCCGTTTCGGAACGCGGTTTCCGCCCACGCCTTCCACAAAATCGAGCCACAGTTCGGCATGCGAACGTTCCGGCTCGCCGAAGGAATCTTCGCCGCCCTTCTCATCGGTCATGTTGGCAAGGACGGCGCGGCGCAGCTCGCCTTCTTCCAGCCGGACGCCAAACTGAGCCAGATAGCCCGGGAACGCCTCCACGTGAGGGTAATAATCCTCGGCGTATTCGCGCAGATCGTCGCGGGTCAGCTCGCCCGCCGACCAGGCTTTGTAAAAGGGATGACAGAGCAAGTCGTATGGATGAATGCGTTCTCCGAGCAGAGACAAAAATGCCTTCATTTCCATTTTCTTCGTTTCCATGATTACATCGAGACCTTTTCCCCGTACGCTTCACTATACGGTCGGGACCGGCGGATCACAAGACGCGGCGTTAGAAACCAGCGCCCAGGCCCCCCGCTCGCTGTCGAAGCGGCGAACGTTGTTACAATCAACCTCACAGTATTCACGCTCTTCCCGTGGGTTTAAGCAAGCTGTGGGTTTTAAACAAGCGCACATGCGGCCGTTTGACGAACATTTCGAGGTGGTGGTGGTGGGGGCTGGCCATGCCGGATGCGAAGCCGCTATGGCTGCCGCTCGCATGGGGCTGAAGACCGCTCTTTATACGTTAAACGTCGATTTGATCGCGCAGATGTCTTGTAATCCCGCCATCGGCGGCATCGCCAAGGGGCATTTGGTGCGGGAAGTGGATGCGTTGGGCGGCATCATGGGCGAAATCACGGACGCGGTCGGAATCCAATTTCGCCTGCTCAATACTTCGCGCGGGCCCGCCGTCTGGTCGCCGCGGGCGCAGTGCGACAAACAGGCCTACCGGCTGAAGATGCGTGAAGTGCTGGAGTCGCAGGCGAACCTGAAGATCAAGCAGGCGGAAGTCGTGGATGTGGTGGTGGAGTCGCTCGCTGTTCGCTGTTCGTCGTTCGCTTGTTCCGATGAGATTTATCATACCGGGCGGATCGAGGAATCTGGAGTTGCTAACAGCGAACAGCGAACAGCGAACGACGCTGCGGCTACCGAACGACCGGCGAATGGCGACCGCATTATCCGCGGCATCCTGCTGCGCGACGGCCGCCGCGTCTCGGCCGATGCGTTCATCATCACGACTGGGACTTTTCTCAACGGGCTGATTCACTGCGGCGAGCAGCAGTATCCGGCGGGACGCTCCGGAGAGCCGGCAGCGGTTCTACTGGGCGAAGCGCTCAAAAAGCTTGGCCTGCGCGGATGCCGCCTCAAAACTGGAACGCCTCCGCGTCTCGACGGGCGCAGCATTGACTGGGCGCGCTTTGAGCGGCAGCCGGGCGATTTGGATCCCACTCCGTTCAGCTTTCGCACCCGGCGCGTTTTACATCACGACTCGCAGGTGCCTTGCTACATCGCGTTTACCACCGAAGAGACGCATCGCATCATTCGCGAAAATGTGCACCGCTCGCCGATGTACAGCGGGCAGATTCAATCGACGGGACCGCGGTATTGTCCGTCGATTGAAGACAAGATCGTCAAGTTTCCCGACAAACTGACGCACCAGCTTTTCTTGGAACCCGAGGGTCTGAACACGCACGAGATTTACGTCAACGGCATGAGCACGTCACTGCCAATCGATGTGCAACTGGCGATCCTCAAGTCGATTCCTGGGCTCGAAAACGCGGAGATGATGCGGCCCGGCTACGCGATTGAGTACGACTCGATCGATCCCACGGAACTCAAGCGCACCCTGGAAACGAAAAAGATTGCTGGGCTGTTTCTCGCCGGGCAGATCAATGGGACATCGGGGTACGAAGAAGCGGCGTGCCAGGGAATTATGGCCGGAATCAACGCAGCGCTGAAGGTGAAGAAAGAATCTCCGCTGGTGCTCGACCGCACGGAAGCGTACACGGCCATTCTTATCGACGATTTGATTTCGAAAGGCACCAACGAGCCTTATAGGATGTTCACTTCGCGCGCGGAGTTCCGGTTGCATCTGCGCATCGACAACGCCGACCGGCGGCTTACTCCGCATGGGCGGCGCGTGGGGCTGATCTCGGATGAAGCATGGTCGGAGTTCGAGGCGAAGCAGCGGCGGCTGGAGGAAGTGAAGCAGACGCTGGAGAGGACGAAAGTGACGGCGGCGATGGTGGGGCGGATTGAGCGAGACTATTCCGCTGCCAGCGAAACCGGTCGAGCTGCGCTCGACTTGGACGGGCGAGGGCGCCCGTCCCCACACGACCTCTCTGCCGCCCTCGGCCTGCCTTTGGCGCAACTGCTAAAGCGGCCCGAGATTGCCATCGAGCAACTAGCGCCGGTTCTCAAGGATCTCGTGCCGCGGTTTTTTGAAAGAGACTTCTCGGCGAACTCGGCATTCTCTGCGGTTGATTCCGCTCCGGTTCATCTTTCGTCTGAAATCCGGAACGAGCTTAAGTCCGTCGAAACTGAAATTAAGTATGCCGGATACCTCGACCAGCAGCAGCGCGCCATCGAACGGCTGAAAAAGGCCGAGCAGCGCCGCATTCCGGATTGGTTCGATTACCGGGCAGTCAGCGGGTTGTCGCGCGAAATGCAGGAGAAGCTCGGGAAAGTCGTCCCGCAGACGCTGGGCCAGGCTTCGCGCATTCCCGGCGTGACGCCGGCGGCGGTTTCGCTGATCAACGTGTATATCGAGATCCAAGCGCGACGGCGGGAACAGGGCGCGGCGTTGTAGCCCGGATTATTTATATGCATTGGTACGGATTTGAAGGGGCGCGGCTGAAGCCGCGCCCTTTCAAAGCAGGCTTCATGAATAATGCAGCTCAGCAAGTCATTTGAGTTTGGTGGCCGTGACCTCGATCTGATACTGACGCTTGGAACCAGGATCGTCCACGCTGCCAATCACGGTCGGCTTGCCCAAACCGGCTACCGTGCTGGCATTAATGTTCATCTGGCGGAGCATCGGCATGCTGCCAGGGGGGCTGGCCTTTTCGGGATCTGCGATTCTACTGATATCGCTAGTTACGTCCAGCAGCAACCCATTCTCCTGCTCCATTATCCCGGCCTTGATCCGCGTTGCGACCTCAAGATATTGGAACTGTCCTTGGCCTGTTTCGACTGCAACCCGTTCGCCAATTTTGATTTCCTTGGCGCTTGGGTCCTCCGTCACGCGGTTGAAGTGGCCGTGCGGATCCGCTGCATTCAAATACATGGAGTACTGCCGGCTGTTGATCTTTTTGCCATCTTCCATCTCGTTCAGGGAAAAGTCGAGGCGGTAAGGCTTTATCTCCTGCGCGACGCTGAGTGGCGCACTCCAGCAGAAAACTGAGATCAAAAACAATTTGCCAAGCCTTGCAACGATCTGTCGGTTCATTTTGTTCTCCTTATGGATTCTGCTCCTGCAAATTCTGTGGGACTTCTTTCTCTGAAGGCGTTTGCCGCTCGATCTTTTCCTCTTCTTCTTCCTGCGCCAACAGTCTGGTCTGCGCCCTGGCGATCATCGCGGCCTCGCGCGGAAACTGCTCAACCAGTCGAGCCAGCAGTATTTCCTGTTCGCTCAAAGGCCGCGGCGATGGGAACTGTTCCAGGTGGGGTGGTTGCGAAGGGCCGTGTACGCCGGACTGGCGCGGATGCCCGTCCCTCAACCCGCGCGGATTGGCTTTCGCCGTGACTTTGCCTGATTCTTTCTCTGGAACGTTCCCTCGAGCTTGCTCCGGACTTGGACGCGCTGCGGAAGCTGCGGGGGCGTGGCTCTTGGCAGCCGATGTATCCCGATGATGGTTCCGCACGAGAAGCGCGGCGGAGATGCTCAACAGCAGCAGGGCACATGCGATGGCGGCTGGCCACCAGCTCCAAGTTCGTGACTCGACACGCCTGCCTTCGGCTTGCATTGCGGCCAGAACCCGGTCTTCCAGCCCGGCCCGCGGCTCGGCTGCGCCATACTGCTTGAGGGCGCTGTCGAGCAGATCGTCGATGAGTCGTTCCCGCTTTTTAGGTTCCATATCTTCCTTCCAGAACGCTCGAGAGTTTTTCGCGCAGGATCTGTCTGGCGCGGAACAGCCGCGACCGCACCGCCGCCTCGTTGATGCCAAGCACCTCGGCGACATCGGCAGGCGACATTTCTTCCAACGCGGAAAGTCTCAGCGGATGGCGCAGTTTGGCGGGTAAGGCCGCGATCAGCTTTTCCACGTGCCCGCTCATCTCCGTTTCGAGCAGCGATTCGTCGGCAGGGCGCGCCTGGGAACGGACTTGCGGGGCCGCGCCGTCCAGATCCTCAAAGCGGACTTTGCCCGCTTTACGTTTCCGTTCCAAGGCGACTCGCAGCCCGATACGAGCCAGCCAGGTGCGAGGATTGCGTACTCCCGCCAACTTTCGGCGATAACGCAGCACGCGCACGAATGTTTCTTGCGTGGCATCCTCCGCGTCGTGGTGATTCCGCAGAACCGAATACGCGACCCGATACACAAGCCTGGCGTGCTCCCGGACGGCGAATTCGAGGTCGCTGTCGTTTATAGCTACGCCTGTCGCTGCGTCTGCCGGCACGTCGCTCGCTTCTCCGATCGCCTGTCCGGTTGCCACTCGCCGACCCTCACATATCAAGATCGCATGGTTCGCCGATTTGTTCGGGAATCTTTTTGGGAATGCTCGGGAAGGGGATAACTTACGCGGTCACTAAAAAGTGGATAGACAAAACTGTTAACTTTTTTCCATTTCGACTGTAGCGCAAGTCAAGATCCTGACCAAAGGGCGATGGGCCTTATTTTTCAGCTTGATACGAAACGATGGAGGGCTTAAGCCGGCAACTTTCGCGGGGGTATCAGGGAAATGGTTACCTGACCAAGTCAGGCCGAATGACTTCCGTAAGCGCAGAATCTTCTGGCCATTTATTCCCGAATATGTACAATTTAGGTGCGTTTGATCTTTGCGGTCGTGAGCAGTACCCCGCTCTACAGCGTGACCTGCCTGCACTATGCGAGTTCCAGCGCATACTTCAACCCAAAAGGAACACAGCAACATCATGGAAACAGGAACAGTAAAGTGGTTTAACGATGCCAAGGGCTATGGTTTCATCAGCCGCCAGAGTGGCGAGGACGTTTTCGTTCACTTCTCCGCCATCCAGGCAAACGGCTTTCGCAGCCTGCAGGAAGGTCAACAGGTTCAGTTCGACGTCGTAAAAGGCCCCAAGGGCTGGCAGGCGGAGAACGTCAAAGGCGTCTAGGCCACAACTAAAATTCGGGAAAAGAAGGGCGGCCGGAAAGGCCGCTTTTCTTTTGGGTGATCGGCAGGAATCTGAGTTCGCCATCGATCAAAGAGTGTGCTACACTTTCCAGCCGAAGATGAGGGTTTCGTGACACCGAGCCGCGCTCTCATTCGGCCGTTCAACCGAGCGCAGTTCAGTGCCGCAAAACCCATACTGGCCGCGAGAGGACGGCTGGCAACTGCGTTTTTTTCGTCACGAAACACGGTGACGAGGCTCACAGCTTTCTCCGGGCAAGGGAATTAGACTGCTAGCTGTCGACCTCCCCCCGACCGCTTGCTTTTGGAGTCACTTGCACTCTGCTCTATTGAAGCGTGCGACATTAGCAATTCAACCTTCGCGATCCCGGCGGCCCTCCCTCCAAAGGGTTGCCTGAAAGGGTCGCTTGAATTCTGTGGAGGGAACAATGAGGCGAATTGCAGTAGTATTTGGGCTGTTGGCTCTGCTGCTGCCATCGGCAGCTTGGGCAAACGGGATTGATCTAACGAATGTGTTTGGTTCGGTCAACCTCACCACCAATGGAATCTTATCCAGCCAGTCCTTGCTGCACAGTTTCAACGGGTTCACGGCGCCTGCCGGACACGCTCTGGGCCATGTTTCCTTTAAGACCGGCGTTTTCAACGGCACCAATCTCTGGGCCAGCGGAACCTTTTCCAGCGTGGGCTCCAGCTTTGTCGTGACCGGCGCAGGCGACTACGGCCAACCCGGGGGGACCATTTTTAGCGGCGCTTTTGTCGGGCCTATCACTTGGACGTTGGTTAATCACACCGCCCCGTTCGCCTATACCTTTACGCTCTCGGGCGAGATCTACGGAGAGCTCTATACCGGCCGGATGGTGGAGGGATTCACGACGCAGACTATTTTTCTGCACCAGAATCAATGGTTCAGGGATCAGACGGGCGACATCAATCTCGGCAAGACGAGCTTGGCCGTTCCTGAACCCGGCACACTGGGTCTCCTAGGAACAGGGCTTGTGGGTATAGCCGCAATGTTCCGTCGCAAGCTGCTCGGGACATAACGTAAATTTGTTGGTTCCCTCCCGAACACTCAACTCATGGCCCCGCCGCAAGGCGGGGCCTTTGAGTTTGAGCACAAGCCACTTGATGGGCTTCACAGGAAGGCCGGTTCCGCACCGAACCCTGCCCTTGCCTGGTAGGGTCTCAACTGCTTCGTGCCCCCCGATTCCGGCCCTGATTCGAACACCGCTTTGATGCCCGCCCCACGTCCTTTTGCTCGGTTACTGCGGTAACGGGCAGCGATGGCTTTGCCGTTGACCTTAGCTTTGTCCAAACCTACAGTCAGGCGCAGGGGGTTGTATGAAAGATATCCATGAGGTTTTGCGCCGCAAGCAGGCGCAGTACACACAGCTGGGTAAGCAGATCGAGATGCTGCAGCAGGCTGCCGAGAAACTGCGCGAGGTCGCGCCCTTGCTTGCCGAAACTGACACCGAGGACGATAGCGCAGTACTGGCGGAAGTGGACGACGAAAACTCCACTGCGATGGCGGCCAAGGCCAGCGCTCAATCCTCGCCCGCCGCGTCCAAGCCGGGGCGCAGCGTAACTCCTCGCTGGCCGTAGAAGAGGAGAGCGAGGCGGGAGGTTCGGTTCCATGGTATTGCAGGCATTGCTGGTGTCAACGGATGACCTGACGGCGGAAACGCTGATTCAGGTCCTGGCGCAGTTCGGCGTTGCGGTTGACCGGTCGAACGCGGCCGATGTCGCCGTGGCGCGACTGGCGGAGGAGCGTTTCGATCAGGTCATCGTGGACTTCGACAATCCTGAAGCGGCCTCTCTGCTGCTCGAAGGTTGCCGGCGTTTCTTCGGCCCAGACCGCAATCCGCCCGTCACCGTTGCCTTGCTGAACGATGCCTCGCAGATCCGCTCGATCCTCGGCGCGGGCGCTCATTTCATCCTCACCAAGCCAATCTCCCACGAGCAGGCTCAAAACACCTTTCGCGCTGCCACGGCGCTGCTGAAGCGCGAAAGGCGGCAATCGTTGCGGGTCGCTGTCCAGGCGGCGGTTTCGATTCGTGTCGACGAAAGCAACACTGTGGAAGGTATTCTGCTCGACCTGAGCACCGGCGGCATGGATGTGCTGGCGGCTAAGCCGCTTCCATCCGCAGCTCTTGTTCGCGTCTCCTTCGAGCTTCCCGACGGCAGCGCTGGCATTGAAGTGGACGCGGAGATTGCCTGGAGTGCCACCAACGGTCAAACTGGCCTGCGCTTCCTCGACATGGACGAAAAAATGCGCGAGGAAATGGGCGAGTGGCTGGCTGCCCATTCGCACGATGCTTTGCCCGAGGAACCCGAAGCGGTCACCCAGTGTAAACTGACGGACCTTAGCCTGGGCGGCTGCTACGTGCAGACCGAATCTCCCTTCCCTCAATCCTCAGCCATCGACCTGTGCCTGCGCGCCGCCGGGATGGAGATTCACGCCGAAGGTTTGGTCCGGGTCATGCATCCCGGACATGGCATGGGCATTGAATTCCCTGCCCGTACGGAAGACCAGCGCAAAAGCGTCGGCGAGTTCATCGAGTTCCTCACCGGCCAGCCCGGCGCCACTCCGCAACTGGAAACTTCGCCTCGTTCTCTCGTCGCCAGTGCGGTTGACTTGAGCCACACCAGCAGCGCCGAAACCGACCCGGAGGACCCACTCCTGGAATTACTGCGGACCGGCAATGCGCTGGAGGAAGAAGCGTTTCTCGCCGAACTGCACCGCCAGCGAACTCCGGCGAGCGTCAGCCAATAGACATCCGCCAATAGAAGCCAGCCCATCAGCGTTCGCCCAATAGTGCGGTGAGCCCCGCAAAAAAGCCGAGAACCAGATCGGCACCCCGTCTTTGGTGCCGGCCCAGTCCCCGGCGGGCTGTTCAACCTCATTGACCGCAGATTACCTCGACACCCCTTCCGGAATGATTTCGGTTCGGTTAATTTTCCGAGAATTCTCCGATGCAATAGAATTGCTCTGCGCGCCGCCGAGGCAACGGCAGTCCGATCAAGGCAGCGCGACGCGACCCCGTTGAACGTCAGGGAAAGGCTAATTGCTCAGAAGTCCGATCTCGCGCGCGTTGGTGCTCGCTGGCGCCTGTCTCGTGGCCATCACTCCGTTTTTCTGGTGGGGCAGTCCCTCCGGGCATGATTTCGAGTTCCACATGTTTTCGTGGATGGAAGTCCTAGGCCAATGGAAGCAGGGCATCGTATATCCGCGCTGGGCCGCGCTGGCGCACTGGGGATACGGCGAGGCTCGCTTCCTGTTTTATCCGCCCGCTTCCTGGACTCTGGGCGCCGCGCTCGGCGCTGCCTTGCCCTGGAAGATGGTGCCGGGCGCGTATTGCTGGATTGTCCTCACCCTTGCCGGAGCGGCCATGTACCGGCTCGCCCGCGAGTGGCTGCCGGCTCCGGATGCGTTGTTCGCGGCCGTGTTCTACGCGCTGAATCCCTACCACTTGTTGATTGTTTATTGGCGGAGCGCATACGCCGAACTGCTGGCTGCGGCCCTGCTCCCGCTTCTGCTGCTTTGTCTTCTGCGGCTCTTTTCGCGGGAATCCGAGCCGGGCTTTCGTCCGACGCTGTGGTTGGGTCTGACGCTGGCCGCAGCCTGGCTGACGAACGCACCCGCGGCGGTAATGATTTATTACTCAACGGCTGGACTGGCGTTGGTCTTGGCTGTGCGTGAGACCCTGCGGGAACGTTCATGGAGTCCGCAGATCTGGCGTCCCCTCGTTCGAACCTTAGTTCGAACAGCGCTGGCGATGCTCCTCGGAGCCGGCCTCGCGTCGTTTTACCTGCTTCCGGCAATCTACGAACAGCGGTGGGTCGACCTCAGCCAGGTGCTGTCGCCGGGAGTCCGGCCGCAGGACAATTTTATTTTCACCACCATCCCCGATCCCGATCACAACCGCTTCAATCTTCTGGTTTCGACTATAGCCCTTGCCGAAATCGGCGTCCTCGCTTTCGCGATCTGGGGTTCGAGCCGCTGGCGGGCGAAACGCGCAGGGGCAGCCGCTGACCGAAGCCCGTGGATGCTGCTTTCCGCCTGGGGTGCGCTCAGCACGATGCTCATGCTCTCGGCGAGCAATTTGTTCTGGCAGCATTTGCCCAAGCTCCGCTTCGTGCAACTTCCCTTCCGCTGGCTGCTGTGCATGAACGCCGCACTGGCAATGCTTCTGACCATAGCCGCCAAACGATGGCCTTCGCGCTTGCTGGCGTCGGCCGTCGTTATCGTCGCGGGCTATCGCATCCAGCCTCCTTGGTGGGACACGGCCGACGATATCCGCGAGATGAGCGATGCTCTCGCCGACGGCACTGGCTACGAGGGCGCCGACGAGTACGTCCCGGCCGGAGCCGATTCCTACGAATTGAACAAAAGTCTGGCTCGCGTCAGCGACGACGCGGGAGCGCCGGTTCAGAGCGAAATGCTGGCGTGGCGGCAGACGGAAAAACATTTCACCGTCCACGCCGCCGCACCGGAAAATCTAACCGTGCGCCTTTTCAACTATCCGGCGTGGGAAGCGGTCGTGAACGGCACGCCCACGGAAACGCGGACAACCGACCTCACCGGCCTGATAGTGATCCCCATCGCCGCTGGAGACAGCGATGTGCACATCCAATTCCGCCGGACGATCGATCGTTTCATCGGAAACGTCGTCTCGCTGATCAGCTTGGCTCTGCTTGTTGTCGCATGGCTTGGCCCAGCATGGATCAAGACGCGACGGCCGGACAGACGACCGTCGAACCTCGTGAGCCCCGTCGCATGACCGCACGCACGGTTCTGCTGGCAACTTCGAACGCCGGCAAACTCCGCGATTTCGCCGGAGCCGCCGCGCCCTTCGGCATCACGGTCGCAAACATTCCGCATTTTTCATCTCTGCCCGAGGTTGTCGAAGACGGAACGACTTTCGAAGAGAACGCGCGCAAGAAAGCAGAGTCCTACAGCCTGGCGGTTCTCGGCGAACTAGTCCTAGCCGACGACTCCGGCCTGGAGGTTGACGCGCTCGGTGGAGCGCCCGGCGTTCATTCCGCGCGCTACGCTGCCGGCGAACCTCATGCTGCGAAGTCGAACACGGATGACGAAGCCAACAACGCGCGCGTGCTGCGCGAACTAAAGGACGTTCCCGCGGAAAAACGCACCGCGCGTTTCATCTGCGTGCTGGCCGTGGCCCGCGATGGCCAGACGCTGCGCACCTTCCGCGGCGCCGCTGAAGGAATGATTCTCGACGCGCCCCGAGGCAAAAACGGCTTCGGATACGATCCGCTGTTCTTCTTCCCGCAAATCGGCAAGACCTTCGCCGAACTGACCGCGGAAGAAAAAGCGCAGTACAGTCATCGTGGCGCAGCTTTTCGCGCATTCCTGGAATGGTATCGGAACGCCAACGGTTAAAACCCCTAACCGCGGAGTGCGCAAAGATCGCGGAGGAATTCAAGCGCAGCCATTTGTCTGCGGCGGATTCCGCACGTTACCGTTAACCGACAAGTTTTTCTCTGCGCGCTCTGCGATCTCTGCGGTTCAAGGTTCACGCTCTCCTTGACTTCTTTTCTCAAGCAAACCGATAATAACGAGTTTGCACATCGGACCGCGTAAGGAGCTTTCATCGTGGCGTCAACTGCCAATCCCGTCGTTCCCAGTCCCGCCGCGCCAAAGATCAAGCCCGGCGTCGCTCCACTGCGCGCGGGCGAGGGAACGTCGTTCCTGTTGCGCCGCCTGCATTCGCTCAGCGGCGTTGTGCCCATCGGAGCCTTCCTTCTCGAACACTTCATCTCGAATGCCGAAGCTTTCAAGGGTCCCATTGCCTATGGAAAGCAAGTCGAGTTTCTGAATAGCCTGCCCTTCGTTTTTCTGCTGGAGTTGTTCTTCATTTGGATTCCGATCCTCTACCACGGCCTCTACGGCGTGTACATCTGGTATCAAGGCGACACCAACGTCGCCGATTATCCGTGGACTGGCAACTGGCTCTACACCTCCCAGCGCTATACCGGCATCATCGCGCTGATCTTCATGGCGCAGCATACTTACTTCCTGCGTTTTACTGGCGTGCACCTGCCGACACATCCTATGCAGTCGTACGCCAAAGTCCAGGGAGAATTTCAGAATCCGTGGATGATCGTTTTTTATGCGGCCGGCATCGTCGCCGCATCCTGGCACTTCAGCTACGGCCTGTGGCTTTTCGCCGCGAAGTGGGGAATTACGACCGGGGAAAGGGCGCGCCGCGGCTTTGGCTATATCTGCCTCGCGCTTGCTCTCTGCTTGGTTTCGATCGGCGCGGCCAGCATGTACGGATTCCTGAGCACGCCGTACCAGCCTGTGGACTCCAATGCTCCGGAAAATATCGTAATGCGATAGTGGTTGTGCTAGAAGGACCGGGCCCAGCCCGGCAGATCGGATTCATACAGCATGTCAGCAACTCCAAAAATCATCGTAGTGGGCGGCGGCCTCGCCGGCCTCTCCGCCGTCATCAAGATCGCCGAAATGGGCGGTGAGGTTGACCTGTTCTCGATCGTCCCCGTAAAGCGCTCGCACTCGGTTTGCGCGCAGGGAGGCATCAACGCCGCCAAGAACCTGAAGGGCGAAGGCGATTCCACCTGGATCCATTTCGACGACACCATCTACGGCGGCGACTTCCTCGCCAACCAGCCGCCGGTCAAGGCCATGTGCGAGGCCGCTCCCGGCATCATTGACCTGCTCGACCGCATGGGCGTTCCGTTCAATCGCACTCCCGAAGGTCTGCTCGACTTCCGCCGCTTTGGCGGCACGCTCTATAACCGCACCGCCTTCGCCGGAGCAACCACCGGCCAGCAGCTTCTCTACGCGCTCGACGAACAGGTCCGCCGCTACGAATCCGAGGGCAAGGTGAAGAAGTACGAGCACTGGGAATTTCTCTCCGCCGTGCTCGATGGAAGCCGCGTCTGCCGCGGCATCTGCGCGATGGATCTGCGGACGATGGAAGTGCGCACCTTCCCCGCCGACGCCATCATCATCTGTACGGGCGGCATTGGCGCCATCTTCGGCAAGTCCACCAATTCGGTGGTGTGCACGGGATCGGCGCAGTCCGCGCTCTATCAGCAGGGCTGCTACTACGCGAATGGCGAGTTCATACAAGTGCACCCCACCTGCATCCCCGGCGAAGACAAGCTGCGCCTCATGTCGGAATCGGCGCGCGGCGAAGGTGGACGCGTCTGGGTTCCGAAAACTCCTGGAGACCCGCGCGATCCCAAATCTATTCCGGAAAGCGACCGCTGGTACTTCCTCGAAGAGTGGTATCCGAAATACGGCAACCTCGTGCCGCGCGACGTGGCCACACGCGCGATTTTCAAAGTGGTGTACGAACTCAACCTCGGCATCGACGGCAAGCCAATGGTTTATCTTGACCTCACGCACATCGATCGCAAGACGCTCGACCGCAAGCTCGAAGGCATCCTGGAAATTTACGAGAAGTTTGTTGGCGACGATCCGCGCGACGTGCCCATGAAGATTTTCCCCGGCATGCACTACACCATGGGAGGACTCTGGATCGATTACAAGCAAGCCACCAACATTCCCGGAATCTACGCGGCAGGCGAGGCCGAATATCAATATCACGGCGCGAACCGCCTGGGTGCGAACTCGCTGGTGTCGTGCATTTTTGGAGGCTTCATCGCCGGGCCGAATGCCGTGCAGTACGCCACGAATCTGCAAGCCGCGCCGAGCAATTCCAACGCGCATTTTGAGGCGGAGCGTAAACGGCAGGAAGAAGTCAATGCCGGACTGATGAAAGCCGACGGCAACGAGAATCCCTTCCTGCTCTGGCGCGAACTCGGCGAAGTAATGACCGCGAACTGCACCGTGATCCGCTACAACAAGAAATGCGAGGAAGCAGACGCCAAGGTTGTGGAACTCTTGCAGCGCTTCCAGAAGATCAACCTCAGCGATCGCTCGCAGTGGGCGAACACGACCATCGCTTTCGCGCGCCAGTTGTACAACATGCTGCAATTGTCGCGAGTGATCGCGCAAGGAGCGGCCATGCGCGACGAATCTCGCGGCTCGCACTATAAGCCGGATTTCCCCGACCGCGACGACAAGAACTGGATGAAGACCACGAAAGCCGTCTACGCTCCCGAATTGGATGAACCGAAGTTTGAGTTCGAGCCGGTGGACGCGGCGCTGATTCCGCCGAGACCGAGGAAGTATTGATGAGAAGAAGTGAGAGAGCCGCTTTCGGAGATGCCTGTGTTTGATTCAATAGAATCCGCCCCTCGGAAGTGGAAGCTCCCTGCAATCTGGGTTTTCGCTTCACTTGTTGGGATTGCGCTCGGCACGCATGGAGTCTTGCAACATAGAGGTTTTTTCGCGGATGGCTGGTCGTAGCCCTTTGGACATTTGTGCTGATGATGTGGCTTCGCCAGTTCTACCGAGCATGTAGGTTAGGAGCTAGAGGCTAGAAGCTAATGGCTAATAACAACAAAACCGTAATCATCAAGATCAAACGCCAACTCACTCCCGACGCCAAGCCGGCATGGGAAGAGTTCGAGATTCCTTACAAGCCGAACATGAACATCACTTCGGCGCTGATGGAGATCGCGGCCAACCCCGTCACGCGCGACGGCAAGCAGACGACGCCCATCACCTACACCTCGAATTGCCTAGAAGAAATCTGCGGCTCCTGCGCCATGCTGATCAACGGACGCGCCGGCATGGCCTGCTCCTCACTGCTCGACCACCTCGATCAGCCGATCAAGCTCGAGCCTTTCTCGAAATTTCCCGTTGTGCGCGATCTGTCGGTTGACCGCAGCGTGCTCTTCGAGAACCTGAAGAAAGTCAAAGCCTGGATTCCAATCGACGGAACTTACGACCTCGGCTCCGGCCCGCGCATGAGCGCCGAGGCCCAGGAAAAAGCCTATCCGCTCTCGCGCTGCATTTCCTGTTGCTGCTGCATGGAAGCCTGCCCGCAGTTCAATGAGGACACGGGATTCGTCGGCGCGGCCACCATCTCGCAAGTGAGACTGTTCAACACGCACCCGACCGGCCAGGCCCTGAAGCGCGAGCGTCTGACGGCGCTCATGGGCGACGGCGGCATCCAGGAATGCGGCTACGCCCAAAACTGCGTGGAGATTTGCCCGAAGGACATCCCACTGACAACGTCAATCGCCGAAGTCGGCGGCCAGGTCATGAAGCAAGCGCTCGGCGATCTGCTCCGAAAGTGACGACGGTTTGCGACTCTTGATGCCCAGCCACTAAAAGGGGCCTGATTTCGGTGAACTTGAGGCATCGCTGAAGCGATGCCCCGATACGGCACCCGATTTTTCCGCAATCTTCCAGAGCACAACTTTGTATCCCCAAACGGCGCTTTTTCCGGCATTGGCACCTGAAATCACAAATTGTCCGCCGGTAACCATCGGCAACTCCCTTAAGTAAGGGGGTTTAGCCGGAATTGCTTCACAAGTTTGTTCACCTGTGGTTTACAATCGTTCTTCCTCTCGGGAAATGGGCACTTTTCCACAGCCCCGTAGGTGTTTCAAGTGGCGCAATGATGCCATCGTAATGACGCGAAGATCCACAACGCCAAGATTCATAACGCGAAGCCTGAAAAGCTCCAAACCGCCCGCTGCGCTGGTGGTTGCGCTGATCATGCTGGCGATGTTCGTTACGGTTGCGGCGCCGGGAACCGCTTTTGCCCTGCACCGCGTCGACCATCGCCACCACCGGATCCTGCACTCGTTTCACTTCCGGGGCCTTCGTGGTTTGCTCTGGAACCCACTGTTTCGCCCGTCGCACGATTCCCTGATCCGGCAAAACGAAGAAATCAACCGCCTCGATCTGCCACGCATTCAGGACGACGCTGAACTGGAAGCGCTCAAGGCCTCGGGCGCGCTGGTGCCCATCGAGGAAAGCGAATCTCTGAAGATTGAGAGCAGTCTTGATCCCTCACGCCGTTATTGTCGTCCGTGGACACGCGATTTCGTGCAGGATCTTTCCGAAGTCTATTACCGCCAGTTCCACGCGCAAATTCAGGTAAACTCCGCCGTCCGTACCGTCAAGGTGCAGAAGAAGCTTCGCCGCCGCAATCGCAACGCTGCTCCCGCCGAAGGCGACACCGCGTCGTCTCATCTCGCCGGCATCACCGTCGATCTCCAGCGCCGAGGCATGACGAAGGAGCAGATTCGATTCGTCGAGCACTACTTGTTCTATTTGAACGCGCTCGGCCTGGTCGAACCCGAAGAGGAGCGCCGCCACTGGTGCTTCCACGTAATGGTCTCCGACCGCTACAGCGACTGGCGCCAGACGCAGACGATTTTCCCGCGTCCGCCAGCCGAAGAACCTGCCACCGCACCGGTCACGGCCGCTGCCACTGCGATGGCCGCATCCAACTGAACCTCCGCCCGAACGCTGCCTCCGCTACAATCTCCACAGTATGATTGTTCTGATGGCCGGGCTTCCCGGAACCGGCAAAACCACGCTCGCTCGCGAGCTGGCCCACCGCACTCAGGGCGCGCTCCTTAGCAAAGACGAGATCCGCGCCGCTCTGTTCTCGCCAGAAGATATCGAATACTCGGTTAAGCAAGACGACTTCGTGATGGAGGTCATGCTCGAAGCTGCCCGCTTCCTGCTGCAAAATACCCCCACTCGCAAAATCTTCCTCGACGGTCGCACCTTCTCCCGCCGCTGCCAGATCGACCGCGTTCTCCATTTTGCCCGCGGACTCGCGCAGCCCTGGACGATTATCGAGTGCACGTGTTCCGATGAATCCGCACGCCGGCGTCTGGACCTCGAACCCGACCCTTCGCACCCCGCGCACAACCGGACCTTTGCGCTCTACCTCGAAGTGAAAGCCCGCTTCGAACCGATCACGTATCTGAAAACGATGATCAACACTGACGAGGCGCTTGAGCAGTGCATCGAGCAGGCTCTGGCCGCCGTGACTGTAGGATGAGCGATTCGATGGAGCGACGGGCGTCTCGCCCGGCTCTCCAGTAGAGGCTTGAACCCGAAGCTCGTATCTCGTAGCTCTGCCGCATCGGATAGAATCGTTGTTCACATGAAGAGGCTCGCCATGAACCAGCGAATCCTTGCCGTCGCACTCTCACTCGCCATTGCAGTTCCTCTCTGCGCGCAGACCGCCGTCTCTGCCAAGGCTCGCGAGATCCACAACTCGGCCATCGTCATCGACACCCACGCCGATACCCCGCAACGCTTCCTCGACGAAAACTACGACATCGGATCGACCGATCCCAAAGACCCCGGTAACATCAGCCTCGATAAGGCAAAAGCTGGAAATCTCGGCGCCGAGTTCTTTTCCATTTGGGCCGAGCCGGAAACCAACCAGGGCCACTTCGCCCGCCACACACTCGATCTCATCGATTCTGTGTACGAGCAGGCCGCCCGCCATCCCGACCGCATGATGATGGCCTTCAGTGTCGACGACATCGAGCGCGCCCACCGCGAGCACAAGCTCGCCGCCCTGCTTGGCATTGAAGGCGGCCACTCCATCGAAAACGACGTCCGCCTGCTGCGCGATTTCTACCGCCTCGGCGTTCGCTACATGACCCTGAGCTGGTCGAACACGAACGAGTGGGCCGACTCTTCCGGCGACATCGACGATCCCAAAGTCGAGCACCATAACGGACTCACTGAAGGCGGCAAGCAGATCGTCCTCGAGATGAACCGCCTCGGCATGATGGTCGATATCTCCCACGTTTCCGACAAGACGTTCTACGACGCTATCGCCGTCACCAAAGCGCCCCTCATCGCGTCGCATTCTTCCGCGCGCGCACTGACCAATCATCCGCGCAACATGACCGACGACATGCTCCGCGCCGTCGCCAAAAACGGTGGCGTCGTGCAGGTGAATTTCTTCAACGCCTTCATCGACGAGAACTACCGCAAGGCCTTCGAAGCGCAAGCCAAAGATCGCGACGCCGCCGTCAAGGCCTACACCGACCAACTCAAGGCCGCCGGAAAAACCGTCACCTACATCGATGCCGAGCGCATCGAGAGCGAGTGGGCTGCCAAGATTCCGCGCCCTCCCTTGAAATCGCTGATCGATCACATCGACCATATCGCCAAAGTCGCTGGCATTGACCACGTCGGCTTGGGCTCAGATTTCGACGGCGTCAGCGGAGCGACTCCCGCAGGCATCGACTCCGCTGCCGACCTGCCCAAGATCACGCAAGCCTTGCTCGACCGCGGTTACAGCGCCGACGATATCCGCAAGATTCTCGGCGGCAACCTGCTCCGCGTCTTCCGCGAAGCCGAGCGAGTCAGCCGTGAAATGCCCGCTAGATAGACGGCATCGGTGTCGTACAATCCTTTGTCGTACAATCAAGGATTGTCAAAACAAACACAGGAGCATCCATGCGAACTCTAATCCATACGCTTGTCCTGATCGTCTCCATGTCCCTGCTCGGTGCCGCGCAGGCAAACTCAACTTCACCTGCGGCAACAACGCCGCCCGCCCACAAGGTCAACACCGCTGCTGCCGCCGAGCCGACAGCCATCATCCACACCACGGCCGGCGATCTGCACTGCACGCTGTTTCCGAACGTAGCCCCGATCGGAGTCGAGAATTTCATCGGCCTTTCCGACGGCACCAAGGACTGGACTAACCCCATCTCTCACGCCAAGAAGCACGGCGTTCCGCTCTATGACGGCACTATCTTCCATCGTGTGATTCCCGAGTTCATGATTCAGGGTGGCGATCCCGCCGGCAACGGCGCGGGCGATCCCGGCTACAAATTCAAGAATGAGACTTCGCCCACGGTTAAATTCGATCGCCCCGGGCGTCTTGCCTACGCCAACTCCGGACCCGACACCAACGGCTCGCAGTTCTTCATCACCGAGGACGTTGCCCACAGTGCGCATTTGACCGGCCACTACACCATTTTCGGTCAATGCGACACGGCCGCGGTGGAGTTGGTCAAGAAGATCGCTCGCATGACACGCGACCCGAGTAACGACCGCCCGTTCCATCCCGTCAAGATCACGCACATCGAAATTGATCGCTCCGACGCATCCGCGCCCAAACCATCGGCGGGCGTGAAGCAGGTCATCGGGAAGTAGCTCATGTAGAGACGCGGCTTGCCGCGTCTCTACGCAAGAGTGTGAACGATCAATTTAGGAATTCGAAGGGACACTATGACCCGCACACCCGGAACCTATGCCGTGTTCGAAACCAGCGAGGGCACTATCGTTTGCCGCTTATTTGAGAAGGACGCCCCCAAGACTGTCGCCAACTTCGTCGAGCTCAGCGAAGGCAAGCGCGAGTGGACGCATCCCACCACCCGTAAGAAGACCACCGATCCCCTTTACCACGGGACGATTTTTCACCGGGTGATACCGGACTTCATGATCCAGGGCGGCGACCCGATGGGCACCGGTTTCGGCGGTCCCG
>Ga0208562_1000342_pt1 | contig 26594 bp, 22 predicted proteins | sample June2015DPH_16_1_3_FD_184715 | JGI IMG/M metagenome (GOLD analysis project Ga0208562, IMG submission 184715) | Peatland microbial communities from SPRUCE experiment site at the Marcell Experimental Forest, Minnesota, USA - June2015DPH_16_150... | ecosystem: Environmental > Terrestrial > Soil >... | reverse complement strand
AAGGCCTTCGGCGGCGTCGCGGACGAGGCCGGCGAAGTCGCGCTTATTCCAGCTCTCGTGCGCCGCACGGAGCGTTTTCACGTTTTTCGCGCTCATCGTAAGTGTCTCCTTTCTCAAAAAGCGCAACCCGGCGGAGAGAGTCAGAGAAGTCCCGCGATCCAGGTATAGGCTCACTAGAGCGCTCCACGCGGTTTCTTCAATGATGCGAATCGCTTTTCCCGATCATCAATTCTCCGTCTAATGCGCTATCCTGGGAGGGGAAATCAGTGCGGCCATCATGATTACAGACACGGATGCGTCCGATCGCGGTGGTGCAGAAACCCTCCGCCGGTACGAACTCAATGGCGCTTACGACGAGATGTTCCGCGCCGTGGAGCATCCGCGAAAACAATATCGTCAACTTTACAACTTGCTTTTGAGCCTGGGTCCGGGCGAGCTGCGACGGAGCAAACACGAGGCTGACCAATCGTTCTTCAACCAGGGGATCACCTTTACCGTCTACGGAAGTGACAAAGGCACGGAGCGGATTTTTCCTCACGATTTGCTGCCCAGGATTATCACAGCGGCGGAATGGGAAAGGATCGAGCGCGGACTGACTCAGCGGATCACGGCGCTGAATCTCTTCCTCAAAGATGTCTATCATGAGGGAAAAATCATTGAAGACGGCGTCGTGCCCGCTAACATTGTCTACACCTGCAAACATTACCGCCGGGAAATGCGCGGTATCAAAGTACCTCGCGACGTCTACATCACGGTGGTCGGTACGGATTTGATACGAAACCCGGAGGGAAACTTTGTGGTTCTGGAGGACAATCTCCGCGTCCCCAGTGGGGTTTCTTACATGCTCACTAGCCGCAGAGTGATGAAGCAAATATTTCCCGGGTTGTTTCAGAAATGCCGAGTGAGGCCGATTGAGCAGTACAGCCAGGCGCTTCTCTCGACTCTGCGATTCCTGGCCCCCGAAGGCCGCTCCGAGCCAACCGTCGTTTTACTGACTCCGGGCTCCTACAACTCTGCTTACTTCGAACATACTTACCTGGCACGGCGGATGGGCATTGAACTCGTCGAGGGGCGAGATCTAGTGGTCCACGAGAATATCGTTTATATGCGAACCACCTTCGGCCTACAACGCGTCGATGTGATCTATCGCCGAATCGACGACGATTATCTCGACCCCCTGGTATTCGAAAGCGGTTCCGCGCTAGGTGCTGTGGGTCTCTTCAATGCCTATCGCGCCGGAAACATAGCCTTCGCAAATGCGCTGGGCACGGGCGTCGCCGACGACAAGGCTATCTATGCCTATGTGCCCAAAATCATTCGCTACTATCTCGACCAAGACCCGATTCTGGAAAGCGTCGAAACCCTGTTGATGTCCGATCCGGCACAACGTGAACACGTCTGCCAGAGGTTGGATGAATACGTGGTAAAAGCTGTGGGCGAGTCGGGTGGTTACGGCATGTTGATCGGTCCGCACAGCACGGAACAAGAGCGCTCGGAATTTCGAGAAAAGATTAACGCGCAGCCGAGAAACTACATCGCGCAACCGACAATCAATCTTTCGACCGCGCCATGCTTTGTGGACGGAGCCATCGAACCCCGTCACGTTGATCTCCGACCTTATGTGCTCTACGGCGAAAAAATTACCATTACTCCCGGTGGCCTTACGCGAGTGGCGCTGCGAAAGGGCTCACTGGTGGTCAATTCGTCTCAAGGTGGGGGCTCGAAAGACACGTGGGTCTTGCAGAATTAAGATTTTGAAGAATTGGGTGACAAAACGTCATGCTTTCCCGCGTGGCCGACAGTCTCTACTGGATGAGCCGCTACTTCGAGAGGGCGGACAATGCCTCGCGTGTGCTGAAGGCGACTTACAGCCTGATTCTGAATCCCGCAAAGTTTTCCACGGAAGAGCGTTGGTTTCGCGCCGTCTCCTCGCTAGCCCCCGGTGCGACTGCTGGCAACGTCGACCCGCAGCGTGCTCTGTTTTTGTTGGTAGCGGATCCGGAAGGGGCTTTTTCGATTGTGAAATGCATCAGCGGAGCCCGCGAAAATGCCCGGCAAGTTCGCGAGGAGATCAGCTCGGATATGTGGGAGCATCTGAATCGTCTTTTCCACGACGTGACTGGCTCTGAGCTGCAACCCAATGATGATGCAGGTGCAATGCGAGTGGTGAGCTTAGTTCGCGAAGGCTCCTACCGGTTTAATGGAATTACCGCCGCCACTATAAATCACGACGAGGCCTGGCATTTCATCCAGCTCGGCAAGTATATAGAGAGGGCCAGCAATCTCTGCGTCCTGCTTGACGCTTATTTTGTCATCGACAAACATGCTGATGATTTGGATTGGGTGGGCCTGTTGAGCAGTTGCGCTGCGTTTGAAGCTTATTGCAAGGCATGCACCGCCGAACTCAAACCGGAACGGATAGCGCATTTCCTCCTGCTGAAGCCCGAGTTCCCTTATTCGGTCCGTTATTCGTTGGACCGAATGCACGAGGCTTTGACTGCAATCAGCAATCTTTCTTTGAGCCGCAGGACCGAAAAGGTCGAAAGATTGATCGGGCGTTTGCGATCGATGGTCGCCTACGTACAGGTTGACGAAATCATTGCCGGATTGAACCAATATCTTGCGGCAATTGTCGAGCAATGTCGCGAACTGCATGCGGCTGTTCACGAACTCTATATCGAATATCCGATCGAGGGTGCTTTCCAAAGCTAATGCTCTACGCCATTCGCCATTTCACGTGCTATCGCTACAGCCAAGCCGTCTGGCAGAGCATGATGGAAGTTCGCATGCACCCCAGAAGCGAAGGTAACCAGCGCTGTTTTGTTTTTCAGCTATCGGTCAATCCGCGAGCCCGCATTTTTGGCTATACCGATTCCTATGGCAATCTGGTGCACCACTTCGACTTGCCTTCCCGCCATGGCCAGCTCACCATCATCTCGGACGCTCTGGTAAATATTGACGCTCAGCCCTCGGCTCCCGAGCTCATGGACTACGAAGGGTGGAGTGATCTGGAACAGCTCGTCGAGAAAAAAGATTACTGGGACATGCTGATCCCCAGTCATTTTGCGCGCCCATCACCGGAGCTTGAAGAGTTGGCAAAGGAGATCGGCGCGACGGAAAGGGATGGACGAAGCCCTTTGGCATTTCTGCAGGATACTGCCGCCGGTGTGCATCGCAGTTTTAACTACGTCAAGAAGAGCACCGCGGTACGTTCGCCGATTGAGCATGCCCTTCGGTTGAGACAGGGTGTATGTCAGGATTTTGCTCATGTCATGATCGCACTCGTTCGAAATGCCAAAATTCCGTGTCGCTATGTCAGTGGATACCTTTACCGCAGCAGCGAAAATGCGCATCCCGCGACGGACGGCGCTACGCATGCCTGGGTGGAAGCCCTTCTCCCCGGCGTTGGCTGGGTAGGTTTCGATCCGACGATTGATCGGCTCGTAGGTGAGGGGCACATTCGCACCGCAATCGGTCGCGATTATGCCAACGTTCCGCCCACAATGGGCGTGATGAAGGGAAAAACCGACACGCAACTCCAAGTTCGAGTTCGGGTCACGCCGTCCCAAACCCTGCTCCCTCCCGACGAGGATTTTGCGGCGGACGAAGAGTGGTCCCAATTTCTTGACGAGACCCAGCAATTGCACTTGGTCGATGCTCAGCAACAGCAGTAGTGAAGTGAGAACGAACCAGAAACTCCAGGCGTGGGCCGCATGAGGGTGGATGAGCATACAGGTTGCTCTCAATCACTGGACACGGTACCGTTACGAGAAGGCGGTCTCAGTCGGTCCCCAGGTTATACGGTTGCGTCCCGCCCCGCACTGTCGAACGCCGATCCTCAGCTACTCGCTTAGCGTCACTCCCGCCGGGCACCTTCTCCACTGGCAGCTCGACCCCCACAACAATCATCTGGCGCGCCTTCTTTTTCCGGACAAGACCAACGAGTTTGTGGTTGAGGTGGACCTCGTCGCGGAACTATCCCCCTTCAATCCGTTCGCTTTCTTTCTGGAACCTGGAGTCGAAGACTACCCTTTCGAGTACGCTCCGGAGTCGGCTAAGGATCTCGAACCCTATCGTGGGCTCGATCCGGCCGGCCCTCTACTCCAGGCTTTTCTTGGGAAACTTTCCCGCGAGACGCGAGGAACAATCAGCTTTTTGGTTGACTTGAATCGGAGGGTGCAAAACGAAATTGAATATGTGACGCGGCTCGATCCGGGCGTTCAGACATGTGAGCAGACCCTTGAAAAGTGCACGGGGTCCTGCCGTGACTCTGCATGGCTGCTCGTGCAGATTCTCCGACATTTGGGAATCGCGGCACGTTTCGTCTCCGGGTATCTGATTCAGTTGGCGGCGGACGAGAGCGCGACGGAAGGTCCGAGCGGTCCGCAGACCGACTCGGCGGATTTCCATGCCTGGGCAGAAGCGTTTTTGCCCGGTGCGGGCTGGATTGGGATGGATCCGACCTCGGGCCTGTTCGCCGGCGAGGGTCACATCCCGCTCGTCTGCGCCCCGAACGCTTCCAAGGCCGCGCCCATCGAGGGCACGGTCGAGCGGGCCAATGTGGACTTCGCCTACTCCATGTCTGTTCGCCGATTGAATGACGCACCACGGCCCTCCAAGCCCTTCACCGAAGAGGCTTGGCTCCAGGTCGAACAGGTGGCGCATCGCGTCGACGCGGACCTGGAAGCACAGGATGTGCGCTTGACCATGGGCGGCGAGCCGACGTTCGTCGGCATCGACGAGCCCGAGAGCCCGCAATGGAACATCGATGCTCTGGGATCAATGAAGCGAACCCGCAGCTTGGCTCTCATCCAATGCCTCCGCGAGAAAGTGGCGCCCGGCGCACTGCTTCACTACGGACAAGGCAAATGGTATCCAGGCGAGCCGCTGCCGCGTTGGGCGCTGAACTGCTCTTGGCGCGTCGACCGCGTCCCTGTTTGGGAGAATATCGATCTCATCGCTCGCGAAGATCAGGACTACAGCTTCGGCGCAGCCGATGCTTTCAAGTTCATGGAAGCGCTCACGCGTCGCCTTCAGGTGAGCTTCGAAAACATGCTGCCGGCCTACAACGGCGAAGCTGAGTCGACGGAGCCGGCCGGGTACATTTTGCCTATTCGCCGCCGTCAACCGGCGGGCCGGTTGTGCTGGTCGAGCCAGTTGTGGTTCCCTCGCCCGGAACGTCTGTTGCTGTCGCCAGGCGATTCCCCCCTCGGCTACCGCATACCGACCGCGTCGATGCCATGGGTGGTGCCTGATGAGCTCGAATACGAGTACGAGGCTGCGCCGTTCGCAGATCGGATCAAGCTCTCATCACGCCCGAACCGGCGGATGGATCTCTTCCAGAAAGATCCTTTGGCCGATCCGCTGCCCGCTCTCTCGAGCACAGCTGAAACTGCGCCGGAGCTGATCCGTCCGTCGCTGTGCGTGCAGGCTCGAGAAGGCCGCCTGCACGTGTTCTTGCCGTATGCGTCCAAGCTCGCGGACTATCTCGACTTGGTCTCCGCCGTCGAGGATACGTGCCAGCATCTGCACATGCCGGTGTGGCTGGAGGGCTACCCTCCTCCTCCCGATCCGCGGTTGCGATCATTCAGCATCACTCCCGATCCTGGCGTTCTGGAAGTAAACCTGCCGCCCGCGAGCAATTGGGACGAACTCGAACAGATCAACACACTGCTCTTCGAGGAAGCGCGCCGTAATCGGTTGACCGCTGAAAAATTCGGGTATAACGGCGGCCATCTCGCTACCGGCGGCGGTAGCCATATCGTGATCGGCGGAGCGACCGTGCTGGACAGCCCTTTCCTGCGCCGTCCGGATCTGCTGCGCAGCATGCTGGCATTCTGGCAGAACCATCCGTCGCTCTCGTATCTGTTTTCCGGCATGTATGTCGGCCCGACGAGCCAGTCTCCGCGCGTAGACGAGGCGCGCATGGATGCCTTGTATGAGCTGGAGGTCGCCTTTAGCAATTTGCCTGCGAGCGACTGCCCGCCCAACCTTGTGGATGGATTGTTCCGCAACCTGCTCGTCGATGTCACTGGAAACGCACATCGCGCCGAGTTTTGTGTCGACAAGCTTTATCCGCCCGAGGGTCTCGGGTTGCGCCTTGGCTTGCTCGAATTGCGCGCCTTTGAAATGGCTCCTCATGTCAGAATGGGTCTTATAGAGATGCTGCTCATCCGCGCCTTGATATGCATGTTTTGGAAACGGCCATTCGACGGCGGCCTGGTCCGTTGGGGCACAGCGCTCCATGACCGTTTTATGCTGCCGCATTTTGTCAGGCGCGACTTTTCCGATGTGCTCACCCAGTTGCGCCGGTCGGACTACAATTTCGAGGAGAAATGGTTTGCGGCGCACTTGGAGTTTCGCTTTCCGAAGATCGGGTCGATCGCTGTAGAGGGAGTCGAACTCGAGCTGCGTCAGGCCCTCGAGCCTTGGAACGTGCTCGCGGAAGAGACTACTTCCGGCCGAGCGGCTCGCGCCGTGGACTCATCGTTCGAGCGGATTCAGGTGAAGGTGTCCGGGTTCACCACGGAATCCCGCTACATGGTTGCATGCAATGGGCGCAGCCTGCCACTCTATTATACGGGCGAACCCGGAGCGGCTGTAGCCGGCGTACGCTATCGCGCCCGTCAGCTCTCGGCAGTGTTACATCCAACAATTCCCGTGCATGCGCCCCTGATCTTCGACATTATTGACCGCTGGAAAGAGCGCTCGATTGGCCGATGCGCCTACCATGTGGGATCACCCGACGGTCGCGCCTACACAGCCCTCCCGGGGAACGCAACGGAGGCCGCAGACCGCCGTCGGCAGCGCTTCCAAAAATCCGACCCTACGCCCGGGCTGATAGCGGCGCCGGAGGAAGAGACCAACCCGATCTTTCCCATGACTCTGGACCTGAGGTTGCCTCCGCCCGGAAAACAGACCCACATCGAGAAGTCGGGGCTTGTCCCATGACTGTGGATCTAACTCAAACTCCGCTCCGCTACGGAGATGCCTATGACGAGCTATCGGCCGATGGTGTAACTCCTCGGCCGCACTGGGCACACCTGATGGAGTCGTTGCAGGCGATCGGCCCCGAGGAACTGGGACGACGCTGGGCCCGTGCCGAGCGCCGCATTCGCGAGAACGGGATCACGTACAACATTTACGGCGATCCGCTCGGGGCAAGTCGGGCTTGGCGGATCGATATCGTTCCGCTACTGATTCCGGCGGACGAGTGGCGATACATCGAAGCGGGCATCATTCAGCGAGCCCAGTTGCTCAATCTGCTCCTCGAGGATCTCTACGGGGCGCAGGTCTTGGTGGCGCAGGGCCACTTTCCTGCCGCACTTCTCTACGCCAACCCCGCATTTCTCCGGCCGCTCGTGGGTGTGCGTGTTCCCGCGCACAGCTATCTGCACATGCTGGCCGTCGATCTTGCCCGTTCGCCCGACGGCCAGTGGTGGGTGCTCGCCGATCGCACGCAAGCGCCTTCGGGCAGCGGCTATGCGCTGGAGAACCGCACCATCGTCTCCGATGTTCTACCCGATCTCTTCCGTACCTCGAACGTATTGCGCCTCGCCCCATTTTTCCGTGCGCAACGCGAAGCGCTTACCAACCTGGCCCAGCGCGACAATCCGCGAATCGTATTGCTTACTCCCGGACCGCTCAACGAGACTTACTTTGAACACTCCTATATCGCGCGCTATCTGGGATTCACCCTAGTTCAGGGAGCGGACCTAACAGTGCGCAAACGCCGCGTGTATCTCAAGACCGTCGACGGACTGGAGAAGGTGGATGTGATTTTGCGTCGTGTGGACGATAGCTTTTGCGATCCTCTCGAATTGCGGGGCGATTCGCTGCTGGGCGTGCCCGGCCTCGTCGACGCTATCGTCGCTGGAAATGTGAAGGTGGCAAACGCACTGGGAAGCGGTCTGATTGAGACGGCCGCGATCATGCCCTTTCTACCCGGCCTCTGCACCCAATTGCTGGGCGAGAAGCTCAAACTTCCGTCCGTCGCGACCTGGTGGTGCGGGCAGAAGTACGCGCTCGATTGGGTGCTCGACCATCTCGACTCGGTGGTGGTGAAACCGGCGTTTCCCTCACGCAATATGGAACCGGTGTTCGGGGCCGAAATCCCGCCAGCCGAGAAGGGCAAGTTTGCCGAGCAATTGCGATCTCGCCCGCACGAGTATGTCGCGCAGGAACAGGTCGCTTTGTCCACGGCGCCGGTGTGGGATAACGGATGTCTCAACTCGCGCAGCGTAGTGCTGCGCACTTACGTGCTCAATACCGGCAGCCGGTGGATTGCGATTCCGGGAGGGCTGGTTCGTGTTGCCGAAGCGGAAGGGTCGGTCGTCTCCATGCAGCGGGGCGGCCACAGCAAGGACGCATGGGTCCTGTGGGACAGCCCCGTCGATACGTTCAGTATGCTGCGCCCGCGGAATGAGCCCGTGGAGTTGCACCGTGTCTCGCGGGTTGTGCCAAGCCGTGTCGCTGACAATGCCTTCTGGCTGGGCCGCTACGTCGAGCGCGCCGAAAACATTGCTCGGATCTCACGCGCCATGATCCCTCGCGTACGGCGCGCCGAGGAAGCAGAGCTTGTCTGCCTCATCCGCCTGCACCGGTGCCTGGAGTCGCGGCACAGCAAGTTGCCAAAGCCTAAACACAGGCGGCCGACCTCGGTTGATCTTGAACAGGAAATGACCTCACTGTTGACGGATGCCAAGCGGCCCGACAGCCTGGCTTGCACTCTGGCGGAAGTATCTCGGACTGGAGGCAATATTCGCGAGCGCTTGTCGGGCGATATGATGTTTCTCATCGGCCAGCTGCGGGACTCAATTCAGATCGGGCATGGCACGCCGTTTCTCGAGTATCCGGCGATGCTGACCGATTGTTTGGAACTACTTTCTGCATTTTCCGGAATGGAGCGGGAAAACATCAACCGCGGATTGGGCTGGTTGTTCATGACCACAGGCCGGCGTCTGGAGCGCGCGATCTATCTGACCAGGCAACTGCGCGAGATCACTACGCCGCTGACTGAGCAGGATTGGTCGCTTTTGGAATGCTTGCTCGAGGTTGCGGATAGCTCTATGACCTACCGGACCCGGTACTACACAACCCTGCAGCCCTTAGCGGTGCTGGATGTGCTCTTGGCGGATGAGACGAATCCCCGCTCTTTGGACTTTCAGCTGAGCCACCTCGCAGATCTCTATCAAAAACTTCCTCGGCATGTCCCGGTTGACTTAGAGGCGATGCGGGCCGCGCTGGCATTGTTGCGCAGTTTCGATTTGCGCAAGTTAAAGTACCCATTGCCGGGTGCCGCGGCGGAGCATGGTTCCGATGGGCTCGCTCGGCTCGCGAGTTTCCTCCAGGGGCTGGAAGGATTGCTGCCTTCCTGGTCGAATAACTTGTCGAGCAGGTACTTTAGCCACGCTCGCACCTTGCCGATCACGATAGGCCAATGATCTTCTTAGGACATGATCTATAGAATCGTTCACCGGACCACGTACAAATACAAGCATCCGGTCTCGGTCGGAACCCACGTGGCGTGCCTGAAGCCGCGCGCTTTGCCGCACCACCAGTTGGCGCAGAGCGAGCTGCACATCCAGCCGCGCCCGGCGACGCGCACCGAGCGTGTGGACTTTTTTGGGAACCGTCTCTGCTTTTTCACCATTCAGGAGCCGCACAGGGAATTGGTGATAGAGGCGCGGAGTGAAGTGATCATGGAGGGGAAGGCGACGCCTTGGCCGCAACTGGCGCTGCCTTGGGAAGAGGCAGCCCGATCGGTTCCCAACGATCACAGCCCAGCGGGGCTCGAAGCCTACCAGTTTGAATTTGAGTCGCCGCGCATCCGGGTACGGCCGGAGTTTGCCTCCTATGCGCTCCAGTCGTTTACGCCCAGGCGGCCAATGCCGGAGGCGCTTCTGGACCTGACCGCACGCATCCACAAGGATTTTTGCTTCGATTCGAAAGCGACCAGCGTTCGGACGCCAATCGAAGAGGTCTTCCGGAAACGGCGCGGCGTGTGCCAGGATTTCGCACACTTGCAAATCGCCTGCCTCCGCTCCCTGAATCTCGCGGCACGTTATGTAAGCGGATACCTTCGAACCTATCCACCTCCCGGGCAGCCGAGGCTGGTGGGTGCCGATGCATCCCACGCCTGGGTGTCTGCCTATTGTCCGGGAATCGGGTGGCTTGACGTGGACCCCACGAACAACCTTGTCCCCACGAACGGCCACGTGACGCTCGCCTGGGGTCGGGACTACGGTGATGTAAGTCCTCTGCGCGGCTTAATCCTAGGCGGTGGAGCTCATAAGCTCCACGTCGGCGTTGACATGGAGCCGATCGATTCCTAGCAAGTTGACAGAGCCAATATCCAGCCTGAGTTCCTTATCCCGTTCATGCATGTGAAGCTGCGTCGGACAATTAAGATCCGGTATTACGAGATGCCGTGATATGCCGTACGGTGAGGAGACGCACCTCGGTAGTCGAATTCAGACTAGCGGAGCTGTGACACACTTTCCGCAATTTCATCCGTCCAGACTTTAAAGCTCTCCAGAGTGTTTTGGCCGAACGTTGTCGCGATGGCGACATCGGCCGCGTCACGGCCTCGAGCGATGAGCACTCGTCCAATCCTGGGCACGTTGTTCCGTGGATCGAACGTGTGCCAGGCACCACCGAGATAGACTTCAATCCAGGCTGCAAAATCCATCAGGGGGTAAGGCGGCGGCGTCCCCATGTCGCCCAAGTAGCCGGTGCAGTAACGCGCCGGAATATTCATGCAGCGGCAGAGAGCAATAGCCAGGTGCGCGAAGTCGCGACAGACGCCCACACCCTCGTTGAACGCCTCCCAAGCTGTCCTCGTGGGGCGCGCTTGCTGATAGTCGAACGCGATATGGTTGTGGACAAAATCGCAGATCGCCTGAACGCGCGACCATCCCGGCGTGGTCTGACCGAATCGCGACCACGCCTCCCATGACAGTAGGTCGGTCTCGCAATAACGACTGCCCAACAGAAAGACCAGCGTATCTTCCGGCAAATCTTGTAAAGAGTGCTGTTGAGCGGAGGTCGTCACCACGTCGGTTTCTCCCGAGTCTCGAACCACTCCGGTGCTTTTCAGGCGAATCCTCCCGATGGGCGCCACAATCCGGCTGCACCAGTTTCCGAAGCCGTCCCGATACGCCGTGATTGGCGTTTCCGGATCGGTGGTCAGGCAATCGGGAACAACGATATCCGAGGCACGGGAGTAATGGACGTTGACCATGAGGATCATCGGCGTCGTTTGTGGACAGTTAAAGACTAATTCATAGCCGACCTGAATCAACATGCAGGTTTCCTTCCTCCAACGAGCTCAGGACTCTCGGTTGTCGAAGACCGAATGGCGCACTACCCAAGTTTCAACCGAACGGCCTCGTCCAAACAAGCAGTTACAGTGGCCACTCCGACCGTTGCCACAATCAGCTTCGCTGCTGCAACTTCCAGCCACGACCCTAACCCTATTCTACAGAGCTCAGATCCCGACTCCGACAAAACTCGGTCCGCGGCTACCGCTGCTGGCAAACTCCGCCACCAAGAGCTGACCGTCGGCGCGCGTACGCGATCCCCCGCGCTACTGGCAGCTGCCTGAAAAAAGGAATGGAGCGTCGGCCGGGAACGAAATGCTGCGCAGGCCTAACATGCGCAGCCGCATCAACACGTGCTTTTTGCCAGCCCTAAGCGGGAATGGCCGACTTTCTCCTATGTTGGCCATTAACCATCCAGGGGCGGGGGCTTCTCGGTATCGTTCTCACGCGCAATTCGGAAGCAATTTCTGAGAGAGCTGATCGCGGCATGGCCGACTACTCGGGAAGTAGAGGGTCAGCGCAAATTATTTGGGAGTTTCATCCCGGTTCGCGTCGTCCTGTACGGACTTCGTCGTAGCCGACTTGTCGATCGTCGACTTGGTGGACAGACCACATGCAGCTGGGGGATTTGTCATCTGCTTGGCGAATACGCGGTAGCTCGGCCCGTCCGGCTGCAACGTCGACCAGTATCCCGACCGGGTCAGCAAGGGCTTGCGCTGGACGATGGTCTGGTTGACCAGAATCTTCACTCCACATTCGAGATTGTTCTTCGGCTGGAGAATGGTTTTGGCCGGATCGTTCGCCTTTAGCACTCGGTCCACTTGCCAATTGAAATCGCAGCCGTAACGCTTCTGGTCTTTGTACGAAAGCTGCAACAATCCTTCGCTGCGCATGGCCAATACGCCTTCCGGCTCGGTGTGACGGACGCTCGTGTTCGGATTCAGGCCGGCTTCAGCACCTGCAAGCGCCTGGAAGAAGTACGCCCAAAATGTGCGTTTATCTGTTGTGCCCATCTCGTAAAATCGCGGGCAGAATCGACGCACGCCCCGAGGGACCTGGGAAGAAAGCATTTCGGGCGGCAGCGCCTTCTCGATGATCTGGTCCCATAGTGGATTCCAGGGGGTCCCCCCGAGCTCGACTTTCTTCATGTCGATAGGGGTTGGCGGGACTGGTTCGATGGCCTGCGCATGCGAAGGTGTCGCTGTTTCCATGAAAAACACGAGACTCATGATGAACAACGATGTCTTCGACGCACAGATCCTCATGTTTGCCGGCCTCCGCTGCTAATCGATCCAGCACGTTCCCACCCGTCGCGTAACTGCTCTGCTCCAGGTTCTGTGCGCAAAGATCATGCAGGGATCGACGGGATCCTTCTTGGCTCAACCCACCCGCCTGTCCGGAAGGGACAAGGCGATCGGCAAGGCCACAGCGCCCGCCCTGTCCTGCCTGCGAGCGCAGCCTCAGGAGTCAGGCTGCCTGGCGGGCTTTCGTCGCCGTCTTTCGCGCGGTGCGTGGCTTTTTTCGAGCTGCTGCCGCAGTTTTCCTCGTTTTGAATGCGGCTTCAACCACAGATAGCAATTCCAGCTGGGGCTGTTTCGCATTGCGATGGTGGCCATGGCGCAACGGCCGGATGCGCGCGGCTTCCGCTTCGATACGCAGCTGAGCGTCTCTATTTTTTTGGCGCTCGTCCTCAAGATATGCCGGAATCGTTTTAGTTGTCATGGTCAGAGTGTGGCAGAACTAGATCCTTCCAAGCTGTCCAATTTTGGCCACTGTTTGACAATTTATGCGCTGCCGCGAAGAGGTGGCCGGTTGGGGGAGAGTTTGTCAGCCAAACGTCAACGGTCCGCAAGAAGTGGTTGCGTGAAAGCGAGATGGTGCCTTGGTTCCAAGGGGCACGAATGCTTCGATTGGCCGCGTAGCTTGTTAAAACAATCTGACGAAATGAGCAATTTTGTACAGCCACACGATGTTGGGGACACTAATATTCACGCTTGCTTAGCGCGGCGACCCCCTGAAAGGACGGCCAGCCCCTTGGGGCGGGCATGAGGTCCTGTCGACCGGTTGGCATATCAAGGAGAGCAACATGAAGAAGCTGATGACGATTTGTTTCGCCCTGGCCCTGCTAACCCCAGGAATGGCTTTGGCCCAGGACAACATGCAGAATGACAACATGAAGGCTGATGCCTCCAAGAAAGCGGTTCACGTCACAGGCAAAGTTAGCGATGACGGCAAGACGTTTGTGGGCGACAAGGACAGCAAGAGCTGGACCATCAACAACCCAGAAGCAGTAAAAGGACACGAAGGGCACCACGTCACCCTGACAGCACAATGTAATGCGGACAAGAACGAAGTCCACGTTATGTCCCTCAAGATGGCGAAGTGACCGCAAGAAGACCGACAGCATGCGGAACTAGTCGGTCGATCAGCCGTGCGGGCGAGTGAAATGGGGCAGCGAATCCGTTGAGGGAGCCAAACAATCAGCTGGGGCAGTGATCGAACTCTAACCACCCTCCGCGCGTCGCGATGGTCCATCTTCTCGATGAGCGTCGCATCGGCGGAGTTTTCTTCCAAGCTGTGCTCCAGCAGGCACGAGGGCGGAGGCTTCTCTCGGACAAGCACTGTACGGTGGATGGAACGCTGCTAGAAGACTGAGCGAGTGTGAAGAGTTTTCAGCGAAAGGATGCCCACGCATAGGAGATGCACTGCTCTGTTTGAATCATTTGCATCAAGTTCTTCACTTCAAGACATCTAGCTGCACAGTCCGATCTCTTTACAAAGTTGGATGAAGCGTGATTCCTCACGCAGATCATCAAAGGCCTGCCGGACCTTCAGCCAAACCAGGTCGGCGGCACGCACCCTGCGGGCTTGATCACGATAGTCGAGAGCTTCTTTTCGGAGAAGGTTGCCTGACAGGGCAGCCTCTCCGCCTGTGCTCCGCAACCGCAATGACCGATTGCTCCGTGATGAAAATTGACAAAAAGTCCATGAATGAAGTGCTCCACCGGGAACACGCATTTCCCGATATGTTCGTGGGATATTTGCTGACACGGAACATCCGACACGAAGAGGATTTGGTTGACCAGCTTTTCAATTCGAGTGAAAAAAGACTGGCGTGGATATTGCTATTGCTGGCGCATTCCGGCAAGGAAGGCGTGCCCGAGACTGTAATCCCCAAGATTGAGTCAAGAGACCCTCGCAGAGATGATAGGCACACCCCGCTCGCGGGTGAGCTTTTTCATGAACAGGTTTAGGAACTTGGGATTCATTGATTATCAAGCTGGCGATGAATTACAGGTCCACAGTTCACTTCTCAACATCGTTCTCCACGACTAGAAATTCGTTCCGAAAAAACGGAACTCTACGCTCTTACAGACGCACGGACGGTCCGCTGCCATTCCGCGACGGCAGCTCCGTCTTACTTGGGCCACAAATGAGCACTGGTCCTAGTGGAACGTCGGGTGGCGGGCTTCGCCTCAGTGGAAGACGCCCAACATGTAGGCTACGAGGAGGATCAACAATATGGTGCCCAGCCCTATGCCCGCACCCCCACCATAACCCCAGCGGCTATGGCCGTAGTAGCCTCCACCGCCCCCTAAAACCAAGATCAAGATGATAATCAGTATCAACATGTGGATCTTCCTTTCCTCTGAACGTTAAACCAGAAATAGCAGTGCTCCGGAAGTCATTACTCTCTGCCCGATACGCGGAGCACGATGCTACCAATCAGCGCCACTGCGCCGCGCTCACTTACTTCTCCAACACCTTTTCAATCTGCCCCACTTTCTTTTGAACTTTGCCGGCGAGCTTTTCATTTTGGCCTTCGGCAGTCAGATTGGGGTTATTCGTGACCTGGCCCGCCTTCTCTTTGACGGTGCCCTTCGCCTCATGCAGATTGCCTTTTATTTCGTCCTTCGTGCTCTGGTTCATTTCGTTTCTCCTTATCGCTTTTGACGTGTTGTAGATTTCAGCAAGACATTTGGAAAGGCCCAGCGGGAGTGGAAGGCGTGACTCGCCTGACAGTCGTTCCGCTTCGGTCGAGTCCAATCCAGGGAAACGACAAAAACCTTGGTCCGCTCTCCACTCCCAGGCTGGAACTCTGACGAGACTGTTGGGGAACAAAAGATACCGACTCAGCCAGAATTTCCATTTTGGAATCCCGAGGGGCGGACAGTTTACCCAAGAGCTTCCTGTCTGGGAATTTCAGTCCAGACAAGAGTAAGAACTTTCTCGGGGCGTGTCTGCTCAAAAGCGCTCACTCTGGCGGGAACTCAAGTGCGCGATCCGCACGATGTTGGGGCGACGGCCTCGAATTGCAAGATCGTTAAAACCAGACTCATTGTCAGAACCGTGCAGTTTGGACCAGCGGAACCATTCTTTCCAAGCCTATGCTGGATAGGTCGAGGAGATAAAAGGTCGCAGCCGCTGCGTAACCCTCCGCTCCTTGGAAGGAAACAAAAGATAGGACCCAGATACGTGAACTGCCCGTTGATGTCGGAATGCTCGAATTGACCATTGTGCATGACAAGAGTGGCGGTGAGGCTCTCGCGTCGCTCGCCAAGATGCGTTTGAGCTGATAAAACTAGGGCACGTTCTAAGAAAGCTCAGGGTTGCTCCCGATATACATCGGAACCTCACCGGCCGGGTGGTGCAGCACGGAGACACGATCCAGGTCAGCGCCGATCTCACCAACGTGCAAGACAACACCGAAATCTGGGGCGAGCAATACGAGCGCAAAGCCAGCGACATCATCGCTCTCCAGCAGCAAATCGCGGGCGACATTGCGGGCAAGCTGCGCTCGACCATGACCGGCGCGGAGAAACAGCAGGTCGCCAAACAAGGCACGCAGAACCCTGAGGCTTACCAGCTTTACGTCAAAGGCCGGTACTACTGGAACAAGCGTACTGAGGCCGACCTTAAGACCGCGATTTCCTATTTCAATTAGGCCATCGATAAAGATCCCGGCTACGCGCTGGCCTATGCAGGAGTGGCGGATGCCTATGCGGTGATCGGCACTTTTGGCGGCGACGCCGGCGAGTTCGGCGCCAAGTCGAAAGCTGCGGCTGCAAAGGCACTGGAACTTGATCCCACGCTGGCCCGCCCGCATGCGGACCTAGGCCTCATCAAGATGCAATACGACTGGGACTTCGCGGGCGGCGAAGCCGAGTTCCGAAAGGCGTTTGAGCTCGATCCCAGCGATGCCACCGCGCATCAGTGGTTCGCGCAGTCACTCTGTTACATGGGTGGCCGGGCGCAGGACGCGATCGAGGAAGGCAATCGAGCCCGCCTGCTTGATCCGCTCTCGCCCATCATCGCCTTTGCCCAGGCGGAGGCTTATGCCTATGATCGTCAATACGATAAGGCGATTGAGATGTACAAGAAAGCCATAGCGGACAATCCAACGTTTAGCGTGGGGCATATCTTTCTGAGCTACGCATATTGGGGCGAGCACAAATATCCGCAGATCATTCAGGAATATCAGACCTACGCCCAACTCTCAGGGGATAAGAATAACGCCGAGTTCACCGCCGCGCTGGACTCCGGTTTTCGCTCCGGTGGATGGCCCAACGCCGCGCACAAGGGGATCGAAGTTCTAACCGCGCAGTACAAAGCCAAGACCGACTACCTCGCTCCTTACCAAATTGCCGAGCTGTACGGCGATATCGGCGACAAGGATCACAATTCGAATGGCTTAACACCGCATACCAGGAACGCTGCGTCTTGGTCGCCGGCCTGCGGACCGACCCCGCGTTCGATTCGCTGCGCTCCGATCCACGGTATACGGAACTGGTGCGCAAGATCGGTTTCCCGCAATAGTCACAGCAGCCGCACTTTTCCGGTAACTCCGCCTCCGCACTCGTGATTGCAGAAATCGGGGTATAAGCAGAAAGACGCAATTTCCATTAGCATTCGCAGACAATTCCGGGCGGGCGGGTAACGGGCTACTCTTACCTAACCCAGTAAGGTAAGGTTTGCCGACAAACGGGGGGTCAGGTTGGCTTGGAGGCGGGGGTTGGGAAAGGCTTGCTTGATGGAACTCAGCTCGTTAGCTGGCCACTCTTGAAAGGTGTCAAGTGCTCGCCTTCGCTCTAAGAGGTGGTTTGGATGGAGGGTGTTTATATCAGCATCTTGCTCTGCTGGCGGCGACCAGGATGGTTGGGGTCGGTGAATTCGAGCAGTTCGATAGGCGCGCCGTTTTCGACTATGAACGCGACGCGGACGCCGTCGGATGGGCTGTTGGGAGGAATCAGGATTTCGCGGCCAGCAAGCTCGGAGGCGAGATCAGCCACTTCAAACGCGACGTGCGGAACTTGCCGGACGAGATCAGGGACCGCCGCGTCCGCTTCGAAACGCATCCACTCCACGCCAAATTCGCTTTTCTCGTGGCTGACGACAAAGAGTTTCAGGTGCTTCAAGTGGGTCTCGCCAGGCTTCGCTTCAGTAGTGGGAATTCCGATGTGATGGTACCGGCGCATTGTTTTTCGCTCTCCGTGGAATTGGCACAAATTCTACGCTGTCGTTTGGGGTGAACCCCTCTGTTGAGACAGTTTGAAATTGGCACACTTGCTGTTTGATGTTTGAGGTGCTCCCCATCCTTCGGCCCAACGAAAAGTGAATCCTATGATGGAGCCGCCGTCGGGCCTTGTGGGAACTGTGGAAAGCGTTTTGTGCTTTCCAAGCCGCTGTGGGAATCCGCGTTCTGAGCGGATTTCCATCAGCGGCGTCAGTTTCCACAAAGCCTCCGTTTCTTTCTTTTTTGCTCCTTTTTTCTTTCTTTCTGCCTATCCCCAGTTTTTCACAGAAAAATTTCGCGCCAGCAGCGCCTGAGAGCGACGATTCCCAACCCGGTCGACCTACAGCATCCCCCTGTTTGCTCCCTCCTCATGCCTGAAAAAACTCATGGTTGCTCCAGCGGAATTCACGGCTGCATTCGCCTCTCGCTCGAACTCTTCCGGAGGCCTATAGCCCAGCGCCGAATGTAATCGGCACCGATTGTAGTACTGCTCGATGAAGGCCTCGATGTTACCAAGCAAGTGTTTTAGATCTTGGTAGTCGTTTGCATAAACCTCCTCCCGTTTGAGCGTCTTCATAAAGCTTTCGCAACTGGCGTTATCATAGGGGTTCGCCGGCCGACTCATGCTCGGGATCATCCGGTGCTTTCGCAAGATCTTCACGTAATCTCCGGAAGCGTACTGCACGCCACGGTCGGAATGATGCACCAGACCTGGTGGTGGTTGTCGTTGGGCGATGGCCTGTTCCAGCGCCGCAATCGGCAATCGGCTCGCCAGTGTTCGGTCCAACGCCCAGCCCACTACTTTCCGCGAAAACGCGTCGAGAATCACGGCCAGGTAGACAAACTCCTGCTTCAAACCGATATAGGTGATATCTGCTATCCAGAGCTGATTCATCCCCGTCAGTTTCATACGACTGGCGAGGTTCAGATAGACCTCGAACTCATGATCGGAATCCGTGGTCACCACGAACGCCCGCGGCTGCACGGCCAGCAGGTTATCTTCGCGTATGATCCGCAACACACGCTTGTGATTCACCAGCATCCCGCGCCGCCGCAACTCGGCACTGATCCGCCGATACCCGTAGCGGCGTCGATGCTCGATAGCGATCTGCTGAATCACGCTCCGCACCTCCATGTCTTCCTCGATTGGTGATCGCTCCTGCAGAGAACGATAAAAACCGGCTCGGCTTACCCCGGCCAGCTGACACATTCGCTCGATGCTTAAGCTGCCTTGCAAAGGCATCACTTCTTGGATTTCGTCGTAGATGCCCTCTCGCCACTGATGCCGCTCTTCTGGCGTCGAGCCTCTACTTTTTGCAAGGCACCTTTGAAAAAATCCAGCTCCAGCGTCTTGTCAACCAGCACGCGCTTCAGCTGGTTGATTTCCTTGCGGAGCGTGGACTCACGAGAGTTCGCCGGTGGCGACTCCTCACTGGCGTCGAAGGGATCAAATTGATCTCGCCACTTGTAGAGAAGCCGCCGATCCACACCAAGCTCCTGTGACAATTCCACGATGTTGTCGCAGGTCTTCAATCGCTCCACAGCCATCCGGCGGAATTCTTTCGGGTATCTACCCACTCGTCTCTTTGCCACTTGCAGTTCCTTCCCTGCAAGTGTGCCTTATCCGAGTGTCTCAAGTTAAGGGTTCAATCCACGTTACCGCGTTTGAAACCGCGCCCTCGTGACCGGACTTTTGAGGCACGAAGTCAAATTGTACTTCACTGGTTTCGGCACAAGGCAGATTCGGAATGCATGACGGGCTACTCTGACGTAACGCAATTAGGGAAGGGTTGCCGACCATCCGGTCGGAATACGACACGCGGGTGTTCAGACTGGACACGTCTGACCAAAACCTCTAGAGCCAAACGCTCCTCGGAGTGATGTTCCATCCTTCGATGTTCAGTGCCAACTTGTTTCTTGCCGCCCCCGGTGGGTACTCAATCTGGACCGCCTTCGACTCACCCGGAAGCAACGGGAAGAAGTTGTCCCCATAGATCACTGGCAACACTCTCTCCCCTATTCCATTCATTAGCTTAAGCCGAACAGCAGGCACAATCGTGGTCGTTGTGTTGGCAACCACCGCAGTGACTTTTGGAACCCCTCCGGAGTGACGCCTGGCCTTGGCGGTGAGCCGTACCTCAGGCAACTTGCTTAACGATTCGTAACGAAGCGGGTCCCGGCGGGTGCTCCGCCAGTAAAAGTTGGTTGAGATATCGTGAGCACCATCCTTCAGATTCAGTCGTAGGAACTGAACGTCTCCGATGTCTAGCGGGAACTCCAGTTGAGTGATCTTCGTGAGCCCAAACGCCAGATCTATGGGAAACGACTTGTGTAAACGGCTCTTGCCGTAAAAGTCAATAATTTCTATCTCGGCGCTGAGTTTCGGGAGCTTGGCGGGGGTAAGGTTCAGCACCGCAATCTCATCGGTGGCACAGTTCCAAAAGATGTGTATGGGCTCGCAGGCTTTCCGACTGGCGAAATACGCCGCTGTGGGTTCCAGATAGTAGTCGTAGGTCTGCCAAAGCAGGCTCGGCCAAACCGACTGGCTCGTCCAGAGGAGGACTCCACTTCCGCCGTCTTCAAACTTCGATGCCCAAGCCTCGAAGATCGCCTTATACGTTTCGAGGTTCACCATCTGCGCCTTACGACAGAAGTCTTCCACACCGCTGGGCTCACCGTACGCCGTCACCGCTCGCGTGTAGTAAGAGCAATCGATCAGTTCCCAGCTGCATTGGTAATCGTGGGTTGCCCAAGTGTCATTGATAGGCCAGAGCTTGGCCTCCGGCATCATTCGACGAACGCTCTCGACGTTAGGTACCGCGACAGCGCCCATCTCAGTGGTGAAACCATGGGCGTTTTCAAAGTACCAAGCAGGCAGCTTGGTGATGTATGGCCCTTCACCGTGAACACCGTCGCGAATGGAGCATCCGAAGTAATGGCGCGTGCCGTCGAGTTCCTCGGAGGCCTGCTTGAGGTTCGCGTTGAGAGGCTCGGGGGGATAACCTTCGTTGCGTCCACACCACACGACCACGCAGGGATGTTTACGCGAGCGCTTGATCTTGTCACGAGCATTGAGCAAGAACATGGTGTGGTCAAGCGGGTCGGGACCGTCCTTAGGATTCGCAATCCAGAACTCGTCCCACACCATGATTCCGTACTTGTCGCAGCTATCGTAAAAGGCATCTTTTGCGGTCATTCCCACCCAGTTACGGATCATGTTGAAGTTCATTTCGCGGTGGTAACGCAGGCGAGCGTCAAAAAAATCTGGGTCATAACGAAGGTTGGAATCGTCCATCGGCCAGTTCCCGCCCCGTGCCAACACACGCACCCCGTTAACCCATAGCTGCATATCTTTGTCGGGCGGAATATGGCATTCGACTTTGCGGATCCCAAACTTCGTCTTGCTGCGGTCAGAAACGGAACCTGCGGAGATGAATTGCAGATCCAGGTCATAGAGTTCCGGATTGCCGAGCCCATTGGGCCACCAGAGACGAACGTTCTGCAGCGACAGCTCAGGGTGCGCTGCCTTGTCAAGCGTAATCGTCTTGGTCTCGTTCGGCTGCAGTTCAACGCTCTGCTCGAATGCCACGGGTTCGATCCTACCGCGCAGCAGGCCGGATTGTGGTTCGTCGGTTGCGTTTTGCAGGTCGACCGTAACGGTGAGATCCGCAGCGGGACCCTCGCCCAGCTTCACATCCGAGATCACAAATGGATCAAGAATGCGGATCGAGCCGGTGAAGCTCAAGTAAACATCGTTCCAGATGCCGATGTTGCGGCCGCGAATGGTAGGGACCCAGTCCCAGCCGATTGTCGAAACGAAATTCGGGCTGTCCAGCCCCGGGTCGCCGCCATTGTGGCGATAGTACTTGAGCCCCTGTGTCTTCGCCGCACCTGGATGATCCAAAGGATGAATCAACACCGCAATACAGTTCTTATTTCCCGGACTGACCAAGGCGCTAATGTCAAATCTTCCGCGGAGGAAAGCGCCACCAATTTGCCCCGCATTCTTGCCATTCACGAAAATCTCGGCCCGATAGTTGATTCCCTCAAAATTGAGCCAGACAATCTTCCCAGCGTAGGACTCGGGCATCACGAACTCGGCGCGGTACCAATACCTATTCGTCGAGAATGAATCCGAAACCATGTACTGCTGGTCGCCGTAATTCGGATCGGGGATGCAGCCGTTGTCCAGATAGGTACTGAGCACGGTGCCAGGAACCGTGGCAGCGAGCCACTGTGTATCGGTAAACTCGGGCGCCGAGACCTGCGCACTGCCGCCGTCACCAACTTGCGCGGCGTCCTGAAGGCGCCAGCAACCGGTGAGACTAAGCCGCCCATCGATTGGATTGAACACAGGCTCCCGTCGCGCAACTACCTTTCTTTTACCGGGCCCATACACTTCGAAGCTTCTGATCGAATACCCCTTGTCATCGCTTGCCAGACCTTCCAGCCGGACATAGCGGGCGTTAGCAGTCTTGGCCCATACCTCGTCCGTCGACTGCTCGCTCTGATCGACTCTGCCGATTTCCCGCCAGACTCTTCCGTCGTGCGAAATTTTGACCACAAAAGAGCGTTTGGGCTGCTCTAGCCAGTGAACTACCACTTTGGAGACCGGGTGACTCTCTGCCAAATCTACGTACATCCACTCCGTGTCCGATGGCGCGGAGCGCCAAAAACTCCCGGGATTTCCGTCGGTGGCAAGATGGGCAGTATGTATGGAATCTGCCGAGCTCGACTGATAAGCTGCCCGGTGCAGAGCGTGGTTAGTCATGCGCGCTTCGGGGTCTACCGCGAAAGCCGGTTGTAAGGTTACGGTCATGGCCGCAACGCCCAGAGTGCCTTTCACAAAATCCCTGCGGGTAATGCTGTCTCTCATCTATGGTTCCTTTTGCTGTTTCCAAGAGCCTGCTGAAACTACCCTTTCACGCGGCATTCTGATCGATCCATGGACGGCAAGAGCGTCCGTTGCACCAACGGCTTAGTTTACGTCCGGCTTGTAGGAAGCTGGAAGCTTCACTTGGAGTCTGCAGCCGATTGCGGGCATGACCGAGTAGCCGGACGGGATTGCTCCCGTCCAGCCCTCTAGGAACTGTGCATGAAAGTTCCCTCTCACACAGCTCAAGCCCTTCGAACGCCTCTTTCGGGGAGACGCGGTTTCGAGATAGAAAGGCGTTGGCGGTGAACCCTGTCATGGCACTCCGGATGAAGTAGAACGCGGTTGTCTGCGCTTCGCGAACCACCCGGTTTGTTGCCGCCCCGCTCCTACCTCGTAGGCTACATGCGATGGCACGCACGGTCCGATAGTGTTTTTTGCCTCTGGGACTTACTCCTGACGGTTCTCCTCTGCTGCAGCGCGACACCGGCGCGCAGGAAGTGTACGCGCTGGATTTCGAGGCGCCCTGAGTGAACACTCTCTGCCGCTAGCGCTCTTGCAGGAACGTTGGCGCGAACGGCAATTCCACGAATGCTTGCGGACGATTCTGGGCGAATCACGGGCTACCCTGAAGTAATCCCAAGGGAAGGGTTGCCGACAATACGCCCAGAGTCTCGTATTTCGCTTTGCGCAACCACATTTCCGCCTTTCCGCCAGCAAGAGCACTTTTCCGGTTACACGACTAATCGGGCGTTGACCGGGATTCGTGGGAAAATAAACGGGATGTCGGGGTCGGTGTTCTCAGGGTGCAATTCTACGCACGATGCCATGTGGCCACGATCCCAGGTTCAGATCGCAGGGATTCAATTCGCAGTCACTTGCCAGCCAGGCGTGAGGCTCGGCTGCAACGTCAGCCCTGCTTGAAAGTCGGCTTCGCCGTAAAAATTCATAAACCAGATCGTGTTCGTCGACGTGCTTGCATTCCACAAAAGCAGGTCCTTCGCCCCGTCACCATTGAAATCGCCGATGGCCTGGATCTCGGTATCCGCCGGCAGTTTTGCAAACACCTGGCCTGACGAAGTTGTTTTCAGGAAGGGTGTAAAACGCGTTATTCCCAATTGGCCCGTTGGATGGTTAACCCATATGATGCTCGCATAAAGCGTTCCCAGAGTTTGCAACTTTCCTGTTCCGGCAACGCTCCAATCTGCATCAAAGTGGCCTGACGTGCTGCCGTAAGCACTCGTGTAATTAGCGGTTGCAGAATAACCTAGCGCCGTAACGTCGAAATCCTCCGTCGTCGGCTCTGACGAAGAATTAAAGTAAACAATTTCAAGATTGCCGCCCGCATCTCTTAGCAGAACATCGGAACACCCATCGCCGCTAAAGTCGGCTACCCCAGCCACCGACCAGGTCGAGGCCGTCGTGGGTTGAAAAGTCTGCTGTCTAACAACTTGATCGCCCTTCATAAACAAAACTTTTCCCGTTTGCGCGCTGCTATTCCAAATCAGAATATCCGAATACCCGTCGCCGTTAAAATCTCCCGTGCCGGCGACGGCTTCATCAGAGCTGCGCATTTTGTAGACTTGGACAAACTGCGCACTCCAAGGGATGGCGCTGTTCCGGTAGGGCTCCTTCCATATGCCGACCTCTCCATTGGCCGTGTCGGTGACCACGGCGCTGGCATAGCCATCCCCGAAGAAGTCGCCGTTGCCTTGCACGTCAAAGTTAGCCGTGAGAGCCTTTTGAGAAATAGAAAAAAGTGAATACTGGGAACCGATCACAGGAGTCGCCAGAGTAAACAGAGGTATTTCAAACTCACTGGGGTTTTCCTGGTTTCTAAACAGGAGATCGCTGACGGTGTTTCCGGCATAACTCATATTGCGATTGGCGTCCAGGGTGATCACGGGACTTGGCGTAGTTTCGTTTCCGATCACTACGTCAATGAAATTCACATTTGAAATTTGATGGGCAAGATTGAATCCCCGGAAAATCGGCGGGAACTCTTGAGCATCAGTCACTTGAATATTATTAAATTTGAGATCGCTGACGGAACCAAGTTGATAGTTGCCACGCTGGAAGTTGCTTGGAATGATCTCGATTTTAAAGACCTGCCAACTTTCGTTTTCAACGCGAATATCTTCGAAAGTATAATTACTCAGATTCCCGGGTCCCCCTTCATTGGCAGCAAACACGGCGTTGGACGTATTCGGCCAATTATATTCGGCGCGTATCACGTCGGAATCTCGAACTGTAATATTCGTCACATCACCCTTGAGGCCGGCTCCCATTTGAAAAGCGGCGGCATTGTTCAATTTCCAGACCACGCACTTGCGAACTAGTAGGTTGCTTGCAGTGAGCTTAATTGAATCGTCGCCATTCTTGACAAAGCTGTTTTCAATCACACTGCCAGTGTCTTGCGGCCCATAACTTGCTTGAATGCCATCGGAATTGCCAAGCCACGCAATCACTTTTACGTTGTCCACCCTGTTGCCGCTCCCGCCGTTGATAGACACGTTGTAAAAAGGCGACTGAATGAACGTGATCCCTTCGACTAAGAGATTTTTCACATTGCCTTGTGCCACAACCATATCGGGGCAACCGGCCGTCGTTTCTATACACTGAGCCTTTGGCAAATCCTCACCTGAGAGAATTCCTCTTCCCTGAATCGCTGCATTCGCGGCTCCCGGTGCAAAGGCGAAGAAGCCCTTCACATAGGCTCCCGCAGCCAAGTACACCCTTTCATTCGAAGCGACGGTGAATGGCGTCAGCCCCAGGTCATAAATTCCGGGTCCAAAATATATGGTGTCCTGGAAGCCACTGAGCCGCGGGAGAGCTTCCCCGGATCGCACCGATAGACCTGGTCGGACCGGCAGAACATTAGAGTCCGTCGGATTTAGGCGCTCGTCTTCCATTGGGTTGGCAAACACCAACATAGGATTTGTAAGATTTGTATCGTTGGCCTCGGTGCAAGTGTCTCCGGTAGTACAAAAATCAACCGCGAATTGCCCAGGCCGGTCCAGCGTAAAAAAAACCGAATTGCCTTTGACGATCGGAATAATCTCCGCATGGCTCGGGAGAATGCGAGCCGAAGTGAAAGGACTGCTGTTTGTCACTTCAACGGTGACCGAACCGGCAAACGAAAACGATGTCCACGAAGTTGCGTGCTCGAGCGTCGAGGAACTGCTGATACCACTAGGCTGGCCATTAGCCAAAAACCCGGGGTTCTGAACCTGGTAAACAAACGAGCGAACCCATCTATGATGGTGGCGGAGGCGAACCGTATACTGCGACGAGGGAATAATCCCCGGAGGGGTCGCATCGACCTCCATCTCGCCGCCCAAATCTGTCGACGCGGTCGGAGACGACGGAGACGCCGATGATCCGCTGTTGGAGTAACCGGCAGAGCAAACACTCAAAGCCACAACCGCAAAGAAAAGGCGCGCAACCATAAAGACCCCGGGCTTCTTTGTTTCGCATTGCCGGAACATAAACCAGCGCCTTTTCGTTCGAGCGATTGAAGCACCCGCTCGTCTGCACGTCTTAACCCGAAGGTAAGCGAAAAGTTGTAACCCGAGCCTAACGCACTCTCTTCGGAGTACTGCCGGATAAACGCTAAACCGGACCAGTGCCTGCTAACTTCTCAAAAGCCCGGTTGTGGGAATCCCTGTTTGGAGCCACTGTTGATCGTGCGCGGATGACGCTAGTGTTTTATCGGAAGCGCGCATTCGAGACTGAGTGGGTGTGGCGACGATGCTGTGGCGCGCTTTCGATAAAACCGTCAGAAGGGAGCCGCTTGCGTTTGCGGCGGATGCGGTCTATGGGAATTCAATCGATTTGGAGCTGGAAGTCGTTGCAAGGAAGGGAGTTGCGCGAAAAGCTTTGTTAT
>Ga0208562_1000335_pt1 | contig 27022 bp, 18 predicted proteins | sample June2015DPH_16_1_3_FD_184715 | JGI IMG/M metagenome (GOLD analysis project Ga0208562, IMG submission 184715) | Peatland microbial communities from SPRUCE experiment site at the Marcell Experimental Forest, Minnesota, USA - June2015DPH_16_150... | ecosystem: Environmental > Terrestrial > Soil >... | reverse complement strand
TGACGGACGCATCATCGGATGCGGCGCTCTCCACCTGTATGGCGTGCACCTGGCCGAGATTCGCTCGATTACCGTCGATCCCTCGAGCCAAAGCAACGGCGGCGGCCGGCGCCTGGTCAAGGCTCTTCTGGCGCAGGCGGAAAAGCACAAAGTTACCTGCGTGTGCCTGTTCACTCGCATTCCGGAATTTTTTTCGCGCATGGGATTCACGGCCGCCGAGCACCAGGATCTGCCCGATAAAATCCATAAAGATTGTCATAAATGCCCCAGGCTCTATCGCTGCGACGAAGTGGCGATGATCCGCGGAAATCTGCCTACGTTCGCAATTTTGCCGCCGCCAAGAAACTGGTTGAAGATTCAAGCATGATCTCACTGCGCCATTCTCTTGGGAAAATTCGTTTGCCTCTGGGGTTCTCTTTCGCTGCTGTCGCTGCCGGCATTAAAGTCAGTGGCCGGCCGGACCTCGCGCTGGCGGAAGCAGGCCATAGCGCGACCGCCGCCGCGTTGTTCACGCAGAACCGGGTCGCCGCCGCTCCCGTGGAAGTTGGCCGCGCGGCGCTGCTTTCGACCGGTGGCCGCGTTCGCGCCGTCGTCGTGAACTCCGGCAACGCCAACTGCGCCACCGGACGCGCCGGCATTCAAGCCTGCGAACGAGTTTGTCGCGAAGCTGGAAAATTATTCGGCGTGCCTGCTGCCCAAGTCTTTCCATCCTCGACCGGCATCATCGGAGTTCGACTGCCGGCGGAAAAAATCCGCGCAAAGTTGCCGGAACTTTTCGCAACGAGATCGCCCAGCCAGCGTGGTGTCCTCGCCTTTGCCCACGCCATCATGACCACCGACACCCGGCCCAAGCTGGCGTCTGTGCGTTTCCGAACCGCCTCGAAAGAAGTCACCGTGTTGGGTATCGCCAAGGGCGCCGGCATGATCCATCCTCAGCTTGCGACCATGCTGGTGTACTTGTTCACCGATGTGAGTGCGACTCCGCGTGAGCTGCGGCCTCTTTTGCGCGAGGCATGCGGCGATTCGCTAAATTGCATGTCCATTGACGGCGATACCTCCACCAACGACACAGTGTTGCTGCTCGCGAGCGGCGCCAGCGGCGCTCGGGTGAGAGATGTTCGCACTCGAAAAAAGCTGTCCGCGGCTCTGAGCGCAGTATGCCAATCCCTCGCCGAACAGATCGTCAGCGACGGCGAAGGCGTGCAGCACGTGATCCGTTTGTTCGTCGAACAGGCGCGGAGCAGGGAAGAGGCGTTGCTGGTTGCGCGGACGATTGCTCATTCTGCGCTGGTCAAGACCGCATGGGCGGGCGCCGATCCGAATTGGGGACGCATTCTCGCGGCAGTGGGAAGGTGCGGCGTTCCCATCGATCCATCTCGCGTCCAGATTTTTATTGGTAGTCAGAAAGTATGCCGCAACGGAATCGCCTGCACGTGCAACGAGCGGCAAGCGCACCGCACTCTTGCACAGCCGGTTTGCGATGTCCGTGTGCAGATCGGGCGAGGCCAGCACTCGGTGCGATTTCTCACCACCGATCTGACCGCCGAGTATGTGCGGATCAACGCCGATTATTCTACGTAGCGAAGTCCCTCGCTTCGCTCGGGATGACAATACATAAAACTGTCGCCAGGGCAGCGCTCCCAATACGACTTCCACCCGCAATTGCGCTAGAAGCTGAACATCGCCTGCAATTCGATTTTTCGATTTGCCGCCGCGCTCGAAAACGGCCCGCCCGCCAGAGCAATCGACTGTCCGAAATTGGGTGAGCTCAGCACCCCGATGGGCGGCGCCGCATTCACTCGGTTCAGAACGTTCCTTGCATTTACGCTGAACGTCAGGCTGTAGCGTCGAGTGGTTGCCGGGCCCATACCAAAAGGGCCGCCACCACCTCCGGGGCGTCCGAATCCTCCGCCTCCACCGCGCGGACCACCACCGCCCGGAGGAGGGCCGCTCGGCGGGCCTCCTCCCGGCTGCGCTCCTGCTTTCCCGCCAAGTTCCGGCCCAAAGCCAAAGGTTTTCGCCAGCCGCAGGTTAAGCGTGAAGTTGGACGGGCCAGTCAGATAGTTGATGGGAATCTGGGGGGACGACTGCGTCGGAATCACATAGTTATTGCATGCGGCGGGTGTCGGAAACGGACAGGAACCCGGAGGATTGGTGCCGAATGCAGGCCGGTCGTTGAACTGCCAATCGTCGCTCAAATCCTGGCCCACGGTGACGTTGTAAGGTGAGCCGGAATTGAAAATCATAAATGGACTCAGGCGAAACCCACGTGGCATTCCGACCGTGCCGCCCAGAAACAGCCGATGCCGGATATCAAAGGAAGCACGCCCGTAGTCCGCGCCTAGATCGTATTGATCCGATGGAAAGTTCGAGGCGCCGGAAGCGTCGCTGTTGGCATAGTTCAGAGAGTAGAAACCGAACAGCGACAGCTTTGTTCCTGCCCGGATGTTGAAATTCGCGATCAACTGGTTCTGCCGGAAAAGTCCATCGGAGGAGTATTGAAAGATGGCCTGACTTGGGAGCGGTGCGGAGCCCGGTGTGCCCGGCAGTGGAGCGTTGGTGACGATCGACAAAAACTGGTGCACTCCACGCGCATTGAGATACGAAACCGTGACGTTGGCGATCTTTGTGACCTGCCGCTCCAGACTGAACGCGGTTTGCATGATATAGGGCGCGTGCAGATCCGGGCTGATCTGATAGATCGAGGAAGCCGTCTGCGAGCCCACCGACGGCGGGGTCGGATAGCTCGGATTGGACACGAGGTACTGTTGCTGTGTCACGCCGTTCTGACGGTCCGCATTCAAAATCAGGTCTTGGGCGAAGCGGTCGTAGAACAGGCCAAAACCGCCGCGCAGAACGGTTTTCGGGGCGTTCTTCCCCCCTCCGCCGATGCCCCAGGCAAAACCGAGTCGTGGCGCCCAGTCCGCATGATTGTGAATCCCGTTCTGCGTTTCAAAGCGCAGTCCGGCGCTCAGCGTGAAAGTAGGACGCACTTTCCAGTCATCCTGCACGTAGAGTCCCCCATCCACCATCGTGACGGGCACGGTAGCAGCCGCGCCGCTGGAGGTTTTGTTGATGGAATACTGGCTCGGAGTATCAGCGGTGTAATTGGAATACGACGTGAAAGTATAGGTGCCGTTGAATCCAGCATTGGACGTATTGACCTCGTGAACTGCGCGCAGCCGTCCGCCAAATTTCAAGAAGTGTTTTCCCTGCGATATCGAAGTGTAATTTTGCAGTTCGTAATGATCCTGGTGGTCGGTCTCGGTTCCCGAACTGCTACCTCCGCGAATGAAACTTTGCAGCACGTTGATGCCTACAGCGGCGCTCAGCGGATTTTGCCCGCTGTTGTCGCGCAGGTACTGGAAGCGGGTCTCATTCACTGCCTTCGTTCCCAGGATCTGGTTATCGGTGATCTGCACCGTGTGTTCGGAGTCGGTGGTGTCGTATCCGGCCTCCGGCAGCACCGTCCCGCCGACGCCTGCGTTTTGTTGTGTGTCACGATAAAACTGGTAGCGAGCCGTAAGCGTATTGTTGGTGCTGACCTGATAGTCGATCCGAGGACTTAGGTTGGTGCGGGTACGCGGATTTGGTACGCTCTCGTTCAGGTCCAGCGCTGGCGCGTTTACGACTGCGATTTCGTCGATGTTGCGCCGCTGCGCGTCGAAGAAGAACGACGTCTTTTTGTTGATGGGGCCGCCGACGTTACCCATATAGATCACGGAGTCGTACGGCTGCTGCGCAGCGTCGCCGAGGAAAGGATTCCGCGTGTTTAATCCCGAGTCGTTCCCTACGACCGAAAACTGCCCATGAAACTTGTCGGTGCCCGGCTTGGTGAAGATTTCGATTCGTCCATAGCCCAGCTTGTCGTATTCGGCAGAAAATGGATTTGAATTGATGCGAATCTCGCGAATCGATGACTTTGGCGGAAGCTGTCCTGCGGTAAATCCATCGATGTAAAGCTGCCCACCATTGGGACCGGCCGAAGGTCCGGCCAGCGCTTCCAGGTCAGACTGCAATTCATCGGGATCGTCGGGGAGCGCTTCGAGATCTTTGCCGCTAAGCACGACCGCGCTCGCATTATTCGAGGGGTTGACGTCGAGCTGCGGTCCTTCCGACTGCACGTTGACCTTTTCCTGCTGCACGTTGATGTCGAGCGCAATGTTGAATTGCGCGACCTGGCCCGCCGCTACACCCACGTCGTTTTGCACAAAAACGGCGAATCCCTGGGCATTCGCCGTGACGGTGTACTTGCCCGGCGGCAGATTTCCGATTTCGTAACCGCCGCTGCGGTTGGTTGTGGCCGAATGCGTTTGTCCCCCGGATACCAGGACCGCAACCGTGGCATTCGCAACCACCGCTCCCGAGGGATCCGTCACTTGCCCGCGCAAGGTTCCCGTCGTTGTTGATGACCCGGCGGGCGACTGCGCCGATGCAGGCGCCACCAGCCCGATCAGCGTCGCCGGAATAAGAATTGCCAAAATAAAGACCGATAAATGCTTCAAACACGCACCTTTTCTTCCTAGGCAGATCAAATGGATTGAGATTTGTTCACTACTGCGCGGCGTCCCCTTCTCCACCGGGCGCGCCCAGCGACCACGGCGAAAGCAGCGAGGACGCGCTTCGGTTCGGCGCCGCCGTCAGAATGGCGTCCACTCCCGCGAGCAGCGTGATCGCCGTTACTGTGCCCGAATCTCCGCCCTCGGTCGAGACGATCATCACGGCATCGCCCTTCTGCAGGTCCGCCAGCGTGCTGTCGGGCAACCGACTCAGCATGCGCTGAAAATCCGGAGGACCATTCCCGTTCCCGCCTGTCCCGCCGCCCGGGCCGCGCCCCGCTTGCGCTTCTGTCCCTGGCCGAGTTCCGCCAGCACTGGACGCAGCACCCTGCCCGCTGATGCCTTGGCCGTTGCCCGCTTGATCTCCGCTCCCGCCGCCCGCCATGCCTTTCAATCGCATTGCGATGCGTTGTGCCATTTCCGCCGGCAGCTTCTTCATTTGCGAGTCGGGAGACACCTTCACCACCACCGCGCTCTTGGTCATCGCGTCCTGCACCGTCATCGTATTACTCGATGCGTCGATCGCCTTGATGGTTCCCGCAATATTTCGGAATGCGCCGGAGACAACTTCCTCAGCCGTTACTTCGCTGCCATCCGGGTAGCGAGCCCCGCGCGCGCGCAACTGATCTCCCGCCTTGATTTGAGTCATGAATTGGCTGGCTGGCTCCGGTTTCGCATCATCGAATTTCACCGAGCCGGGCGCGTAGCGGCGCAGGATTGTATCCTGGGCAATGTGGACCTCGATACTCCGGCTCGTACCCATTCCACCGGATGAAATTGTGATGACGCCCGTCGCCGCGTCCACCTTAGTGACAAGCCCGCCCACCCCTCGCTTCTGCCAGTCGTCGCGCTCGTGCTGCTGCTTGGCCGCGACATCGGCTTGCTTCACCACAATCACTTCCAGCGCGGCGATCGTATGTCCATCCACCGATGCCTGCCCGCGAACCCGCACGCCATCCCCAGGCTGCAAGTCTTGCGCCTGCAGAGCGGTCGCGTTCTTCAGATTCTTTTCTCCCGGCAGCACGCGCAGGATCTTCGTCGATCCAGTCAGCTTCGCTGTGACCTCGCCACCAGACGCAGCGGCGACCGTGATCGAATCCGCCTGAATGCTCTTGATGGTCCCCACGGCCTTGGCGATTTGTGTGTCGCCCGAACTGCTCGATGGTTTGTCCTGCGCGCAAACGTAGCCCGGCCCCGCCAGAATCAGAGCGGCCATCGCCGTCAGCAGGCAGGTCCCAAGAAGGCACACCTGCGGCGGCCTCCGCCAGAGACTTCGCATAGCATCGCTTACCGGCATACCTGAACTGTACTTTAGCATCGCCAAACGCACCATGTTTAACATTTACGAAGTTTTACCCGGCATTGACATTGTTTTTACAGGACGCTGGCAACTGCAACTCCGTCGCCGCGCATCCACTCATGGGACAGGAGCTACGTCGCCAATAAACGATGCTCGCGCAGATGTCCATGTCCGTTGGCGAATCCAGTTCCGAAAAGCAGTCCCATCCGGTCGCGGCAGGTTTCCTGTACCATCTGACGGTTGCTGTCCCGAGCTGGGCGGGTGCGATCCTGGCTGTGTACTCTATTGTCTTGTGCAGATTCAGCGCTCTTAAGATTCGTCTGAAATGAACGATAAGCGGAGGTCGCACGGTGAATGAGTCCCGGCAAGATAATTCCCGGCCAAATAAAGAAGCGATTGCGAGCCGTTCATCATTGCGGAAGCGGGTTGCCTATGCGCTGATCGCCGCGCTGGCCGTTCTTCCCGGAGTCGCGCCGTCGATGCGGGCCCAGGATGCCGCTTCCACCATCGCCGTCGACGTCAAAGTAGTCGCGCTGCCCGTTACCGTTCGCGACAAACATGGCACGATCGTCCGCGACCTCACCAAAGACGATTTCACGCTGCAGGAAGACGGCCGGCCGCAGGTCATCCGCTATTTTTCGCAGGACACGAATCTCCCGCTCACGCTGGGTTTGCTAGTCGATACCAGCCGCAGTCAAAGCAACGTTCTCGACGCGGAGCGCAACGCGAGCCGCAGTTTTTTCGATCAGATGCTCGTGCAGCCCAAGGACAAAGCCTTCCTCATTCATTTCGATCGTGAGGTGGAACTGCTGCAGGACTTGACCTCATCCCGTGAAAAGCTGCAAGCGGCGCTGGAATTGCTCAAGACGCCATCGGACCGCGAGAGGTCGAACGATCCGAACGATCCTTCGAATTCCCCGTCCGGCTCGGGATCGGGCTCTCATCATGGCGGGGGTACTCAGCTTTACGACGCCGTTTTTCTGGCGTCGAACGAATTAATGAAAAAACAGCAAGGCCGGAAGGCTTTCATCATTCTCTCGGACGGCGTCGACCGCGGCAGCAAGACCTACTTGGAGAGCGCGATCGAGTCCGCCCAGCGTGCCGACACTGTTGTTTACTCCATCTATTTCGCCGATTCTCACCGTGACGAGGGCCAAAGACCTGGCGGAATGGGCCGTGGCGGCGGCGGTTGGCCCGGCGGAGGTGGCGGCGGCTGGCCTGGTGGCGGAGGTGGATATCCGGGCGGCGGAGGGGGCGGTCGCGGCGGAGGCCAACGTCATCCCGAAGAGCCGCGCACCGATGGCAAGAAAGTTCTTGAGCGGATTTCGAAAGAAACCGGTGGACGTTTCTTTGAAGTTTCCAAGAAGGAAACCGTCGGCCAGATTTACGATAGCATTGTCGAGGAACTGCGGACCCAGTACAGCATGGGCTATACCCCCGATAAAGACAGCACAGCCTCCGGCTATCATCACGTTCAGTTGCAAGTGAAGCGCAAAGACCTGACCGTGCAAACCAGAGACGGATACTACGCCGATCGCTAGTGCAGCGTCCCACAAGTTCGTGGCGTTTAGCTGGACTGCGCCAGCCGCTCACCGCTCCAGCACCGAGGAAACCGCTATCCAATTGACGCCGGAGGGCTTTCTGCGGTTGGATGGAAGCTGCGTGGCACCTGCGCCTCCCATTTTCGATCCCGAGTCCCGGCGGCTTAGCCGCCTCGACGCGGCCTGGCTCACGATCTGGCTCCTCTTCCTCGCCGGACTGGCGGTGCTTCCTCCACTACTCGAACCGCACAAGCAGTTGATTCTCCTCGCCATCGGAATTGTGCAACTGCTGGAGACAAAGCTGATCTCCCACTTCCCGAAACGCGGGGTTTCCTACGTCATCCTGCTCAAGATTTTGCTGGCAACCCTGCTCATCTATCACACCGAGGAAGTCGCAATCAACAGCAGTTACTATCCGATTTATTATTTGCCGGTCGTAACCGCGGCGCTCTACTGCGGCCCTTTGCTGACACTGCTCTGGACGCTGCTTGCGTCCGCCGCCTACTGCTCGTATCTCTTCATCGACCCCGCGATGGAGGAATACGAAATCACTCCCGAGGCGTTGGGCTTCCTCGCGCTGCGCATCTTGTTTTTCTTTCTCGCCGCCATGGTGGTCAACCGCTTCGCGCAGCAGAGCCAGCATCAAACCCAGCTGTACCGCGAGCTCGCCGAACGCCTAGCCGAAACCAATCGCCGCCTCGAGCACGCTCAGGCTGAAGCGCGGCGCTCCGAACGGCTGGCCGCTCTCGGCCAGCTCTCCGCCGGATTGGCGCATGAAATTCGCAACCCCCTCGGAGTCATCAAGGGCTCGGCTGAAATGTTGACCCAGAAATTGCAGACCTCCGACGAGCTTGCCCGCGAGTTAGCGGGATACATTTCGACGGAGGTCAACCGGCTCAGCGCCCTCGTCACCGAGTTTCTGGACTTCGCTCGTCCTCTTCATGCCGAACCGCATCCCGCGAACCTGACCGTCCTGCTTGATCGCGTGCTGCAAATTGTCGCGGACCGCTTTGCGGGAGTACAAGAGACGGGCAAAGCTGTGCGCGTCGAGCGCCACTACGCGAGCGGACTGCCGCTCGTTCCGCTTGACGAAAGCCTGTGCGAGCAAGCCTTCCTCAATCTCGTGCAGAACGCCTACGAAGCTATGGAAGACCACGGCGACACGTTGCGCGTCGAGGTTCAACCCGCTACACAAAATGATCGCAAGGGAGTGGAACTGCGCCTCGCCGACACCGGCCCCGGCGTGCCCGAAGAACTGCGCGAAGAAATTTTCAACCCGTTTGTGACCACGAAGAAAACCGGTGTGGGACTGGGCCTCTCCATCGTTTCGAAGATCGTGGACGGTCATCATGGGTCGATCCATGTCGAGAACGCCCCAGGCGGCGGCGCGGTATTCACGCTCTTCTTTCCGCTGGAAGAAACCGGCGAGCCGCGCGCAGCAACCACGATAACCGTAGGATAGAAAATGAAGATTAGGATCAAGAAGCAAAGCGAACGACGAAGAGCGAACGACCAGCGACTAACGACCAGCGACTAACCATGCCGACCATCCTCATCATCGAAGACGAAGCCAAGATGCGTCGCCTGCTCGAGCTGAACCTCGGCGACGACGGCTTCAAAACGCTCTCCGCCGGCGACGCCGAAACTGGATTGAGGCTGCTCGCCTCCGAACCCGTTCACCTCGTCCTCACCGACCTCAAGCTCCCCGGCATCAGCGGTCTCGAATTTCTGCAATCGGCCAAGCAGCAAAATCCCGCGTTGCCCATCGTCGTCATGACCGCGTTCGGGTCTGTTGAAACAGCGGTTGAGGCGATGAAAGCTGGCGCGAGCGACTACGTCCTCAAGCCGTTCTCGCTAGCCGAAATGCGGATGGTGGTGCGCAAGGAGCTCGACAACTCCCGCCTGCGCGAAGAGAATCGCTCGCTTCGCGAAGCCCTCGGACAGAAATACAGCCATCCCAACATCATCGCGATCAGTCCCAAAATGCAGGAAGTGCTCGCCACCGTCGAACGCGTTGCCCCCACCAACTCCACCGTTCTGCTGGGCGGCGAAAGCGGAGTTGGCAAAGACCTCATCGCTCGCGCCATCCACGAAAAATCGCGCCGCGCTTCCGGTCCCTTCATCAAGATCAACAGCACCGCCATCCCCGAAAATCTTTTGGAGAGCGAGCTCTTCGGCTACGAAAAAGGAGCCTTCACCGGAGCCGCCACCAGCAAGCCGGGCAAGTTCGAACTCGCCGACAAAGGCACGCTCTTCCTCGATGAAATCGGAGACGTGCCGCCCGCCATCCAGGTCAAACTTCTCCGCGTGCTGCAGGAGCGCGAGTTCGAGCGCCTGGGCGGCACGCGTACCATCAAAGTCGACGTTCGGCTTATCGCTGCCACTAACCGCGATCTGCGCGCCGCGCTCGAAGACGGAACGTTTCGCGAAGACCTCTATTACCGGCTCAACGTGGTCCCGATCGATATCCCGCCCTTGCGCGAACACAAAGAAGATATCCCTGGATTAGCGAACCTGTTCCTCGCGCGTTTCGCCAAGGATTCCGGGAGAGAGGAAAAAATCACTGGCATTTCGCCCGCTGCCATGCAGCTTCTCGTCAGTCATTATTGGCCGGGCAATGTGCGTGAACTGCAGAACGTCATCGAACGCGCCTGCGCGCTCGCCTCGGGCAGCCAGTTGGAAGCCGCCGACATACAACTCGACTCGCCGCGCAATCGCACCTCCGACATTCGAAATGGCTCGGCCTCCGACCGTTTTCTCCCCGACGGCATGACCCTCGACCAGTGGGAAGATGAAATGATCCGCGAAGCTCTGAAGCGCGCAGGCGGCAACAAGTCGCAAGCCGCGCGCCTGCTCGGCCTCTCGCGGAATACGCTGCGATATCGCTTGTCGAAGATTGGCATTGACGACAACGAGACCGAGTGAAGCGGATCATCGGGTCATCTGGTGATCGAAAAACACTCTTCATTATTTCTTCTGGCGCTCTCCTTTTTTGCCTATTTACTAGTTGGTATATTCACTAGTTAGTACGGGCCCCCGGTCTTTTGGAATCATAGGGTCAGGAGGAAACTCCCGCAAAATCTTTGACTTCAAAGGACTTATATGGGAAATATTCCGACGGTGCAGGCGCATCCACCAGCAGAAAACACCCGCGCAAGCGGAGTGTGAGCGAGGACTGTCCAGAGCCCGAAGGAGAATTTGTGTTCCGCACGGGGCTGGCTGTCGTTAGTACTTGTTACAACGTATTCTCTATGCCGCGGCAGTTATCAATTTAGGATGGACTTCATTGCGGGATATATGCGGCGATATACCGCATACGCCTTTTCCATAACCAGCGAGTCTTCGGAATTCGGACTTATGTTCCGGGCAACGCGCACTACGGAGTCGCAGGCAGCGTCCACCGACGGCCATGCTTTGGCGCCGACTCCCGCCAAGATTGCGGCTCCGTAGGCGGCGCCTTCTTCCGCCTCGACCGTCTCAACTCGCTGTCCATAGACGTCCGCTTGAATTTGTTGCCAAAGCGCCGATCTAGCACCACCACCGCCTAGACGAATGGTTTTCACGGGGACTTCGATTTCTTGAAAAATCGTGAAAGTATCGCGCAAGCTGAAAGCAACTCCTTCCAGGATCGCCCGAATTACATGAGCCCGCGTATGAGACGCCGTCAAGCCAACTAGAATCCCGCGCGCCGTTGGGTCGAGGTAAGGAGTACGCTCGCCCATCAAGTAGGGAGCCCACAGCAGACCAGCGCATCCGGGAGGAGCCTTCGCCGCCTCAGTGGTGAGACTCTCATAGGACTCAAGCTGACCGTCCGCGCCCACGCCAAACTGATCGCGGAACCAGCGAAGAGAAAGCCCCGCAGCCTGGGTTACACCCATCACCATCCAACGCCCGGGAACAGCATGGCAAAACGTGTGCAAGCGGCCTCTGGCGTCAAGCGCCGGACGACTGGTTGCAGCGAATACTACTCCCGAGGTTCCGATGGTCGCGCTCACCGTCCCAGGTGAAACAGCGCCCATGCCAATCGCGCCCGCTGCCTGATCTCCCGCACCGGCCACGACTGGCGTTCCGCTTTGCAGGCCAGTAGCGGCAGCGCCGGCGGTCGAGATTCGCCCACAGATGTCCGGCGACTCATACAGGGTGGGCAGAAGCGACTCGTCCATTTGAACCAACCCTAAAATCTCCTTCGACCAGCGGCGGTGGGCAACGTCGAGCAGTAGAGTGCCCGAGGCGTCAGCCACGTCGGTTGCGCGTTCGCCGGTCAGCTCAAATCGCACATAGTCTTTGGGCAGCAGGAGCGAGCGAACCCTGCTCCACTTCGCGGCTTCGTTCTCCCGGACCCACAGACACTTAGTCAGTGTGAAGTTGGCGAGTGCGGGATTGCACGTGAGTCGGATTAAACGTTCGGTACCGATTTGGGCGGTCAAGTCCCGGCTCTGCTTCTCGGTCCTGACATCGCACCAGATCAGCGCAGGTCGTACGACGCGCGCTTGCTCGTTGAGCAGGACTGCTCCGTGCATTTGTCCGGACAAACCGACGCTCGCAATTTGATCGCCGCGCAGATGGCCTTGTGCCAGCGCCTTGCGCACAGCCACGCCGCACGCGCGCCACCAGTCACAAGGGTCCTGCTCGGCCCAGCCGATTCGGGGTGATGCAAAGGCTTGGTGCTCCTCCGTGGCAGAGGCAATGACACGTCCTCTCTCATCGATGACGAGAGCGCGCGTACCTCCAGTGCCTACGTCGATTCCCAGAAAATACATTCCACAGGTCGCTTTTGCTTGCCGCCGCCGATCGGCAGCCTTCGTCGCGGAGCGATTATACTTTGATCGTGTACGCTAACGACACAATATGTCACCACGCGTCCGCCGGATTACAAGTGTTCCACATGGCATATTTCGCGATTGCCTTTCATGCTCTTCGAAGCCACCATCCGGTGTCAATGCTCTTCGCGCACGAAGCGCCGATTCATTCTGCGACCCACTATTCAACCAGCGGAAACACAAAGCGCACGGGTCACTTTCTGGAAACCACTTAGCGCGCTCGAAAGATTGCCGGAGTTCACCCCCATAATCCACGGCGTCGCGTTCCCGTAGGTGCCCTGGGCGCTGGCATGGCGCCAAGGCGACCAGTCCGGACGGGGACGCCCGGCTCTCCACCAGCAAGCTTGGATCGACAGCCGTAACCATCACGCGGTCGCGGCACTAAGCGGAAGGAGTCAAAAGCTCACGAGTTTTCTCGGGATTCCCGCTTGTGCGCATGGGGTCGAATCCTCCATTTCACGAAAGTAGTTTCCTGCCGGGATACGCCTTGACCTGTGCTGGCGGAGGTGAGTCCAAGGAATTTAAGATAGGAGACATCGTGAAATAGAAAGGCAGGATTCGATGACTCCCCCAGCCTCGGCAAACTCCGCGCAGAATCGCATTTCTGCTCAGCCCCTCACGCCCGAAGAGCTGCGCAAGATCGACGCCTACTGGCGCGCGGCCAACTATCTTTCCGTGGGCCAGATTTATCTGTACGCCAATCCGCTGCTTCGCGAGCCTCTGAAGATCGAGCACATCAAGCCGCGGCTGCTGGGGCACTTTGGGACGACGCCCGGCCTGAATTTCATCTACGCCCATTTCAATCGCCTGATCAAGAACCACGATCTGAATGTCATCTACATTGCCGGCCCCGGCCACGGCGGGCCCGGACTGGTCGCGAATACCTACCTGGAGGGTACCTACAGCGAGTTTTATCCGAACATCACTCAAAACGAAGAGGGCCTGCAGAAGCTGTTCAAGCAATTTTCTTTTCCCGGAGGAATTCCGAGCCACGCAGCGCCCGAAACTCCGGGTTCCATCCACGAGGGTGGAGAACTGGGTTATTCGATCATGCACGCTTGCGGGGCGGTGTTCGACAACCCGGACCTGCTCGCATGTTGCGTGGTGGGAGACGGCGAGTCGGAAACGGGGCCGCTGGCTACGAGCTGGCATGGCAACAAATTTCTGAATCCGGCACGAGACGGCGCCGTGTTGCCCATTCTTCATCTCAATGGTTACAAGATCGCGAATCCAACCGTGCTGGCCCGGATGAACGACGAGGAACTCACTCAGTTCTTCATCGGCCACCACTGGAAACCGTATTTCGTCGAGGGACACGAGCCCGAGGCGATGCATCAACTCATGGCCGGAACGCTGGACGCCATCGTGAACGAGATTCGATCGATTCAAGACGCCGCTCGTCAAAGCGACGCTCGTCAAGACAACGCTCGCAGTGGCGGAGATTCTGTCATGCCCACCTGGCCGATGATCGTCTTGCGCAGCCCGAAGGGATGGACGTGCCCGAAAGTGGTCGATGGAAAGCCCGTCGAGGGCACCTGGCGCGCGCATCAAGTGCCGGTGGCCGATCTACAGAAGCCGGAACACCTGAAGATTCTTGAAGACTGGATGAGAAGCTATCGTCCGGAGGAATTGTTTGACGAGAACGGCAAGTTCATTTCCGAACTCGCGGAGCTGGCTCCCAAGGGCGAGCGCAGGATGGGAGCGAATCCACATGCGAACGGCGGCTTGCTGTTGCGCGATTTGGTCATGCCGGACTTTCGCGATTATGCCGTCGGCGTTTCGAAGCCCGGCACGCAGAATGCGGAAGCCACGCGCGTGCTTGGTGGATTCTTGCGCGACGTGATGAAGCTGAACGCGGACTCAAGAAACTTCCGCGTCTTCGGCCCGGACGAGACGGCCTCGAACCGGCTAGAGGCTCTCTATGAAACTACCGATAAGCTGTGGATGGAACCGATCCTTCCGGTGGACGAATATCTTTCGCAGCACGGCCGTGTGCTGGAGATGCTCAGTGAGCACATGTGCCAAGGCTGGCTGGAAGGTTATCTGCTCACGGGGCGCCATGGCTTCTTCTCCTGCTACGAAGCGTTTATCCACATCATTGATTCCATGTTTAACCAGCATGCCAAGTGGCTGAAGGTGACGCGCGAGATCGAGTGGCGGCGTCCGATCGCGTCCCTCAACTACTTGTTGACTTCGCACGTGTGGCGGCAGGATCACAACGGATTCACTCACCAGGATCCCGGCTTCATCGATCATGTGGTGAATAAGAAAGCCGACATCGTCCGGGTTTACCTTCCGCCCGACGCCAACTGTCTGCTTTCCGTCGCCGATCATTGTCTGCGGAGCCGCCACTATGTCAATGTGATCGTCGCCGGCAAGCAGCCCGCGTTGCAGTTTCTGGACATGGAGTCGGCCATCGAACACTGCACGACCGGGATTGGGATTTGGGACTGGGCAAGCACCGACAAGGGGGCCGAGCCCGATGTCGTAATGGCCTGCGCGGGTGACGTCCCCACCCTCGAAACCTTGGCCGCTGTCGATCTCTTGCGGCAGCATTTTCCCGACATCAGGATTCGGGTGGTGAATGTTGTCGACCTGATGACCATTCAGCCCTCGACCGAGCATCCACATGGTCTCTCCGACGTTGATTTCGATTCCATGTTCACGGTGGATAAGCCGGTTATTTTCGCCTATCACGGCTATCCGTGGTTGATTCACCGGCTTACGTATCGCCGGCACAATCATGACAATTTTCATGTGCGGGGCTACAAAGAAGAGGGCACGACAACAACGCCGTTCGATATGACGGTCTTAAACGATCTTGATCGCTTCCACCTGGCTGGGGATGTGGTGGACCGCGTTCCCAGACTGCAGAAGGTCGGAGGCCACTTCAAACAGTTGCTGCGCAACCGGCTGGTCGAGCATCGACAATACATTCGCGAACGGGGAGACGATTTGCCGGCAATCCGGGACTGGACTTGGCCCTACTGATGAACGTGCTTGTTCTCAATTCCGGCTCCAGCAGCCAGAAGAGCTGTCTCTACCAAATTGGGGACACGCTCCCACAAGATCCCCCGGGTTGCATCTGGGAGGGTAAGATCGAGTGGGCCGATGGCAAGGCTGAGTACTCGATAAGAAACTCTCGCGGAGTCTCCCGAAAGAACCTGCCATCGGTGGGCTCTCGTGCGCAAGCCATTGAGCGCTTGCTCCAGAGCTTGTGGAGCGGCGAGACGCAAGCGATTTCCAAACCTTCCGATATCGATGTTGTCGGACACCGCGTGGTCCACGGCGGTCCGCAGCACTTCGAGCCTACGGTCGTGACCGCTGAGGTCAAGTCGGCGATCCAAAGCGTGTCCGTTTTTGCGCCACTCCACAATCGCGCCGAACTGCAAGGCATGGAGATCGTCGCGAAATTGTTGGGTCCGGTGCCGCAGATTGCCGTCTTCGATACCGGTTTTCATCACAACATGCCTTTAGCGGCGGCCACCTACCCTGGTCCCTACGAGTGGTTCGAGCAAGGGATTCGCCGCTACGGATTCCACGGGATCAATCACCAATACTGCGCACAGCGTGCGGCGGAGTTGCTGGGCAAGAACCTGAATTCGCTGAAACTCGTGACTTGCCACCTCGGGAACGGCTGCTCTTTGGCAGCGATTCGCGACGGCCGAAGCGTGGATACGACCATGGGCTTTACCCCGCTGGAGGGTCTCATGATGGGCACGCGCTCGGGATCGGTGGACCCTGGCGTCCTTACTTACTTGATGCGGCGGAGACACTTCTTGGACGAGCAGCTTGACGACGTGCTCAATAAAAAGTCGGGACTACTTGGGATATCGGGAATCTCCAGCGATATGCGGGAGGTTCTTGACGCTCGCAGGAACGGCACCGAACCCGCAAAAATGGCGCGCGCAAGACTGGCGCTTGATATGTATGTCCATCGCCTGCAATCGGGAATCGGCGCCATGGTTGCCGTGCTGGGCGGAGCGGATGCTTTGGTATTCACCGCGGGTGTGGGCGAAAACTCGCCGGAAGTTCGCGGTGCGGCGTGCGACAATCTTGCCTTCCTGGGAGTGCGGCTCGACCAGGAAAAGAATGCACAATCGCCCTTGGACAAGGATAAGGATGTTTCCGCTCCGGATGCGGCGGTTCGCGTTCTGCTGATTCACGCGCAAGAAGACTGGATGATCGCTCGCGCGTGCTGGAACCTCCTGCAAACCGCGACCACACGCGTGAGCCATTGACCCGTAGCCGTTCTGTCCTCTAGGCTTCGGGAAACATTGCTTTATCAGCAGTTGTGATCTGGATCACAGAACCTCGCCCGCAAAGCGTTCAATATAGCGGTTCGTAGATGTATTCTCGTTCCAAGTTTGTGCCAACGAAAACTCGAATGGAGCTTGAAAATGAAGAGAGTTTACGTCGCAGTGTTTACCCTCGTAACAGCATTGGCTGTTGTTCTCAGCCTTTCCTTATCGGCGCATGCGCAAAACGCATCCGAGACGCTCTTCAAATCAAAATGTGCCGCTTGCCATGGTCCTGACGGAACCGGTTCGGCGACGGGGAAGAAACTGGGCGCCCATGATTTTACGACTGCCGAAGTGCAGAAAATGACGGACGCGCAGCTCACGGATACCATCACGAACGGCAAGGGCAAGATGCCCGCGTATAAGTCTCTGAAGCCGGAAGACATTAAGGGACTGGTAGCTTACATCCGCACTTTGAAAAAATAGTCCTGGCTGATTCTTGGCATCAAGATTAGGGAGATTGTCCAGCGCGGCGGATGATCCGGCGGCAAAAGTGGAGTGTGTCTGCGCAGCGGAGCATAGAAGAAAGGGAGTAGCGGCTTCCAATGAACCTGCGAGAGCGCTTCCGAGACTGGTTGCAGCCCATCTATTTCCTGGGGCAGAATCCCCTCACGCTTACCGGCGCCGTGATCACGACGAGCACAGCGCTTACCACCATCGCCTTCTGGTTCTATGAAATCTTCTTGCCGGGGCCGCCGCATCCTTATATTGGCCTTCTGGTTTTTCTGATCCTTCCTGGAATTTTTGTATTCGGCTTGCTGCTGATTCCAATCGGCATCTGGCTCAGACGGCGAAGTCTGCGCCAGAGCGGGGAACTGCCGGGGGTTTTCCCCGCCATCGACTTGGGGTTGCCCGTGGTGCGGCGTACCTTGGAGTACGTGGCCGTGGCGACCGTGCTCAATCTTCTCATTGTGGGGACCGCATCCTACCGTGGCGTGGAGTATATGGATTCAGTGAGTTTCTGCGGGACGACCTGTCACCGCGTGATGGATCCGGAATACACGGCCTATCAGAATTCTCCACACTCGCGTGTGGCGTGTGTCGAGTGCCACATCGGGCCTGGAGCAGGGTGGTTTGTGCGCTCGAAGCTTTCCGGTCTGCGCCAGGTCTTCGCGGTAACATTTCACACTTATTCGCGCCCCATTCCTTCGCCGGTAAAGTACCTTCGCCCGGCGCGCGAGACCTGTGAGCAGTGTCACTGGCCACAGCGCTTTACCGGCGATAAGTTCCTGGTGAATACCAGTTACAAGGACGACGAAAAAAATACGCCTCAGACGGACGTGTTGGTGCTGAAAGTGGGCGGACGCACGTGGCAGGGTTCGGTCGGCATCCACGGGCACCACCTCTCCGACTCGGCGCGCATCCGCTACATTTCGACCGACGCCGAGCGGATGACAATTCCCGCCGTGTATTACACCGACGATAGCGGGAAGACCACTGAATTCATTTCCACCGATGCGAAGCCAACGCAACAACAATTGGACAAGGGAGACCATCGCGTGATGGATTGCGTGGATTGCCATAACCGGCCCACGCATGCCTTCGACTTGCCCGAAAACGCCGTGGACAAACAAATGTCGGGCGGGCAGATCAGCACCGGTCTGCCCTACATCAGGAAGAAGGCGGTCGAGGTTCTCAAGGTGAATTATCCGACCCGCGATGTGGCCCAGCAGAGCATCGCTCGGGAAATCAATAAGTTTTATCAGACGAATTACCCGGCAATCTACCAGGCGCAGCGCACGGTGGTGGAGCAAGCGGGCGCGGAGGTGGCAAAGATCTACCTGCGCAACGTCTTCCCGGACATGCGTGTGACCTGGGGCACTCATCCGAATAATATTGGGCACAATGATTCACCGGGCTGCTTCCGCTGCCATGACGGCAGCCATACCAGCGCCGATGGCCAGACCATCCCCAATGACTGTTCCACATGCCATCAGATTCTGGCAGCGGGTGAAGTAAAGCCTAAGGTTCTGACCGATCTGGGGATGAAGTAGGGTTGAGCAGCAGGAGATCGATTTTGCCGAACAGGACGCGACGCGCAGCAGATATCGTCAGACGATTGATCGGACGATCGAGTAGACGACCGAGTTCCGTCTATCTGGTCCTGCTTATCTCGGTCTGTCTTCTTTCCGTTTGCGCGCTGCTGCCCACTCGGATTCGGGCCCAAGCGAAAGCGCCCCATCCGCTCAAGCAGGACGAAAGCTGCCTCGCCTGCCACGGCCGGGCGGGAATGACGTCGGCGAGCGGCAAGAGCATCTCGATTGATCCCGCCAAACATACGGCCAGCGTCCACGGCATTTTGGGTTGCACCGAATGCCACACAAACATCAAGGATTTTCCGCACCCCAACAAAGCAGCGAAGGTGCAATGCTCGACTTGCCACGCCGACGAAGCTTCCCATGTCTCGGGCAGCATTCATAGCGCGCTCGGCGACGGAGCTTGCCAATCCTGCCACGGCAATCCACACGAGGTGGCTGCCGCAGCCCAGACGGCGCCCGCAAAGTGCGCGCAGTGCCATGCCGATGAGGTGAAGGAACTCCGGCAAAGCATACACGGACAAACGGCCGCGGCAGGCGACCCGGACGCGCCGAACTGCATGTCCTGCCATGGGCCGGTGCATGAGATTGTTGCCTCGAGCGATGCATCCTCGCGGGTCGCCAAGAAAAATCTGCCGGACACGTGCGCCGCCTGTCACAGCAACCAGCAGTTTCTCTCGCGGCACAAGATTCCATTCGCCCATCCCGTGGAACTCTATCGGCAAAGTGTGCATGGACGAGCGGTGGCGAATGGGGACGGGGCTGCCGCAGGCTGCTCGGATTGTCACGGGAGCCACGGGATTCTCCCCTCGCAAGATGCGCGTTCCAAGGTCAACCACTGGAATATCGCGGCGACGTGCGGCCAGTGCCACAAGGACATTAGCAAGACTTATCTGGAAAGTGTGCACGGACAAGCCATGATGGCCCGCGTGTCCGCTGCCCCGGTTTGCAGCGACTGCCACGGGGAGCATTTGATCCTGGGGCCGAAAGAGCAGGGATCGCTGGTGAGCGCGGCGCGCGTCTCAATGGCCACTTGTGGGAGATGTCATAGCGATGAGCGCCTGGAGTTGCGTTACAACCTGCCCGCCGACCGCGTCCCATCCTACGCCGACAGTTACCACGGTCTGGCCTCGCGTGGCGGATCGCAGAGTGTTGCCAACTGCGCTTCGTGCCATGGCGTCCACAACATCTTTCCGTCATCCGACCCGCGCTCCACCGTGAATACGGCGAACCTTCCCAAGACCTGCGGAAATTGTCACGCCGGCGCGGGCGACCATTTCGTCATCGGGCCGGTGCATGTGAGAACTTCGACCGGCGCCGCGAATCCGGTCGTGAAGTGGATCCGTTGGACTTACTTGACACTGATCCCGCTGACACTGGGCTTCATGATCGCGCACAACCTGCTGGATTTTCTTTCGAAACTTATCCGGCGGCGGCCACGACACGAAACCGGCGAGCAAGTGTCTCGGATGAATCGAAACTTCCGCATTGCCCACTGGGGCGTGGTCCTTAGTTTCCCGACATTGGTTGTTACAGGATTCGCGCTCAAGTATCCCGAGGCGTGGTGGGCGCGTCCGCTATTGCTCGGGGAGGGACACTTCGCGTTTCGCGGGTTGGTGCATCGCAGCGCGGCGGTCGTGCTTATTGCTTCCACGATTTACCACGTGATTCATCTCTCCCTGATCCGGCGAGACCGCTTGTTCCTGAAAGCGATGCTGCCGCAGCCAAAAGACGCGACGGATCTGGTGCAGGTCATCACTTACAATCTGGGACTTACTAAGACCGAACCGCGCTTCGCGAAATTCAACTACGCGGAAAAGATGGAATACTGGGCATTTATGTGGGGAACGGTGGTGATGACCGTCTCCGGCTGCTTATTGTGGTTTAACAATTTCACGCTGCGTCATTTTCCCAAGTGGATTTCGGACGCGGCTACGGCCGTGCATTATTACGAGGCGCTGCTCGCGACTTTCTCTATTTTGATCTGGCACTTCTACATGGTGATCTTCGACCCGCTCGTCTATCCGATGGATACGGCTTGGATCGACGGCAAAGCCTCCGCGGATCATTACCGCCATTCCCGCCCCGAGTATCTGCGCGCATTGGAACGGGCCCACTTGGTCGAGTTACCCAAGGAGCCTTCCGATTACGAGGATGATCAGGGAAGTGGCGACGCTCCAAGCGATAACCCACCGGCGAAGAATTGAGATCTCGTAACAAAACAATCTAAGGATTCGCAGGCCCAACGTCGCAGGCGCCGGTGTTTGAATCCACCCCCCAAGGAGGCCGGTGAGAATCACGGCCGTCCCAGGTATCGAATGCGGGCGGTGAAGGCGCGCCCTGGGCCGTCGAGGAAAGTCGGGGCCGGATGCGTGGTCTGATCAATGACCCCGTTGGCCAGATAGGCATTGGCGTGGTTGGTGACGTTGTCGAAGCCCCCGCGCAGGGCCCAATAGCGTCCGAACAGATGAAAGTGCTTTTCAAACTGCAAGTTTACGGAATAGTAAGTGGGAAGACGAAGAGTTCCGAAAGGATAGAGCGGAGAAATTTCTCCCTGGTCGGTGGTCGCGTTGAAGGGCAATCCGGTGCGCGCTTCGGCGGAGTAAACCACGTCGAATTTGTGGACGATGGGCAGCTTGAAAAACGGCAGCACACCCCAACCGACGAAGCGGTTGGGCGTATCCCAGGGATAGGGGCCGGGCCTCTGCGGGCTCAACAGCGGAATGTCCAAACTGAAATCGAACACCTGGTTGGTGCGCGCGCGGGAGCGTGTGTAGGCGCCGAAGATCTCGTAGTGCTGGCGAAAGCGGTGGCGCAAACCGATCTGGAAGGCGTCGTAGCGGTCGTCGCGTCCATTCCCCAGGAGAAAGTTGCCGTCCACCGCTCCATTCAGCGTGTTGTAGGCGAAACCATGCGCGCCGCGTTTCTCGAGGAACTCGGCTTTCAGAAAGATGGCAGCGGGCAGTTTCTTCTCTAGGCCAATGCTCCAGTTCAAGTACCGCGGCGCGGCGAGCGTGTTACGGTTCACGGTGAACGTGGTCGGCACGGGCACCGGCGCGGGCAACGGCGCTGGCGGAAGGCAATTAACAGTGTTGCCGTTCGCGTCCTGCGGGCACCCGTTCGAGTCAAAAAAATAATCGACCCTCTGCCCCTCGAAGGGCTGATGGATCAAGCCCAGACTGGTTGTGTCGTAGACGATGCCAACTCCCGCCGACAGCTTGGTGTTGCCTTCATCGTCGAGAATGTAAGTCCCCGCCAAACGGGGCGAGAACAGCGGCGCCCGTATGATTTCATCCCAATCAAAACGCAAGCCCGGCTCGATGAGCAAACGATTCGTAATGAGCCAACGATCCTCGTAATAGGCGCTAGCCTCAAAGTTATAAGTTGAGGAGTAATTGCCTTCAGAGAAGACCGAATAACGTGCGCACGTGGAAGGGACCAGTGGAACGCCATTTGCATCGGTGGCGCAAGGCTGTGGCAGTTGGCCTTGTTGAGGTTCACCCGCGAGCAAAAACGAAATTGGCTGCCGTAAGAACTGCGCGTCATAGTTCAACCGATCTAAGTCGGCTCCAACTTTGACGTCGTGGCGTCCGTGCCACTGATGAGGAGGAAGGTAGAGGTTCCCGAGACCTTGCACTCTGCGAGCCAGCGTGTTCTCGCGCAAGTAATAGTTGCCCGCAGCGCCCTGTGTCATCTCGATGTACGGGCCATTTCCGTGAGGAGTGAGCGCCACGCTGTAGTGGTCCACGCCGAATCCGGTTTCGAGCAGTACCCCGCCGGGGAAATAGTATTGGTCTTTGAGCGAGCCCATGTAAGCGGTTTCCGCGTCAGTAGGAGTGGTCGGCTGCGGCTGGAGAAACGACAGTCCGGCGTATTGATCGTGGTAGTAATTCGAAAGGAAGCTCACCGTCACGATGTTGCGGGCAGTCAGGTTGGATTGCAACCTTGCCAGGTTGTCCACGCGCCAGAGGTGATCCGTATCGGAGCCGGATAGCAGTTGCCGAATGATCGTGTTGTCGTACTCGCCGTCGAGCGCGTCGATGAACCACATCTTCCCTTTGCGAATCGGGCCTGACATTGTGTAAATCGGTGTCCATTCGCCGATGGAGATCCCTTTGATGGTCTGCAGCCCGGGAGTGAAGTCCGTGGAGGTGAACCGGAAGCGATCATCCCCCATTCGTGTGTTCAAGGCGAGCACGCCGCCGGAGCCCTTGCCAAACTCCGCCGGCTCGCGGCTCGGGGTCACTTCGAGGGACCGGAATGACTCGACGCTCGTGCGCACCACCAGCGCGCCGTTCGTCGGCTGCGTCACGTTGAAGCCGTCCAGCAGCACCAGCGTCTGGTAGCTCTCGGCCCCCGCCACGTGCGGCTGGCCAAAGGCATCCGGCGTGATTCCAGGAATGAAGCTCAAGGCGTTGCGGTAATCGTGCGTCGCCGGATAGGGAATGTCGACAATTTCCGCGCCAGTGAGTTCCTCCTTGGTGGAGACTTGCGCCGGGTCAATGGCCAGCGAGGATTCCATCACGTTCACCACTTCCCGCGCCTCTTGCTGATGAGAAAGAGTCACGTCCACATTGGCGGTGACGCCGACTTGTACATCGGGCTGAACTAGAGCGTAGTAACCGGTCTTCTCCACGCGCAGTTCGTAGGTTCCGAAAGACAAGCTGGTGAATTCGCAATGTCCGGCGAAGTCGGTTTCAGAGCGCAGTGGCATGGCGGGCGGGGGAGCTTGCAACTGCACGCGAGCGGACGTGACAGCCACTCCGTTTTCGTCGGTCACAATGACCGCGAGCTTCTGCCCTGCGGCACTGGGCTCAGAGGGAACGCGCTCGGAAGAAGACGTCTGTGCGAGAGACGGCATCACCCACAACGCCGCCAGCGCCAATAAGAACACCCATTTCACGGATGCGTCCCGCCCGTGCATGGTTCGAGTATGGAATCATAAGGGCCGCGGAGTCCACTAAAACAGCTCGTCGATTTCGCCTCCCAGAGGCATCTGTTCCTCTGCCGCTCTCTCCGGCGACTCCAGGTTGGTCACAATGAACCCCATGAGCGGAGACAAGTCCCCGGCATCGAACTCCAGCTTCGTCATCTACCCGTCGTGCCGTCTAATCGCCGGCAACGCATTGCAACGCTGGAGACTCCCTGCTAGATGCTAAACCGGACATGTAGGTCGCCCTGCAAACTTGGCGATTGTGCCCCAATGGCGGGCTATCCTGAAGGAATCCGCTTTGACAAGAAACAGGCCCTCGAAGAAATGGGCCGGCGGAGTATGACCGGCCCGGACGAGCGTCTTACCTTACATCGCACCAAATCTACGCCGTGATCAAGGATTCCAATGCAAGGCGGTCGGGGATCACCAGCGTGGAGCCGCTCTGCTGGATGAGATGTTGCTTCTTGAAGCCCGCGAGAAGCCGGCTGACGGTCTCTCGCGAAGAGCCGATCATCTGCCCGATCTCTTCGTGAGTCAAAGCCAGTTTCACTTGGGTGGGGTATTTGGATGTGGTGTTCTGATCGAGCCATCCGACCAGAAGCCGAGCCAGCTTTTCGCTGGCCGAGTCGGAAAGGATCAGGTCGCGAATTTCGCGGCAAGTAGCGGCGTAATCTTGGGCGATGTGCTGGGTCACCCACAGGGCAAGCTCGCCGTGAAGGCGCATGAGGCGCAGCAAATCGCTGTGCCGCAGGAAGCTGATCTCGGACGGCTCCTGGGTCTCGGCCGTCGCTTCATACTGGCGTCCGGAAACTACAGCGGCAACTCCCAATGGGCAACCGGCGTTGACAATACGCAGAATCAAGGTCCTGCCGTCGCTGCCACAAATGGAAAGCTTCACCCGGCCTCGACGCACGATAAACACTCCCCGCGAAGCCTGCGCTTCCGCGAACAAAACTGCTCCCGTGGGGTAGGAGGTGGTGAGTGCCGCTTGCTCCAGGGCATCGGCTATGGCTGGGGGAAGATCGAAAAATGTCTTGTCTACCAGCGCAAGTTTCTGGGCATGATTTACAGTCTGAGTGGCCATTGATTGCCTCCGCTAACAGGATACTTGGGCAAGTCCCTCGCCACTCTTCCGGGGCGGCGTGAGCCTTCCGTGAAAGTCGTCTAAATGAAACAAAATGAGTAATTTGACTGGATATGGTACGACGCGGCCAGGCCTGTTGTCCACCGGATGTCGTGCCTGAAAGTGCGTCCTTTTCCACAGCGATGTGTGATCCCCATCACCGGCCGGTTGGTTACGTGACCGAAGAGTGCGATTCCCGTTCGGCTGGTTGTAGCTTCGGGTCACTTTCATCCCAACGCCCCATGGATGGTATTCAGCAGAACGGTTCGAGTAAAGGGCTTTTCGAGGAGAGTGATGCCGCGCTGCAACACTTCGCGTTCCGCGATCAGTTCACCTGTGTACCCGGACATGTACACGACTTTCAGGGTCGGGTGAGAGGCGTTCAGGTGTTCCACCAATTCAGGACCGCTCATGTGGCGCATGACTACGTCGGTCAACAACAGGTCAATTGGACCGGGATGAGACTCCACCCATTCGAGCGCGGACTTCCCGTCATCCGCCTCGACCACGGTATAGCCGTGTTCCTGGAGGAGTTGCCGAGTCAAGCTGCGCATGATTTCGTCGTCTTCTACCAGCAGGATCGTAGTCCCTTGCCGTTTCGGAGCGACGGTCTCTACTTCAGGCTTGGATTCGAGCCCGATTTTGTGATCCGCGCTGGGGAGATAGATCTTAAACGTTGTTCCGTGTCCCGGTTCACTGTAGACCAAGATGTGTCCGGCGCTCTGCTTGACAATGCCATATACAGTGGCCAGGCCCAAACCGGTTCCCTTGCCCGCTTCTTTGGTGGTAAAGGAGGGCTCGAAGACGCGCGATACGGTAGCTTCATCCATGCCGTCGCCGGTATCGCTGACCGCGAGCAGCACGTATTTTCCTGCTGCCATGGCTTGATGCTGCTCGGCGAAGGCCTCGTCAAATCTTGCTGCGCGAGTTTCGAGGATAAACTTGCCGCCACGAGGCATAGCGTCGCGCGCGTTCACTGCCAGGTTTATCACGATCTGGTCGAGCTGGCCGGGATCTGCCTCGACCACGGCCGAGGGTGATTTGGACACAATGAGAACCTCTACATCGTCTCCCATCAGCGGACGCAGGAGCTTGCCGATGTCCTTTAACCGCTCGTTCAGATCGAGGACACGGGGTTGGATTGCGGGAGTCCGGCTGAAGGCAAGGAGTTGGCGAGTCAAAGACGAACCGCGTTCGGTTGCCTTCCTGATGTTCTCGATGTAGTGCGACGGTTCCGCGGCGGGATCGATGCGGTCACGCAGGAATTCCGTGCAGGCGTTAATAATGGCCAGGATATTGTTAAAGTCGTGCGCGACTCCTCCAGCAAGCCGGCCGATCGCTTCCATCTTCTGTGATTGGCGAAGCTGGCCCTCAGCCCGTTTCTGGGCCGTGATGTCGCGCGCAATCGATGATGCTCCCACGATGTCGCCTTTCGCATCGCGCAAAGGAGACACGGAAATGGAGACGTTCAGTTGGCGTCCGTCCTTCGTGACCCGCACCGATTCATAATGCTCGATGCTTTCACCTCGCGCAGTTTTCTTTAGAATCTCAGGGATTTCGTCCGGGCGATCGCTGGGAGCTAGAAGGGATACGTGCTTTCCGATGACCTCTTCTGGGGTGTAACCATAGATGTGTTCGGCTCCCTTGTTCCAACTGGTAATGATGCCGTGCAAGTCTCTGCCAATGATGGCGTCTTCGGAGGAATCGACAATCAAGGCCATCATCGAGCGGTATTCCCCCAGTTGCTCGGCCGTTCTCCGATAAAGTTCTTCATTCGCTCTTCGCAGTTCTTCAGCGATTCTCTTGCGATCGCTGATGTCGCGGATCGCACTCAAGATGAAGGTCCCATTCTCCGTGGAGACAGGACTGAGACTAATATCTACAGGGAATTCCGATCCATTGCGCCGTCTTCCATAGAGATCCAAATCTGCTCCCATCCGTCGCGTCTTCGGTGCTTGCGCGAAGTTCTCGCGATGATCGTGGTGCTGGCGGCGATAGCTCTCAGGCACGAGCATTTCGACTTTCTGCCCAATCAATTCGTCGCGCTCATAACCAAATAGTTCTTGTGTTTGTGAATTGACTTGAACCATGGTTCCGTCGCGATCCACAACGACGAGAGCATCGGAAAGGGTCTCCAGGAGATCGCTGGAAAGAAGAGTTTCGGCCATGGCTTTGGCCAGAGTTTTGGCCGAAAGCGCCGGCGACGCTTCATTGTGATCAGAGGACGGTCGGAACATGCAACCCCACAATTCGAACGATTGCTCTCAAATCTATGCCGGAAACGCTTGTCTGTAAAGGCGGGGAGCGCACGGTGTCGTTAGCACATGATATGTCCGGTTGAGATAGCAAGTGAAGTGTCCGCTTGGCAGGCGGCGGTTGTAGGAGAGCATGGAAGGCATGTTTTCTTAC
>Ga0208562_1000334_pt1 | contig 27039 bp, 24 predicted proteins | sample June2015DPH_16_1_3_FD_184715 | JGI IMG/M metagenome (GOLD analysis project Ga0208562, IMG submission 184715) | Peatland microbial communities from SPRUCE experiment site at the Marcell Experimental Forest, Minnesota, USA - June2015DPH_16_150... | ecosystem: Environmental > Terrestrial > Soil >... | reverse complement strand
CGGTGACGTAAAGGTCGGGATAGCCGTCGTTGTCGTAGTCGCCCACGGCCACGCCCTGCCCGTAGAGGCCCTCGGCGCCCACACCAGCCTTTTCCGTCACGTCCGTAAAGGTCCCATCGCCATTGTTATGATAAAGGGCGGAGCGCAGCGGGTGCGGAGGCTTGTACCACTCGGTCTCCGCCGTCTGCACAAAATAAAGGTCCATCAATCCGTCCTGGTCGTAATCAATCCAACCCAGGCCGCTGCCCATGGTCTCGAGATAGTTTTTTTCCGCAGTGAAAGTATGGTCGTGCTGGAAGGTGATGCCAGCGACTTGACGGATGTCCGTAAAGCGGACGGAAATCGGGGGGGTCTTGGCCGTCTCGGCGCTCAGGAATTCCAGCGCCACAACGCCGGATGACAAAGTCAACGCAAGCAGGGCTGCCGGAACAAGCCGCCTGCCTCTACTTCCTGAGCGTGAAGAAACCTGGGCCATCTGCCTTCTGTTGGTGGTCAATCGCGAATCTCAACTATAACCTGAGATGGCATTGCGGCTCAATCGCCATTCTGCCCGAGAGAGCGCGAAAACCAAATCATGCTCTTCTTCCCGTATGTGGTAGGTAGGAGGTGGTATTTGGGGGGGGCCCACCTACGACCTACGACATACCACGTACCGTCTGCCACCTACCGCCTACCACCTACGACTGCAGTAGGCCGTCGGCAGCAAGCAGAAGGCAGTCGGCGGTGTCAAAGGAAAGAAAGCAACTCACAATATCATTCACAATTCATAATTCAGCATTGCTCTATCGCCTGTCCGCTGCTCTTCTGATTCCTGAATCCCGAATCCTGAATCCTGTTCTTCCCCACCTACGTCCTTTCTTTTCAGCAACATTCCCGCTTTCAACGCGTAACTACCTTTGTTTTCTGTAACATTCCCGCTTTGTCGCGGCCTGCTGAAAGCCGGTCCTTTGTTTTCATAGACATTCCCGCGTTGGTCGGTCATTTTTTAAAGTTACTAGGGTTTCTTCTTTCCCAGCCAAGACGACATCTTGTCGTAGACCGCGGTACGGGCCAAGAGTCCGGTAGTGTCTCAGTTTGAATTTTCCGCCTATTGACTCACCCCGCCATGCTGCGATAATGGATGCATGGCAAAGCGTCCCCGAGATCCGAACCAACTAGCGAAGATGATTGTCGATATTGCGACCGGCGAAGTCGAGGATACGGTTAGCGAGTCAAAGCGCCATCCTCCGAGCCGTGGCCGTGCTGGTGGGCTCAAGGGCGGAAATGCCAGAGCACGGAGCCTCTCAGCATCTAAGCGGAAGGCGATTGCAAGGCGGGCGGCTGCGGCTCGCTGGCAGAAATAGAAATGGCCTCTGAATCCTCAAAAGGAAATCTGAGTGTACGATTATAGCGGGGCGCCACCTTCTCTACCGACAGATAAAAATCATCCCAATTACTAGATGCTCTTCCTAGAAAAATTAGACCCGAAAGATGATGCTGTAATGCGGGGTGCCCCACATCGGGAGTGAGCAATTGTTGTAGCTTTCCCCTTTTTCCTGTGGTATCAAATATCTCCTCTCGTCGCTCTTGAAGTTCCTTCGTTAAGCCGGGTCCAATACGGTCGTAAACCAAATCAATGGTTAGTCTTGCCATGAGCATAGGTCGTTTTGAACTCGTTGGATCGTATTGCCAGCCTCGCAACCGGAACGTTTCTTTATAGAATTCATCGGGAAATCGCTTTGCCCATTTAGCCAATTCCTTGCCGATGTACAGGTTTAATATTTCCTGTAGAGCCTCTCGATCCCGAACATTTTGGAACCCCGTTGCTTCGTCAATCAGCGCGATGATGCCGACCGTTCCTAACGCACCAAGAAGAATTTCAGCGGCTATGGCAAGTGATTCTTGAGGCTTAGTGAGGACATTGCCTTGCCTTCGAGCTTCAAGATACACGTTGCACAGTTGAGGCAGAAGTAATGCATTGTATCCTTGGTTCATTCGACCTTTTAAGTCCTCATACACTAGCAGTTTGAGCCCACCACCTATGTGCTTGCAAACAAACGGTTGAAGGTTCTTTGCATCGATAAAACTGGGCATATTGGGCACCCTGTTTTCGTCCTTGGCGCGCCCCCGCTTGGTTCTTCCAAACGCCCTGAATATGGCGTTGCGGGAAATAACTCGCGTCACGCCGTCGTTAAGATTTGCACAAGGAATGACGAGAGGCTTTTCACCTATTCTGAGTTGTAATTCTCCGGTGTGCGAAGCCTTGAAGACCTTCTCGACGGACCCAGGGTCAATGCGCTCCACGGCCCACCTTGCGTTAGCTCCTTGCCGCCCGAGTGCGCTTCTCTGATCGGGAGTTAGTTTCTCCATCCGGGCCTTGCCCGAGCGCACACGCCCATCCTTATCTTCCCTTAAATCTAATTCTGGTATTTTGTTGTTGTTTTCGTTTTCCATGCTTGTATAATAGCCATGTACTGGCATTCTGTCAAGCGTATTTTTTGAATGCCAGAAAATAATTTCTCAAACTGAATTTTATGCTTGACAAACAATCGGGGGTTCAGTATGATTAGGTTCATGAACAGACTATCCATTCAAGAACGCGCACGCATTATAGGGATGCTGATTGAGGGAAACAGCCTTCGCGCCACCAGTCGGCTTGCGGATGTGTCGATCAATACGGTTACAAAGCTTCTGGTAGACGTTGGCTCTGCCTCTGCTGATTACCAGGACCGCACACTCCGCAATCTGAAGTGCAAACAGATTCAGTGCGATGAGATATGGGCGTTTGTCTACGCGAAGGAAAAGAACGTGCCTGCCGACAAGAAAGGTCAATTCGGCTTTGGGGATGTGTGGACCTGGACCGCAATTGACGCTGAAACAAAGCTGGTGCCTTCCTTCATGATTGGAAACCGCAATGCTCGCAGCGCCCGCATGTTCATTGATGATCTTGCATCTCGACTGGCTAGCCGTGTCCAGCTCACAACGGATGGCCTCAAGGTATACTTGGAAGCTGTTGAAGGAGCGTTCGGATGTAATATTGACTACTCTATGCTGATTAAGACTTACGAATCAACTCAAGATGAAACACGTTACAGTCCCGCGGTATGCACAAGCTGCGAGTGCAAGCCAGTCATGGGCCATCCCGACCCTGACCATATCAGCACCAGTTTTGTCGAGCGCCAAAATCTCACAATGAGAATGGGGATGCGCCGATTCACTAGGCTGACGAACGCATTCTCAAAGAAAGTCGAGAACCACGCGTATCAAGTGGCCCTCCACTTCATGCACTACAATTTCTGCCGGATTCACAAGACGCTAAGAGTCACACCCGCAATGGAAGCGGGAATCACCGATCACGTCTGGACAATCGAAGAAATGTTAGGTAATATTGGCGTGTAAATGGGACTGGCCCGATTCACGGTCGGGCCTTCCTCAATGTCTTGGGGCGCAATTCCAAGATAGCGTGGTGGTGCGCCCTTGTCAAGCCTACGATGGAAAAGTTTGAACTCTTCAAACAGATCAAGAACGCACTTTCTGCTCTGTCCCAACAAGAGGTGAAGACTCCATTGTCTTTCTTTTTCAGAGTTGTTTTTTATCTTAGCGTGATGGTGATCGTAGCCATCGTCTGGGGGAGACCCGAGATGCAACGGCTAGTTTTCCTTACCGGCGTCGGCGTTATCGGGCTAGTGGTATTAGCTGTTATTGTCTTTGGCTGGTACAAACCGAAAAATCTAACATATGGGGAAACTGGACATCGAGCAGAAGCTAAACTCGCCTTCGGCACTGAAAAAAGGGAATTAACTTCTGCGGAAATCAGTTCATTACCAGGATCAGGAAAACCGCTAGAACTTCCAACTGGCGGCGAAAGCTCTTGAACATGCACCTTCTCTTGGTCACATTTTCGCTGCGCAATCAGGATATTGACTACTCTCCGTTCTTCGTAGCACTGCGGGGAAATGCACTAAATTGGTGGCATTTCATTGAGCAAACGTGTATCGTCTTCACCAATCGGGATGCGGAACAATTAACAGACTTGCTTTTGCCCTATATCCACACAAACGATTCACTTTTGGTGGCAGAGATTGATGCAGCTAACTGCCAAGGCTGGCTTCCCCTGCAAGCTTGGGACTGGATTCAAGAAACCTCCAAACAGATTCGCAATGAAAAACTTGGTAAGATATTAGCTCCTCCTCGTCAGTTACCGCGATAGTCATCCAGGTTTTTCAAACTGAGACACTACCAAGAGTCCCGCCAACTCGACCTCCCCTCAAATGCAGTAGGCAGTCGGCAGTAAGCAGAAGGCAGTCGGCCGCGATCAGAAGTGGGAAGGCAATTCAATTCACAATTGAGAATTAGCCCCTTTCCCCGTCCTCTGTAGCCTGCCCCCGCTCTTCTGACTCCTGACTCCTGACTCCTGAATCCTGAATCCTGAATCCTGCTCTTCCCCACCTACCGTCTACCAACTATCACATCCCTAGCCTCGTGTCAAGGCAAAAACGCCGGATTCACGAGAGCAGGAGTGTGGAGGCGGACTTTAGCCCGGCGCCTTAAACCTGAATTCGGAACTCGCACCTTGGATGTCGCCTGCCAAGGCGGGCGGAGAGAGACTCCTCGGGGGGATCTGGTTTGGCAGGCATCCTCGATATGATTGTTGGCAAACGCAAAGAGGCCGCGATGCACATTGATAACCGAAGACCATCGGCTGTTTTATCTTCCTAACAACCCCACGTACGCCGCCGCGCCTATCGCACCGCCGATGAGCGGCCCCACAACCGGCACCCAGGAGTATCCCCAATCTGAGCTGCCTTTGCCCGGTATAGGCAGGAGCGCATGGGCAAGGCGTGGACCCAGATCTCGGGCCGGGTTTATGGCGTAGCCGGTCGGAGCGCCCAGCGAGAGACCAATCCCCCAGATCAGTAGTCCAATGAGCAAGGGTGTGACTCCGCTTTGCGCCGGACCAGCGTTCGCCGAGATGGCCAGTACCCCAAAGACCAGCACGAACGTTCCGATTATTTCGGTGAGGAGGTTTAGAGGGTATCGACGGATGGCGGGGATGGTCGAGAAGACGGCAAGCTTCGAAACTTGGCTTTCAGTTTCGGACCAGTGCGCCAAATAGGCCAGCCATACAATGACCGCACCTAGGAAGGCGCCAATGAATTGGGCCCCGATGTATCTGGGCACATCGCTCCAGGCAAACTTGCCGACCGCAGCAAGGCCCAGAGTTATCGCGGGATTCAAATGCGCGCCGCTGATGCGCCCGACCGCATAGACCGCAACTGCCACGCCCATCGCCCAGCCCGTAGTGATCACCATCCAACCTGAGTTCTGCGCCTTTGTCTTATTCAACAGAACTCCCGCCACCACCCCATCTCCCAAAACGATCATCAATGCCGTGCCGATGACTTCAGCAGTGAATGGTTTCATGCGCCTCCTCCATGAGCGGATTCTGATTTGCGAGCCGCGCTAGCCTGGATATCCACAATTTGATCGAAGCGAGACTGCTGCCCCTGGCTTGAGAGCGAGAAAAGCTCACACCAGAGAATAGACACAAACCTCGTGCTCCGCGAGTGTACCAGACTTCCTTGGCATTTCATCCCTTGGGCAGGCGACATTTGAGGAGGGAGCGTAGAACCTGCTGTCGAGAATTGTCCGGCCCCGAAGGGGCGACGAGCGCGAGAGTCGATATGGCGTAGGCGTGATCTTTCATAATTCACCTTCCGCTCACCAGGTTTATGCCGAAGCTCTTCGAATTAACTCTTGGGAACATCCGAGCGGTTCCACCATCCGCCGCCAAGAGCCTGAAACAAGGCGGCAGTGTCGGCATAACGATTGGCTTGCGCCTGCACGAGGTTGATCACGGCTTGCTGATACGCTTGTTCCGCGCTTAAGAGCGCCAGGTAGCTGACGTAGCCGGACTGATACTGTTTTCTGGCCAGGTCGAGGGTGACGCTGGCGGCATGTTTTGCGGCTGCCGCGGCCTTCAAAGCATCGGCGTCTTGCTGGAGCGCATGCAGTGTGTCGGCGACATTCTGAAAGGCGGTGAGGACAGTGCTGCGATATTGTTCGGCGGCCTGAGTAAAAGCGGCTTGCGCGGCGCGCTCCCGATGCCGCAGGGTACCGGCATCAAAGATGGGCTGGGTGATTCCCGCGGTCAAATCCCAAAAGCCATTGCCGTGTGAGAACATCCTGCTGACTGCATCCGGCGAGCTGCCGGCATCGGCGCTCAGGGTAATAGTCGGGATCCGGTTCGCAATGGCTACGCCGATGAGGGCGCTGGCAGCATGGAGGTTCTCCTCAGCCTGACGCACGTCCGGGCGCTGCTCGACGAGTTTCGAAGGAAGGCTCACCGGCAGTTCCTGCGGCAGTCGCAGATTCGACAGCTCAAACTTTTCGGTCAAATCCTGGTTGGGGAACCCGCCCGACAGCACAGCCAGCAAGTCCCGTTGTTGAGCCAACTGCTTAAGCAGCGGCGGCAAGGTGGCGGCGACTAGCGCGAGCTGCGATTCCTGCGCCGCCACGTCGAGCTCGCTCGCATACCCCTTCGCATACTGTTCCCGTATAATCTTGAGCATTTCGGTGTTGATGGTAATGAGCTCATCGGTGGCTTTCATCTGCCCCCGCAACGATGCCTCTTGTATGGCTCCGGCGGCGACGTTCGAGCTCAGCGTGATATGCGTGGCGGCCAGGGCAAAACGCGCCTGCTGCTCCTGCGCTGCGAGCGACTCCACGGTTCTCCGGTTCAGACCGAAAACGTCCGGAACAAACGAGACGCTCACTTGCGGCGTATAGAGGCTGTAATTCAAGACGCTCGTGTTGGTCACAGGTGAAAGGTCATTCGCTGACTTAGCCCGGGTCGCCGAAAAGCCGCCCGTAACACTGGGATAGTAAAAACCTCGTTGGGCCAGCACATTTTCCCTTGCCACTATCAATGCCGCCTGCGCCGCCCTGAGGTCGGGATTGGCTTTGAGCGAGCGCTCTATCAAATCGTTAAGTGGCTTCGAGTGAAACAAGGTCCACCACTCTCCCGGAATATCCCGCCCTTCCACAAGGTGTTGTGCCTCTCCCCCGGCGATGTTGGCCGTGCTGCTGGTGGTCGAAATCGGAGTGGGGGTATAACCGCCGACATTCGGAGGAGCAGGCTTCTTGAACTTAGGCCCAACCACGCAAGCTGCGGTGAGCAGTAAGGCAGAGGTCGCGATGAAGCCGGCGAGGCGCAATATGCGAGTGCGAAACATGCGTTTAGTTCCTTCGAACGTTGCCTCGGAGCGCGGGCATCCTGCCCGCTGTTGCGGGAGCGTCCCGCTTCCGCAAGAGGTAGCGGGCAGGATGCCCGCGCTCCATCCTGTTAAGGCTTGCGGTTCATACGGGTTCCGTTGATCGCCCCGGTATTGCTGCTATGTGAGCTCGGCGATCCACCCACGCCCGCCGGGTTAGGGCTACGATGGCGCACATTGTTGAACGATGGTACGGTGGGTCGGACGACACTTGGCGTCCGAACAGGCAAGGCGATGTTGACTGTTTCGTTCTGGATTAATCCGCCTTTTGCCGCGCCACCAGATTTGTTTGAACCCGGTTGATGAAGAGCATTTCCAGGTAGGGAACGTTGCCGGCTATTCGGAAGCTGCTTAGGACGATTTACCTTGATTAGGGGCGCACGGCTGGGCGGGTGATTCGGGTCAGAAGCCCGGCCGTGGTTTCGCTGTTCATCAGAAGCCTTTCCACCCGTCTGATGTCTCCCGTCGCGAGGCGAAGCGGCGTCCCGATGAAGTGCATCGGGATCGCGCGGATGGTCGCTCGCGGAGTTCGCGGGAGATGTCTGTTGGGATGCTGGGCCCCAGTGACCCCTCACCCTCCCGCGTCCCGATGAAGTGCATCGGGATCGCGGGACACCCTCTCCCCAAGGGAGAGGGCAAAGAACTAATTTCGGGACGGCGTGGCCTATCCCCTCTCCGCAAGGGAGAGGGCAAAGAACTGATTCCGGGACTGCGTAACCTGTCCCATACGTCAACGTCGCCCAGCTAATCGACAGGAAAAGGAGACACGTGATCTTCATCCTGATTGAACCCCCGATACTGGGTCATGGTTGCGGCCTAGAAATATCATTCTCAGCGCGGGCACAGCCAGAAGCAGCATAACGGGGCCGACCAGCATGCCGCCCACGATCACCGTGGCGAGCGGACGCTGCACCTGGCTGCCGATACCCGTGGAAATTGCTGCGGGAAAAAGGCCGATGCAGGCCGAAAGCGCCGTCATCAGCAGTGGGCGCATGCGGGTGGTTGCGGCGCGGAACATCGCGTCCATGGGCGCCAAGCCCTTATCCCTTTCGTGGTTGTAAAAAGTCATCATCAGGATGCCGTCCATGACGGACACGCCGAAGAGCGAGACGAAGCCGATGGCGGCGGAGATGCTGAAATGGAGACCTGAGATATAGAGCGCAAGTATGCCGCCCACCACCGCGTTAGGGATGCCGGCGAGGGCCAGAAGGGAGTCGCGCACGTTATTGAACAAGCTGTAGAGCGCCCCGGCAATCAGGATGAAGCTGATCGGTACAATGACCCACAGACGTTCTTTGGCTTCCTGAAGGTCTCCGAACTCGCCGGCCCAAATCAGCCGGTATCCCGGCGGAAGTTTCACGTTGTTCGCGATCCGCTTCTGCGCCTCCTCGACCGTGCCGCCCAGGTCGCGGCCACGGACGCTGAACTTGACCGGGATGAAGCGCTGCACGCTCTCGTGATAAACCCAGGCTGCTCCCGTATCCAGGGTGATCGCGGCCAGTTCGCTCAAGGGTATATAGGCATTGGCGCCGCTGCTGGTTTGATAGGCCACTTTGATGTTGCGGATTTTTTCGATGCTGTCGCGGTATTCCGGCGTATAGCGGACGACGAGGTCGAACTGCCGGTCGCCTTCCAAGACCGAAGTCGCTACGGCTCCACCCATGGCCGCTTGAACGACCGAGTTAACATCACCGGAATTGAGGCCGTAGCGCGCGGCCTTGGCACGATCCACCTTGATGTTCAAGTTTGGCTGTCCGAGGACTGGGAAGATGCCGAGGTCGGCGATGCCCTGCACCTGGCTCATTTGGTCGCGGACCTGCTCGGCAAGTTTGGTGATGGTCTGGAGATTGGGACCGACGATCTTGACCGAATTGACGCCTTTGACGCCCGAGATCCCTTCCTCGATGTTGTCCTCAATGTATTGGGAGAAATTGAAGACGACCCCCGGCAGCTCGTTATTAAACTCCGCTTGAATCTGGTCGGTTAACTTCTCCTTGGTCAAGCCTTTGGGCCATTCGTCAAAAGGCTTGAGGGGCGCGAATAGCTCGACGTTGGAGAAGGGCGATGCGTCGCTGCCGTCGTCCGGCCGGCCATGCTGGGAAAGCACCGTAAGGACTTCGGGGTGTCTCAGGAGAATCTCGCGCATCTTTCTCGCGGACGCCTCGCCGTCCTCGAGCGAGAGCGTGATCGGCATGGAAGCGCGGATCCAAAAGTTGCCTTCTTCCAAATGCGGAAGAAACTCGCTGCCGAGTCTCGGTGCGATCAGGAAGAAGGTTCCCAGAGAAAAGGCAAGTTCGAGTCCTACCACGAGAAAGCGGTGATTCAGTGAAAAACGCAGGGCAGGATTGTATATCTGGTGCAACAGGCGGACGACGATCGTTTCGGCTTCCTTGACGCGCTTGGGGAGCAGCATGGAAGCGACCACGGGCGTGACGGTGAACGTTGCCAGCAAGGCTCCGGCCAGGGCGTAGCCGTAAGTGCGCGCCATGGGGCCGAAGATCTGACCCTCGACTCCCTGCATGGTGAACAAGGGCACGAAACCGGCCACGGTGATGAGCGCCGAGAATAGAACTGCCTTGTCCACCTGCATGGCGCTGATCAGAATCAGCCGCAGTCGATCCGTCCATCCGTGAGCTGCCGCTGTATGTTCCGAGGATCTCGTCGGGTCGGGCCCCCAGGAACCCCCCGCCAGACGCTGGAGCAGACTCTGTCTTTCTTCCGGGTCGCGCTGAAAATTCCGGAAGATATTCTCGACTAGGATCACAGCCGAATCCACGATGATGCCGAAATCCACCGCGCCCACGGACAGCAGGTTCGCGCTTTCGCCCTGAATCACCAGGAGAATGGTGGCGAAGAACAGCGCGAACGGGATGTTCAACCCCACGATGGTCGCGCTGCGGAGATTACCGAGGAAAATCCATTGGATCAAGAAGACCAGCAGGCATCCGAAAATCAGGTTGTGCAGAACCGTGTGCGTGGTGACGGCGATCAAGGATGAGCGGTCGTAATAAGGAACGACCCTGACTCCCGGCGGCAGACTCCCGTCGTGATTCAGCTTGTCAATTGCCGCTTTGACCTTGGGGATCATGTCGGCGGTCTTTTCGGTTCGCCTCATCACCACGATCGATCCCACCACATCGTCCTGCTGGTCGCGGCCCAGAATGCCGAGCCTTGGCCGGTAGCCGACCGACACCTTGGCGACATCCCGGACCAGCACCGGGACACCGTTGGCCTGGGTCAGAACCACATTTTCGATGTCGTCAACCTTGTAACCCTGCCTCAAATCATCATTGCCACCATCATCAATCAGACCGACGCTGCGGATATTGATCGACTGCTGGCCAATGCGGATTTCACGTCCGCCGACGTTGAGGTTGGCATTGCCCAGCGCCGTCAGGACTTGGGGCACGGTGACGTTGTAGGCTTCGAGCTTGTGAGGGTCCACCTCGACCTGGAATTCCTTGGTGGGGCCGCCCCAACTGTTGACGGCAGCGATGCCGGGAATGGTCAACAGCCGGCGCAGGACAATCCAATCCTGAACCGTGCGCAGATTCGTGATTCCGAAATGCTTTGGACCGACGACCTGATAACGATAGATTTCCCCAGTCGAGCTGTTAGCTTGGATGGTGGGCACCAGATTACCTGGCAGGCTAACGTTCTGTTGCATCGCGACTGATGCCTGGGCGTAGGCGAAGTTGTAGTCCACCCCATATTTGAAGGTGACGCGCACAAAGGACAATCCATAGAACGAGGTGGAGCGGATGACATCAATGCCGGGCGTGGTGTAGAGTCCAATCTCCGTGGGGAGCGTGTAGTAACGTTCCATCTCCTCGGCAGAGAGGCCCGGCGCCTGAGCGGTAATTTCCAGGATCACGGGCGTGGGGTTTGGATACGCCTCAATATTGAGCATCTTGAAAGCAATGAGCCCGGCGCCGGCAAACAACAGCAGGCCCAACACCACAATCGGGCGGCGGCTCAGGCAAAATGAGATGAGAGCTTTGAACATGGCGGCTCGTCTCTTACTGAAATGAAAACGGCATTAAACTTGGCCCGGAATTCTCACCACGGGTCTGGAAGGGCGGGGCTTCAGCCCCGCTGTTCGAGTTTCTAAATTCTCCCCTCTCCCCCTTGGGGGAGAGGGGCCGGGGGGTGAGGGGGTCAATGCCCTGAAACCACAAACAACGCAACGCTGTCCCCAGATTTCTCGAAAAGGTGCGGGACGTCGCGTGGTCGTTGCCCAATGCTTTCAGCGACGCGGTGTGAACTGCAAACGGACGGGCGCAAGCCCACCACCCCCTCACCCGGCCCGCCCCGGCTGAAGAGAACGCCGGCGGCGGTCCACCCTCTCCCCCAAGGGGGAGAGGGCAAGTCGCGCAAGGCCGGAAAATGTCAGCAAAAATATAGAAACTCCAGGGGCGGCGCTGAAGCCCCGCCGTTGCGGCGGCCTCCTAAGAACGTCCAGGCGTCGTGAGAAGTACGGCCTAGTCGCTTGGTGGCGCCTCAAGCATGTTGCTAAGAAACACGGCGCCGTCTGCCACGGCCAGTTCTCCGCGCTGCAAACCATCGAGAATCTGAACCCGGTCATCCTTTCGCAGGCCGGTCTTGATGATTCTTTGCACAAAACGGTGGCGATCGGTTGTCAGCCAAGCCGTCATCGTGCCGTCGGCTTCGCGGACCACGCCATTAGCGGGTAGGGCGGTGGCTTCCACCGGGTCGTGGACGCGAATGACGAAGTTAGCGAGCATTCCGGAATGCAGCTCATCGTTGGGGTCCGCGATCTCGGAACGGATCGTTACTCGATGAGTATTCGGATCAACCGTCTCGTAGATCTTCGCAACCTTCCCCTTAAACACGCGGTCAGGATAGGACATCACCCGGACTTGGACCGGCTGGCCCAAATGAAAAAGCCGGATGTCACTTTCGATGACATTCGCCAGCATCCATTTGATCGAGACGTCAGCCACCGAGTAAGGCGCCGGCAGGTTTCCCGGTTGCACCCAAAATCCAGGCTGCGCGTTCTTCGAGGTGATTTTGCCGAGAATTGGACTACGCACGACCAGGGCGGGATCGATCTTGCGCGAGGCGATCATTTGATCAATTTCGGCATCCCTCTTGCCAAAGACGCGGACGGCATCGCGCGCGGCTTTGAGCGCGCCTTCAGCGGTTTGTTGATCTGAGGTCGCCTGTTCCTTCTCTCGCTCGGCAATTCCGCCCAGACCCTGGACGCGCGCCAGTTCCTTGTTGGTCAGTTCGAAAGTCGCCGCCGCGCCGATCAGCGTTGACTCAGCCTGGATGAGGTCAGGGCTTTTAATTGTGTAGAGGGGCTGTTCCTTCTGAACTTCGGCGCCAAGTTCCCCTAAAGCCTGGATGATGGTTCCCTGGTAAGCCGGGAAAACTTGAACTGACAGGTCTTCGTCATAATCAATGTTGCCAACCGCTTCCTTCTCAACGGGAAACAGGTAGCTACCCACCGGTTCGATCTTGATCGAGTTCAGTTGGCTGGGTGACAGGTCCAAGGTCGCTTCGGACGGGGACGTGTTGGATTTTGCACCTGCTTCCTGCGGCGTATTCGCGCTTGTAGCCTGACTACGACTGCGGCCGGATTCCAGGAGTCCCGTGGCGACAACTATCGCCGCTGCCGCCACCAACACCACGGCGAATCTCTTGCTGATGTGAACCGGATATTTCATCGTCTTCCTCCGACCGTCAGGCCTCCCAACCTGCTAACCCTCTCAGGTCTCTACGCTCAAAGGCCTCGGGCACCATCTCGTAATGCAGTGGATCTGGGCACAATCTTATTCAGGCCGCGAGCTGGAGCATGGAAGTGTTTGAGCACGATAGTCTGGACCCATGAGACGGCGTTGCCTTGGAACTGACCTTTAAGATTAAGGGTCCGGCTCGGCGGTCCTCAAGTTATCCTCTGGGCAGCCAAGCCTATCTCTTGGACAGTATCTTTCGGCCAGATGGAGCCTATCTTTCGGTCATCGGTGCAGCGGTCGGCGGGTGCTTTTGGTAAAATTGTGGGCGGTGGTCGGTGCGTTTCGCACGAAAGCGTAGTCAGGCATTAGGGGGGCGGTAGCGAAATGCTTTCATTCTTCCTACGGTTAAGTCGCGCCAAACTTCTCTTCGTCGCCGCGATGATGATTTTGATCGTGGCCCTGATCGATTGGCGTGTCGAACTGAACGTCTCTTTTGGCTTTCTATATCTTTTTCCCATGCTGATCGTGGGCAGTTGCCTGCCGCGCTGGCAACTCGCCATACTGGGAGGATTGTGTACCTTTCTGGCCGAACTCTTTTCCCCCTTTACGTGGGATCTGGCAGCAGGGGTTCCCCGCGACATCTTCATGTTCGCTGCCTACTTTGGCACCGCGCTCTTCGCTCATGAATCCGCCAAAAACCGGCGACTCACGGCGCAGCACGTCCGAGAAGTTGAGCAAGAGGCTCTGTTGCGGCGCGACGCTGAACACCAGTTGAAAGCACTCATCGAAAGCAGCCCCGCAGCTATCCTGACTGTGGATTCCGCCGGTAGAATCCTGATGGCCAATCAGGCCGCTCATCGCTTGCTGGGCTTTGAGCCTGAGAGCTTGCCGGGCGAAGCCATCAAGGACTTTCTACCGCCCTTGGCCAGAGTCCCGCCGGCCGATGAATCCACGCCCAGCTTCCGTACCGCGATGCAGTGCAGTGGCCGGCGTCGAGACGGGGATGTGTTTCTCGCGGACGTTTGGTTTTCCACTTACAAGACAAGCGCCGGACCAAGGTTGGCGGCCATGCTCGTCGATAGCTCCGAGGACCTTCGCGACGAGGAGGAATCCAGCCTCCATCACCTCCTGGTCGCGTCACGCTTGGCCGTCGGAGCCGTATCGCACGAAATCCGCAACGTATGCGGCGCCATCTCCGTGGTCTACGAAAACCTTTCGCACGGTCCCGAGCTGGCACAAAGCGAGGACTTCCGCGCCCTGGGGAATCTAGTGGAAGGTCTGGGAAAAATTGCAACCCTTGAGCTTCGGCAAAGCGCGGGAAGCGAGGATCTGGCTCCCGTGGACCTTGGCTCGGTACTTGACGAATTGCGCATTGTGACCGAGCCTTCGTTGCGAGAGTCGGGTGTGCTCGTTCGCTGGCACGTGCCCGAAACCTTGCCCCGGGTGTGGGCGGAGCGCCATAATCTTTTGCAGGTGCTCCTGAACCTCACCAAGAACAGCCAGCGTGCCATGGAGGACCAGAAGCAGAAGGAGTTCAGAGTCAGCGCGTGCGTAGAAGGTGAGCGGGTCGTGGTGCGAGTCCGCGATACCGGTCACGGCATTCCCAACCCTGAACGTCTGTTTCAACCGTTTCAGGAAGGGGCGGAAGCCACCGGGCTGGGGTTGTACCTCTCGCGGGCTTTTGTGAGGACATTTAACGGTGACCTACGGTACGAACCAGGACCCCCCGGGTGCTGCTTCGCTTTGGACCTCGTGCCTTTCGCAGACCGGCGGGACGAGGACGGTGCGCAAGAAGTGAATGGATAAAATCAGGATTCTCTTACTGGACGATCACTCTCTCTTTCGAGAGGGCCTCAGCCGGCTATTGGCGGGCGAGCCTGATTTGGTGATGGCAGCTCTTTGCGCATCGGTCGGTGAAGCCACCGAGGTGTTGCGCCGGAAGCCTATTGATCTTGTCTTGCTGGACTATGACCTCGGGAAAGAGCGCGGCTTTGAGTTCATTACCCAAGCCCGGCAGGGGGGCTTTGAGGGACGGTTCCTCATGGTCACCGCAGGGATGAGCGATGCTGAATCCGTACAGGCGCTCGGCCTGGGCGTGGGAGGGATTTTTCCAAAGCACAGTTCGCCAGCGCTCCTCAAGCAGGCCATTCGCAAGGTCATGGCAGGAGAAACCTGGCTTGACGAAAATGCGATTCAGTCCTTGGTCAGGGCGTCAAAACACCCCGAAGGGGCGGACCAGACCAAACCGTTTACGGAACGAGAGACTCAGGTGTTGCACGGGGTGTTTGAGGGACTCAGCAATAAGGAAATTGGCGCGCGTCTCAACCTCTCGGAGAGTTCGGTGAAAGCCGCTCTCCAACAACTGTTCCAGAAAACAGGTGTGAGAACCCGCAGCCAGCTCGTCCGGATTGCACTGGAGGAACACGGTGCCCGCTGGAAGTAGGACCACAACCGCAGCGCAATCGCCGCGATGGACTTCTTCGCGGGGCCGGGGCGCGGTCCGAAGTCGAACTGACTAATGCGTGCTGCAAGACTTCGCTGGCAGGTCGTGTGAACGGGCAGCACGGACTTGCGACATTCCCGGAGAAACCTTCTCGTTATTCTTCACCGAGGGCAGTTCTTCTTGCCGCGCGCGCGGCCAAATGGTCCCGGCCGAGCTTTACAAAGCCCAGGAACCGGCGGGCCAGTTCGCCAATCCGGTCCTGCTGGCGACGGCGGATGGCGTCAGGAGGGATCAGTTCACGGCCTACCCCGAGCGCTATGGCCCCAGCGAGGATGAATTTGGATGCGTTCTGTTGATTCACGCCCCCTGAGGCGATCAGCGGAATGTGAGGGAACATCCGATGGAGGGATCCAATGTAGGTTTCACCGCCAATCTGGGCGCACGGAACGACCTTGACGAAATCCGACCTCGCCTCCCATGCGGCCATCACCTCCGTCGGGGTCAGTGCTCCCGGAATCGTCACAATCTCCTCTAGCGCCGCGAACTCGGTCACTGCCGGATGAAGTCCGTCACCGGTCAAAAACTGCGCTCCCGCATCAAGACACTGACGCGCGGTTGCCACCTTCCTCACACCGCCCGCCCCCACGACCATGCGGGGATGGTTCTTCACCAGGTGCGAGATGACCTGGGTGGCTTGGGGCACGGTTAAGGTGATTTCGATGACGGGAATCCCGCCCTCCGCCACCGCCTGGGCGGTAAAAAGGGCGTCCTCCTCCGAGAACACGCGAACCGCGGCAATAACCCCGGTTTCCTCGATCCAGCCCCTCACTTCGTGTTTTTTCACTTAATTGCCTCCTTTGGGGCAAGGAAAAGACTTACCACAGAGCGTACAAAGACCGCGGAGAAACCGAAATTCGAAAATCGAAGTTCGAAACTCGGGCCGATTTTCGAGCTTCGATTTTCGAGTTTCGTCATGGCAGGTTCCTGGCGCCCACTGCCTCACGCAACTGCTCCACCGCCAGAAGCCATGAGGCCAGCGCCTGGCGGTAGGCGAGCTGCGTGGCGCGATAGCTGCGCTCGGCGTCAAGAAAATCGAGCAGGCTGACGGCACCCCGCTAGTAAGCGTATTCGCTGATGTCGCGGTCTTTCTTCGCCCGATCGAGATATCCCGAACGGTAGAGTCGCACGATCTCGTCGCTCGTCTGGAAGCTCTCGTACGCATCGCGCACGTCGGTCATCACTTGGTTGTTTGCCGCCTTCTCCTGTTCCTGAAACTGCGTAATGGCGAATCGCGTGCGGGCGATCTCGCCCTGGTTTCGGTTGAAAATTGGGAGCGGGATGCTCGCATATAGAGAAGCGGCGTTGATGCCGTTGACGTGTGAGTAGTTCCCTTGCACGGTGACATCCTGCTTTCCGTCCGCCTTGGCCAGCAGGTATTGACTGTTCGCCGCCGTGACGCTCTGCCGCGCGGCGCGATAGTCGGGGCGTGTTTGGAGAGCCTTCAATTGAAAATCCTCGAGGTTGGCGTGCATCGGGATGTAGTCGAATATCCCCGCCACATCGTAGGTCGCTGGGATTCATATCCAAGCGAATTGCGCAGATCGGAAAGTGCCTGAACCCTCGCGAGCTGTGCCTGCGCAACGTCATTCTGGAACTGGAGGAGCTGTAGTTCGATCTTTAAGTTGTCATCTTCGCTGATCGCTCCTTTTTTGTAACGCAGTTCATTGAGGTCAACCGTGCGCTGATAACTTTTCAGATCCTCTTGGGCCAGGTCCAATGTCGATTCGGCAAGCTGCACGTTGACGAACAGGGTGGCCACCTGAAAGGTCAGTGTGCGCTCGTTGTCTGCTACCATCGAGGTGGTCACTGCCGTCTGGTCCTTGGCGGCCTGAAGCCGGTGCTGGCGTTTCTTGCCGCGCTCGATCAGGTAGCTGAGGCCCAGGTCACCCTCCGTCGAGTCGTGGAGGTAAGTACCCGTAAAGTTGCTCGGCGAAAACAACGGCAGGTAATCCCAATCGCTGAAGATTGAGGGGTTGGGGCGTAGATTCGCAGTAATTTCCTGCGCCTGGCTCTGCTGGATGGTCGTGCGCGCGGCCAGCAGGCTATGGTTGTGTTGGAGCGCCAGTTGAATGGCGTCGTCCAGAGTGATCCTCACAGGACCTTGGGCGAATGCCGCGCCCGCTGAGAGGGCAAACGCAACGCCGCCGAGCGCCGTGCGCCCGCCGGGAAATCAAGACTGAATGTACCTAGGGGTGAAGCTCCTTCAAATCGAAGGTGTAGATCAGCGCACCGGTTATCGTATCATGGTGGTCCGCGGGCGTCGTGCCCTTGAACAGGCTCGGACGGTTGGACATGTCGCGCCCGTACTCCAGCCGGGTGAGCAGGTGATCGTTGAAGGTGATCCCCGATATCATTGTGAATAGCGGATCAATCCCTGCTAGCGCCTAAGCCGCCCCTGTGCGTCTGAATTTACGGTTTCTTCGCAATTATATTGTTGCCAAAAATGAATCCTATTTCACCCACGGCTCGGGGCTGGTTTGGGTTCGTGCCCGTGGGGCCGAAGGCGTAACCCGGCGTGTAGCTGCTCGCCCGAACAAAAGAAAGGTCTCCGCGAAAGAAGAAGCCTCCGTATTGAAAAGTGGGCGTCAGAGTGGCCGACCAGCCCGCGCTGCCCGGACCGTACATCAGATTGACGGCTTGCTCAGCGGCGCTCCCCGTGCTTGAGATATATTCCCCGCGCCCTGCGAGCGAGAAGCCGTGTTTGAACGTGTGACTCACCAGTAGCGCACCGCCTCGCGTCGACGCCCCCTTCACGACGCCGATCTTCTGGTTGGTCGGCACATCGGTGTATTGAAAGTAGGGCTGGACGATCCAGGACCCCTTGGAGTACGTGTAGATGACGGCGTACATGCTGCCGTTGTTTTGTACGGGTGTGGCCACAGTCTGATAGGCTGTCTGCCCCAGGTTGCCCATCCCCTCGAACGCCAAGCTATGGGGCCCATTAGCATAAGTTAACGAACCGCTCATCCAACTGTAGCGGTTGGAATAGAACCCGTCGTTCCAACTCAATGAGGCAGTGAATTTGCCCATCGTCTGATTCACTTGAATTCCGCGATTGACGGCGTTTTCCTGGTTCCACAACAGGCCGCGCTCGATGTTCATGTTTTGGAAGGTGAACGTTGACTCGGCGCCCATCAGTGTCGGTAGGGCACCGATCAGGATGGAGGTGTTCTTTCCCGGCGCCAGTTTCAGGAAGCCGACCGGCAGCGGACCGTAGAGGTCGGTCAGCGTTTTGTCTGTGGCGAGGAACGACACCCCCAGGGCCGGAATATTATACGCGCCCGCCTGCAGGTAGAACTGAAACCAGCCGTCGGTCCTTTGAAGGAACACCTGCCCGTTACTTAGAGCCGCTTGAGTGGAGTCATCACCCGGGATGTGATTGCTCTGCCACAGGCCCATGCCGCTGAGAATGCCGTTCGCAGCGACTTTGCCGAAAGGTCCGGCGTTGAAGATGGCTGGGGGGAGTTCCTGCAGCGGACCCGTTATGGAAGGAGTGGGGAGCGCTGCCGGGGCTGGAGGCGGGGCCGTCGGCGCGGCCGCATTCTGCTGGTCCGGCGTCTGCGCTTGTGCTGTAGTGGCAACTAACGTCATCAAACAAAGTAGTCCAGCGCAGATCATCTGTTTCCGAACTGCTAAAATGAGTAGTAAAAGCTTTGCCGTGTGCATTGTTTTTCCTTCGCCAGTGCTCCGGCGGTTCTCAAGGCCACCCGTGCTCCTTCTGTACTCGTGTAATCGTTCAGGTCTTCGTACCCAGCCAACCGGCTGTAGGCGGACTGCCGGAACAGATCCGCCAGGGGAAACTGTGTATTCCGCCCAGTGCGAGAATCCACCAGGTGATCCTGAATGAGTCCGGTCAGGCCGAGGCGTTCATCGAGGTGAACTTACTTAGGCGCTCCGTAGCGTTTGCGAAGCTCTAGGTTGACCTCCAATACGTTTACCATCTTTTCCCCTGCCAGCCCGCCAAACGGAGCTTTGGCATTGGCCTGAAGTATCTGGTCGATTTCTCTACGGATTGCCGCGGGATCATGCTTGGCGTCAGCAGCCCATTTGGAAGCGACTCGATCCAACTGGTATTCAGCATTCTGCAGGGTAATGTCGGGATCGAGGCCAGAACCGGAAGTCGTTACCAAATCACCAGGGACGTTCTGTAGATCAGCGTCAGGATGGTCCTGCCGCCACATGTCGAAGAAGATCGACTGAACATCCGAACCATCCTTGACCGGTTCAATCGCAGTTGTAGCCTTACCGTCGGCACCTGTGTGCGTGACCGGAAAAGGGAACCGGCCAGGGTTTTCCTTGGAGAAGTTTTCAAAGAAAACCACTGCCAAATCGGCAGCCTTGGGTTGCGGGGTGCTCGGGTTGGCTTTCACCCAGTCGGCGACGACGGCCGGATGCGCCTTGGCCCAGGAGTCCACATATGCGCCATGGGTGGGATCTGCACCCACCCAGGCAGTCGCCAGGCCGTTGTGGAGATCGGCCCATTGGGCCACAATTCCCGCATTTCCTTGGTACCGATCTTGCTGGAACCAAGCCTCAATATCCGGGGCTACGAGCTGTCCAGCCTTGGGTCCGCTTTGATACCTGACAATGGGGCCGAGCGTGCGGGCAACCCGATCACGCAGCAGGTAATTCGAGGGAGCGAGAGTCGAAGACGCGGATGCAGATGCGTCGTATGACGCTGCCGAAGGCCGGGGCTGGAAATATTCGTCCTTCGTGAAGGGTTGCGCGATCAGTTTGGAGCCGACCACCTTCCCATCGGGGCCCTTCAACAAGCTGCCTTCCGCTTTAAAGGGAAAGAAAACGTGTCCGATGAGCCATACCGCGCCGGGAAAGAGGATGGCGAGAAGTGGTACGGTGAACAATAACAAAAAGAGACTCTTTGAAACGTGTCGTGACATTGCAACTCCTCTGTTACTCTCGAAAACTTCAGACGGTCAAGCGCAAGCCCGCCATGGCCAGATCAATGATCTTGATCCCGATGAAGGGTACAATTACGCCTCCGAGCCCCCAAATCAGCAGATTTCGGCGAAGCAAAGCGTCGGCCCCAAGGGGTTCGTACTTGACTCCTTTGAGTGCGACCGGAATCAACAAAGGGATGATAATCGCGTTGAAAATTACAGCCGAGAGGATGGCTGAAGTCGGCGAATGCAGGTGCATGATGTCCATCGTCTTCAGCCATGGCAAGGTTCCTGCGAAAAGCGCAGGGATGATTGCGAAGTATTTCGCCACATCGTTTGCAATGGAGAAGGTGGTCAAAGCTCCCCTCGTCATCAACAACTGTTTACCAATTTCAACGACCTCGATGAGCTTAGTGGGATCACTGTCGAGATCCACCATATTGCCGGCTTCTTTAGCTGCCTGGGTCCCGGCATTCATGGCCACGGCGACGTCCGCCTGCGCCAGGGCTGGAGCGTCATTCGTGCCGTCGCCCATCATCGCGACAAGTTTCCCTTCCTCCTGCTGCTGTCGAATGTATGCCAGTTTGTCTTCAGGCTTGGCCTGAGCAAGGAAGTCGTCCACGCCAGCCTGTTTGGCAATTGTTGCCGCTGTGAGCGGATTGTCTCCGGTGATCATGACCGTGCGCAGTCCCATTTTGCGCAAACGGTCAAACCGCTCTTTCATCGCCGGCTTTAGAATATCCTCAAGAACCACCACACCGACTATCTTGGGGCCATCTGCGACTACAAGTGGAGTGGCTCCCCGCAAAGCGACGCCGTCCACCAATGGCGAGACCTCCGTTGGTACGCTGCCACCCTGCTCCCGAACGAACTCCGCCACGGCATCTGCCGCTCCTTTCCGAATACGCCGGCCGTCCGAAAGATTAATGCCGCTCATACGAGTAGAAGCAGAAAACGTGATGAATTCCGCATTTTGCGGCACGCTGACTGGCTTTCGACTTTGGAACTCGTAAATGCTGACAATGCTCTTACCTTCTGGCGTTTCGTCAGCAGCGGACGCCAGAGCAGCCAACTCCCCGACCTGGGCGGTAGAATAGCCCTCGACAGGCAGGAATTGCGTCGCGCGCCGGTTGCCCTCAGTAATCGTTCCAGTTTTGTCCAGGAGCACGATGTCGATGTCACCCGCAGTCTCGACGGCCTTGCCGCTCTTGGCAATGATGTTCGCCTGCAGAGCCCTATCCATGCCGGCAATTCCAATCGCCGCAAGCAACGCGCCGATCGTGGTCGGAATCAGGCAAACGAGCAGAGCTACGAGCGTGGGAACGTCCGTGCCCAAGCTATGCAGAGGCTGTTGCAGTCCCAAATAGCCCATCATGTACTGTTCCGCATTCCAGGCCATCGGCCAGAGTGGTACGACGACAATCAAGAAAATCACAGTGAAAGCTGTCAGTACCAGCGTGAGCGCGATCTCGTTGGGGGTTCGTTGGCGGATGGCTCCTTCGACCAGTGCAATCATGCGGTCCAAGAAGGATTCACCAGCCCCGGCCGTGATGCGAACAATGATCTCATCGGAAAGCACCCTCGTGCCTCCGGTTACGCCAGAACGATCGCCTCCCGCTTCGCGAATCACCGGAGCGGATTCGCCGGTGATTGCAGATTCGTCGACCGAAGCAATCCCCTTAATGATTTCTCCGTCGCCCGGGATAACCTCTCCCGCCTTCACGACCACCGTATCGCCGGGATTCAGCACCGTAGAAGCGACTTCATCCACAGTACCTGTGACACTCAAGCGCCGAGCGACGGTTTCGCGTCGAGTCCGTCGCAGTGATTGGGCTTGAGCTCTCCCGCGCGATTCGGCAAGGGCCGTCGCAAAGTTCGCAAAAAGAACCGTGAGCCAGAGCCATGCATCAAGTGCGACAAAATAGGTAACCGGAACCAGGCTGTCCGAATGACCTAATGCTGCCCGTATTACAAACAGTAGGGTTAGAAAGGCGCCGATCTCGACTACAAACATGACCGGGTTCTTCCACTGTATGTCTGGCCGAAGCATCGCAAATGCCTGTTTCAATGCCGGCCCAGTTGTCCCCGCTGCAAACAAGCCGTGCGGCTTCTGTCTCTTCTGCTTTCCAGCAGGGGAGGCCGGCTTTTCTGCTAATTCTGCAGCCCTCGATACTTCCATGGCTCTTACTCCTTGTTAGAACTTGCCTGGGTTTCGACCCCTCGATAGCAAACTTCTACTCCTGCCGTCAGCCTCCGAACGGGAATGGCCCCAAGTGCTCTGCAAGCGGCCCGAGTGCGGCCACCGGCAAAAAGAGCAATGCCCCGATGATGACGATGGTTCCAAATAGCAAGAACCCAAACGTCAGCGAATCGTCACGCAATGTTCCGGGACCGAAAGGAGAGGACTTCTTTGCGCCGAGCCCCGCCGCCAAGGCGATTGGAGCAAGGATCGGAAGGAACCGGCTGAACAGCATTACAAGTCCAGCGGCGATGTCCCATGGGATGGCTTCCGGCGCAGGGTTTGGATTGTCGTAAAAGCCGTAGGTCACCCCGAGTCCATCGAAGGCCGAACCGTTATTCGCTGAGGCCGATGAAAACTGGTACACCATCTGGGAAAATCCATGCGGGCCGGGATTGCTTGTGGCCTTCAGCCCCCAGTCCGTAGCGGCAAAGAGTCCTGTGGGCATCAGAATCATGATCGGATGCACCAGCAGGGCGATCATCGCCAGCTTCATTTCGCGGCCGCCGAGCTTCTTGCCCAGATACTCAGGCGTTCGTCCCACCATCTGCCCGGCAATAAAGATCCCAATCACCAGGAAGAGCAGCAAGTTGATCATTCCCACGCCCTTGCCTCCGAAGATGCAGTTCAACCACATCCCGACCATGGGAGACAGGGAGGCCAGCGGGTTCAGACTGTCGTGTTCGGCGTTGACCGCACCACAGGTGACGTCAACGGTCACGGTTGCGAACGTGGCGCCTGCGGATGTCCCGAAACGCATTTCCTTGCCCTCAAGATTGCCGAGGTGCTGATCCACAGGCAGTCCGGCCACCGCTGGCAAATTGACCAGCAGCTTCCCACCGGGTGCACTTGCGCTGGTGATCTTGTAGCTTCGGGCCATGGGGTGAGCGATGAGGCCAGGATTCGGCTTTAACGTGTCGTAGTAGATCGCCCAGGCAATCCCGCCAGCAAACATCACCAACATGACCGAAAAGATCACGAGCGAATGCCGAAATCTCCCCAGCATGCGGCCGTACATCAGCACGAGGCAGAAAGGGAAAATCATCATGGCGAAGGTCGTGAGGAAATTGGTCACCGCCGAGGGGTTCTCGAATGGATGCGCGGAGTTCATTCCATAGAAGCCGCCGCCGTTGGTTCCCAGCATCTTCTGTGGCACGAAGGCTGCCAGTGGACCCACCACGATCGTCTGCTGTTTCGCTTGGCCGCTGTCCGTTGTCCCCATCGCCGCAGGTTCTAACGTCGAAACCTGATAAGAGCTTCGGTAGGTCATCGGCATGCCTTGTTGCACGAACACCAAGGAAAGGAGAAAAGCCACCGGCAGAAAGATGTAGACCACCACTCGCCACATATCGACGAAGAAGTTGCCGATCTTCTTTTCCCCGCGAAATAGCCGAATGATCGCGGTGAGGGCACACAACCCCACTGCCGCCGACAAGAAGAAATTCGGTATGCAAAAGAAAATCTGGCTGAAATTGGAAAGGTGCTGGTCTCCCGAATAGTGCTGAAGGTTCGTATTGGTCATGAACGAGACAGCACTGTTGAAGATGGTTGTCGGCGACAAGAGTCCCTTGTGTTGCGGATTAAGCGGCATCCAAGGTTGAATCGACAAAATGAGATAGCCATAGATGAACAGTGCCGTGTTAAAGACGAGCAAAGCGACGGCATACTGCTTCCAGTCTTGCTCCCCCGAGTCCAGTTGCTTCTCAACCCAGCGGAAAATTCGTGGCGCGTGGTGCTTTCCCTCCATAATCCCCGTCATGTACTTGCTCAATGGGAACGCAATGATAATCGTGAAAACGATTATGGAAAGCGGCAGGAACCACATATCCTTACCCTCCTCGCAGTCGGGTACAAAGCCCGCTCAGAACCATTCCGGCCGTATCAGAGCCGTGAACAGATAAACGAACAAGAACAACACAATAATCGCGGTGACATAGATCATGGCTGTCGCTTCACCTCTTATATTTTTTCGCAGCCGTCCAGGAACAGTAAACACAAGAGCATTGCTATAATTCCTAGAAAAAACATTGCCGGCAGCCAAATCGCGAGATTCATTTGCCGTCCCTCCTCGCATTTACCTCGAGCTTCCGATCTCTGTGGCCGTGCGCGGCATCGTTTGGCGCAGCGAAACCCGTTGCCCGAAGCTGCTCTTCGCTCACCCACATGTTCATGGGAACCTCATCACGACCAGACTACGGCGGCGGGTATAAAGAAGTCATAAAAAAGGCGTCAAGATTCTATAGAGAAGTCATAACAAAGGCCTCAGGATTCTATAAAGAAGTCATAAGAAAGGCGTCAAGATTCTATAATCGAGCGGCGGGTCGCTACAACTTCCTTGGTGGGCTGCAGTCTTCGCCACCCATGCCTGGAGAGTCGAGTCAATTTTTATCGGCTTCGTTACCTTGGCGTTTTTGAGCGCTGTCATCAACTCCTGATCACCGCCGCGCAGACGCACTTCCTGGAGATAATCATCCTGGGGCTTGAAGTCGATGCAGCGCTCTTTCAGCAGCATCGCCACGCGGTGGCTGGGTACCTGCCCGGCGAGCAGGGCGAAAACTCGATCTTGTTCATATCGGCAGGGACCTTCTGCGTGCAAACATTTTTATCGCCGCCAACAATTGTTTTTGGCCAAGCGATTTTTATGCATTGAAGAAAATCTATTTGTTTGACCGGAATTAATCATCACTGTAATGTCACCTCGCTGGTCAACGGAGTTGAAGCATTTCAAAACTGATTAACAGGCCCTGACTGAGCAGAGAGAAGGTGAGAAGACCGCCCATGAAAAAATTGTGCAGCACTACGTCTAAGGTAATCGCCTTAGGTCTCGTGTGTTTGATCTCGCCGGCATCTCGGGCTCAGGCCCAAGACAATTCTTCCGCAACTACAGCCACCGCCGACATCGCGAAGCGTGTGGAGGATTTGGAAAAGGAAATAGAACATCTTCAAGAGGAATTGGCGGCAGTTAAGAAGCAAGTCGGCATTGGGGCGCAAGCCCCAGCAGCGCCCGCGGCTGCACCCGCTGCTGTACCTGCGGCTGCGCCCGCGGCTGCGCCAACTCCTGCGCCCGTCCAGGCTGCGGTTGCGACGGCTTCGACGCCATCTCCGGCCGCTCCCGCCGCTCCGTCCAAGACTACGCTAGGGAGCCTGCTTGGTCCGCTGAGCGTCACGGGGTTTGTGGACGGCTATTACGGCTATGACTTCGAACATCCCCAAGCGAACGCTCCGAGCGTGCTTGGCGGTAATCCTTCCACCACGCTTGCGGGACTGCGGGCCTTTGATAGCCCGCAGGAACAGTTCGCACTCAATATGATTGAGTTGATCTTGGACAAGCCTCCGGACACCACAAACAGCCGCATCGGGTATCACCTCTCTTTTGGCTATGGAAACGCCATGAACGTGGTCAATAGCACCGATCCGGGCGGCCTCGGATTTGCCCAGTACCTCAAGGAAGCTTACGGTTCGTACCTCGCGCCGGTCGGCAAGGGCCTCCAGATCGATTTCGGCAAGTTCGTCACCCCGGCGGGCGCGGAAGTGATCGAGAGCAAGGACGATTGGAACTATTCGCGAGGCCTGCTATTTACCTACGCGATCCCGTTCTACCATTTCGGCCTGCGCGCCAAGTACGTTTTCAACGACAAATACCAAGTCTCGGCCTACCTGGTGAATGGCTGGAACAACATTGTAGACAACAACACCGGCAAGACAGGGGGTCTGCAGTTTGGGTGGAATCCCAACAAGAAGTGGAGCTTGGTGCAGACCTACATGGTGGGTCCTGAGGAGAATAACAACAACAGCAATATCAGGCAACTTTCGGATACGGTGCTGACCTACTCGCCGGCCGGCAAGGTCTCTCTCATGGTCAATTACGACTACGGCCGCGGGGACCGCATCAAGGCGTTTGTCAACCCCGTCTGGTGGACGGGCGTGGCGGGTTATCTGAAATATCAGTTCAACGACAAGTGGGCTTATGCAACCCGCTACGAGTACTATAACGACCATTTCGGATTCACCACCGGCACGCCGCAGCATGTCAACGAGATTACGGAGACCTTCGAGCGCAAGATACTTGGTAACTTGATCACGAGGTTGGAGTACCGGCGCGACATGTCCAACCGTCCGAGCCTGTTCAAGGACGCGATGCCCGTGGACCAACAGGATACGGTAGAGGTCGGGTTGATCTACGCTTTCGATTTGAAGGAGCTTCATCCTTAGGTACATTCAGCCGTGATTTCCCGGCAGGCGCGGCGCCAGAACTTCCGAAGGTTATCTTGCTGGTCATTACGGGCATGACGGTTACTTGATCAAAAGGAGAATGTACATGGCTGAGAAGACCACTGCTGAGATGAAACGGACCCTGGGCTTGACCGGTTTGACGATGAACGCGATGGCGCTCATCGCACCGGGCGCCTTCCTTTGGCTCACGTTCATGATTCAGGCAACCACGGGC
>Ga0208562_1000280_pt1 | contig 29983 bp, 33 predicted proteins | sample June2015DPH_16_1_3_FD_184715 | JGI IMG/M metagenome (GOLD analysis project Ga0208562, IMG submission 184715) | Peatland microbial communities from SPRUCE experiment site at the Marcell Experimental Forest, Minnesota, USA - June2015DPH_16_150... | ecosystem: Environmental > Terrestrial > Soil >... | reverse complement strand
GACTCAGGAATTCCAGAACGGAGTTGCAGAGGAGTGCGACAAGAATAATAACCGCGTGCTCGGTAAGCATCTCGGTTCGTTCTTGAAGATGCCCTTCTTCAAAGATTTCCCGTACGAGACTAAAGTTGACCTCGGCAACGGAATCAAGACGCGCTTCTATGAAGCACTCAAAGCCGACAAGGCGTATCAGACTCAGATTGGATCGATGTGGAAGCAGAAGTCTCCAGATCGTGCCAAGATTGTGGCGTATCACAATGCCAAGTTGGAAGCAATTGCCAACGACATTGTGACCAAGACCATCCAGAGCCGCTACCCAGGATATGCTAAAGGGGGCAGCGCAGCAGGACGTGTCGCAGCAGCCACAGCCAAGAAGGCCGTAGCAACCAAAGCAGCAGCAACGTCAGTTTCCACAGGGAAACCAGTGTATATAGCTGCAAGGCCCAACAACTTGATTCGTGACGCTATTAAAGTTGGGGACAAAGAGTACAGCGCGTCAGACTTAGTAACCTTACAAATCGCAGGTAAGGGCTTCGTCAAAACCACCGATGGCAAAGGTTTTAGGTACGTAACTTGGAGACGATGATATAATGTAAGAACCTCAGGGGTTGCTCCCTGGGCTAGAGTTGGGAGGTGCCAATACACCTCCCGCTCGACCTTATTGGAGGGTAAATGTTCTACACGTATTTGTGGTTGAGAGAAGACGGCACTCCCTACTATGTAGGGAAAGGAAAAGGAAAACGTGGGTTTACCAGTAGACTGCATAGGGTAAAATGCCCTAACGACAACAGCAGAATTGTTGTACAAAATCACTCATCTGAAAAAGAAGCATTTGTTGCAGAGTGTTTTTTGATAAATTTTTATGGTCGTATAGACTTAAAAACAGGGTGTCTTGCAAACCTTACAGAAGGCGGAGAGGGCGCTTCTGGTACGGTGGTTTCTACAGAAACCCGCAGCAAACAAAGTTCCGCCCACAAAGGCACTACAAAAAGTGAAGTATGGAGAGCCAAAATTAAAGAGGCTAACATACAGCATGTAAAGAGCCACCCACGAACTGAACAGTGGAAGGCAAAACAGAGTGCAGCACACATGGGCAAAAAGACTAGCACATGGCCGCTTGGCAAGCTACACGTAACCTTTGATAAAGACAAAAACAAGTGGCGTGCTAGAACTTCAGAGTGGAAGCAATTAGGCTACTTTTCAACAAGAGAAGAAGCCGAAAATGCAAATCCCACACTGATAAAGAGACACAGCGGTCCTATACTCGGGAAGAAGAGAGGACCGTACAAGAAGAAGCAGGACATTCCTGCACAGGAGAACTAAATGTCAACAAACGCAGGTCCAAATTCCCGCGCAGGGAAACCACTAAACGTCGGTGATCAGGCCACCATCGTCGGAACAATCACAGCGGTTGCCGCACCTGTTGCACCAGCCCCAGCCCCTGTAGCACCTGCCCCAGCGGCGTAGTAAAAAATTAGAGTACGCTAAATTTGACCGTATAAGCGGCGTGGGAATCGCCGCACACTTTAGAAAGTAACACGATCTAAACACTACCTTAGGATGAACGCAGTGGCGAGACACTATAAATATGAGGCACCCTTAGGCGTGGTAATGCAGAACTCAGTGGCGCGAGACGTACTCGTCGTGGCGTGATGGGCACTCAGGCTCAAGACGTACATTACATAAAAAGGTATTAACTATTATGGCATTACTTGAAGCAGCGGTGGAGGCAGTTGAACTAGACGCCTTCGCTAAAGAAATCCCTACAAAATAGGTTGGGGATTAAATAGGCAGAAATGGACCTAGTGTTTCATGGCACTACTGCTTATTCGATGTTTTGGTTATAACTTGGACATCGTTAAATCTTCTCTGATTGACTCGAACGCTGAAATGCCAACGAGGGCGAAGCGAAAGCACGCTGAACGACTAAGCGAGAAGACCCAATTAGGGATGCAATAGTCTGATCTCATAGGAATAAAACTATGAGAGTGCAGCAGAAATGTCTGCACCCGTATTTAATATGAGTAACAAGTTGCAAAGCTGAAGCACAGAAGGTTCCAGTCTCCAATCAATCGAACGCTGGTGGCGTACAACGCCCCTCGTTCCGCGTACCTTTCCGTGTGCAAGCAGGGGCAGGTATTTCACAGGGCACAGGCAACGCAGACTCCATGCTTCGTGGCACTGGTTCGCAATGGGCTTCGTTCGCATTGGCCCCAGTGTACGTGTTCAACGTCTGTGAAATCTCGTGGTTAGCACAGGCTTCCACCGATTCAAAGCAGAAGGGTCTCTTCGCCGTTTAGCAAACGCTTTAGCGGCTGCTGTGAGATAATACAGCGACACTTGACTAAATCGGTGAAACTCCCAATGGGAAAATACCGAGGAAAGACAGAATGTCTTATCAAACAAAGCTTGCATATCTTGCAGGTTTCTTCGATGGTGAAGGCTCGTTCTCTATATGTAGAACCCGTTCCACCCTCAGAACCATGGCTGATGGAAGCAAAAAGAAGTACGTAGTTTACAAACTGTGCGTATCCTGTACCAATACTAACAAAGAAGTGCTGGACTGGATGGCCTCCAATTTTGGCGGCAAAGTGTACACAAGTAATCAGGAAAATCGAAACCCAAATTACAAACCTCGTTACAATTGGATTATAAATAACAATGAGGAACGGGAGAGATTTATCCTTGGCGTGCTTCCTTACTTGAAGGTAAAGACTGAGCAAGCAAAAGTTGCTTTAGAATTTATCCGCTTGTATAAGCAGGAAGATGTAGAAGAGAAGAGAAATGAACTTCGGCACAAACTGCAAGTTCTAAACTTCAGCTACCATCTTCGTTCTGAATCCGTAGAGACTACACGTCAGGCATCTGACCAAGATGAAGATATAGTCCGACCTGCACAGTGATGTGCAGAGACTTTCAGAAATGTAAAGTCCGATTGACATTATTTGTCCAGAAGTAATGTCATAACGTAACAAATGTAAGGCGCAGGAAATGAAGAACACCCTGGACAGCGCAATGCAGGGAATCGAAGGTCTGATCAACTCGGATGGTACGGGTAAACGAAATCTGCCCGTATAAAATGTAGAGAATTCGGTGGAAACCTGATATAATAGAATCGTATATCAGACAATACCGAGCCGCTCCTCGGAACTGAGGAAGGTGTAACGACTATCCCGCAAGGGAGTAGGTCTCAAGTGAGACCGAAGCACTACAACTTTTATGAAAAACTCAAATGAAACGCACTGGTCGTATCTGGCTGGGCTGTTCGATGGTGAAGGCACCGTTTGTATTAGTACTAGCCACAACAAAAACAACACAACTATTTTCCAGATGAACGTGAAGATAGCAAACACCAACCTAGAGTTGATGCAGTGGTTGATTAGTAGTTTTGGTGGTATGTACTCTGTTAGTTGCTCTAAAAATAAGAACAACTGCAAGACACAATACGCATGGATGCCTAAAGGTAAGAACAATCGAATAGCAGTTCTTGAAGCAATGCTTCCTTATCTAGTGATAAAGAAGCGGCAAGCTCTTATTGGTTTAGAGTTTGAGCGTGTGTATGAAGGAAGAAACGGATGTCAGCCGGGATTAAAGCTGACTACGGATAACCCCCTGTACATAGAAGCTCATCAAAAGAGACAAGAACTAAGAGATCAACTTGTACAGTTGAACCGTAAAGGTATGATATAGTCTGAACTCGTAAGTAATTACGAGAGCCGTTTATACAAACGAAACGGCGCAACATATTTGATGATCGACCAAATTCCTTCCACTGCCACCATCTCCCTCTCGGGCGGAACCGGAGCAGAGGTTGCCAGCATCGTGGGCGTGAACGTCGCAGTAGCTTTCACTGACCAACAGGTCGTGAAGTTCTACAGCACGGGTGGAGTGCAGCGTACAGGTGGAGCAACAACCGCTACCATCTCGTACAGCGAGGGCCCCAGCAACACCCTGTTTTTCAGCACCGCTCTTCCTTCCGACGTAGTTGTTACCGACTACATCGTTGTGAACGGTGCATCGTACGGCTCTGGAAACTCCATCCTAGGCATCAAGGCTTGGGACGTGAACTCCAACACTGGCACCATCGGTGGATTGAACCGTAGCGCATACCCTGGCCGTTTGAGCACCCCCACCATCAACTTGAATGGTGCAGCTCTTACCCCTGGCATCGCGCAGCGAGCAGAAGTACTTCTGGGACGCGCACTCGGCCCAGATGCAGAAGCAATCAAGACGGGCATTTGGTACGGTCCGCCTGAGCAGGCTTTTGCACAGAGCAATTTGATGTACAACGTGCAGATTGCCAACGCCCAGGAAATCAAGGGCGACAAGACTCTCGATATGAGCAAGAAGTATTTCTCCGATACGTTCGGAGGTCGCAAATATCACAAGTCTTGGACCGCAGTCGCGAACCGCATGGACCTGTTGGTTCTTGAAAATTGGTACATAGGAGAGTTGTCTCCTCTGGAGCTGTATGACTTCGGTGGTGGCAACGTCGTGGCCCCAGTTCCTGACATCGGGACCACTGGTGGCAGCTACTTGACCTCGCATAAACCTACGCAAAACATGTGCGAGTAAAACCTTATCTGATTGACTCGAATGCTGAAATGCCAACGAGGCGGAACCCGCAAGGGACCGTGAGAGACTAAGCGATAGGGCTCTGGGAACAGAGATGCAATAGTCCGAGCATGCGGGAAAACAACCGCATGAACACAGCAGAAATGACTGTGTTACTTATTTAGTAAATAGATAAGTATAACAAAATAAAGATGTTCGCGTACAACACGTGCTTTTAAGAAAAGTTGGAGCACGAAAAATTTCTTCTGATTGACTCGAACGCTGAAATGCCAACGAGGCGGAACCTGAAAAGGACCGTGAGAGACTAAGCGAAGAAACACCTTAGGGTGATGCAATAGTCCGAACTTTACGGGAACACAACCGTAAGAGTGCAACAGAAATGGCTGCACCGTGAAAACGGCACGTAACACAATGCAACTTGGCTAACTCCGCTCCCCGTAATGGGCTTTACGTCCAGAATGCAGCGGTCCCAACTGTGTGATTATAAAGTACTTAACTGTACTTTGTTTCATAAAGTTGTAGTGTCAAAGTAGTAAAGTTTGATGGCTCGGTGTAGAGACCTGTCCATCCCTTAGTGTGGCGCTTGGCGCTCTACACGTCATGCGCTATACTATTGTAGTGAAGATTGCTGGGCTTATAATCCAGCACAGCGGGGCGAGTGCCTAGAACACTCGCTCTGCGACCTTTCTAGGAGAAAACATGGCATACAAGAACGTAGAAGACAGAAGAGCATACAACCGAAAACGCTACGCTGAAAACCCAGAAGTTAGACGTAAGATGAGAGAAGTCAATGCCGCATGGGAAGCGACTCTTCCAAACGGTAAGTTTTACACCCCTGAGTATGGGCGCATAACAGTCCTACGCCGCTATAAGATGACTGTAGAGGAATACGAAACCCTCTTAGAAAAGCAAGGCGGGCACTGTGCACTGTGTCCAACAGTACAAGGGGAAGACAAACGGTACATGGCAGTAGATCACTCTCACGCCTGTTGTGATACCAAGGCAAAGAGTTGCGGAGAATGCAACCGTGGACTATTGTGTGTTGACTGCAACATACACTTAGCAGCAGTAGAAGCCATGCTCAAGCAGGGCACAATCACACCGCTACCCGATACGTGGCTTTCCAAAGCACTCGCGTATCTAGACTCATACAAGAAATCTTAGACTTTTGCTTGGCATTTTGCGATGCCATCGGCAATGCCCTTGGCCCCAGTTCTTAACGCGCAAACGTTCAGGAACTGGTGTGCCGGGATAAATGAAATGACTCAGGAGATAAAATGACACTCAGAGGTGGAGACCAACTCGCGTCAGGCGCACGCACAGCCCAATTCTCGGCGGGCGGCAGTGCGGTGAACGACGCAATCGAGCTAAAGAACGTAGCGCCCGAAGCAGAGGAACTCGGCAGTGGAGTCGCAGTGATTGACCGACGCTCACGCTTCGACTCAGAACCAGTGAAGAAAGCAGAACCAAAGTTCCCAGAGAAACAGTATGGAGCGTTTGCGCCTATTTTGGACCGCATATTGGTTAAGCGTGTGCCAGATGATCCCAATATGGAACTGTTGGAAGACGGTTCTATGCGTGACAAACGCACTGGATTTGTAATTCCTGCCCGTTACCGTCAGCACTCGAACGTGGGTGTGGTACTTGCAGTTGGAGAGTTTTTAGTTATGGGTGGTGTAAAAATACCCATGACAGAAGTTGTAAAGGTTGGAGACAAAGTGATTCACGGGGAGTACAATGCAGAGAAGGTTGTATTGCCAGAGTCTATGGTTAGGGAGTTATGTGATTCCTTAGGGTTAAACTTTGAAGCTAATGAAGACCTCAACTTGGTGAGGATTCAAGATGTGCGCGGGGTTTATAAACAAAATGCCTAGAGGAAGGAAGAAAACAGGCAGGGCAATGTGTACAGTACCAGATTGCGGCAAGTTCAGTGCATCCAAAGGGTACTGCATGTTTCACCGTAGAGCTCTTATAGGCAAGTTTCCATCAGACTCAACAGAAGCCAAGAAAATTTCTGATAAAAGAGTGCGTAAACATATAGGAACTGACATTTTCAAAGCACGACAAAATACTAGAAGTCTTCTGTATAATCAGGAGATAAAACTAGAAGTTCTTACGCACTACAGTCCTGATGGGGCTCTTAAATGCTCTGCAGCAGGATGTGAAGTTACAGACGCTGACATGCTAACTTTAGATCATGTAAACAACGATGGTGCTAAGGACAGGGGTTGGGGTAGAGGGTACGCAGGGGTTCCTCTTTATGGTATTTTAAAGAGAGAGAACTATCCTTCAGGATTTGCAACCCTTTGCTGCAATCATCAAAACAAAAAGGACTTGTTGCGAAGACGAGAAAGTGCAAAGCATAATATTCTTTTAGTAAAATCAGCGGTAGAACTTGCAACAATGTTATGTGGCTTAGACTTGACTCAGGAGGTTACATGTCTAGCATAATTACGGGGGATTCACCTATTCAACCAGCCTTCGATCCCTACTGGGATAAGCCGATGACGCGCCGTGAGGCTCATCGGCTCTTTATGAAGTTGGCCTCGAATGACTCAGAACTAACAGGTATGGCAGATACCGCTGCTTTGCTTTTGAACTTCATTCTTGAAAAGAAACTAGGCATCACAGATCGCAAGGAAATTGATGACTACGTTGAGATAAAGAAGGCACAGATGCTCGCACAGCGTGAGCAGATGAAGAAGGACTCAGATGTCGTCCCCAACGGATAGTTACCAGCAGTATCAGTGCCCTGAGTGGATAAATGAAAAACTTAGGGAAATCGGAGGAGTGAACAGGTACGACGAAAACCTTTTCATAATCCGATGGGGGCAAGGCGGTGAGTCTGAGTGTACGTATCGGGCAGGCGGTTACTGGAATGTTGAGGATTTACCCTCCGTACACGGGTATAGAGATTTACTTGTGGGAGGAGGCGTGCCAAGCTGGGTGTTGATGCAGTGGCACGACGCAATTGAGTACGGAACGCCAGAGATATACTATGTACAAAACTACGACCAAGACAGTGATCTTCAAACTCTTGGTGAGTATCCGTACGCAGGTCGTTATCAAGTGCTCTACAACATGTGCTGGCGGCGCATGGAAAACGGCAAGATGATAGTAGAAAGTATGCCGTTAAACTCCTTTGTGCTAGACACTGTAGTTCCAATTATCGTGCAAGCCAAGGATATCTCTTGGGAGAAGACCAGGGCCGTTATGTTGGACCTTAAAGCAAAAGAAGACAAAGCTGACATCGACTTAATAGAAAATGTCATGCGGTCTAGCGCAATGCCGTTCAAAGGCAATGCAGTGTCATATCAGAAGCAGGGGTGTCGCACTGCACTGGTAGATAAAAAGATCGAAGCGATGCAAAGAAGCTGGAACAAAATGATGACAAACGCTAGCAGACTCGGGCGCGGCTTATCGACTCAATCAGCTTAAAACTCAGACGGTGCTAAGCACCAGAATGGACTCACGAATGGAAGCAACATGCATGACGCCTACCTCGCGGCCTGACCTTAGCGATGGTATGACTCGGGCGAACAACGTAGACTGGACGTTTACAACGGCCAACTACCTGTTGAATCGCGCACCAGATTTTTTTGTTTACATCTTCAACATTGCTAAGCAGTCGTACACGGTTTCTCGTCCCCCAGTTCTAAAGGCGATGGTGATTCCGGCACGTAAGGACGGCGAGAAATACGCTCTGGCAACAAAGCTGCCTTCTCCTCTACTAATCCCCAAGGGAAATGTCGATTCTAACGAAATTGATATCAACGCCATGGACACACGGCGTTTTGCAATGGACTGTATCAACCCCGATAACCTCGGCATTGACCAAGATGCGGTCATCACATCCTTAACCAACCAAGGCAGCAACCTTGGCAAACTGGGAGTGTTCTGGTCTTTGAACGCAGTCCCGACTGCACAAGAACTTGAACGCGCTACAATGCGTCTGGAAAAGAACTATCGTTTCCTATTGGAGGAAGCTCGGGCCTGCGAAGTGTCGCAGCCTGCAAAGCTGAGCGAGTTACTGAGCCCTGCACATCACGCAGCGGCTGAGTACTTCCATGAGACGTTTTCATGGCACAACAAAGCAGTCCACAAAGACCTATGCCCACGTTGCGGTGGTCTTGCAGTTGTTGGCGCACCCTTCCACCCACTTGAGGGTGGAGGCATGTGCGTGGGAGATTGGAAAGCTGCTATTAGGGCAGGCGTCAGAAGTAGAGCGCAGGCATTTGAGGCTACGGAAGACAATGAATTTGCTCCTCGGTTGCCAAAGAAAGAATCAAACCTCCCCATGGAGGAGTAGTATAAGTCGCGGCAGAACAACGCCGCGCACATTTTAGTACCAAGCTTGGCAAACAAAAGAGCCTACCTTGCGTAGACGTTCTGAGTCCGTTGAATTTGTGGGCTTTGGAGTTTGCCTCGTAATTTCAGTACCGACCTTAGGGGGAGTGCGAGTGATAACGTTTTGTGATCTGAGTCCACAAAAAGTATTCTGCTCCACTCCCCCTATGCTTATTTCAAGGAGAATCTATGAGTAGCCCTACAATCAATGTTGGACAGAATTCAGGCGACACGTCTTTGGCTACAATCATGGACCTCGTACGCAGTTTGATAAATGATACCCAGGCTGGTGCGACGAACACTCCGGGTGAAGGTCAAATCTTCACAAATAATTCCGCTATTTCTCCGTTTACCCAACCCTTCCTTAACTCAAGCATCCGAGAGTTGTACAGAGAACTAAGGAACGTTGGAACAGCCACTCTTATAAAAGACAACATTGTCATCTACAACCTACCAGTCGTCAACAGCCCTACACAAGGGCTCGGAAACCCAGACCCAACCGTCCAGACTTACCTATCCACAGGTGGGTACTTTGATGGCGTGCAGATTTGGCCTAACTTGCTTTTGCCTAGCGACCTTATCTACCCAGAAGAAGTTTGGGAACGGCAGACAGGCACAACCAACAACTTCGCATCCATGATCCAATCTCAATTTGGACTGCGTGGCATTGCGCAGGTTCCATGGTTAGGTGAATGGGAATGGCGTAACGACAACATCAACTTCCACGGAGCTACACAGCCCCGCGACATACGTCTACGGTACTATGCAAAATTACCAACGTTCTTCAGCCCTACCCTAGACTTCTCTTCGACCTTCGTTCCTATCATGGATTGTACAGACGCAGTGGCGTACAAGACCGCCGTAAAGTACGCACGCATGCTTGGCTCTCCTGGGCTTGCCGATTTGATTGGCGAAGCCAAAGAGCAGATGTACCAGCTAAAAAACGCGAATACTCGCCGTGCACAGAGTGTGGACTATCATCGCATTCCTTACGGCAACAGTGATGGTGACATCAACAATCAGTTTGTATGCGGGTGGCAGTAAATAGGGGTGTACCATCGTGTATTACTGGCTGCGGAAGTGTCCGCAATGCGGACGCACTTTGTACAAGTCAAGTTTAGCAGAAGCATTGAAATGCGTCTGTGGATGGATATGGGGATAGAACATGAACATTTACTTTAGAATGGACGGCTGGGTAAAATCTGCAGTCGGACCATCTGTGCCCGGAGCACAGATTTACGTATGCCAGCAACCCGCAAACGTGGCTGGATTACCGCCCTCTCCACTGGCTAACATCTTCTCCGATCCCAACGGACTTGTGCCTATTACGCAACCTATTCTCACCGATGGCTTCGGGCACTACGACTTCTACGCTTTAGCAGGCGTGTACACAGTGGTTGTAGGTTTGGGCGGAATCATACAGCAATACTACCCAGATCAGTCCTTGGGAGGGGCTACGCCTTCTTCAGGCGGAAGCACAACTGGGCAGATCGGTAGCGTAGTTGTATCCGGAGTACCGAGCATAGGCCAAGTCATCACGGCCACAAGCCCAACGACCGCTACGTGGCAGACACCAATACTGCCTACGTTTGAGATAAACAGTGCACCAGCGTCAAGCCAGTTGCTGCAGAACCTAATCGCTGGGTCAGGCATGACCATTGTCGATGGCGGAAATGGCAAAATCACATTTAATAACAATGCCCCAGGCACAACCCCTGTAGCTAAGTACATGATTGGCGCAGGACTGATAGTTCCTCCTATATACACAGTCGGAGGTTTCTACCCATCTGTGGATGCAGCACAGGACGTGATGGTGGTGCACTTCAACTGGGTAAACACACTCACTTTCAACACAGTCTCGTTTGCATGGGGAAACGCTGCTGCAAGCAGCAACATCGGATTTGCCATTTACTCCGACACAGGAAATCTACTGTGGCAGAGTGGCGCATTGACACTTGGAAACTTCACGTCAGGCACTACGGAAGCCACGGTACCTAGTTACACGCTTACTCCGGGCTCTTACTACCTAGCCACAACGGCAGACGGCACTGCAGGCGGTCCACAGATTTATGGATGGAGCCTAAACAGTGCCACAGTTGGAGCAGGAAACGCTTTGAACCATTCCTTGCCAATCATCGGCATTGCCACTAACACTACAAGTGGAGCAGGAGCATTCCCCAGCACCTTGGGCACAATCAACGGGGTAAGTCAACACAGTAATACCTGGAGCAATCCTTGCATTATGTTCTATAAACTGTAAAGAGGAGACCATGAACTTAGAAAGAATCTGGACCTTCCTCGGGAAGGCATTCAGCGAGAACGGCACTCCCAGCTCTGCGCGTATAGCCAGCACGTGGTTGTCACTGTCCTCCATGTCACTACTGTGGTTCATATTCCACCATATGATGCAGCAACCTGTGGATAAACTAGCGGTGTGGATGGGAAATCTTCCTTTAATCATTGGGTCACTCGCTACGTTTTCTGTAGCGCCCTACACCGTTGGGAAGGTTGCTGGCGTATTCAAGAAGGATGAGCATAAGGACGACGACCAAAAGTAAGGACTCAGATGAACAAGCCGCTTTGTTTTACCTCATCTAGCATCGGCCCGTGCCCCACGCTATGCGATAACTTCCTTCAAAGGGAGCAGACTACCAGCATAACGTGGGATGACGGTTTCTGCTTCGATGACAAGTCATGGTTCAAGACGCTTCATCAGTGTGACGTTCCAGAATACTTCCCAGGATTAGCAGCACGTATAGTTGAGGTCCATAAGTTCTACGACCTTATCTTGGCTTGGGACGAGAGAATATTAAGAGAGTGTCCTAACTCTGTGTTTATAACCGAGTCAGCATGTTCATGGCTACCACGCAAATGGAACGCCATAGACCCGCTGGGCAATATGCGCTACGAAGACGGTACGCAGCACAAGAACCCTGTGGTCATGTCCTATGAGGGATGCGATGTGTCGGCCAAGCGATTTGCAGTGTCCTTCCTTACTAGTTCCAAGCGTCAGTTCCCAGGGCACATCCTTAGACAAGAGATATTTGAACGCATGCCTAATAGCATTGGGAACTTGGAAGTGTGGAAGCACAGGAGCCCTCCGATAATACCAGACAAGCGCACAGTGCTGGAGCCATACATGTTCAGCATTGTACCGGAGAACTCGCGCCACAGCGGGTACTATTCGGAGAAGTTAATTGACTGCTTCATAGCAAAGACGATACCTGTGTACTGGGGTTGCACGAATATATGCAATCTTTTTAACATGGACGGTATTGTGCAATTCGAGAGCTATGAAGACATGCTTTCCAAATTGCAAGGTCTTACCCCAGAGTTTTACCACAGTAGATGGAAGGCGATTGAAGACAACTTTAGCAAAGCCTTGCAAGGCGTGCACCAATGGGACTTGATTGAGAACGCCATAACGGAAGGCATTGCAAAGAAGATAGCGAACGGCGCTGTAACAGCAGCAGCGACACCATCAACTGCACCAAGGTTTTCCCGAAGACCGCTGAGGGCCAGATGAGGGAATTTATAAGATCAGTAGGAAGGCCATTGCGACCAACTTTGCGGGGCGTTACGTTGGTTGTGTTGGGCAAATACCCGCAGCTATTTAATGGATTCGTTGAGAACGCCGAGCTTTATGCTAAGAACTTTAGCAAAGTATTGGTACGAGACGGTGACAGCATTCTGTGCCCTGCAAGTTGGAGGATGGTGCAGGGACCCGCGAAGTTTAGCATGGCTGGAAATGCCAATTTAGGATGGAGAGCAGCACCAAGTACGCATGATCTGTTGTACATAGGCGATGACGTGCGCTTCCTGCACCACAATACGATAGAGGATTTGAGGAGACTAGCGTATTCAGATAAAGAGATAGGACTTATCTCCCCTAAAATTGTGGGTGGAGCAGACAACCCGCTGCAGACTAATCCACCAGACGAAACCATTGTATACTCAGAGCGGCACCTAGCCCTTATTTGCACGTACATAAAGCGAGAAGTGATCGACAAGATTGGATACCTAGACGATGAAACGTTTGTTGGCTATGGGTTCGATGATGTAGACTACTGCAGGCGCGTACGTAATGCAGGGTACAAACTAGCTGTGGCTCCTATGGTGTCGGTGCAGCACGGTGTCCGTAGAATGGACAATGGAGAAATACGCAAAGGCACAGAGACGTTCATCAGGAACCACGACGGCTCGTATGATCCTATACAAGCCCAATGCGATGCCAACGAATTGGCGTACAAAAGGAAGTGGAAAGAAGTGTAAGGACTTATGACTCAGAAAAAGGCATTAATAACCGGGATTACTGGTCAAGACGGTTCGTATCTCTCGGAGCTGTTATTGAAAAAAGGCTATGAGGTGCACGGCGTCGTCCGAAGGTCGTCCAGCCTTAACACAGGACGCATTGATCACATTTACAACCAACTGCATCTGCACTTCGGTGACCTAAGCGACGGTAGTGCACTTGGTGCTCTGTTGTCCAAGGTTAAGCCAGATGAGATATACTCCTTGGCGGCACAGTCCCATGTAAAGGTTTCCTTTGACATTCCAGAGTACACATGTCAGGTAGGTGCGATGGGAACTCTTAAACTTCTAGAAGCAGTTCGCGCACATTGCCCAGATGCGAGGGTATACAATGCCAGTAGCAGTGAGATGTTTGGATCAACTCCTCCTCCACAAAGTGAGAGCACTGTGTTCCATCCACGCTCCCCTTATGGCTGCGCCAAGATGTTTGCACATAATCTTTGCGTAAATTACCGTGAGGCATATGGCATGCACATCTCAAACGGCATACTGTTCAACCACGAAAGCCCACGACGTGGTGAGACGTTCGTTACGCATAAAATGACCAAAGCGGCGGCAAGGATAAAGATGGGTCTTCAGGACAAGTTACTACTTGGAAACCTTTCGGCAAGACGTGACATTGGCTTTGCAAAGGAATATGTAGAAGCCATGTGGCTCATGCTTCAACAGTCTATTGCCTCAGATTACGTCATAGCCACTGGCGAAACGCACTCAATAAAAGAGATGCTTGATGTAGTTTTCACTCATGTAGGATTAGACTGGACTAAGTATGTAGGTATTGACGAGCGTTATTTTAGACCTACAGAAGTAGAACTTCTACAAGGAGATGCTACCAAGGCTAAAAAGGAACTTGGGTGGGAACCAAAGGTAAAGTGGGATGAACTTCTCATTGTGATGGTAGAAGAAGATTTAAAGGAACTCAGAAAATGAAGTATTACACATACCTATGGTTAAGGGAAGATGGAACGCCTTATTATGCAGGTAAAGGATGCGGATACAGGGCGTTCGTAAAAGGAAGACACATAACCAACCCTCCTCCTAAAGAACGCATTGTCGTACAAGAGTGGCCTGATGAGGAAATTGCGCTTGCTATGGAGATGTACCTAATAGACTTCTATGGTCGTAAGGATATAGGAACAGGGTGCCTAAGAAACCGTACTGATGGTGGTGATAGTCCTTTATCTCCGTCTGTAGATGTGCGTGCTAGGATAAGCAACACGTTAAAACTAAAAGGAATTAAACCACCTTCGCGCAAAGGTATTAAGCACTCGGATGAAAGCAAAGAAGCAATAGCAAAATCCAGCAAAGAAAGAGGCTTCTCTGATGCATTTAAAACAGGAAGAAGCAACCATGCAAGAAAGCCTAAACCTCATCTTCTTGGAAATAAACACGGACTAGGGCACAAACACACCAAAGAGGCACTAGAAAAAATAAGCGATGCGGCGTGGAGAAGACATCATATAACTATAGTATAGGAAGGCTCAGAATGGAAACGATATCAGTAATCTGCCCCACTAGGAACCGTCCAGAGCGCCTGCGTACCTTTTGGCAGTCCGCCAAGGACACGGCTAGTGTTATGCCAGAGTTCTGCACCTACATAGATGAGGACGACACGCTAAGCGTACCTGTATGCCGAGAGCTGGGCATCAAGTATCGCCAGGGACCGCCCAAGGTTTATACTCAGAATTACAACGAAGCAGCGGTTTCTGCTACTGGGAGTATATTCTTTGACGTTGCCGATGATTTCATTTTCCGTGAGAAGGATTGGGATTTGAAAGTCATAGCGGAGTTCGACAAGTCGGAGGATAAGCTAATCTTCGTCCATGGATTCGACGGCACAGAAGGCGCTGAGAATGCAACGCATTTCTTTGTGCATCGCCATTGGGTTGAAACCTTAGGGTATCTTTTCCCTCCGTACTTCAGGTGGGCGAACGCCGACGTGTGGATGACCAGAGTAGCCAAGATGATTGGTCGCCAAGTATACCTTAACGTTATACTGGCTGAGCACATGCACCTGTGTCAAGGAAAAGCCAAAATCGACAGCACGTACGCAGAAGCTTCCGACAGGATAAGGAAGTATGCATGGGCGGACATAGCAGGCTATCACTCCCTGGATGACCGCAAAGCAGACATAGAAGCCGACGCAGAAAAACTCAGGAAGGCCATTGCATTCTATGCAGAAAATCATTGCTACAACCACAATCAACCCGCCAACGGAAGCAATGCGACGATTTGCACTGAAAGAAGGGTGGACCTTAGTGGTAGCAGGGGACAGGAAAACACCAACGAACTGGTACCTCCCAGGAGCCGTATATCTAAGCCCCTCCGTTCAAGATTTGTACGATAAGAAACTGTCGGACGCAATTGGGTGGAATTGTATGCAAAGACGAAACTTCGCTTTGCTATACGCGCACGATATGCACGCCGACGTGGTAGCGGTCGTAGACGACGACAACATACCGTATGAGCACTGGGGAAAAGACCTGATGGTGGGACGTAGTATAGAGGTGAACCGCTACACCGTAGATGCACCAGCATTTGACCCAGTAGGCGCGACGAATCACAAGAACCTCTGGCACCGTGGGTTTCCTTTGGAGCTTCTATCTAAAAGAGACTATACACACTCCCAATGGACACACATGATTCCAGATGTGCAAGCAGACTTCTGGAATGGTGACCCCGACATTGATGCTATCTGCCGCATGGAGCATGCACCTGAATGTGCATTTCAAAGTCGATACTTCCCCATAGCAGGCAGCGCGATGTCGCCATTCAATTCGCAGAACATATTTTTGTCAAGTAAGGTGCTTAAAAACTATTTTCTATTTCCCGGCGTAGGTCGGATGGACGATATATGGGCTTCGTATTACGTGCAGGCTAAAGGAGCCAAGGTTGTGTACGGAAAACCTTCTGTGTATCAGCAAAGGAATCCGCACAACTTGATAGAGGACATGAAAGCAGAGTACTTGGGATATGAGCACAACCTTGAGATAGTCAATGACCCAATTATGATGCTCAAGTACATACCCAAGAAATCGATTGAAGCGTTTGAATTGTACCAAAAGCACTTTTAACGACTCGGAGACTCAGATGAACAAACGTGTAGTTGTCACAGGCGGTGCAGGATTCTTAGGAAGCCACGTAGTAGAGAAGTTCAGAGCAATGGGTAGCAAAGTTCTTGTACCTAGACTAGAGGACTATGATCTTCGTAGGCGGCACAACATTGAAACTATGCTGTATAAAATGCAGCCAGAGATTGTGGTCCACCTTGCAGCTAAGGTCGGTGGCATCGGTGCCAACCAAGCAAACCCAGGTAGTTTTTTCTATGACAATGCTGTAATGGGAGTTGAATTAATAGACATGGCGCATTCCTTTGGCGTAGAGAAGTTTGTGCAGGTGGGCACGGTATGCGCTTATCCAAGTCACCCTTCTATACCTTTCAAAGAAGAAGACCTGTGGAACGGGTACCCAGAGCCCACCAACGCACCTTACGGTATCGCTAAGAGAATGCTTTTAGAAATGCTGCAGGCGTACAGGAAGCAGTACGGGTTTAATGGCGTATATCTTCTCCCGGTGAACCTATATGGACCTGGAGACAACTTTGATCTACAGACTTCCCACGTCGTACCTGCTTTGATAAGAAAAGCACTAGAAGCAAAAGCTAAAGGTGCCGCCAGCATGTCCGTGTGGGGCACAGGCAATGCGTACCGTGAGTTTCTGTACGTGAAGGACGCAGCCGAAGCCATCTACCTAGCTACCGAAAGGTACAACTCCCCAGAACCTGTGAACATTGGAACTGGAAATGAAATTTCTATGCGGAAGTTGGTAGAGCACATAAATAAAGTAGTGGGATTTGAAGGAAGCATAGATTGGGACACTTCCAGACCAGACGGAAGCGCAAGGAGATGCTTAGATGTATCCAAAGCGGTTTCAGCGTTCGGGTTCAGAGCCAGAACCAGTTTGGAAGAAGGAATCAGCAAGACCGTTGCGTGGTACGTCCAGCAGCAGTAAGGCAATCGTAACGGACATGCCGAAAATACTCATAGCAATATCGAGCTGTCAGTACTACGAAGACCATGGGCTCAGCCAACCAATGCGCGATACGTGGCTACCAGAGGCAGTAAGTTTAGGCATGGACTACAAGTTCTTCTACGGAAGAGGAGCCAAGCGAAAAGACGATGTGGTTATAGTGGACTCCCACGATGGCTACTACGATCTTACAACCAAGACCAAGGAAAAGGTTAAGTGGGCTTTGCTTCAGGAATACGACTACATGTTCGCCTGCCTGACCGACTGCTATGCATCTGCAGAGCGATTGCTTAGCAGTGGCTTCGAGAAATACGACTACTTTGGCGATGTATATTGCCATGCAGACGGCAAACCATATTGCCAAGGAGGGCCAGGATACTTTCTAAGCCGCCGCGCCATGGAAATACTAAACGAAGACCCGTCTAACTACGCCAATGAAGATTGTTGGGTAGGAGATGTGCTGGCAAAGTACTCAGGGCTAAAGATTGGAGACTCCAAAGATTTCGTATGGTGTGGGCACCTAGAGGGCGCAGGACCATCCAAAAACAACACGCATATCACAGCGCATCTATCCAACGCTGATGGTGGCTATGTCGCTTCCCTGATGCACGAAAAGCATAAACAATGGAGGACTCAGTGAAGGTTCTTATAGCCATTACTACGTGGACAACCGGAGCAACCAATGGCGAGAACCAAGCCATGCGCGATACGTTTTTGAAGGATGTTCCAAAGTTTCCAGGGTTGGAATACAGGTTCTTCTTAGGTGATGGTAACCCTACAGGAGAAGACGAGACGTTTCTAAACTCTTCTTACCAGCAAGTACTGGCAGCACACGGAGACAAGTATGACCGTAGAGCACCTTTAGCGCACGTAGATTATACCTTGAAGAGCGACGAAACCTTCATCCACACACCGGATGACTTCAAGCACAACTGCTACAAAACTAAAGGAAGCCGTCGTTGGGCAGAAGAACGAGGCTTTGACTTTGTTTTTCAGTGCACTTCGGATACGTACATTGATATTCCCCGATTGATGGCAAGCGGCTTTGAAGACTACGACTATGTAGGCTACCCTGAGGGAATATATGCTCGCGGTGGCAACGGTTACTGGACTAGCAGGAAAGCATCACAATTGTTCATGAACGAACCAGTCACCATATGGGCAGAAGACTGGTGGGTAGGCACACTGCTTACACAAAAAGGTGTACTGCTTCATCCCGACAAGAGGTATGAGGAGTTCCCAAACGTACCACAACCACACAACGAGTTGATAGCGTCACACCTTGGCTATCCTGACTACATGATACAGAGGATGTACGATGTGTACGAGGGGCTTATAGCATGCTCGACCCACTAGACATACCCATATATATAAATAACCGACGCGTACCGCTTAAGGACTCAGTTATGATTATAGACGCCTTTCCGATGAACGATGAACTCGATATGCTAGAGTTACGTTTAGGACAACTTGACGATGTGGTAGATCATTTTGTGCTAGTAGAAGCCCCCCGTAACTTTATGGGCGCTCCTAAGCCTCTGTACTACGAGGAGAATAAGCACCTCTTTGCAAAATGGCACCATAAGATTCTACATGTAATTTGTCCCCCTAGTCAAGCAGGTTCGTGGGAGTTTGAAAAAGTTCAGCGTGAAGTACTGGTAAACGCAATTCATAGTCTTAACCCATCAGAAGAAGACACACTATCATTTTCCGATCTTGATGAAATTCCAAATCCAGAAGTAGTAAAGGCATATACACCCGACATGGGATTACGCACTCTGCGGCAATTTACGTTCTACTACTCGTATAACCACTGTATGAACTACGGTGGTCGCGCATGGTCTCGCGCACGCATTGGGCGCATAAGAGACATGCATGACCGTGGAGGCGTTGTAGAGTTCCGGGGTGGTGTGGGAGATATGGACCCAAACTTTCCGTACATTGAAAACGGTGGATGGCATGGCTCTTACTTCAATCAAACCGTGGAGAAGACTAGACGTAAGGTGTACTCCATCTCGCACGACGATCTGCACCCCTACATCAAGGCCAGGACCGATAAGCAAATCGCTGAGGATATCCTAAACGGAAGAGATTTGTACCACCGCTCAGGCATAGGAGACGCGCAGTATTGGGAAACTACAGACCCACGCCTGCCGCCCTACTTCCTGCAGAATCTGGACAGGTTCAAGATGTTCACCAATCAGTACTTTGCCGACGCAAATAGGCAACTACTGCAGCAGCAGGAGACGACTCAGAATGAAATCACTAATAGCCATAGTGAACGCGCGACATCGCCAAGTCTGGAGAGACGCTATAAGAGGCACTTGGCTTAAACAAGTTCCCAGAGATAAGTGCGATGTCTTCTTTTTTATGGGTAGGGGAGAACCTAGAGAGTTCCTGAAGGACGAGGTAGAACTGGATTGCTCAGACACATATGAACATTTACCAGAAAAGGTACGGAGCATAGCAAGGTGGGCTATAGAAAAAAATTGCTATCATCACGTATTGAAGTGTGATGATGACGTTGTGCTTCGGCCTAACGATCTGCTCAACTCAGGCTTTGAAAAGTACGACTTCTCTGGCAAGGCCAATCGCCCTCCACAACCTTATGTGGTTAGCTTTGGATTCAACTACTGGTTGTCCCGTAAAAGCACGATGGTCGTAGCGGAATCCTCTCTGCCTGCAGATGGAAGCAACGACGATGAGAAATGGGTAGCAAAGAACTTATGGGATAACGGCATAACGTTAGTCAACGATGACCGCTACAGGTTGCACACAGGCTGGGAAGTTTACCCAGAGATAATCTACAGACGCGCCCTAAGACCTGCCAGAGTCATCGCCCCAATCAAAGACCCACAGATGGTATCACGGTGCATACATATTGAAGGACACGGAATCACAGAGGAGCAGAAGCTGAAAGAATTCCGAACCGTGTTCCTAAAATACGGTGAGAAATCCCCGGTCTAATTAACTGGGCGTAGAGCCGAGGAGTGCCTAACACACTCCCGGCTCGATCTTGTTAGGAGATAAAATGTTTTATACGTATGTGTGGTTTAGGGAGGATGGCACTCCCTACTATGTAGGAAAAGGCTCAGGCAAAAGAGCATTCATTAAGCACGACCACAGACAATGCCCACCTCCCAAAAGACGCATTGTGATTTACCCAGCAGTTTCTGAAGAAGAAGCGTTTGAAACTGAAGTCGCCTTGATTTGGTACTATGGGCGCAAAGATATGGGTACAGGATGTTTGAGAAATCTTACAGATGGGGGAGAAAACCCTCCCAGTGCTAGAGGTAAGAAGTGGACTGAAGAGCAAAAGAAAAGAATGATTGGCAATACTCTTACTTTAGGACTAAGGATGTCTAAAGAAACCAAAGAACAAATGAGCAATTCCCACATAGAAAGGTTTACTTCTCCCGTCACTGGACCTTTATGGCGTGCAGAACGTTCTAAGAGGGGTTCGTATGGACTACATATACGTTGGCATGTAAAAAGAAGCATAGTAAAAGAAGGGTGTGCCTTGTGCGGACACTTATAGCCGTCGTATCCTGCGCTGCCCATGCAGAGTATAGGAAGGCAATACGCGAAACATGGTTACCACTAGTTCCTAAAGACAATGCAGACGTTCTTTTTTTTATGGGAAGAGGAAGCACCGCAGTGTGCTCTGATGAGATTGTACTGGACTGCGATGATTCTTACTTGGGCTTACCAGAAAAAGTGAGAGCAATTGTACAGTACGCACTTAAAGGCGGCTGGGACTATGTGTTTAAGTGCGACAATGATGTAGTTTTGTTACCAAGCAAATTCCTAGCATCAGGCTACGAGACTGCAGACTTCGTAGGGCACAAGAACTCCAGCAAGGAAGACCCAGTACCTCCCTACGGGTTCCTCTACGGACTCTCCAAGCGCTCGATGCAGATCATAGCCGAGGCGGAATTGCCAAGGGATAACTGGGATGAAGGTTGGGTAAGGACTAAACTGTACGAGCACGGCATAACTCTACACCATGACCCAAGGTACTTCTTGCACTTCGGCAAGAAGGAAGACTATGTATCGAAACGCAGACCGCTAAGGTTCTCCAGAGCGAACACCATGCTAGCCGCCAAGCCTGTGGAGGGAACCTTTGCGTGGTGCCTCTACGTTTGTTGGTTGGGCTATAAGAACCTACCAGTAGAACGCAACATACAAGAATTCCACAAAGTATGGGACAGCATAAAGTGAGGCTCAGATGTCATTCGTAGAGGATGTAAACCGATACAACAACGAACGGCGTGCAGAAGAAGGTCGCCAAGCCAATGTCGAGCACATGGTAGAGATGGCTCAGAAGGCGACTGCCGACGCCCTTATCCCAAAGAATGCAGTGAAAGATGCATGGGACAAGAGACTAGAACGGCGTGAGCAGTTGAAAGGTATTCATAAAATCCTCGGTCTAATTAGCCGAGAGTAGAGCAGGGGAGTGCCCGTAAGCCTCCCCGCTCGACCTACTTACGGAGGAGATATGTTTTATACGTATTTGTGGTTAAGGGAAGACGGAACGCCTTATTACGTTGGGAAAGGCTCTGGAGACAGAGCATACAACCAAAACGGGCATCGCGTTCGTAAACCATCAGACGATGCAAGGGTAATCGTTCAGAAGTTTGAAAACGAAGATGAAGCATTCTTTGCGGAGAAGTTCCTTATAGCCCTATATGGTCGCATTGACAACGCCACGGGATGCCTAAGCAATCTTACGGATGGAGGAGAGAATCCTCCAAGTGGTAAGGGCAAGAAAAAGAACCCTGAAAGTGTAAAGAAAACTGCTGAGAATAATAGAGGGAAGAAAAGAACAGAGGAACAAAGGCGCAGGATTAGTGAGGCGCATAAGGGATTGCCTTCTAGCATGAAGGGCAGAACTCACACAGAAGTAGCAAAGCAGAAAAACAGAGAAGCCCACCTAGGAGTATCGCATGTGGGTATTAAGTTTTCTCACTGTAAAAAAGGGCACGATTTAAGCATCACTGCTTACGTTAACCCAAATACAGGCAATAGACATTGCCGTGTGTGCAAAGCAGAATGGCAGTTAAATAACAATGCACATAGAAGAGAGAAGTATAGACAAAAAAGTTCTAGCTGAAACTCAGCAGAAGAAGTAAAAACGACAACGTATCCGATAGTCAGTATGTAATCTGGCGAGGCGGGGAAAGAGAAACATAACTATGGCAAGTCGCAATGCAACATTACAGCTTCAAGAATTTACGTTCCCGGATTAACAACATAGTCCCTCCATCAAGCAATTGGTGGTAGATAACAGAGAGAATTCAGGGAAACACCCATTGGGTCAATCCTGAGCCGAGCCTCGCAAGAGGAAGGTGCAACGATCATCCCGCAAGGGAGTAGGAGTCAGCGACTCCGAAGCACTCTGCATCCATTTTAGGATGATGATATGATCTGAGCTAACGGGTAACCGTTAGAGTTTGCATGGAAGCGATGCAAGCGCAACATAACTGATTACAGGAAAAACCATCAAGATTTGGGGACAGGTTGTCCTGACCGCAGGAACCTACCTGACTGGTGGGCTTCCTATGGGTCTTATGGCATTTGCTGACGCGCGAACTGTTTAAACTTTAAGCAGCCTCAAGTGGAAACGCTTGAGTGAGAATCTAGAGAATTCAGGGAAACACCCAGAGATGGGTCAATCCTGAGCCGAGCCTCAGCAATGAGGAAGGTGCAACGACTATCCCGACAGGGAGTAGGGAACAGTGTTCCCGAAGCACTAGACACCCGTAAAGGGTGATGATATAGTCTGAGCTGCATGGTAACATGCAGAGTTTGGATGGAAACGATCCAAGCGAAACATAAACTGAGATTTTAACGGTTTCCTGCGCTGCGAAGTGTGGGACGAAGAGCCCCTGACCAGCACCAACAACTACACGTACTGGTACAGCCCAGTAACCGACACACTTCAGATCATCGTCAACACGACTGGTTTGGAACTGGCGAACAACACCGTCATTCCTATTACCGATCCCAGTGTCAACCCTGACTCGGCTCCTTTCGAGACACAGGCTGACCTTCTTATGTTCGAAGCAACTTTCGACAGGACGACTGTAAGCGGCTAACTAACACATCTCTGGATTAATTACCCAGAGTAGAGAGGGGAGCACTCTGAATGCTCCCTTCTCGTTCTTTTCAGAGAGGACAATATGGGAAGCAAATACCAAACACACCGCGTCACGAAAAGGAGTCAATATGGCTTTTCTAACAAATTTACAGTTGCAGAAAGAACAAGCGTTGGCCGAGGGTTACCAAGCCGGCCCATTGCCACAGTTAAACCCTGTTAATGTGAGCACACAGGATGCGTCAGGCAACGCCATTATACTTGTGCCACCAGCTTTGGTCCCTCCGTACTACCCATTAACTGCTAGTACGCCAAACCTTGAGTTGACGTTACAGGACATGTCACCCAACGTCGCAGAGAACTTCTCTTTGATCGACAGTTTTGTAGGAGGCTCCGTATCTGAAGTTGGGGCGGGAGGGTTTCAGCCATTTTCTGTGGTAGGTTCAATTCAGGATCACGCACTAGGGTTTGCAGCATACGCAGGGTCTGGAAGCACATACACAGACAATGCGATTGGTTACGCACGCTTCTTTGTGGTGGCTCCATCATCCATCAGTTACATCAATGGGTTCATCAGCGATGGCGCAGCAGGAACTGACCCAATCGGTAAGTTTGCCATTTACACAGCGGACGGCCAAACAAAGCTTACTGAAACCAAGTTCACTATTGCTACATCTGCTGTAGGCGTGTTCTCAGCATTATGGACAAACGCCCCTGTGTTCCTTCCGCAGGGAGAGTACATATTAGCTTGGTCCGCTTGCGGGGAGAACACCCCCGGACAGGCAAAAGTAGAAGCTATAAACTGTGGCAATTACACAAAGATGGTAAATGCCACGGCTAAGAACGTTGGCACATCGGCAAAGACAATTGGAGCACCCGACTACCTGTTCCCAGCCGCATTGGGAACTCTCACAGCGAACAACAACATGACGTTGTTGCCATTCCTGTTTTTCGAGTTATAACACATCGTTGGACTAATTACCCAGCGTTAGCGTGGGGAGGAGCCTCGATCTCCTTCCCATGCGATCTATCGAGGAGAGAGCAATGCAAGTTTATCTGGTAACGAACAAAGAGAATGGAAAGCAGTATGTCGGACAAACTGTAAGGACTTTGGAGCAGCGTTGGAACAGTCATGTGTCTTACGCCATGAGAGGCAAAGGGCATTACTTTGCGCATGCCATAAAAGCGTACGGTCCTGAGCAATTTACAATAGAAACTCTGCATGTGTGCGAGTCGAAGGAAGAGATGGACTTCACAGAGATTTTCTACATAGAGTTGTTGAATACGAGACGCCCTGCTGGGTACAACCTCACAGCGGGAGGAGAGGGAAATCTTGGATGGAAACCCTCTAAAGAGATTAGGGAACATATGGGTGCTCCCAAGGGATCACACTGGACTGCCGAGGCAAAAGCCAAGCGTAAAGTACTAATGCAACGTTTGTGGGACACCGGAGTTCTTGACAAAACTGCCGCTGCATTGCGCCTCAAAGGCAATACCCACACCAAGGGCAGGGTAATGCCTGAAGAAGAACGCCTGAGAAGACTTGGAATTGGTGTAGGAAACAAGCATGCCAAAGGCATAAAACAATCGGAAGAACAAAGACGAAAAAGAAGCGAAGATCAAAAGAAGTTTTGGGACGCTTGGAGATTGAGGAGAGCACAAAATGGGGCATAACCTAGAGCAATTGGGGACCGCGAGCTTGGATTGTATGGGGGGATTTTACACGAATGCGAACCCACAAGACTTGCCCGAAGGTGCTTCTCCGAGAGTGTGGGATTGTGATTTTGCGGTGGGTTCAGTGTTTACCCGCGCTGGCTTGGCATCCGTTTACACGTACACCCAAGTTCTCACCATCACCCAGGTGGTGGTAGGCAGCACTGGCATGGGAACCTTCACCTACACAGGGAAGACCCCCACCATCAACGAAGCGTTTGTGCTTAGCGACTTCATTGGTCAAGCTTTCTTTTTGAACGGGCAAACGGTAGTCGTAATTTCTGTCAATCCTATCGGCATGACCTTCATGGCAGACGTTACAGGCAACGCAGGGGCATTCACAAACATCCTAGGCACCGCCACCTCCACGACAGGAGACTTCTTAGGACCGAACGTACCAACTTCTGCCGTAGCAACAGGCACGGGCAACGCCTGGGTCAGCCCAGCAAACATCCTGGGAAACACAGGGTATGCCTCAGTCTCCACTGGAGCCTCTGGCAGCGTGAATCAAGTGCCCCTGCTAGCGGGCAGCTTACCGACCTCGGGAGCTACAGCTTTCTGGATCAATCCAAACCTGATCACAAGCACTGGAGCTCACATCACCCTAACAGCTGGGCAGATTCAAGACCCAGTTGTAGCGTATCGCGGGGCAATCGCACTGCCAGCCAACGCCACCGTCACAGGGCTCTCCGTTACACTAGACGCTTCGTGCTCTGTGTTTGGCGTGGGTTCTATCAACGTTCAGCTAGTGAATCCACTAACCAACTACACACCATACGGCACCGCAGTCAACAAACCATTGAGTACGGTCAACGCGCCGTACACTTTTGGCTCGGCCAGCTACCAATGGGGAACTACCCTGACGCCTGCCAACGTTAACGGCAGCGACCTAGGAGTCATGGTCAGTGCAGTGGTTAGTAGCGGAACTGCAACTATCTCTGTTAACACCTTAGCCATCACCGTGACGTACGTCCTTGCAGGCAGCTCGCAGGCAATCCAAACTACAGTCTATGCCTTCTCGGTCCCAGCGACAGCGGGTATAACTGGCCTAGGCGTTTCTTTCCAAGCGTACACTAGTAGCGCAACTTCGGTTACCATGCAATTGCTGCAGAACGGCGTTGCAGTTGGTCAGCCAAAGACACAGGCATTGACGACCACACCTACTATCTATCAGCTGGGAACAGCTACTGACCTTTGGGGGGCGACATGGCTTTACTCTGACATCAACAACACGCAGTTCGGAGTTCTGGTCACCGCGTCAGGTCTAGGCACAACGTTCGTGAACGACATGGACGTTCTTACGTACATATCGCCTGCACTGGTGAACTTCAACTACATCAAGTCATACATCCAGAACAACGGCCAAACCGACACGTTGGCATTGGATGCGTCAGGAATCATGTGGAAGGCAGACGTAACGAATGCCCCAAGCGTTCTGTCCGCCAGTTTGTCTGGGATTCTCCCAGGTTCGTTCGCTAAGAGCGCGACCATGGATGACCGCGAGCATATCTGCTTCTCCGACCTTAGCGTTGGCACAGAGCGGCCTCGCGTATTCAACGGCGTTGACTATCGGCCACTGTCACAGACAGGCCCAGGAGCCCCACCAACTTTCGCAGCAGTTACGCAGAGTTCGGCACCACCTCTAGTGGTGACTGCATACTCTATCTCAGCTAACATTGTCACATTCACCTTCAATACCGCAGCTACAGCACCAGTTGTGGGAGCACTTTACACCATTGAAGGAACGGGGAACAGCGGCTTAGACGGAACTACAGTCTCAGTAATCGCAACACCATCGCCAAGCACTACGCAGTTCTCGGCAGGTGCGCCCACAGCGACCGGATCAGCTACTGGCTTGACAGCCACCGCAACTCCAACCAGTTTCTATTCGATTGCGTCGTTGACACAAGATTCGACCTTGTTCTCACCAATACCCAGTCCTCCTGCCAACTATTACATTGGCGAAGCACAGAGTCTGTACGGACAGATTCAATTGTGGAGTTCTGGTCCCGGCCAGCGTACGCCTGGGTTCACCATAACGTTGTACTATGGACGTGCAGGTGATCCAGAGAACGCGTGGTTGTTGCACGCTGAAGCGCAGGGTTATCCTATATACGTGTTTGTATCCAATGCACAAATCGGTAACGGTCTGCAGCTGGTTTCAAGTCACGGCACGGGAACACCACCGAGTGAAACGGGACAAGTGCCTTTCATTACATTCCAAGCAGCAACTTCGAACTTCCAATGGTATGGAGGTGTGCATGGAACTGGCCCCAACGGTGGAGTAAACGGACTAGCTACGTTCCAAGTAACCATGGCTACCATAACCATGGCAAACCCAGTGTTCAACATGGGAGCAGGATCACAAGTCACCATTACAGGTGCGACACCTTCAGGGTGGAACAGTACGTGGACTATACTTGCGGCATTGGACAGCGGCATATATGCAATTACTTCCTCGCAAATGGGCGCGGGTGGAGTGGTCACATTTACATACAATGACGCCAGTGGCGGTTTAGGTGATCCGCAGGTTACGAACGGCTACCCAATTCAACTGCAGGGGTTGAATAACCCTTCTGCAAATTTGAACACAATAGGAATCGTTTCAGCAGCAACTGCTACCACGTTTCAAGTGGCAGGGTTCCCTGGAACTTCTCCGGTACAAAGCGCACCAACTCCTGAAAACGGACAAGGACAAACCTTTGGTACGAAGTTCATATTTGACCCTGGAGCGACGTTCACTATAGGTTCTTCTGTTCCTAGCCCAATCTTCGGAGATTCTAATCCGACCACTGCGACTATACAGGTTATTGGTGGAACAGCAATTTCCATTGGCCCTGGTATTCGGCAAGGCGTCTGCTTCTTCATAACCGACAACGAGTATGAGACGCAGGTGTCATCTCCGTTCACGTTCACTGTGCCGGAAGGGGCCACGCAGATCGTGTGCTCTAACCTTCCAATCGGCCCACCAAACGTAATTGCGCGAGGTTTGGCATTTACAGAGGCGGGACAGAATGGTGTCCCAGGGGCAAACTTCTATGTAATTGAAACGCCCGTCACAACTTCTGTAGATGGCGTGACTGTAATAATCCCATCAACCATCATCAACGACAACACCACATCTGAACTCACGTTGGCCTTTACTGACGCGGTGCTGTTGAATTCCAGAGAGATCGACATTCCAGGGGACAACCTCTTCAATTTTATCGAACTGGGAAGTTGCGCATGGTGCGTACCGTACGCTGGCAGAATGTTCTATGGTCTGCAGTTGAATAAGATTGACAATTGGACATCGGGTGGTGGTCTAACATTCGACGGTGGTTACCTTGCAGGAGTGAATCAACCTTTAGGATGGAACCTCGTCAATTCAACTGACCAAACTTTGATAAGCAGCCCTGTCACTGGACAAGCCCTCTACATCAAAAATGTGGGAGCAGTAACGTCCAATACAGGAATGATCTATCAGACGGCGTATCAAGATGCGTACCTACAGCCTATCATCAACACTAACACGACGTACTCCGTACGAGTGGCGTGCAGTGCGCCTTCTGGTAGCATCATTGGGGCACTGGCAATTGACCTCACGGACTACACCAACAACGGCTTCGGCACAACCTATGGGTCATTCACGGTTCCTCTATCCAGCATGACAACCAACATTGCTGTGTTCACTGGAAACCTTCTGACCAACTCATTCCCCAATGCGTTCTCAACTTCTGGGGTATCACCCAACCTGCAAATACGCGTGTACGTAGCAGGCTGCGGAGTGGGTGCCGATTGCTTGATTGACCGCATAGAAGTGTATCCAACGAACACACCTTACCTAAAGGCGCAAGTGTACGGTTCGTACCCGAATCAACCGGAAGCAATCGACGGTTCCAGCACAGGCGGAATCATCGACACCACCACCGAGAATGCCCAGCCAGTAATGGGCGGCTTCGTTATGCACAACCTACTGTACCTACTGAAAACTAACAGCTGGTACTCTGTGCAAGACAACCCTAACTCCGAACCTGGAGGATGGGGAATCAACGAAGTTTCCAACAAAGTTGGAGCTATCGGCATCAACTCCTACGACGTAGGTGAGGAGTGGTGCGTGACGGCCTGCCGCGCAGGAATCTTCGGATTCAACGGTGGACAACCTATAAAGATCATGCAAGAGTTGTGGAATCTTTGGGAGCAGATCAACTGGAACGCTGGGCAAGCAATCGTACTGCGTAATGACATCGTGAGCAAACGTCTCTACTGTGCCATTCCGCTGCCTACGGGAGTGAACCCTGCAACCGGATTGCCTGCCAACAAGTACACAAACGTATGGCTTCCAAACGCGCCGTACAACCCAACACCAACCACACCGAACGTAATGCTGATGTTAAACTATCAAGGTTTGGCAACCTTCGAGGAGATGGTAAACTCTCCAGAAGTCCATACTACCATTAGTCACATAGTGCTACCTACGCGTAAGCGTAGAATAGAATCGAGAGAATTCAGGGAATCACCACATTGTGGTCAATCCTGAGCCGAGCCTCGCAAGAGGAAGGTGCAACGACTATCCCGTAGGGGAGTAGGGAACAGTGTTCCCGAAGCACTCGACATCCTTTAAAAAGGATGATGATATAGTCTGAGCTATACGGTAACGTATAGAGTTTGGATGGAAACGATCCAAGCGCAACATTTCTGGTTCGGAACGCTTGCCGCCGTTGATATGAAACGCAAGTGGTCCATATGGAATATAGCAACTCCTGCGATGGAATTCATCATGCAACCAGATGAAGAGTCCACGCCGTTGTACATATGCAATGGCATTGGGACTTCCAAGATTTATCAGCTGCTATCAACACAGCTGTCCGACGATGGCGTAGCTATCAACTCGCTATATACCACGTATGGTCACGTCAATGCAGCGAAAGCAGC